>Ga0209671_1009231_pt1 | contig 10342 bp, 7 predicted proteins | sample WorMetHERISLAND2_2_FD_187401 | JGI IMG/M metagenome (GOLD analysis project Ga0209671, IMG submission 187401) | Marine gutless worms symbiont microbial communities from Max Planck institute for Marine Microbiology, Germany - Olavius geniculatus... | ecosystem: Host-associated > Annelida >... | reverse complement strand
AAGTTATTTTTACAGTATACACTGTAGTTTAGAACTTCAGATTTTTTTCCGTCTCCGACTAACTCTTACCGCTGATTTGGCAGAAACCAGAGAGTCGACGTTAGTTTTGAAATCACGGGTGTTAGCCAATTGCAATGTTGAGTCTTTTTCACAAAGCGGATTTGATGATTTTCATTGATGAGAAAAACTGTTCACATACGTACGTACAGCCAAACATCGCCATTGGGCTATTTCGGAGGTTGGAGAGACTAATTTTGGATAATTTTTTTCTGAACAAAATGGTAGAAATCAGGAACACCCATATCCGTGTACTTCTGCTTGTCACACTTCAAATCCAATACCTCCATCTGGAATTCTCCGGAAACGCTTTCTGCGTCAACATCAAACGGAGTGGCAAAGAGTGCAAACTGTGGTTTAAGATTATTGAACTCTTCAAAACATCGGTCGAACTCTGCAAGAAATCCAGAAATGACATCTGCATAATCTTTTAGCCGCCGTGGCTTAACTTCACTTAGGCCTACCACCTGAAGAGATGAGAAATGGTCCAAGTTGCCAGCGCCAGCGTTGGTCGCTGCCAACATCAGCATGCGGCTCCACTAAAGAGAGCGCAAATGAGAAAAAACAGTAGTTTCGCTGGGTTACTGGAAAAATGCTGTAAAATGAATAAAACGACTATTTTTATCCTAAATTTTTAGAATTTCAAATAATGTGTCGCGGGCCGCAAATGACGCCTTCGCGGGCCGCATGCGGCCCGCGGGCCGCGAGTTTGAGACCCCTGGGCTAGACAATGAGGCAAAACATCGAAAGCTTAGAACTACACAAAATTACCATTAATCAGTAGTAAGGCACGCAAAGTATTACTGTAATAGCCTATATAAGTTGTCTGGCACAATGCAAACAGGCAACTTATAATAATATCCTGTTGAGGGAAGTCGGTCAAAAAGTCCTTCGGTTACGCATAATTTAAATTCGAAAAACTATTACGAGTTGCGATTTAAGCGAAGGTTCAAGTGTAGCCACTCAGCCCAGTTTCTGCCACTATCCGCCGCTAATTCGCTAGAAACGCACATCGAAAAACACAAAATGTGTTCTGAATGTCAGACAAACAGCCTGATTGACTGACTGACTAACAGACTGATTGGGTGGTAGATTGATTTCAGCACTGACCCCGGCAATCAGTTCGCCGACGAGACCAGTCCAAGTGCCGTCCTGACGGCGACTACCACGCTGACGGTCGTGCACGGCGTACAGTGTGTACGTGAAAGAAGCGTGTTTCGCCAGCGCGTCGAGCAAGTCGACCAGGTAACCACGATACTGACCACGCTCTGGTTTGATTTCGCAGTCATGTGGGGCTAGCATCGCGAACGGCGCCTCCTGTATGTACAGTACACGCCAGCACACTGCACTACTCGCAAGAAGATCTGTACATTACTGGAAAAGAAAACAAGAAATCTGAGATAATGCTCATGAAACGCGCGAGAGCCTAAAGCAGTTTCTGTTCGCAGGTAATCTTAGTCTATTTCCATCCATTTCGTCGCAATTCACTCTTTTGCAACCAAAAATCGCCAAAAAATTACTAAAAACCCTTATTTTTAGGGTTTAAAATCAATCAAGGTCATCAATGTTGACAATCCTAAGAAGCTCGTCGCCAATGCTTGTTATGTTAAGCAGCATGTCTGTGCCTATCTGCAACCATTTTCATGCTAGACAAGCCAACAGCAGACAACTAACCACTTTTTAGAAAGGTAGCCCTCTTTGACCTTCGCGTGCGCAGGCCTCCTTGAACCTAGAAAGTCAGGACTTGGATTGCTAAAATTTATCTTCAATGCTGAAAATTTCGTACGCAGGTTATCTTGGTCTATCTCTAGCTATTTCGGTGCAATTCAGTCTTGAAATGCGGGTCGCAGCCGGAAATGGTAAAAATTACTAAAATCTTCTATTTTGAAAGTTCAAGGTCATTTAAAGTCATCGATGTTAAAATTCCTAAAAAGCTCGTCGCCAGTGGTTATTATGATAAGCAACATGTCTGTGCCTATCTGCAACCATTTTCACGTTAGACGAGCCAATAACGATAGAATAACGCCTTTTAAGAGGGATGCCCCTCTTTCTCCCCTTCGTTCGTAGAGACCCCCTTCACCCAGTGGCATGACATTTGTCACGAAATACTAAAGACAGAAAGCTATCATATGGTGAAAACCCGAAATCTCTATCTTACCTGGTCTTGGAACGGTACCGGAACGTGACAGACACCAATGGTGTTACCATAGCTAATACGCGCTATAGTACCTATGCTATAGCTTTCGCGCGTGAAAAGGAAAAAAACTGCATAATGTATAGAAAGAATACTTATTAGACCGTCGCAAAACATTTTAGACGGCATCAATAAATCCAATTACGCCTAACCTATTGCGATACATTTCTCCGTAGTGTGGTCTGTTTGGCTGTCACGTTCGTGCACACTGCTCAGACCGCTAAACATTTATTTTGGCAGATACACTTGTGAAGTCTAATAATTCAATGCGTTAGATAGAGGTTCCTCTGACTTTCTTAACCCCATGGAAAGAGGAGAATTGGGGATCGAACACGCAGTCAAAAGACGTACACTTAATTGTTTCCGACTTATGACGATTTGTGATTTATCAAGTCGCAGATCGATCAGAGATGCCGCTTTTTGCCAAATTACGTTGGTTTTTGTTTGAGAAAATGCTAAATGAATAATGACACCCTGCCTACTTTGCTTACTTACTTACGCGTAATTACTGTGTATGCAAAGTTTACACAGCTGAGCCGATTACAACCACCGAAATATTAAATATCAATATTTACAATGCCTGCATTTTAAATAAATTCATGCAAACACGTCACGTTGGAAGTTTTTTGAGATCTGTATACGTGTACACCAACGCGACAATCAGAACGTCAATTGAGCAGCACGTGATCGACGCCAGGCATCGAACTGTCGCTAAATCAATAATCAATAAAATAATAAATCAATGAATCGATCAATAAATCAATAATCAATCACACAATCAGCGCCCAATTGTTGTGTTCCTTGGCGTCGGCGAATTGAATGATCGATGAAGACTGATGTGAGACGGTATTACGGGCTTAAACTCCACTACTTCGAACAGTTGTGGACTTGTTGCCCGACAAGTCGGACAATAAGCTGTACAGTATTTTGATATTGTAAAGATTTTGCGAACTTGTTGTAGACATTCTACGGGCCTATCATTGTTATAGGAAATGTCGTCGTACTGTCTATTTGCTGTGGACTTGTTCAACAAAACATTGTACAGCAGGTTGCACGATAAATCCACACTGAATCAAAGCTAGTGGAGTTTGGGTCTATATGTCGACGATTACCAGAGCGACGACGACGCTGAGTCTGCCGATTGACGCTCGTTGGTCGCTGTGAGACGACGAGGAAGAGCTCGTGTAAAGTGGAGAGTAGTCAAGACCCAGACGCCGACTGACGTCTGTAGCTGACGCGTTCCATGAACCTAGCTGCCACACAATCACCTCCCGCTATAATCCGGGCTCCGCCAGCCAGTGAATCAACAGCGGCGTTAGAATCTAACATGCGGGCTCCGGTCACAGTTCCTAACGCCAGAGGAATTGTATACCACGGTATAGGAATCGTTCTGGAAGGCTATCGTGCTCCGTTACCAAAATATTCATTTTTGCAGCAAAAACTAGCGAATTTTGATGCTAGCCATGCTTCTTTTTAGAAATAAAACATAGACGTTTGTGTATACGTTTGGAACAGCACACACTCTCTGTCTACCTATAGACGCCATCTCAAACGCGTCTACTTCTCGTTTTACTAGCACACCGAGCGCGTTCGAGGTTATTCACTGGTAACGCGCTACATGCACTTACTTTCTTACTGGTTACATTTCGTAAAAAATAAAACGATGATGATGATGATGACGAACGTGCTGTACACACAGGTCTTGAAGTGGAATGGTACAGGCCGGCATTGCACGTACCGATACTGCCTTGGCCTATGGAAAACATCGTAATTATCGTAATTATGCGCCCTGATTCTTTCTGAGACTTTGGCGCTTAATAAATCATTTACTTACTTACTTACTTATATACAAAATGAACTACTAAATGCACAACATCAGATCTGCAACTGACATGCCGAGATTCCCATGCCGACAATTATTTTATTCCACTTCAAGCTCTGTGCACAAAAAAAACGAAGTATGGAATACTCGCATAACACGCCGGCTCCACACCTGGGTAAGGCCCGAGGTAGAAAGCCCGTAGACATCGATGACGTATCCGCAACGACTGCCGTCTTCCCGGAACGAAAGCTCGCCCAAAGCTCCACTGTCTTCAATCTGTTATACAATATATATTACTATTATTTTTTATACTCCCGGTAGTAAAGGTTCCCGGGGTTATTATTATTAATACGTAGGCCTATATAGCGCCACATGCAGAGCTTCAGAGGCGCTAGACGACAGTCAGTTAGGCAGTGAAAAGAAATGTTTTCAAGTGTTTCTTAATATCAGAATCAGAGAGAGGCAGTAAAATGTTTGAGGGAAGGCTGTTTCAAATCGGAGGTGCCGATGAACCTAGCATATTAACGTACATTTATGAGAATTTTTATCTTCGCCCAGAACGGCGGAGGTTATAATTCAGTACCCAGCGTTAACTTGTAAATTCTGTTGGTTTTTTTGTTTGGAGGATTACACAATAAGTTACAAGCGAATTTGGCTAAAATTGCCAGCAAATTTTAAACATGGCCAGACCTAGATGTGGTTAGATGTCGCTGTTGATCCAAATCAGCATGCAAATCCAGGATAAAATTGAAAGATTCTTTACCGTTCCAGCTACAGGAACCATAAAACATTCTGCATTTTGCTATGACCGAAACAATGAGAACAAAACTTTGGCGTCATTTGTAAGACCCAATACCTAACGTCACTGAAACGATGCACAGTCGAGCCATAGACATTGAGATAATTGCTTGGTGCTGCATTCTTTCGGATTTACTGAGACATATAGCCTAGTCTCCATCCAACCGCGAGTTTGAGACCCCTGATCCAACGCAACGGACGCAGCTGGCTCAATGACCAAAACGCAACGACAAAAGCGACATCTACGTCGTAGTTTAAGAATGCTTTTGTTGTGTTTATTGCGTTGCATCCATTGCGTGCGTTACATGCATTGCGGTGGATGAAAACTGTAGCTTCACGGGTGAGCAACAAGGAACAGACATTAAGCTGAACAACATCAACCTTGTGTAGTGTGGGCAGTATGTATTCGTTGCCGGCCCACTGACAGCTGGACGTGCTACGATGATGAAGTCTGACTGCGTGGTAGAGCGTCAGTAGACTGTCGTGGACGTTGGCGTAGTCCGCCCGGCTGAACGTCGAGGTCGAAGCGAACATCTTCTCAGGCAGGTGACTTCGCAGCAGCCGCAGCACGGTTAAATTGGCTTGAGTGAACGAGTAGCGAGATAAGTGCATCGGTTCATCGTTCTACGCACGGCCACGTGGTTATAATTATGTAAAAAAAAGTAATGTAAACGTAACAACACCGAACGTAAAGTCCTTCTGGAGTCACAAGAGCCCATAACCTAATCTCCGTTTCGTTAGCCGTCAGCCAAACGCCAGTTTACACTCCGAGACCAAAGATACGGGGCTAATGTATGCCTCCTAGTGTTGTGAGTCGTGGGTAACTTACGAGTAAGTTACCGGTAACGTGGTAAATTACCGGTAAATTACCCCAGCAAAATTACTGGTAGTTTACTGGTAAATTACCCGTAAATTACCGGTGAGTTATTGAAACAAAATTACCGGTAAATTACCGCTAAGTTACCCGTAACTTACGTAAGTTACCCGTAACTTGGGCCTACGGGTAACTTACCGGTAATTTACCGGTAACTTACCGGTACTTTACGCGTAAGATACGCGTTAACCACGGGTAAGTTACCAGCGACGTTTGTTATCGGTAATTTAACAACACTAATGCCTGCTTACGTTCCAGCTCTCCTTGGTACTCACTGCACTTACCCACAAAGTGATGGCCAGACTGAGTTCCCCTGGGTGGTTACACGTAAAACAATAAATGTTTTAGATTGTGACCCATGTAATGTATTCCTCGAGCGTTATCCGCTGATGGCTAAAACATTAATCAAAACTACCGTAGCTACATTAGATCCGCAAAAACTCCCAATTTTGAGCACCTATAATCTCTTCTGTCGAAATGTTGCAGTATCTATCGGAAAAATGCAACTTTCTGCTATTTACGTTTTAACACACGACGCCGCTGTGTGTGGAAGGGGAACGTTCACCTGTGTCGGATGTTAGTAACACAGTGTAATCTCATATGGCACGTGACGCTCCATAGTTTTAAGATGGGCTACTATCAAGAACTATAAACACCCTTTATGTTAACCCTTTTTAACATTTTCACAAGCCATTAATAGTTACCATGTCAGTGAGTAGCCAGCTGTAGCGATCCGACAACATGCTAAGATGCAACGCCTACGACGCAGCAATCAGACATAATGCATGGATGAGAAATATTATCTACAGCTTGAAATCTTTGGGATATAAAAAATATACGTTAATTCGCCAGGAAAGAAACAGGGTTTATTTGTTTGGTCGTTGTAGTCGTATGCTATGACGTGAGTAATTAATATTGCCCTTAATATTCAACCCGACATCAAAAAGGTACTAAACAGCTTATCTATAAACTATCTGTATTGATACATAAAGCGCTTTATACAGGACTACCGTTTTATTTAGCCGATTTTGTACAACAATATATACCGCCTAGAACGTTGCAATCTGCTAACTGCCACCTACTTACTGTTCCTTCCTTTCCTAGATCTTTTTTGCCTCTCGAGCTTTCTGTGTATCCTCGCCTAAAAGCTGAAATTCTCTTTTCCTTCACATGCGTAATCTGACAGTCTTGCTACTTTTAAATCTCGTCTTAAATCTCACCTTTTCGCCTCTGCTCATCCTGTCTAGTCACCTGCACGCCAGCGCCTCAAATTTGTTTATCGATTACATCGATTACTGGCGCTGTTTTTCATTGATTGATTGATTGATTGATTGATGAGCAAAATATTATAGTAATTATAGCAAGAATCATATAACCGCGTCGATTTTTAATTGGTATTTATTACTTAGTAATACTTCGTATTTATTCATGAAGATGTGATTGGCTGAGTACCGTGTCTAACAGGTGGTCGGTGACGTTGCGTGACGTCATGAGGACGATGTTGTTGACCGCCAGGTGTCGCATCTGCAGCAGCGCGGCGCGAACTGTCGATCTGACGTCATCGTCTGCCAGCTTCCAGGCAGCTACGTGAACACGGGGCTTCCGAGCTAGCTCCTCTACCAGTCGGCCACCTGCACAGCATGTACACAATGGCTCAAAATACAATACCAACGGCTGAAAAACTTAGGTTTTTAAAGAAAATTGTTAGGTTTTAGGTTTTTATGTTTATTTAGATTCTTTAAAATTTAAAAAAATGTTTTCTGGTTCAGTGTTCAATGAACACCGTACACAAGATTATGACTTTAAAAACATCTTATACACCTTGTCTGTCACATAATCACATTGTTTTTTATCAGTTATAGCAACATAAAATCACGATTAAAATATAAAATAAAATATGATATGTAATAAATGTCACAACAAACAAAAAACTTTAAAAGTTTAACAAGTAAGCTTTTGAGGTGTTCTTAGAAAAGCTAAACAAGTAATTTGAGCAAAGCTCATAAGACGCAAGACAGCCTTAGCAATTCCTCTTCGCATGTTGTCCGGGTCTATTTCCAGCCATTTCGGTACAATTTACTCTTAAAATGTGTGTCGTATGCCGAAATCGCAAAAAAATCATGAAAAACCCCTTTTTGTGGGTTCAAGGTTATTCAAGGTCATCGATGTTGATAAATCTAAAAAGTTCGTCACCAGTGCTTGTAATTTTATGCAGCATGTCTGTACCTATCTGCAACATTTTTCACACTAAACGAGCCAATAGCGGCAAAATAACGTCTTTTTAGGGGGTAGCTGTCTTTAACGCCTACCTCCGCCGGCCTCCTTGAAGCTATGGGGTCGGGACTCAAACTACTAAAATCTACGTTTAATGCTAAAAATTTCATATGTAGGTTGTCTTGGTCTATCTCCAGCCATTTCGTCGCAATTTACTGTTGAAATGTGCGTTGCAGCCAAAAATTGCGAAAAAATTAACCAAAACCACCTTTTTGGGGTTTAAGGTCGCTCAAGATCATCGATGTTGACAAAACTAAAAAGTCCGTGAACAGTGATACGAGCCAATAACGGCAAAATAACGTCTTTTTAGGGGGTACCCCTCTTTGACGCCCTCGTTCGAGGAAAACCCCCGCACCCACGGGCACGAAATTTTGCCACGATAAACTAGAGTCCTTAGGGCAGCCCACAGTGAAGATTTCGTGATCATACTTTCACCGTTTTGATACAGATCACGACTGTGACAGACGGACGGACGGACAGACGGACGGACGCCAAGACGATGGCTAAGACGCGCGAAGCATTTTGCTGTCGCGCGTAAAAACCTAGGGTTTTCGGACCAATTTTTCAGCCCTAAAAATACCCCCACCAGACAATAAGCAATTTCTCCGCAACCGGTAGGCCCAGCTAATTTAATCTTTTAAAATTGCTTTACCCTGACGTTTTTCCGAATCAAACAGTATACAACGTACTTACGGCACCTTAGTTATGCAATCACACTACCGTGTAAAACAATAACTATAAAAATCATGATTTTTAAAAAAAAAAATTTTTGTAGCACTCGAATAACTAGAAATTCTGGGCAGAGTCCGGCATAATGTCTGACTGTTGAAAAGTTGTAAGGGTTTGAAAATTTGCTATAACATCACACATTACACATCACACCTAAACAACAAACATTTAATCATGATAGCGTTCTTTAAAAATTTGATCATATTACTTGTTCCTATTAATATTCAGCATTAATGAAATTTTCGACTCCATCGCTGCTGTGTGAAATGTTGACTCTTAACTCTTTATCATCATCTTTATTCGTTCAAGTACTTCTGTCGTCTATATTTCCTCTCAGTGACTTAAGCGTTATAACTGCCTATAATCTCACACCACTCAAACGTTACAACCGACAAATGGCTCGGTTCTGTGTACAGCAACCATTCTCAGGCAGAACTCACCGTCGATCACAACTATGAAGTAAGTACATTTCAACACGGTCTACAGTGTAGTATGCGAGTGTAACGAGTATAACCTATATAGGCCTACGTACATACGCTGTGTGTGTGCAGTTCGGCGGACAATACCTTGTTTAAAGCTATACATAATAGCTGCAACTTGTCAACACTGTCATCTCAGACAAATATATGAATACATGAATGTACGAATATAATAATTATGACCTTCTGTCTGGTGTTGATAAACGACGGCAAGTTTTGTCCACTGCAGCGTGGCGAGCACGTCGACGATGACGCTGTACAGTTCGCCAGGGTGTGGTAGAACTGATATGAGGTTGTACGGTTTGGAAACACTGCTAGGGATCGTGCTGCCGCCATACGGCTCGACAGGAGACGGCGTGCCGATGTCAACGACGAAGTACGGGATACCGAACTTGAGCGTCGCCGTGGCGATAGCCTGCCGGTACGGACCGACCACAGCCGACACGTTACCGGAACCGATCTCCATGTACGCTGTACGCACCCGCACCGCACATCACGTCTTATCACAAATCGGCTCCAAAATGGCAAATAAAGAAACGACTAAAATTAGGTACTGGGAAAAAAGTTGGAAAAATAGTTAGTGGCGTCGTGGCAGGAGGCATTTGCCCCCCCTCCCAAAAACAATTGGGGCTGTTGAAAATTTGTACGAAAATCTTGTTTGTGTCGGAAACGTTTTGTCCAACAATGCTAAATTTCGGCTAAAAACACATTTTAAAAAATTCAGAAGATGTCAGAAATTTGCAGCTCTATGTTGGAATTCTGACGGAAATCTGCAGTGTCTGTCAGAAAATTTTAACTTTCTTTTCACTTACTTTAAACGACGCCGCTAGAAGAAAATGTGCTGCCTTCCAAAAAATTTGAATTTTCATTATTTTTTTACAATAGTAAATTATGGTGTACTCTAGCGAAATGCTGCAGTGAATGAAATAAAAATGACAAAAAAAACGCCACGGGGACTCCTTTTAGGCCCGCGGGACTCCGCGCAAGTGCTGTGCTGGAAAGGGCGTCGCTCGCTCGCCCACGCCTAAAGGTAAGTTGAAAACAAGAGAAATAAAAGGAACTTATAAAAGCCGCGCTTTTAGTTTCATTCACTCAAATAGTGTCGCTGTTTACGC
>Ga0209671_1009229_pt1 | contig 10343 bp, 9 predicted proteins | sample WorMetHERISLAND2_2_FD_187401 | JGI IMG/M metagenome (GOLD analysis project Ga0209671, IMG submission 187401) | Marine gutless worms symbiont microbial communities from Max Planck institute for Marine Microbiology, Germany - Olavius geniculatus... | ecosystem: Host-associated > Annelida >... | reverse complement strand
TTTCCACAAGTCCAGAATGCTATAATGGGGTTAACATGTTTCTGTTCAATTAAGCCTATAAACAACAAACTACACATATTATAAGTATCTCTGCGGTTATTTCATCAGAATACCAACAACGCTCACAACTGTTCAATTCTATTTTACCTTTCTTCGGAAGATAACCAATTGCGGTTAACTCATGAACATCTTTGTCTCCCCTGATGCGCTTGCACATCCAGTCAACCACCCTGATGTTTTCGCCAAAGCCAGGCCACAGGAATTTGCCTTGTTCGTTGGTTCTGAACCAGTTCACGTGGTAAATCCTCGGCATCTAACACCAACACATCAGCTTATACAGCTCTAACAGAAAATATGACAATTGCCACATCACCAATGAACACAATAAGCATTAATCAATAGCAAATACTTATGCAGTGATGCTAATGAACATGCTTGTTTGTCCAGGCTCTCACCTAGAACCAATTCCCAGTAAAAAGATTCCGCAAAGCTAAAGGCACTAGAGCTTTAAAAAAATTAAATTTCATTTACAGAGTTTCACAACTGTTGCTGAATTATGTTACCAGCATGTCTGCATTTACCAAGGGGACACAAAAACATGACAATGACATGACATGACTATCATACCTTTCGGCCTGGCTTCTTCATATTCAGCCAGTGCTGCAGATAGACGCCCATGTTGTAGCCAAAGAACGGACGCATTGCCATAGGATCATGCATAATACTTTTTCCTGAAAAAGACAAGCACATCGAATAATAGGAGGGAACTAGTATTCCAGTGTAAAAGTTAGATATTCTTTGCTTTTGACGATGTCATGTGATGTCATGCTTACATCATTTTCATGTTTCTAAATTATGGGTTTTACCGTTGTAGACAGACATTGATAAATGTTTGCGAGTCAGCAAGAGTTATGGAGCCGCAAGTTTGTGCAAGATGTTTCTGGACAATGGACAGAGAATTGAATATAGATGGAATGAAACTTTTAAATAAAAAAAATTGCCACGTCCGCCAGTATCAAGCTGTTCGACTGATAGCGGGAAAGTGAGCAAGTGGTAATCCACGCAGTGCGTGAATGCCTGCCAACATCAACAGAGTTGAAGATCTCGCACTCAGCCAAGAAGATAAACCATTCAACGGTAAAACCCATACTTTACAAACACAACAATGTGACGTCAGCATCACTGGCAGAAAAAAATATTTAACTTTGATACGGATGGAATACTAGTTTCTTCCTGAACATTCCATGAAAATTTCATGGAAATCTAAATATTTTCCATGGAGATATAAAAAACGTAAGGGTGTGTTTTTTCTGAACACAGTGTATAAACCAATGACAACAGCAAACTAGTAACAGCTCAACAAACTACAAGAAAAGAGTAGGCTTAAAATTCCTTATTTACTGTCACCACTACTATTTCATTAATGCTGCAAGAAATATCTACCAGCCACAACAGACAACGGGAAGGGGGTCTGCAAAAAATGGCAAATTTTGATTTACTTTTGGCTCTTTCTTTTTTTTGTATTCTTTCGCCTCGCATCCAGATAACAACGTAAGACCGATCACGCACGACCAATGAGGGCTCAAAACACGTGTTTCTGTGCAAGAAGTGCCTTTTGGGGGTCTGGATGATAAAAAGTGAAGTTTAGGGGTCAAAACTCTCCAGAAACATGATTTTTGGGGGCTTGAATAGGCACTTTACGCCAAACTTGCAAAATTTTAAAATCATGATATCCCGAAAAGTATGAACTCGCGCAAAATCTGAAGGGCACGTTTAGGACCGCAAACAGGCTTCGTGGGTGGTCCGACGTTACAAACTAATAATTCAAGATGGCGGCCGCCGCCATCTTGAATTCAATTTATCGCCCATAAATTGCTTGTTATTGCATATATTTACACGAAATTTGGCACGTGGACTCATTTTATGGTCTTACATACGAAATGACTATAATAATGAACAAAAATAAAATCCAAAGATTTTTGGATCTTGGCACAAACATTATCAACTCGGCTGCCGTTTGAGTTTAATGCAATTTTGCAGAAATGTAGGCAGTCACTACAGGAAATAGACCATGTGACTGAAATTGGCGATAATAACTTCAACATGGTGGCGGCCACCATTATGAATTCGGTTTATCTGGCAATGACCGCCATTTTGTATTTTTGCACAAAACGTAGGCCCTAATAACTTAGCTTCTGATTGAGATATAATGATGCAATTTTGCAGAAGTGTAGCTGGCAACTACTGGATGTAGGTTATTTTGTAACCATAATCGACTACAGTAATAGTTTTAAGATTGTGGTGGATGCCATTTTAAATTTCATTTATTGCTCATAACATGGTTGCTATTAGTGGTGCCAGTAAATAAGGTATACTTGTTGCCTCTTTACTTTAAGTACACTCACGCAGGCCACCAACCAAGACTGGTGCCGCTAATCAACCCTGCCATTCCAGCAGTCTACGTAAGCCAGTTTCACACGTTACACACATCTAATATTACACCAGTTATCTCCTGCAGTTCTGCCTGTACGACTAATTTGAAGAACACGCGACTGAAGTGAACCGTACAATTCGTTTTAGTACTCTGATTGTTGCAGTGCAGGCAGAGCTTACCTTTGAACTCAGCAGCAGATGTAGCTTCTGACTTGAGGGCAGCACCAAGCAAAACACCATGTTCCCATGACAGCGACTCGACCACCAACGGAACTCCTGCAATTTTAAACCACTCGATGCTGTTGTAACTGATACGAATGTATTATGTATGTTGTGCTAGTTGACTCTGGGCCACACCAACTTCCTAATTTTTTTAGAGAATGCTACAAGAGCATTACCAAATAGCTCAGAGTTTATTTATTTAATATCAAGATTGTACAGGAGGTATACAATAAAAAAATGAGAAGTTAGAATAAAAACAATATGTAACACAATAATAATAAGTACAAAATATACCAAAAGCACAAAATAAGCATTAATCAGTACATAATAATAATGGACATATCATTTTATTGCCAAGATTTCTAAAAGAATGCACCAACAGAAATATTTTCAAAATCAGATAATGCTTAGTCTAAACACAGACAAGAATGACTGTCTTATGACCATTAATTATCTATCATTTCTCTGCAACTAACAGAACCACACAGCACATTTCTACTTTCACAAAATAAAAATGCAACTGATGCTGTGCAACAGGTACCTTCTGGACGACGGCCACCAAACACCAGAGCATGAATCGGGACACCGGCTGGATCTTCCCATTTCGGGTGAATGATCGGACACTGCCCAGCAGGGCACGTGAAACGCGAGTTGGGATGAGCAGCCTTACCAGGCATTCCCTTCTTCCACTTCTCTCCCAGCCACGTTGTCACCTCCATGTTCTGTCAACATTTTCACACTAACATTGTGCTTCTAAAAAACACTAGCAACTTAACTGCCCTTTCCTGTATATATGGTATGATTTAAGTTCTAGGCTACTTGACTGATAAGTAACTTGCTCTTATTTTGACAGAGACATACATAAACTCAAGGAGCAGATACTGGGAAACAGCAAACAAGATACCAGCATGCACAGCTGAATGTCGGTAAGATTATACAAACACTAGAGCTGTATAGTCAACTTTTCAAAAAATTGATGATATGTAATTATCACTTATTTTGAATAAAACTATAGCATAATTCTGCCAGAAAATGTATGCTTCAAAAAATGCATGTTTTTGTTTAGATGTGCTATGCATCTTAAACCATTCAACTAACAACTACTTTCTTAGGGATGCGACTTAGTTGAACATATAATTCACAAAATGTTAATAGTTAAAAATTAGAATCGTTATGTTATTAAACTAATTGTTTATGTCATTTTGTCCACAGCTCTAATGAAAACTCAATGCCTAAGTCACATGGCATCTACAGGTCAATGTGAAACAATCGAGAAAATGTAACAAACAAATATGTTACTGGGTCGAGTTCATCTTCCAGCCCCTCCCACCAATAGATGCCGTCAGCAGTCTTGGCTGTGTTGGTGAAGATTGAGTTGGACTGGAACGTTGCCATTGCCATGGCATTCGTCTTCCAGTTCGTTCCCGGGCAGACACCAAAGAAGCCGTACTCAGGGTTGATAGCGCGCAGTTCTCCCTGATCATTGAATCTCATCCATGCAATATCATCACCTACGCACAGAATGTTACTATGAAGATGAAACGTGTTAAGACCAAAAAACAGACACAAGATGAACATCAAGTTCTCAAAATTTCAATCTTGCTCCTACATAAAAAATAGCGTAGCATTTTGCCCAAAATGTTTTGAAAAGAACTAAAATTTTCCGATAATGCAAAAAAATGCAAAATCAGACCATGACTAAGGAAAACAGAAAATTGGTCCGATATTGGTGCCAGCCATTAATTTGTGCGTCTCTATTCAATACTTGTGGCTGCCGGACTAGTCACTGTCCGGCACCAGAAACTACTCACTGACAGGCTAATCAAACACTCAGCAGTGAGCTTACTAACCAACGCACTGGACTTTCCAGCCGGGCAGTGATGGTGTCAACATAGCCATGTTCGTCTTGCCACAGGCACTCGGGAAAGCAGCCGCAATGTAGAACTCCTGTCCCTGAGGATTTGTCACTCCCATAATCTGTTCACACATTATATAATTACAGCTGTAATAATTAACGATTAATCTTGTGATTCATTATTTGAAATTCTAAACAAACTAGAATGGATGTCATGACTTTGTCGACTATTATGCCTCCACCAACATGTGGCAAACACAAGGCCAAAAAGTGCATTTTGGGGGATATTTGACCCTACTGTGATCTTGACCCCAAAATTTGATGCATTCATCCCTGCCCCGAAGTCAGATAGTGGTGAAAGTTTTTTGGTCAAATTCCATCAACAAAGACTCCAAATATCATGCTAACAATGTTCAAGACTCACGCATGCACACACGAACGAATGCACAATGCACAGACACTCTGGAAGCATAATGCCTCCAGCCACTACATTGGCGGAGGCATAAAAATTATCATTATTAAAGTTGCAGTAAGAGAAACAATATAAAGTACACGACAACATCATGACAAGCACATGAAATCAATTCAGGATCTGTTTTTCCAAAAAAGTCAAACATTTTCATCTGTCCACAACTCAATAATTGTGTTTTGGTGCATCGGTGAAAGCTTATAAATTAATAGCAAAAAATTTGCTAACCACAGAAGAGCATCAACTGCTATATTTTTTATGTTATCTACAAATTTTTTAATCGTTAGCAACAAAAGCAAAACAGAAGACTTGCATTAACACTTGCTTACCAGCATGTGCTCAGCCATCCAGCCTTCGTCAAATGCGATGTTGGACGCAATGCGCAGAGCAAAGCACTTCTTGCCAAGCAGAGAGTTGCCTCCGTACCCACTGCCATAAGACTTCACTTTGCGCTCGTCAGGGAAATGGACCAGCAAAACCTTCTCCGGGTTGCATGGCCAATGGTTGACTACCTTCTCTGTAAACATTGCACGATTATATTTAGCACTGACTAGAATTGGGACTAAATTACAAATACTTTAATTACTACCATAAAATCTATTCGTACATAAACCAAGAAAAAACTGGCAAGACGGACATTAACGACCATAAAATGTTCCCACATCTTTATTATCACTCAACTGAATTCCTTCCTTATCAACCTCCTTGTTCCAGCTACTGCAGCAGATATTTTAGTAACTAAAACGAGGCAAGAGAATGAAAAGTACTGGTCTCCATTTTACAAGAGTGCAAACTAAATTTTTTACGATATACTGAAGCCTTAGCTGATAGTAACTGCAACCATGTCCATTTTCAGTACTGTTACAACTGCACAAATAAAAGCAGTACCAGACAGACATGCTGGCTTGCTATGCTACAAGGCAAAGTCACAGCTCACCTATGATCAGCTGCACCACAAAGCGGCTCTTGCAACAGCAAACAGACGGATCAATGGATACAGCCACAAAAATGCTATCAATATCTATCTTAACTGATCTACTTGAAACAAAAGACAGAATCGAATGGGTAACTCACGCTCGACCTACAGGCAAACTTTCAACCCTTGATCTATCGTTGTTCTGCTATGTTAAATTACCAAAAGTTAGCCACCCAGTCTGCCGGTCAGACCTTAAGCTGCAATGCAATACATGTGGCCCTTTTAACTTTCTGCTATTTACGATATTTATAACACAGCAAATTCCTTCTTGCCATCAACGAAAAAAGATTCACAGCACATAATCCAGAATTCTAAATAAGCAAAAATGCTGGTCTACATTTGTCACAGGCGACAAGTTACGATACGTACTCCTCCATGGCCTGGGGCAGCCCACTGAGTGCACACACTTGACAAAGTCGTCGTCACCCAATGCATCCCAGACCTTTGGTGATACGCGAGTCATCATACGCATGCACAGCAGCACGTAGTTTGAATCTGTCAGCTCAATACCGATCTTGGCCAGTGGTGAGCCAATCGGTCCCATACTAAATGGGATTACATACATCATGCGACCTAACAGCACACACAGCACAGCACAAGTGTCAAAACTGACAGCAGTCAAATCAGTCTAACCACATCAACCTCAACGTCACCTTGACAGACTTACCGATCCTAATACAGTGGCCTTAGCAAATGCTACTAATATTTTTAGCCCTTTCCACCATGAAGACACAATGGCGCATTCAATAACTTCATTAATAAAGTACGTTACCTTACGCCAGTGGTGCAGCAGAGTGCACTACATGTCTGCAAGCCAAAAAATGACTCTTTGACTAGTTAATTGCTGGGCTTCAGTGCTACATCACTGTTTTGCACTGTAATCGGGAAATGAACTACAGTGACTGACATGAATGTAGTTCTTGAAAGTGTATGTCGGTATAAAATCTGCTATTTCTGTACCAGCTATCATAACACTTGGGCCTACACAGACACAGCACGTTCCAGACATACCAGCCATGCAATTGCGGAAGCGCTCATTCATCTCTTTCTGTGCTACTTCAGGAGACATCCACTGTCCCATTCCTCCCTTGGCACCTTCCAACGCACGTGGAACAGTTCGATGTTTGTCCTTAGTTACAACGAACGTCTTGCTTTCCACACGGGCAACGTCGGCGGGATCCGTGCGACAGACATAGCTATGTCCCGACAAAAACAACTTGGTATATTTGCAACACAAGATACTTATAACTTAACTGCTGAGAACCATTTCATTCAATCCAGAAGCACTACAGTAAACACAATAAAGCTGCAAAAAAGCTGCACCTAAATCACAATTGAAACATCAAAATCTAGTTCAACAGATTGTTTTTGTGCTATGCACACCATTTAGGATCGATTATCAGTCTGCTTGTCATTAACTGAGGCATCTTAGTACAGTAAACTGGAAAACATGCTTCAGATAAACCAACTTCACTACCTATTATCATTCCTACGACATACTGATTAGACGATAGCTAATCTAGACAGTCGAACAAACATATATGTATAGCTCCTTCAGACTATCATACTGTAACCAACTGATCTTTGTTATTACTTTAGAAATATCAGAAAAATTACAAAATCTAGATTTTAACTACCACTATTTCTGTTTTTTGCAGTTGCTGGCAGACTGACAACAATGATTCAGCACTAATTTCAGATATAAAAAAAAAACAAAAAATTTGAACTAATGTTCACGAGATGCGCGAAAGTCTATAGCAGTTCCTGTTCGCACACTGTTGGTCTATCTCCACAGCCATTTCATCGCAGTTCATTCTTAGAGTATGCGCTGCATCCGAAGATCGCAAAAAATCAATAAAAACCCCTTATTTTGAAAGTTCAGGGTCTTTCAAAGTCATCGATGTTGATACGACTAAAAAACGACTAAAAAGCTCGTCACTAGATCTTGTTGTGATAGGCAGCATGTCCATGCCTATCTCCAACTGTTTTCACGAAAAGACAAGGGCCCAACAATGGTAAAATAACTACTTTTACAGGGGTACCACTCTTTGATGCCTCGTGCGCAGTTTTCCTTAACGTAGAAAATCGAGACTTGGACCGTTGAAATCTATGTTCAATGCTGAAAATTCTATATGCAGCTTCTCCGTGTCTAACTCAATTGATTTCGGCCACAATTCCCTCTTGAAATGTGTTTCGCAGGCGAAATCACCAAAAAATAGATAAAAACCCCTATTTTGGCATTCAAGGTCATCCAAAATCATTGAATTCAGTGGCAATCGAGAGCCAGTGTACAACTTCCTATTAGTGATTAATAGTAACCTAGGCCCTATCTCCCACCGTTACTGAGGTACAGGGACTTACTGGCTAAAAATCGCAAATTTTTCCTACCTCCCTCTCATTTAGCACTCTCGTTCGAGGTGACCTCTTCGAATTTATAAAAAAAGCTTTACAGTTCCTAAAACTAGAGTTGTCCACGCAGCCAACAGTGAAGATTTGGTGATCCTTGCTTGTGCAGTTTTTGACTGATCCACCCGTATGACAGACTGACAGACAGACAAACAGAATTGCAATGGCTAAGATGTGCTAAAGAAGTAGCTGCTTTTGCGCATAAAATTGATAGCAACATGTTTTATAACATACAGTTATCTATCGAACTGAAAAAGTGTGACAAAGACAACTACAGCACTGCTTGGTTAGCAAGACAAATAAGAAATCATACCAGTTATCCATTTTCTCCAACTTTTCCAAAGTTCCTCTCTCTTCCAGCTTCTGGATTATCTCTTGCGCCTCCTCTATTGAGCCATCGACGACGTAGATACCCCGTGGCATGCAATAATCGGCCTAAAGTTCCACAAAACGTTTTGCAAATGCAAGCAAGAAAAATAATAGAAACTCATTAAGTTAACTGCATCAACAAATCCACTAATTAGCATGTGCCTTTTTATATACGTAGTCATTTGACATCCGACTAAACCAGAACAGACTTTCAACGCATTTTCTACTAGCTTTGTAGTACTTGTAATTGTACAATAAAGTAAGTAACTGCTAATTACGACCAGAATTATCATTATACACTGATATGCATGATTAGTTAACACTCACGTAGTAAGCAATGAACTTCTGCGCTTTCTTTGGCAAGCGGTTGAAGTCACCTTTTGCAATTGGAATATGGCCAAGATGAGGAACGATAACCTCATGTACGTCATAGAATGGTATGTCTGGCTCCTGGTCAGGAAACTCTCTTTCTCTCTCTGCTGCCATTTCTGCTACAGTATCAACAAAAACAACTTGCAACAGTAACCACTGAAATTAATGACATACAATTAGCCAGGCACAAGACTGTGGTCAATTCCTCTATACAGGTTTCCCAATCTTGAATTTTCAGTGAGATTCAGTCATGTAACATAAATCTAGGCCATATATCAAAAAAGACCCATCGAATTTAGACAGTCCCCTAGTTTAAACATTCAGTAGTCATTTGCCAGATAACATCGTAGATGTACAAGATTTAAAAATGCAATAATTTATAAATCTAAAGGTCACGACCTTGACATTGACCTTGTATCTGGTCACATGGCAGTCATACAGTGAACTCAAACTTCTTGCCTACACACCACCTACATGCCACCCTTGCCTTTTTCTTTTTCTTGGCATGTCATATGAGACATTTTTCATTACTACAACCATTAACAAATTCCCAGATGAACAGCAACCAAGTTAAGGTTGCAAGACTGCCGATTTATATTTGCTTACTTCTATGAACAGAAAGTGAGCCCTACTCATTTCTGACCTTTGACCTTGAATGAAACCACCCCTATATTTCGTGTCCTGACAAGTGACCATCCCTGGTGACTACATTACCCAACAATTAGACTTTTACTCCTGATAACTTTTTCATTTCCATGACCTTCAACAGAACAACTTTGATAACTGCAAAGCATATGCCTTGTGATGTACAAATTAACCACACATACAAAATATATGCAATAACTAGTCGCTATTCAACTTCAATGGCTTGTAATAAATGCAACCAAAATGCACAAGTAAGCCCCTACAAGTCAAATCACCAAATTACACACTTCAGCTGAAACTTATAAATCCGCTTTTGGTTCAAACTTTAAGCTGTTTTCAGCGCAAAAATTAATCTAACTTTTGACTTTGTAACCTGCAAAAAGCAAACTTCCGCAATACCGCGTGTTCTTGGGACCTTGCCCTTTTGTTACCGACCACGAGGTTCCAGTCACACAAAATAGACGTAATAACCAGCGATAGCACACACAGAAACTTTATCCGGCAATACAATACAGGTAAAAGTTAAGATAAAAAACATCAAAAAGTTAAATCGTATACCGAAATGTCGAGGTCACCTAGGTCGAGAACTACTTGAC
>Ga0209671_1009228_pt1 | contig 10343 bp, 7 predicted proteins | sample WorMetHERISLAND2_2_FD_187401 | JGI IMG/M metagenome (GOLD analysis project Ga0209671, IMG submission 187401) | Marine gutless worms symbiont microbial communities from Max Planck institute for Marine Microbiology, Germany - Olavius geniculatus... | ecosystem: Host-associated > Annelida >... | reverse complement strand
CCCCTCTCCCTTACCTTTCCCCCTTCCCCTTTTTCCTTTTCCTTCCCTTTTCCATTTCCATTCCCCTTCCCTTTAACTTCCTTTCCTTTTCTCCTTCCCTTTCCTTCCTTTTCTCCTTCCCTTTCCTTCCTTTTCCCCTTCCACTTTCCCTTCCCTCCCCTTCTCTTTCTCTTTCCCTTCTTCCATCTTTCTTTCGTGACCGATGACGTCACGTGACCCCAAAAGGACAAAACTCGTGACCTTATTATCTTTGAGGCGCCATATCTCCGTAACAGTGCCAGATAGACGCATGGTCACTATGGACCACCCATAAGAGCTCGCCCCCGGGAGTCGAATGGTCACGTGACCGATGACGTCACGTGACCCCAAAAGGTCAAACTCGTGATTCCATTATCTTTGAAGTGCCATATCTTCATAACGGTGCAAGATAGACGCATGGTGACGATGGACCTTTTATAGTAAAGCTCGTGATGAATTGAATGGTCTCGTGACTGACAATGTCTGTTATTTAGTTAAAATAATACAGACGGATGAAAGGATCTTTGCTGCTGTACAACTTGAAATTAAACTGTTTGATTTTTTCTACCAGTCTAAACGGCTCACTGATTATATTTATACGGACATATACTGTAAACTATCGAAATGCATTGGACAGACTCCGTGTTTGTATGAACAATATCTTGTTAAAACAGCAAACGACACATTGTCAACTTTAGTTCGGTTGCATGGAACAGAACGGCAGTATTTGCATGAAAATAGAAGGCGAATGCTGTAACTTACAAAACAAAACATTAAAGCAAACTACGCAGTTAATTCAGACTTGCAGAACAACAAAATCATTAAACTAGAAGAATGTTGGCCCAGTGTCATCATATTATGCAGTCATCCACCTAGAGCTGCATAGCCTCCTTCAGATGTTGACATTATAAACCATAAACAGCACCCTGGTTATACCGACCCTGTGCAATGTTTATGGCAATTTCGTTTTTCTAATTTCTAAGCTTTTTCTTTTGGGCTACTCAGAAGCAAACAAATGGACAGACAGACTGATGGATGGAAAAGACCTATAATGTACTAAGTGCGAACAATATGACGGCCATCATAAAAAGTCAATAAGTTGAGTAATTTATAAACAGTTAGCAAATTACCATTCTGAATTCACTGCATGCTTGACACTTTTCAACAATGTCAACCTGACTGCCATTCTCAATGCACAGTTTCGACGCATTACCTGCTTCTGTGGATTAAACATAAACACAGAACAAACAAACACAGCTTGAAATATAAAGAATTGAAAAATGCAGCACCAATCAATGCTAATCAAACATAATTGCAACAGTTTGTGGCTAAATATCTGCTTTGTTATGTAAGTAATTTCTTTCTGAACATTTTGCTGAAAACCACACAACTCCATGATGTAAGTTTGCAAAATTATAGTGCCATAAACTTTGCGTAAAATTTTTCTGGACCACCCTGTACATAAGGGGCGTCATTACATCACAGATAAAGCACTGTTGTTATCGATTGTAAATCTTTTTATTCTGAAAGATCAATTGTCATTAATAACAAAATGCCCCTTGGAAAGACAAACACATGACTGCTTGACAGCACTGATGGTAACATAAATCAAATCTGTTCCATCATGCAATGACTATGACATGCATTTTGCATATATCTGTGCTAATTTTAATACTCATAAATACACAAAAATCCCATCTAACTACCACTCATGCTGGCAAAAACTAGGATTCCAATAATTACAGCTAACCACATCAATTAAAAGTGTGGCTTGGTAACGGGCCAGACTGGTGACCAAAAGGTCCCTGGATCGACTCAAGCCTAGAGCACTGCCAGGTAACCTTGTGTGAGTTGTTCACACACATGTGCCTCTGTCACCAAGCAGTATAATTTGGTACCGGCCAAAGGGCGATGATGGCCTGCGGCTGGGAAGGTAACCGTAGGTCTGGCGTCGCGCTGGCCATGCGTCACATACTCAGTGGTTTATCCACCTACGAGCTCAATAGCCACAGAAAGGAAGATGAGAGGTGAGTGAGTAGGTAATTTCTTAATGGCACATCAGCACAAAATAGGCCATTCAGTGCCATACGTGGCTGAAATTAATCAAAAACCTTTTAATATATGTATTAAAAGCGACGTTAGAATACTTGTTAAGATCAAGGCTATTAAGCTAATATAAAAACAACACCATATACGATTGTAGAAGTTGATATCTTTAACATAAGCGATGATGTTGCGAGATGCAACATTTTCAAAAACGTCCTTGAGTGTGTCCACTTCAAAATATCTCTGACGTGCTGCACTGTAACGGGTGCAGTCTACCAAAATGTGCTTGACTGTTAGCGGAGAATGGCAAGCTTCACATACAGGTTGACTCTCTCCCTTTAGGAGATAAGAGTTTGTAAGTCTTGTATGACCAATTCAAAGACGGTTGATGAGGACTGAGTCGTAGCGGCCCAGTGACGAACCGACACTGCGACCAACGGCCGGTTGCACACTGTAAAGTTTATTTGATGTACACTGGTTCCACAGTTGTTGCCATTCTTTAACACACAATTGGTTGACACAAGTTAACAAATCGCTAACTGAAAATCTGATGTTGGTGACGGCGACATCCAGTCCTGCCTTAGCAGCGATGTCAGCATCTTCGTTTCCTCGGATACCCACGTGGCTGGGAATCCAGCAAAAAGTTATAGATTTACCACTGTTAACTAGTTGGTTGTGATCCTGGAGGGGCACAGCAAGTTGTACTTTTACATCAATTAAAGCATATCTAGTAGCTGATTAAGGCACCAGGCGTGGATGAGATATCTGCTGAGATGCTCAAACATGGCAAGGAAACACTGCGACGAATGACCGGTTGCACACTGTGGAAAATTCTGACATACTACGGCATTCCTGACCGGTTCATTAATATCTTCAAGGCACTACATGACAACTCCAGCTGCTGTGTCAAGACTGCAAGTGGATATACAGAGTTTTTTGAGATTGTCTCAGGGATTCGACAAGGCTGCATCCTTTCACCATTCCTCTTCATCATAGTCATCGACTTCGTCATGTGCAGAACTATGGACAAGTCGGAATACGGCATCGTCTGGCAGAAGCGGAACCGCTTAACGGATTTGGACTTCGCTGATGACATAGCAATAGTGGCGGAAAAAGAAAACGTATGCCAAGAGATGACTACCAAGCTCGAGGAACAAAGTGCACAAGTTGGACTGAATATAAGCCGGGAAAAAACGAAGCCATGGGAATCACCCAGCGCTCATCACCACAGCCAATAGCTGTTGCACAAGAGAACATAGAATATTCACCTACCTGGGAAGTGTAATATCTAGCGATGGAGATGTTGAAACAGATATCAACACTCGACTGGCAAAAGCAGCAGCAGTCTTCCGACGACTTGACAACGTGTGGCAATCCAGCACGCTTAGCCTCAGAATTAAACTGGACCTCTACACCTCCCTCATTGTCTCTACAGCCATATACGCCAGCTAGACTTGGAAGAGTACAGCTAGAATATGTCAGCAGCTGACGCCTTTCACCAGCACAACTTACGGAAGATTCTGGGCATTACATGTAAGGACCACGTGGCTAACACGAAGGTGCTAAGCCGGACTGGGCAGCGAAGATTACAGGACATTGTAGCAGAGAGATGACTTCGGATGGCAGGCCATATCATCAGGATGCCACCTGAACGACCAGCCAATCACACCATGTCATGGACCCCTCGTGGTAGTGGCAGACGACGAGGTCGTCCAACGAAGACTTGGCGGTCTACATCTAAAGAAGACCTGGTGGACCGAGGAGTCGATTGGAACAGCATCCGGGCTGTAGCTACAACAGAAGCAGATGGCAAACTCTTGCTGCCCATTGTCCTGTCAAGGACTGGAGGATCTAAGTGCTAAGTAAGTAAGTAGCTGATTAATCTTATTATGTCAGCAATAACAACGAACAAATGCATTAAAAATATATTTACCAACCTGCAGGACTGTTGGCAGAATCATGCATTTCGTGACCAACAGGCAGTCGATTTTCAAAAAATATGACAGCAACAGAAATGCTAGAAAACAAAAACATTACGACCATAAATCAGCAATACACGACAAGGTGCAATACAATTCATGCAATGACACATGGCTTCACAACTTTGTTACCAGTAACCCCACTTTATACTCCTGTACAGGATTAACTGTAAATGCTAAAGCTATAACTGTAACACAACATGGTTCTGTATAGGGTTGTTAAGACTGGCCATTAATTCTGACCGATTAACCATCAACAGAAGGACCGGTTAACCGGTTAACCGTGGGCGGGCAGGCGACGCGTTGCACGCCGTTGCTAGGACAGCAAACAAGACACTCACAAGCTGACGGCCTGGATGGACATGGCCGGGTGGGCCAGTGAGCTCCAGCGTCCTTTGGCGTTCATCATGCATAGACAGAGTTAGGCAGACAGACAGAGACAGGGGATCAAACAACGTGCAGAAACACAGGCATGCGGTCGGTCAGCAGTTGATCACAGTGAACGACGTTCAGCCTGGATTAGTGCTCTAACGCAGTTTAGATATTTGGTTTCGCTTAATTATATTCAGTACCTTCACTTTTTAAGACCCGCCTTCACGCGTCGGGATGCTCAGTTGTTTAAGCCAATAGCTAACGTCGCCGCCGGCGCCACTTCAAAGGAACCACCCAATGTGTCCGTCCCCAGGGTGACGTAATACCACCCAAGACATCATACAATTAGCTGATAACACCTGCAGCGACAGGAGCGTACGGGTAAGAGTCGTGGCGCCGTGGTCCATTATTTGGTTAAGCGGACTGACACTTAGAGGCCCAGTCCTGAAGGCACGACCGATTAGCCTAGCCGGTTAACCGTTAACAACGCTAGTTCTGTAAAATCACCAACCTGTTTCAGTACAAGTTGTGTCTGCAAATATAAGCTGGTTCTCCAATGCAAGCCATATATGTTGCTATTAATGATGGTATATGGCTTTTCCCCCTTCAACATTGCATCCCCTGGATGAGTCAGGTGGGTGCAAATCACTCGAATCAGCCAGGTCAAATGTGATTCAGCCAGGGGGTTAGGGGAAAACAAGCCAGGGGGCAAATCAACCAGGTCTAAGAAAAAATAAGTAAACCTTGGGCAAAACAAGCCAGGTGTGAATCGAGATGGTGAATCGGCAAGGGAGCAAAATAGCAAAAAGGCAAAAAAAGCCAGAATTCTTAATGACTCAGTGTTTTATAAATCAGCAGTTTGGACAGCTAAGACGAAACATAGGTCGTGGAACAAAGTATTCTTCCGACAAAATAAAATGTAAACATGTTTCATAGTTATCAGAAATAACACATGCTACATACCGATATGCAAAAAAATTAATTTGGCAAGTTAAAAATATTTCAGTACAAGTCGGGTCGCTAACAGAAACTGGAGAGACTTGTATTACAGTAGAAGCTTTATAATACAACTAGTAGGCGCTCGTTAGAGTGCATATCTCCGCCAAGTGAAGTGATTTAAACATTACTACTACTGGTACTACTACTACTACAACTAAACCCTATGACAAGAAAAGGGGAGGGAGAAGGAAGAGCCGCTTCGCTGCAGAGGGAGGGAAAATTAACAGCCGGCATTGCTGCTTGCGCTGTTGGTGCAATGACGTCATTGCTATTATTATTCATCATGTACACACACACACACACACACGCAAACACAGACTTTATGGTGTCAACTGGAAATACACAATCAGTCACGTGTGGAACATAGCCAAGGGTATGTCTACTGGGAACATTCGGGCTTATGCTCAGTAGAAAGCTCATAATAAGAAGAAGTTTATTTTTTTATATTACAGCAGTAGATTAACGCGTTCAGCTAGAAATAGCACTTTAGTAAACCGGGCTTTATCAAGTCAACTGGGTATACACAGTCAAATGTGGATACACAACCAAACGTGGATACATTTTCTAATTTGTGTAAAGTCCATGTCCCTAGTTGCATCTAAAAAAAGTCGAAGGCGGGCCTAAATTCCCAGGTGACATGCCTTACAAGTATGTGTGTACTTGTGTGTGCTATTTTTAGCTGCATGCGTCAGTCTACAGCTGTAAACTTAAACTTCCTTTGCAAAGTAAACTTCCTTTTGTTACGAGCTTTCTACTGGTGCACGTAAGGGTGACCTCCCCAGTTAACCGCAAAAAGTCTATATGCCCAGTTGATACACCTGAGCGACTTTTTGGAGTCAACTGTGGACACACAGTCAAGTGTGGATGCACATCTAACATGTGTGTTGTCAACTGAGGATAGAGCTATACTGCCTGTATGGGCCATCAGTTGCCATTTAGTCTAAGATATTAAACTCCGCCTATTTCTAGGTCAACTATACCACCCCACTGCAATAACCGTAGACCTCCGGAAGAGGAGATATGCAATTATATAAAAACTGTCAACCATGGATATCCCCGGTCGACAGTATATCCCCAGTTAATCAGAGTGTATTCATACCAATCTCCCCAGTTGACATGCTATACAAACGCACAGAATGACGGACGAAACGACCAATCTCTTAATCTCCTCCAATGTTCACTACGCTCACCTTGTCGGAGATAAATATTGCTTGCACTGCTTATAACTTGTTATATGCTGTACCTGATTAAGATAATTATAGCTGCAATCATGCGTTTCTTGCTGCAGAATTCAATCATAACTGCAAATGAGTCCACCTGATCTTCTTAACGTGGCCACGATGCACGTTCACAATGCTTCAGCTGAAATAACTACACAACAAACAGACTTCATTCACACAGTCACAATCATTTTTCTCAATGAGTGGAATGAAATGCGAAAAATTTAAGCATTTCTCCCAGGCATTCCAACCTGACCATGTCTCAGTCTGACGTTCTGGAGTCACTACAGAAGCGAGCGATAAACATTATTTTTCCACGCTATGACTACAGAACGTTACTGACAATCCATGGTGTTGACACACTCTGCAGTCGTCCTGAGAAACTTACTCGACGTTTTTTTTTTGTTCGACACGTGCAGAACAATCTTAACTATCTGCTACCACCAAAGCGTACATTACTGCAAAACTTAGAAACACAAAACTTATTGAAAATATCAAAGAAAATACAAAGTGATTTTTAAACTTATTTATTCCGTATTCTGTTAAAAAGTTCCAGTAGGCCTATATGTTATTTCACTTGTGTATTTTTAATATCTTGATCGTATTGGACCGTATTGGATCGTATGTTTTATCATGCCTGCAACGTTTTTGGTAGTTCTGTACTCAATCCAGCCATTAGCTGCAATACAAATAAACGCATGTATGTATGAATGTCAAATTGCCTGCAATCACTAACTAACCAACAACACATTTTAACATCAACTTGCATCATTTTGCAATTTTTTAAACATCATTTAACATTGTAACCAAAACATTAAGTCACATGTGCTGCTCAACTCCTAACAGAATGCAGTGACAGTCAGTTATTAATATCACTGTAAATGTTTCGAGATAGAATTAGGGATAAGGTTAGAGTCAGGCTTGGGGTTAGGGCTAGCCTAGACAAAACATGTCGCTGATGCAATGTTGAACAGCATCAGAGACGAAGGCCTTAAATCGCATATGTTTGGCGCCGTTTAAACTTTAAACAACTCTTTGTAAAACGTGCTCAAATGCATACATGCAATGTATTTGAACTCATTATAAACAAAAATGCTAAACAATGTAATAAAACAACGTCGTGGACTTAGTTCACACTAATGAAATTATTTTTTAAATTTCTAATGAGAATCACTCGGAACAAAAACAGGCAAGTGTGACGTCAAGTGACGTAAACACGGCTCAAGTGACATAAGAAACTAGTGATAAGTGATACTCAAAGTTTCAAAACTCTACACAACTAATAATCAGTCAATCATTGATGACGTGGCACACACAAAATACACGTAAAATCATATAGAACAACAGCAGAAAAAGCCGAACTAAATGTCCACAGGAAGCAAAGTGTTATTGTGTGTTTTTTCTTGTGCAAAAAATAACTGAGTGACACTCTGCAGAGAAAGTTGTTTGCTATAGTTGTGCCTTATAGGGTGTTTACACGATCCAGCAAACGTCCAGCATTAGCACGTGTATTTTGAATACATTTGCTGGAAGTTTGCTGGACATTTGCTGGATCGTGTAAACATCCCATTACTCAAACTAACTTAGTTTTTGCTTTATAGCTAATAGTAGGTGTGTGCATATGCTAGTTTAAGAAACAACGCACATTGCAGTGAGGTATATCATTCATTTAATTCCAGGCTTCGGTGAAAGAAAAAGAAATGAAAGAAACAGACAGACGTACAAGTTCTAAGTTACTGCCTTAACAAAGATAAAAGAGTAAAAACACGAACCTTAGTTTGCTTACTAGTCACCATCACAAAATCAATAGGCAGCAGTTTAGGTTGAATATATTTCCATCCGCGAGGAGTGAGGACTATAGTAAAGCATTTCCGTTATAAATAGAGATACACACAGTGACTTAGCTTATCACGCCTCCGTCTCTGCGGACGGAAAATAGTGCCTAGACATGCAGTCTTCCGTCCATATGGACGGAAGATAGCGCTTTTGCCAGCCATTCTTCCGTCCGTATGGATAAAAAATAGCGCCTGGTTGCACACAGTCTTCCGTGTAAGGATGGAAGATAGCCGTTTCGCAACGTATTCTTCCATCCATAAGATAACAAAAGATAACATTAACGCTATGTTATGTTCAGCGCACATGACTCTTTGTTTGCAATGTTTAGCAACGTTCGTAAAATTGCAAAATGATGCTAATTGACGTTGTTAGTTAATTAGTGATTTAACAACTGTAAAATTGTCTGTTTTAAACACAAATGTACTTAAAGTAGTCATCCAAAGATTAACAAAGTAGATGTAATGCAAGTTTGATTTATGATTATAAATAGAGAAAATCATTAAATTTTTCAGTAAATACTAAATCGTTCACGCAAAGAATGTCACAAAAATGAAAAAATATCGGCACAAGTCTGCCGAGGTATGTTAACTCATTTAAATCAAGGTATCATATTTTAGTCCGGCGCCTATAGTGCAAACAGAAACTGACGAATTTGATATATTTCAACAAAGTTTTGAAAGTTAACGAAAGCAAATAACTATAAAATAAACGAGTGATTCACCATTTAAAAATCAAAATTGATCGTAAAGATCCTTCTGAGTCTGCTGCATCAAGGTATCCTAATCTAGTCAAGTGCCAAGTTCTGCACTTAACCTCTCTAAAATTACAGCTGCATTTATGGCAACAAAAATAAAGCTAGAGTGAAAAATGCAGGAACAAACAAACCGATCCACCGTTTTGTGCACTCGCGCGAAAAAAATATAGTTCCACATAATGCACGTTTGAATGCCAGTGAGTGCACATTTTTATGTATTGTTAACAGAATTCACTTTGTCAGTATATTTCACTGTTATTTTAATTTCTAATATGCTATTTAGTATATATTTAGTGCTTGTTTCCACAAACTTCATTCGTCGCAGCCAGTTGCCTATGGCTCAAAGAACTTTACGGAATCATTGACTAATTTTACAGTTATGTACACCTACTATCAAAATTATAACCTTCAAAACAAAACAGGAGTGGGGTCTGGGGAGGGGGCAGCGCCACCTCCCCAAGATAATAAAAATAGAATGAACTGAGTCACTAAAACATAATAACTTGCTTCGGAAACTGTACCTCAGTAATAATTATTCAGACTGCACAGCCCTAATGCGAGGAACTACTTTAGTGCACACGAGATATCATTGCGCTTCGCTACATATGAATCATGGCAGATTTTAACAAATTTCAATCTAAAATTTTACTCGTTGTGTGACAAATTCAATTTAAAACAAGTGGCATATGCTTCTTGCAGGTTTGCTCGGGTGTGGGTAATTTGCAAAAATGCGGAATGCGGAAAGTAATTTGTGAAACGAAATCTGCGGAATGAAGATGATTGGTTGACGGGCATGATCACGTGATCAGCCCGATTCCGCAATTTACTGCCTACCTTCCAAGCTTGACGTGGTGGTAATTTGCGGAATGTATGGTGCAGAATTGCTGTAGCTAACAATGGAAAACGACGAAAACGTTGCAAAATTTAAGTAGGGCTAGTATGCATATACATTTTTATATAATTAGTTTGTCTTGAGTTGCAATGATGATGGTCAATATATTTTTATTTAGGCTTATAGTAATGTAACACTGCTGTTTCACGTAAAATGACTTGGCGTAGTCTATTAGGCTATTATTAATCCAAAGTTCATACATTAAAGCATAAATTACACAATAATTA
>Ga0209671_1009227_pt1 | contig 10343 bp, 6 predicted proteins | sample WorMetHERISLAND2_2_FD_187401 | JGI IMG/M metagenome (GOLD analysis project Ga0209671, IMG submission 187401) | Marine gutless worms symbiont microbial communities from Max Planck institute for Marine Microbiology, Germany - Olavius geniculatus... | ecosystem: Host-associated > Annelida >... | reverse complement strand
GTCGTCTTTCCCGTCATCTTTCACTGTCCGTCATTTTCCCCCTCGTCTGCATTTTTGTGAGAAAAAAGTCGGGGAGAGGCGAAACGTCTTGGGAACGAAACGTCAAAGGGGCGAAACGTCCGTGACTCCGCCCCCTCCCCTCCCCTCTCCCTGATCGCTGCCCATCCTCCTCGATGTAAAGCCGAAGAATGCGGAAGCAACTGACGGGTGCCTAGCGACGCCGTTTAAGACAATGCATTGTACTGCTGCAGGGCACATACAGACGCAGTGTAGGCGAGGAGCCGACGAAATTTGGGAGTGATGGGGTGATCTCCCTCACAGCAAAATGCTTGATAGGGCCGACACCACAAAGGCGTTTAATTCCTGAAGATTTATTGCAACCTTTAAGTGACTCATGTTTTTTTTCATTTTTGGTGTCTAGTTTAACCCCAATCCATGCAAGTCGCCATTTTATACATCCAACGAGTTTGCTGAATCACACTGAACAAATCAAATCAAAGGTCGTACGAGTTGTGCCGCCGGGACAGAAAGTGCACAATTTTAGCCTTGAACTCTACCAGAAATCGTTCAGTCTGGAGACACTTACAGAATTCCAGCCGTAAACGCAGTAGCTGGGTTAAGAGGTGAAAACATATGGAATGAAGAAAAAGAGAACAAAATAGACAATGGAGGAAAATGTGTACAATGGAGAGTGGGTAGGAAAGAAAACGTCGGCCCCAGAGTGATTTCTAAAGCTCGGTGCCTATGCACACACAACAGACAAGGTGGTCCATTGCGCCTGACGTGTGTTTTGACTTTTAACGCCAATTATTTACATCGTGTCGACTGTGTAAAAACTCTCAATGCGTACCAGCTGGTCGCTATATATACGCCAGTTTCACGTAAACTTCCTAGCTGCGTTATGTTGTGGTCAGATGTACGAATAGAATAAGTCGACTAATCGTTATGTTAGAAGTTCTGCTTTATATAAGGCATCAGCACATATCTAGGTATGCCTTATGGGCCTCAAATGGCAGTTGAATGGTCAGAACCGGCAATTTTTACGCGCGAAAGCAGAATGCTTCGCGCGTCTTTGCCATCGTCTGGGCGTCTGTCTGTCTGTCCGTCTGTCTGTCTGTCACACTCGTAAATTGTATCAAAACGGCGCAAGCTAGAATCACGAAATCTTCACTGGCTGCCCCAAGGTCTCTAGTTTATCGTGGCAAAATTTCGTGCCACTGGGTGCAGGAGTTCACCTCGAACGAGGGCGTCGAAGAGGGGTACCCCCTAAAAAGACGTCATTTTGCCGTTATTGGCTCGAATAATGTCAAAACGGTTGCAGATAGGTGCATACATGCTGCTTATCATAACAAGCACTGGTGACAGGCTTTTTGGATTTATTAACATCCATGACCTTGAATGACCTTAAACCCCTCAAAAAGAGGTTTATGGTGAATTTTTCGCAATTTTTGGATGCAGCGCACATTTCAACACCGAATTGCGACGAAATGGCTGGAGATAGACCAAGACAACCTGCGTATGAAATTTTCAGCATTCAACGTAGATTTTAGCAGTTCTCGTCCCGACCCCCTAGGTTCAAGGAGGCCAGCGCAGGCGGGCGTCAAAGACAGCTACTACCCTAAAAAGTGGTTATTTTACCGCAATTATCTCGTGTAGCGTGAACACGGTCGCAGATAGGCACAGACATGCGGCTTATCATAACAAGCACTGGTGACAGGCTTTTTAAATTTATCAACATCGATGACCTTGAATGACCTTGAACCCTAAAAATATTGATTAACGTGATTTTTTGGCGATTTTTGGCTGCAAAAGAGTAAATTACGACGAAATGGATGGAGATAGACTACGATTACCTGCGAACAGGAACTGCTATAGGCTTTCGCGCGTCTCGTGAGCTTTGCTCAAATTACTTGTTTAGTAACTTTGGTTGTTTTATCTTCTAGAAACCTTAGAATTGAAGTCGTTATCATTATGTAGCGTCATGAAGTGCCTTATCGGCTTTATTGAGCCATTTTATGCTAGAAGTCAGGCTTACTACAATGCAATTCACACTGCCGACGCCGACGCGACTCAAATCGACAGTTGAGTCGCGTCGGCGTCGGCAGTGTGAATTGGGTGTAAGTTATCACTCATAATTTTTTTTCAGTTTTGCTCAGATGGGGGGCTTACCCTTGGTTTTGAACTGTCATCAGTGCGAGCATTTGCTCCTACAGGAATGATGTTAAAATGAACAGTTTCGGGTGTAATATTAATAGGGAAGTATATTAGGAGCAAAAATTTGCGCATCTGAGCTTACTTTTACGTATGTTACCATGCGTTGATTGCATCTGTTATTCGGCTAAGTTACGAGAATGAAGATAGGTCTACACCTCTACAGTTCATTGCTCAATGCAGTGCGCTAATGCTTCTTCAGAAAAAAAATTTTGGAGACTACACTATTTCGTCAGACACCTTGAGTGATATCCAATGGTTTCTTTTCTTGAAGTTAGCTAAAGCTTCTAAGAGGTTTCGTAGACCTTCCATCGTGGTTGCACACTGGGCCCATGTAGTGGCCTCAGCGCTCGAGTGACTGCTTAAGCGGTCACTCACCCCACAGGTAAGGTGAGGTAAGGAGGCTATGTACGCTGACTGTTGAACGATTTTGTAGCTCGGAAGATTTTACCTGCCGTCCTTACGCGGAGGAGTGGCAACGTGGAGAGAGGCAAAAGGGGGCAGTTTCGCCCATCTCTCCAAATTTCAGCCTGTCAGGAAATGTTCTTCTTGTTGGAAAAAACCAATGTTGAGCGGGAAATACCCCCACTTTAAAAAATTTAAAGCAAAATTAAAATTTTGAGCGCCCTTTGTCGAAAATTTGCAGCTATCGGAAGCGAAAAACTGCAACTTTCTGACCCGCAAATTTTTCAACTCACGACGGCTCTGCCGTGGAGTGAGTTGATGAAAGAATGTTGAAAGTAGGTCAATATTCGGTGGCCTAGTTTCTGGTACGCAACGGTGTGGCTATAAATAGTATGCAGCTATAATCAGTGTACATCAGGCTGGAGCGCCTGAAACGTCTTGCTCGATATCACATAGGGCGCCGCGTCGGCAGCGTGACATGGTGCAACTGGACGCATCGGATGAAGTATATAAGTAAGCTTATCCTATTCATAGGCTGAAGTGCTGACAGGAACTGTTACCGTGAATGTCAGTCGGTCGAACAGCTGCCGGTCCAGTGCACGCGCCTGTATTTGAGCTGCGCGCCTACTTCGGTTCAGGAAGCGCTAAAGCAAAAAAGAACACTTGGAACAAAAAGCCCAGCTGACGCTAAAGTGGGCTGACCGTACCGTGCATACCTGTAGGTCAGCGTCCGACTTCCGGTCGCTAAGAAAAAGACGATTTGCCACAGATGACTACAGTTTCATACAATGCTGCTGCTATCAAATGCTACACTCAACGTTAGGATACGGTACGCACGTGGACGTCGGATGCAGGCAGAAACTTTGCGTTGAAAATTTCGGCCAAACCGCTGGAGATAGAGACAAGATTACTAATGACCGCCTATAGAAACTCGTCATCGTTTTATCCAACGATACCATCGCCTACCCCCTACGACGCACCGTTTAGCCACAATAGATACGTCATAGACAGACAACAGACAGACACAACCGTGTGCCATGAGCGCACTGTCAGTAAATGCGGTCTGCCAAAAAAGAAAAAAGATTCCGGCGGCGAGTACCGACATGATATGCGGCCGTCTTTTAGTTGCCGAGAATCTTAGGCGTTGACAGGGAAATAGGTCACTCACTGCACATCAAGCGTTAATCCTAGCCTGCACTTCGCTCCTGAGCCGCGCCGTCAGTATGTAAACTTGTACGCCAAATTACAATTTCTTGACGCTGTGACGTAAAATTCTACTGAAAATTGGCATAATCTCGTCCAAGTTGGCTGGGGACCGTTCGTCCAATTTTGGTGTTTTACACATTATGATTTTGTGTTATAAACTCATATGGGACAGACGGACCAATCGTTTAACAGGCATGGCAGGTAATACAACTTAGATAGTAAACTATGCGCTGAACTAAAACATTCTTTAGTATGATCAGATAATAACTTCGGCTAACTCACAATTAAACTTTTGAGCGGCGAAATAACTCTTACATATTTCGGTATACTAACCAGTAAGCACACGAATTATAAACTGACAATTATTTCGTTTCGGTTTTTTATATTGACGACGAATTAAATCGAGTATTTTATCAATTCTGCGCATCACTTCCCGGCAGATGCGCTCTTGCGTCAGAGCGTGTATCAGCCGGTAATCGTTACAGCTACTCGCCCGTTACCTCATCGTTATACCTGCGCGAGTGCCGCACCTCCGTAGTGATGGGCAATACTAAATCGAATACTAAAATTATCGATCCGATAATATTCATATGCGCAAACGGAACTTAACTCTAGCATCGATTCATAAGGACTGATATGAACATGACGAATTTGCATGAACCATGATCATCAAATATCAGAACTCTTCGTAAGTTTTGCTTTCCTATTTCTAAGCTAATGTTTGCCTGGCAGCAGAAAATGAACATGGACTGACAATCACTAACAATGCTTAATGTCGCATGTACAAAACAGTTTCACGACAAACTGGTTTTGTACAAAATAAAGACTACTGATATCATTTTTATCTGGAGGGCGAGCGTCGAGACCGCATAAGAGTGCAGGCAAACATTAGCTTTGGGTAAGTTGTAACGTAACATTTTCTGATAAAAAATAATTTCTTTACAGATGAGGCTGCTATTAAACGTTTTCACTTGACTATCTCATGTATCATGGCCGTTGCTTTCTCAAAATGTATTTTTCATTTTGAGAAAGCAACGGCCATGATACATAACATAGTCAAGTGAAAACGTTTAATAGCGGCTTCATCATTCTGTTAATGATGAGAGAAAAGGAAAGAAGACAGTACTAGACGACAGCGCTAACTAGTTAAAAAAATTAGGCATAAATAGTAATAACAAAGAATTGAAATTACTTTAACATGCTGCACAAAATACAAAAATGTAAGTGCTAGAGTTGGAGACAATAATATAACTTTATATCGAATAGTTTCTCAGAAAACTGGTAGCGTCCCAGCACTTTAAGTCGTTAAGGCGCTTGTCGGTAATTACGGCGTAACTGTAGCTCAGAAAGAGAGAGAGAGAGAGAGAAATTCTGCTGTCGATGTAGCCAGTAGTCTAAGTACGCGGTATGCATACCGTACACACGCACGAACACGCTGCAGAGGTCAGCATCTGAATCTGTTTAGACTGCTGACGCGCTCGAAAAGATCGACCGTAGCGCTGGGAACGCAGCCTGAACGCAACTCCACGAATACAGTTAGATTGTACACCATAGCCCATAAATGTATAGGTTTCAAAACTGTCTACAGTGTACGCCTTTTAGTTTATGCGAGTGCAACGAGGCATAATGCACAGCAGACTGTTTTGAAACGTACTTATATTCATGACTGTGATCGACGGCGTGTTCTGCCCGGACGCATGTGTGATATACAAACGCGAGACGCTATCAGTCATCAAGCTTGAATGAAGTGAAATTGTGGGCACTTATAACATACCAGACACTGCAGTGAGAGATAGCAGGACTAAAATAAATAAGTGATGAAATAAAGAGCAAATGCCGTAAATTCCATGATGAATAACCTCTCCGATGACATCACGCACTTTGCTGCACGATACACGTCTCTTTGGCAAACTGTCACGAAAATAAAAAAAGACCAAAGTAGTTTGGCAAAAGGCGGAATCGTTTCTTATTTGTATTCGCCAGGTGACCGCAGAGCACTAACAGTTTAGCTGCGACTTGTAATTGCATGTTTTGTCCGTGATTGGACCGCCCAAATTTTCTCTTTTCCTCGGTATCAGAGACCCCATCTAACTAAATGTGTGCTTAGATCTACGAGTGCACCTACCAAATGGCGTCTAAATCGGTCGAACGGTTTAAACAGGAGGCACGAATGTGACAAACAGACGACAGAGAGACAGACCACGTTACGGAAAAATGTGTGGCAGTAGACGAAATCGCAGGAGCGATCGATTCCGTTTTAAAATTGAGCTTTATTCGATCGCTACATAAATTCAATTTACGTTTAAATTACTTACTTAACCTACTATCACAAATACACATGCTATCCACGGACTTTACTGTTGGTTATATTCTCCATGTCCTCCAATAGACAGCATTATCACATTGATGTCTGTCTGGAGGATAACGGGGAAGATTATTAGAACTACCATTATGTTAATTACATATGCACGCGTATAATGGAGTTTTTACAATTTTAGGTTTAGCTTGTTTTTTTTTGTATTTTATGCTTTGTGTTTCTGTAAAGGTTAAACTTACTTTTCCGTTATTATGTGTTTGTGTGCATTCTGCTTGGAAAGGCCGTCCCCAAAATGACCTACACTGTAACGGGTGGGACGTAAAACCCTACTCACTCACTCACTGTTGGTTATATTGTGTTATTTAAAGTGTCGATGGGGCGCGCCAATGAATAAAAACAATCCCCTGAAAGAAATTCCGTATCTTCGGCGTTGTGAATGATTTTATTTTTTCACCAGATTTGCAGTGTACATGTATACAGAAAAAAACTATTAAAATCACAGAGACTGCTAGTTTTATTACAACATTTTGTTTAAATCAAAAATTACCAACCAATGAACTTAAAATGCACTTTTTAAGTTAACAAATAATTACACTGCAAGTTTCGGCCAGAAAGTATCTGCGCCTGTTTGTCCTAAAACATATTTTACTGTTCACAAGTTTAATATTTTAACGACGTCATGTCTACTTTCGACATCAAAACGCACTTTTAACTTCAAATGGTTATGATTTTTTAAGCGCGATAGCGTTTTAGCCATCGCCTAGGCGTCCGTCCGTCCGTCTGTCCGTCCGTCACACTGCGGTATTGTGTCAGAACGACACATGCTGGGAGAACGAGATCTTTACTGTGGGCTGCCCCGAGGACTTTAGTTTATCACGGCAAAATTTCATGTCCGTGGGTGCTGGGGTTTTCCTCGAACGAGAGCGTCAAAGAGGGGAACCTCCCTAAAAACGATATTTTGCCGTTATTGGCTCGTATAGTGTGAAAACGGTTGCAGATAGGTACAGACATACTGTTTGTCATAACAAGCATTGGTAACAGGCTTTTTAGATTTATTAACATTAATGACCTTGAACAACCTTGAACCCTCTCTCAAAAAGAGTTTTTAGTGAATTTTCGCAATTTTTGGATGCAGCGCACATTTCAACACTGAATTGCGACGAAATGGCTAGAGATAGACCAAGACAACTTGCATGTGAAAAGTTTTCTCTACGAGTTTGTTTGCATTGGCGCGCCCAGCATGCATTAAACCGTGCTTACCTGTTTACTGACATTTTCATTTGTACGTCAGACGATGTATAGCCCACAGTTTAAAGTTCGAACCCGCTACCTGTTAATTACAAAAGACAATATAACATCAATCAGTAAATTCGTTTATCAACTTATTTTTTTGGTAAAATACAAGTTTTATGAAAGACTGCACAAACTTGCCGAAAACTTGCATTTTATTGCAGCGTTTCGCATATACTGCAATTATACGGCAAAATGATAAATTTTGTTACCTGGTTTTATTCTGCTCTTTTTATTTTGCTGCAAACGTACGTGCAAACCGCATAAAACGATCAAGGTAATAATTCTGCAGTCTCTGAAACTCATTCAATAGCAGCTGATAGCCGCGACAGGTAACCTAGGCCCCTACTTACCTTTGCACTAGCGTCAGCAGCAGCAGCAAATGCTGCTGCATCTCTGCACTGGTTGCATCCAATAGCGACAACTTAAGACGTATAGACATAAGTCATTCCTCCTCAGTCTGAGATTGTACAGCGGGGATACATCGCCAGTATGTAGACATCACATTTCAGTCCGCTGCTTATCCACCAATAGCAATTATTCCGTCGCTAGTTAAATGCCACGTCGGCTATTTTACACATGTATATCTATCCGTGATAACTTTGTCGAACGCGTGGAGTGAACTGCTTTTAACACATCGTTCGTGCCCCAGAACCCAGTAGCTGGCGACGTGTAGTTTGTGACTTTGGTATTACCGTTGACACGAAGACCATTTGCCTGGAGATAAAAAAAATAGTATTTGCGACGTTGGACTGAGTTTGGACTAAGCGCTGGTCGTGGTCTTCAGACTTTGGTCTCGGTCTCGGTCTCGGTCTGTCGGTCTCACACTTTCGGTCTTCGAATGTGCTGTCGGCATGTGTCCTAGCTGGCGTGGTTTATCGCGTTTAAGTTTTAAATTTAAGATAATAACTGGTCATAGTAGTCACACGCTAGTCGAAATTTACTCGCCGCTTTTCTGCTGCATGTAAAAATGAACTCCATAATATACGCGCCTAAAAAGTTTGAACTTTTGCTTAAATTCACAATCTGCAAAGGCTTGGTAGTGTATCGTTCTACTGCCAGTGTCGTCGCTATCAAGTGATTAGTACGTAGATGGGTGATTGTCTGCGAACAAGTTAACCAGCCTGGTGGGGATTATAATAATAATAATAAATAATAATAATAATAATCTGACTTGTAAAGCGCCAGTATGTGCTAAAAGAAAAACTTCAGTGGCGCTGGATTCACTAGTGCTGCTGTTAAACAGCGTCTAGAAGCATCATTACGGCGTGCAGTACGGTCCGGCTTATACTCGGCTGACGATCCTTTCTTTTCTCAGTTGGTTGGAGACATGGACGACAACTTATTTGCAAAGATTCGGCACAATCCACATCACGTTCTGTACAAACTTTTAGGCCTACCTGATAAAACTGATCGCACTTACAATCTCCGACCACGGAGTCGTTCTTTCACATTATCTGTCAAGATTGATAGTAGAAATTACATCCTAAATAGAATGTTGTTCAAAAACATTTATTAGCTTAGTGCTTTTTGTCAGCGCCTTTCACTTTATAGTCACACCACAGTAGTAACCAATTGAACTTAGTTCTATTCAGCGACATTTATTAGTTTTTTTTATGTTATTCTGTATGCTCTGTGTGATTGCGTTTTGTCAATCTGTTTTATTAAAGACAGATGATGATGATGATTGTCATCAGCTAAGTATATAACTAAAACCAAGGCAACTCAGCTTTCCATCTCTTTGGTGTAGGTAAACCGAGTGCCTGGGGTTAAAGCGGGGCGCTTTTATCTTTTTCTGGTGGCAGGCAAAACTGTGTTTGGTAATCATATATGACAAGTGACGCTGAGTAACTCTGAGATGGGTTTCCTATGAAGAGCTATAGCCTACCATTTAAACATTTAACCAAATTTGCGGATCTCAGTTATTCCGTTGCCCGCACATCAGCGAAGCGCTTTTGCCGATGAGCAGGGGCGGCACGCTGCTAAAATATTTTGGGGACCCAGGCAATGCACGAGAAAGAAAGACAAATTAATGTAATCCGACAAACAACAGCACCAGCGTGACATTGTGCGTTTTTGGTTGGGAGTTCCTCAACCCCGAAATCTCCTTTTCTCCTGGGATCGAAGACTCCTAATCCTATCTAAAACACAATGTCAATGTACCATTAGACCACACAAGTGCATCGGCCAAATGACATCTGAATCCTTCGAAAGGTTTCAGAACTGTACACTAACGTTACAGATGAATAATTGTGTCATCATTTGAAAATGTTTTCCCCACTTCGGCCCCATGAGCACGACGCCATTGATTGATAGTAGGCGAGGCGAATGATCGTCGATTTCGATTTCTCAGACCGCCGCCGAGAAGCATAGTGTTGAAAGGCGTGTATCGGCGTCTTGATTCGACGACCATTAAATGCGTCCACCTACGCCGCCCTACTATGCGATAAGTTATGACGTTGTTGCTGATATCGCGTTATTTAGTGGCACTGGCAAAAATAAGCTTAAGTTACGCGATCGCGCAGCTGTCTGTGTCGCTGGCTTGTTTCATTAGCAGGGACGTACAATTTTTAGACAGAATCGTTCTTGCAGCGCAAGCAATTCCGCCTAGTCATACACATTTTTCTGTAGCGCGGTCTGTCCGTCTGTCGTCTGCCACATTCGCTTTCCCCCACCTGCTCAAACCGTTCGACGGATTCAGATGTCATTTGGCAAGTACAAATGTGGAGTTCAGCGACATGGTGTTAGACGGGGTTCCTGACCCCCAAGAGAAAAGGATTTTTGGAGGTCGAACCCCCAGCCAAAGTATGTAGTTGCTTCCGACTGACGAAAAAAAGTGATTTGTGATTCACTAGGTCAACAGAAAATCTGAGAAACAAATTGGCTATCATCAACAACCCCTCCTATATAGGGC
>Ga0209671_1009226_pt1 | contig 10343 bp, 7 predicted proteins | sample WorMetHERISLAND2_2_FD_187401 | JGI IMG/M metagenome (GOLD analysis project Ga0209671, IMG submission 187401) | Marine gutless worms symbiont microbial communities from Max Planck institute for Marine Microbiology, Germany - Olavius geniculatus... | ecosystem: Host-associated > Annelida >... | reverse complement strand
GATAATAACCCTGGCTCTATTTTTCATCGTTTCCGAGATATGGCCGGTTTTTATTAAATTTCTTACTCCCTATCATTTAAACCCCAATTTGAAAAATGTTTTCTTTGCACTAGATCGCTGAAATTTTGCATGCTTGAGTCCAAGGAACATGGTTAATTATTCTTATAAAAAGTTTCTTCCTATGACCTAACGCTTAGCCACAGTACATTTGTTACCGACGACGGACAGACAGACAAACGTACGACAACCGTACCAATAGCTCGACCGTTACTTAGGTACGGTCGGCTAAAAGCAGTGTGACACACTTGAGTACACTGAATAAAAAAAAACTGCATCATGATAAATAGATGCGAACAGATTTTTGTTTCAGTAAAACTTTGAACCCAAACAAATTGTTGTTACGAGTATTAGGAACATACGGCAACTGAAGACACAGGATTGTTTTACGTTTTATTAAATACGAGTCTGGAATGTAGGCTACTCGTACCATCACTATTCTGTCTCTTTTTTTGTCTAATTAGTGTTTTTTAGACAAAGATTTTCACATTATTTTCTGATATCTAGTGTTTATAGTAACTGCACGGCCTTCACCGTCTCGTTAAGTTTATTTAACCAAATCAAAGCCAAAAAATTGTACAAATTACGGCCAACATGTCTGTTATGTAACATAGCAATCGATCAATTTTTCGTTGACTTGGTTGCTATGTTGTTGACTTTTTATGCAGGAACATATTGTGAGTTGGGCACAATTATGTGCCCTATTTTTAGTACGCTATGCGACGAACTAAAGCAACTATAAAATTGTGCAAAATTGCGCCAAATGATCTTTCCAGCGAAAAGCGCAGCTGTTGCACTATCGCTATAAGGTTTATGATCTAAGTATACGGAGGTGTCGTGCTAGCATGGTGGCATGTAATGCAATCCGCCGTCGATCAGTCGCTCTGCACTGTGTGCTATAAGTCATCTACTTTTTCCGTGTGCGAAAGAAAGGGCGGAAGACTGGGGAAGGAATGCATCTAAGCTTATTAGCTGCAGTTTTCACAATTATGCCAGCTATGGAGAATCTTAACACGCGACCGAACTAACGCCTGCAATAGACGTAATGAAATCGTCGCTCAGCCAATTTACTTCATTCGCAGTAAGCTTATTAATTGGGGAGCAGGGGGAGGCTTTATAACGCTGTCGCCACAGTCGCTACATTATGCATAAGAGCGTGCTTGGTATTTCTTGGACAGTCGGGTCTCTTGTCTTCTTGTCGTTCGCTATTTTTGCGGAAGAAGCTAGCGACAGCTTGCGTGCAAATTTCACTTTGGTGTCTCCGATCTTCGTTCTAAGATTTTGCGGAAGACACACACTTTGTGATAAAACTGTACAGATTAAAAGCGACAGATGATGTCGCGGTCACGACAGGCGACGAGTCAGCAGCAGTCTCAAGGTCACGGACCAACGATCGTGTCGTGGATACTGGGCGGACGCCCGTACGACAAATCGAGCATTGACTCTCAGTTTACCGACGAGGTGGAAGAAGAGCTGACGGTGCTGGACGCGTGTGTCGACTGCGACGACGAAGCTCTGTACGAGATTCTACAGAATGGAGTCACGAACGAACATGTTAACGAACGAGACAAGTCCGGCAGGGTCAGTATTTGCATGATACCCGGTACTTCAGTATTCTTTCTCTTGATCCTGTGCAATCCGTACGCAGGATTACGCTATGGGGTGGACCTATAATCGAAAGTCCTACCTATATCTAGGCCTACCTTCGTGAGTCCCACGCACACATTTTGGTCTATTTTTAAAGACAAAATACATCTTTTACAGAAGAATTATGCAATGAGCATTTTCGTTTGTCGAAAAACGCTAATAACAGAAACAGGCGTTCCGGTGGTTATATTTTAATAAAAGTATAATACCGGTGGGCTATATTTTTGTTTAAAAATAACTATCACAGAGATTAAAACATGTCTGTGACTAGGCCTATATATGCGTGTGTTTAAAGTTTAATCAAAAAGTGTCTGAAATGCGTCATAGCACAAAATCTGCCCATAACGAGTTGTCATGTCAAGTGGAAGTTAGCTATATGCCTTAGACAATATGCATACGAGTCTGCTTGTCGTGTCGGAGTAGTTAGCAGCTCTGCTCGGAATGATATGATGAAAATGGCGATTTTCAAGGTTTTTGTCTTGTAGGCTATTTTCAGCAGTCAGTAAATCGGCTGATGTAAATCCCTGGCCAATGCTCGGCTCGACACGTAAGCCTATGTGTAATAAGTGCCGTTATAATCTCTTGATCGAGGCGAGATGGGTGTCGAGGGATCTAGCGAGGGATCTTAGTCCAATTTAGCTGACTAGGCTATAGGCTTATATATACCGATTACGAGAAACGTCGCAAGCATTCTTTCTTTCATTCATTCATTCGTTTATTACCGGTGACTTGTCAAAACATAAACACGTGCACAATATACCGTGTATATAAATTTAAATGTTCGTAATTTTATACTTGCGACTTGCTAAATGCCTGAGCTGACAACAACCGTTTTCATCTGCAATCAAATGAATACTAGTGACCGTAAAAACATACGTATGCATGAAGTATATGCAACAAAATGGCCGTGACGTTCATAATTATTCTGCAAGAACAACGTTAATAGCTTTAGTGCAGGTTCACATATGCACAGAGAGGAGTGATTCAAATTCTCGACACTCTTGGTTCTTCATCGTTGGCAAGATACTGCACATCGTCGCCGTCTGCGTCTGCTGACCGATCTTGGCGACTCGAATGTCGTACCACTGTATCAAATTACGATCTGTTACTGTCACGATTACAGCTTCGGCTCATCTCTAATCTTTTTTCCGCTGTTTCTTCAAATCACAAGCGTGAGCTATAGGTTTATACATGCACAGTTGGTGTGGGAAGATGGAGCGGAGGTGAACTATGATAGAGGGAGTACAAATTCTTTTTACAAGTTTTGGCAGATTCATGCAGTTTTCACAAAATGATCATCAAATTTCAAGTTATATTACATCCATACGTTATTGCCGTGTATTATGCAGCCATCGTAAAACTTCTAGCAGGCCGCATTACGCTTTCGGCCCTCCGTACGTCCGCCTGTCTGTCCGTCTATGTTTCTGTCGCGTACATGAACTCCAGACTCAAAAACAAGTGCAGAAAATAAACGAAATTGGGCCATACCGGGAATAATGAGCGTGCTAAGTTTTATCTCAAAAGGACGTCAGAAACTTCTAAAAACTTACTTACTCACGGCTGGTGGATTTGCGCGCTGACCGGCAAGCAGGCTCAGGCACTTCGCAGCCTTTCCATTGAATGCTGGGTGCAGTGCATTGCGAGGATATTGTGTAGTGGGCACTAGACTGACGGCCGCATACATGTTGGCACATTGCATGCGGCTAATTGATCACATTTTCTTTTGTCTGGCTTTGGCACGCATGGCACGCATGCATTGCATTTTCGCTTTTCAGTGCGCTTAGCAAAGGATTAATTTGTCCCCAATAGAATGATGGTTTTGCGCTTACTCCTCCTATGTCGCAATGCTGACGTCTTCGACTAGATTAGATTGGAAGCTAAACGATTGGTGGATGAATCCTTCATCCGTTCGGTTTTCAATCCACCGTTATAAGGACAACACACAAACATAAGACACAAGACGCCACACACAATCTATCATTCATTATCAGGCATGCTGTCCTGCCGTATAGGAAATACTTCTGCACTTTCTGCCCAGCTATAATTACAAGTAATTTAAGCAAAGCTCACGAGACGCGCGAAAGCCTATAGCAGTTCCTATTCGCAGGTAATCGTAGTCTATCTCCATCCATTTCGTCGTATTTCACTCTTTTGCAGCCAAAAATCGCCAAAAAATCACGTTAAATCAATATTTTTAGAGTTCAAGGTCATTCAAGGTCATCGATGTTGATAAATGTCACCAGTGCTTGTTATGATAAGCAGCATGTATGTGCCTATCTGTAACCGTGTTCACGCTACACGAGATAATCGAGGTAAAATAACCACTTTTGGGGGGGGGGTAGCTGTCTTTGACGCCCGCCTGCGCTGGTCTTGAACCTAGGGGTCGGGACTTGAACTGCTAAAATCTACGTTGAATGCTGAAAATTTCGTTCGCAAGTTGTCTTGGTCTATCGCCAGCCATTTCGTCGCAATTCAGTGTTGAAGTGTGCGCTGCATCCAAAAATTGCAAAAAATTCACGAAAAACCTCTTTTTGAGGGGTTCAAGGTCGTTCAAGGTCATCGATGTTGATAAATCAAAAAAGCCTGTCACCAGTGCTTGTTATGACAAGCAGCATGTGTGTACCTATCTGCAACCGTTTTTACATTATTCGAGCCAATAAAGGCAAAATGACGTCTTTTAGGGGGGTACCCATCTTCGAAGCCCTCGTTCGAGGGGAACCCCTGCACCCAGTGGCACGAAATTTTGTCGCGATAAACTAGAGACCTTGGGGCAGCCCACGGTGAAGATTTCGTGATCCTAGCTTGCACCGTTTTGATGCAGTCTACGAGTGTGTCAGACAGACGGACAGACAGACGGACAGACGCCCAGACGATGACAAAGACGCGCGAAGCATTCTGCTTTCGCGCGTAATAATAGCGCATAATGTGCAAACGCTGTTCCGTAGTGTATTTCCTGTGAACATTTTGTCCGTTTGTCTGTCTGTCTGTTTCAGAAAATTGGCAAGAATGTTAACTAGGGTCAGTTTCCTTCAGCAAAAAATCATATCAAACGGTAAAGCACAAAAAATCAAAAACTTTATCGCTGGAGGCCTACTCAATACGGCTACAGTTAGAAATTCAGGCTTTAAAAGCAGAAAACTGGCGAGCAAAAAAGCCGATGAGCAGTCTAAAAAGCATTAATTTTGTCCGAATGTATTTTAATACCTCCCATAGAACAACAGGTTTGTGTACATTTAGGTCTGTAGCGTAGGCCTATCTAATACATTTCTGTTCGCATGAACATGAATGGCGCGAATAATTGAGTTACTGTCAGTGTCGGCAGCGCAACGCGACGACAACTACGGCTATTACATATACGTATGAGCGTTTATGATTAGCCTAGATACATTTAATATACCGGAGGCTGCTGATGGTGTTTGATTTCTCGTGACGACTCTGTTTTCGCTTCTTCGTACAGCATAGTGTGGGTTCGAAAGGACACCTAAAGACGGAGAAAAAGGAAATGAGCACTCTCGCTGCTTGCCTGTGGTTAAGTCGAAAAAGCCAGATCCTGTACAAATCTAGCACAAATTAGATCTCAAAGAATAGTAATTCAGATTGACTCTGCTCACGCTCTATCTGCTGACTGGTGTCTGCGTTGTGCTAAAAATAAGCAAACGAAAATTTTTTTCGGCAATTTGCGCTTCTCGACTACGACAATCATTATGCCTACTGTACGCAGAACTAACAATAAGAATAATGCTAATGCCAATATCTCAATAAACCCAAACCTAATCGCAGAAGAAATTTCTGCTGAAGGCTGCGTGGCTGCCGCAACGTGCTACAAGGTGGCATCATTAAATTGACATCGTTAGCCACCATCTTGGATGTCCGTCCACTTGAAACATTTTACGTCGGCGTATCTTTGCAGTTAGCAATATTGCAACTTACACGATGCGACGCGATAATGACGTTATAGACTATCTTATTTTACCGACTTTGTCATGTTCTTTAAGCAGCCTATCTAAACACTGTGAGTGTAGCGTAAATAAATAAATAATACAGTATTAAATATTAGTATGAATTAGAGAGCATTCAGAAAGTGTTAAACTTTGGTAATAACTGGGTTTTATTCTTGGCTGCACATAGGAATCTTTATAGCAAATACAAAACAATTTACTGTATGGCCAGTTTGCTTTAGTAATATACTGAACATTGTCATTATTATTAAACCGACTAAAAGTCTTTATACATAATTTTGCATTTTTCTAGACTGTAATTAGTTTTAACAGGCTAGAGAGAGTGACCAGTGGCTTTCGTGAATGTTTCGTCACATTGTAAGAGGTCTTAGACTGTGAACCATGTCAGTATATAGCACGCGTCACCTGCTGCGACAAAATTAATTGTCATCCGCGATACAACGATCTGCAGAACAGCTGATAGCAGGAAATGCCGATCACTCGTGTTCTGATCGGTAGAACTTCCCACAAGCTAGAAGGTGAAAAACTAAGTGTACGGTGCCCATTAGCTGAAATCGTAGAATCCATACTTTTTGTTGCTCTCGAGGCATAGGTCGTTCTCATGGCATAAACTTTATAAACGATTTTACTGTTCCGGCTTTTAAATGTCGCTTCGGGGCATGCAATATTTAGCCGAGTGCTTTGCTGCTTTGAAAAAATTTTGAAATTTGGTCACTATTTTGGCGAAGATGTTGACAAAATTTAGAGGCCTATTTTTGATCTATCCAGTATATCGCTAATCCATCTTCTTGAGCTCTTCTTTTTACCTTGTATCTGTTGCAGCTTTAGCTGTAATGTGTCGATAATATAGCACTTTTTTTCTTTATTTGCTTACTTGGGAAGAGTGCTGCTGGCCCAGCACCTGTCTTTTGTTTGCAATTTTGATTTGTTTTACGTTTAAGAATCTTAAAATTTTCTCGAATTTTTTGTCATGTGTCTGAATTCTATTTACTGTACGTCGTTTGTGAAAGCCCAACGTTCAAGAGTCGTATGTTGCTGTTTGTCAGTCTCGTGTCGTTTTTGCTGTTTTTGCGTTTGCACTACACAGCTGGAACTGGTAATCAAAGTATCGTACGAAGGTCGTCGAATCCATTAGTCGTGACATCTCTAAGTGCGTTTCTGCTCGCTGCAGTACGGTACCATTAACGAAATGCGATCGGAGCGACCAGATCGTCCAAGTATCCTTCCTTTATCGTTCCTGGAAATCTGCTTTTCGTGTGTTTATTTTCGTTATCACACCAGGTTATTACAATGTTTTAGCTTTTAAAACCAGAGCCGTAAAAGTTAATGTAGGCCCTATATGCTGTCGTTCAACAGACTATCAGTGAATGCGCAATTCTCCGACAGAAAGTCCGACCGACTTTCTGCTGCGTGCAGGAATGCTGTTCCATAGGCCTACTGGCACTTAGGCCTACACGTGGTGGATGCACAGACCTAGAAACTAGCAGAGTGCGCGGGATTTTGCATCTCCGCCTCTCGGCCTCTTTTCTCCCTTCTTTCAACTCCTTACTTTCACGTCTTTCATCCAATTCGGGTCCGCTATTCCGAAAGTCTACTATTCCCACTAACCCTAAGCCTAACCCTAAGGCTGACCCTAACCCTATAACCCTAACCCTAATCTTAATCTTAACCTTAACCCAAACGTTAGCACTGTGGCGCGTATCTGCACAATGGACTTTCGGAATAGCGGATCTTCGGAATAGTGGACCTTCAAAATAGCGGGCCGGTACCCTTCTATCATCCATTCTTGTCTCTGCCCTTAATTCAGCTAGGGGTCTGGAAATTGCTGCAAATTTTCCCAACGGGCTCCGTCCAAGTCCGGCTGTCAAACCCATTTCTTGCAATTTCAGACTAAAAACGAACACATTACACCGTTACACGGTATGTATAAAACACGCGCGAAAACTCACAAATGCAAACGAGTTAAGCGTTTTCGACTTATTCGCGGACAGCCAAAAGGACAATGTCCACGACAACGGCTTATACCGACTGCAGCATCAAAGTAAAGGGAGCGTAGGGGCACCGGGCACTGCGTTCCCCACGTTCTATTTTTAATTTGTGTAGTCGCCCCACTGGAATTTACTGTAAAGGTTATGCGTTAATCGCATGTTGAAATCAGTCTGGTCTGAATGATCCATAGTCTACTCTTGTATGGGATATTGTGCATAGCATAATAGAACAGCATTAAATCATACACTAATTGTGTGTACTGTGATTAAATCCAATACCTCGCAATTCGCATACACTGTGGACTGTGGTTATTAACTCTCAGAAAAAAGGGAAAAAATTAGTGCCACCATATGTCAGATTTTGAAGTTAAAATGTACCAAATTTGATTTTCGCTGCGGGGGATCTGCCCAAAATCACGCCGAAAGCTTACAGTGCTCATCCAGACCTCCTAGCTATATTTAAAATTAAAGGGCTACATCCTGCGGAAGAAGAAAGACGAAAAAGGGCAGAGAAAATGATGGGAAAAGGGAGGGAAGAAAAGGGAAGAAATGGAAAAAAGGAGGAAGGGGAGGAAAGTAAAATTCGCCGACCTTTTTAGTTATTCTATTTTTACCACTGACTGACAAATGTCAGCACCAAACATCGCTGATAGCGAGACGGCGACATTGAGAAAACGTCACAGAAGCTCATGCTGCTGTCTCTGCAACTGATGCGAATCACCAACAGACTGGCGTGCAGTGTACTTACGGCACGAACACGTCTGATTACTGCTGACATATCCCGGCACGCTGTTGCAACTAATATACCACTTCCGATTGCTGATACATGCCACATCATTTCCTTACTTACTTCTTTGCTCTCTGTTCTGACAATTTGTGCTCATTTTTGACTCACTGAATACTGATGTTGCAACAATTTAGGTTTACCATATTCAGGTCGCTTTGTGTAATGCCTGTGGCGATTACGGAGGTGATAATCATTTAATAGTAACGATTTAAAAATAATGATTAAAAACAGTTATTTTATTGCCAACATGATTACTTTGCAGTGTGCATTATTACGTTTGTGACTCGGATATGTTTGGATCAATCTGAGTGATGTGTCTAAAACAAAATAGGCCTAATACAGTGCTTTTTGAATCTCCAGATAACGTCATTTTGCACATAGATGTAAAAAAAAATTTTCGCATTTTTGTCTTGCCACGTTTTTTACGTTTTTTAACCTTTTTTTTATTTTGGTCAACGTTTTTCATTTTTTTCAAAAACGTTTATTAAAAATCCCATCAAAAGCTTCGAGGTCATGTAGTGATGGTAGTTTACTTAGTTAGTCGAAATATACTAAAAAGTTTTCTAATTAGTATATTCCGTTAGTTTAATGACCACACGGTTTAATTGAAATTGAATAAAGTTCTCTCTATCTAAACTTAGTTCCAGGTATGCTGCACTTACATCATTAGGCATTAGGCAAGAGGTTGAACAAATTATGGTCAACGTTTTTTATTCAACGTTTTTAAACGTTTTTTTATTCTTACGACGTTTTTAACGGTTTCAACGTTTTTTTCCTGGAACGTTTTTTTTTACATTTATGATTTTGCATTAACCTGCTGGCACTATTAGAACGCATGCATGCCGATGTTGCTTCATCCACGCAGGGCTTACCTTACAACCATTTACTGAGATAATTTGTAAAGCTCACCAAACTCTGGCTAAATGCATAAGTTCTTACACTTTTTGCCAGCAGATTTACACCAATTTTCAGATCAGGGTGATTTTTCGTGGTTAATGACGGGAAGTTAGGCCTACGCCGAAGCGATATCGCTGTTTCATTTTCGCATTAAAAATTTTTCTCGTCATCTGACGTGATTGCTTATACATTTCAGTGCGATGTAAACCGATAATACATTTCCTTGTTTCCGATAAAAACTTTTGTTTTGAGACAGAAATTCCATTCACGACCAAGGCTTTAAGCGTAAGTTTATGCCTTTTATGTGATGCAGCCACGGCCTTGCGCTGCGCGATTGTCTTTAACGACTGTCTGCAAATCTTCTCAAAAGTTTTATGCTGCAAAAAGACTCAGGTAGATAATAATACGTATTATGTTTTCATTTTTTTCCAGAAAACCAATTCAGAATGATCTATCTGTCTGACGTATTCTTCACAGAAGAAAACGTGCTAAAATCGTCGAGTATGAGCTACAGATTAACCTTTTGCTGTGAGCGTCGATGGCTGTACCTTTAAATAGCCTAGCTTAGCGTGATCAGTCTTTTGAAGTCGACGGGTGTCATGATCGCATGCCGCCGCCGGCGCTTTGCTGTTCAGATGCTTTTGATGTAATTCGACGAAAGCCGCTTCCACACGCTGACGAGTTGTTAGTCTACACTACCGTCATTATGACGCCTCATTTTTCCACGAGTATCGCTATGCCCTATTCCTTGAATTTCGCTCATTCGGCGCCATTCTGCTGCGTGCTCATAGCATCGTGACAGGACAGGACACTAAACCATCCTAAACTGTAGCATGTAGAAAATGTGTTTTTTTATCTGTCCAGTGCAATGCATAGCATTGGACAGAGTATAAAATCACCTTTGTGTCCGTTAGGGGGATTTGCCCAAAATCACGTGCGTGCGTCCGTGCGTCCTACATTTATTAAGCTATTTTCCTTCCACCTTTCCTTTCTCTTTTCCTTCCCCTT
>Ga0209671_1009224_pt1 | contig 10345 bp, 7 predicted proteins | sample WorMetHERISLAND2_2_FD_187401 | JGI IMG/M metagenome (GOLD analysis project Ga0209671, IMG submission 187401) | Marine gutless worms symbiont microbial communities from Max Planck institute for Marine Microbiology, Germany - Olavius geniculatus... | ecosystem: Host-associated > Annelida >... | reverse complement strand
TGGCTGTGGTCACCATTTTAAATGTCGTTCATCACTTATAACTGCTTTTTCACCCATCTGCATGAAATTTGGTATGTAGACTAAATTTGCGGTCCCACATACAGGCTTGCCATTGTATTAAACAAATAACAAAATCCAAGATGCTGGAGGCAGTAGTAGTAGTAGTAGTTGTTGTTGTGTACAAAGTAACTGTTTAGTGACCTTTCAAACTTTAATAAAACCGCAAATATTATATATAAAAAAACTGCAAGCAATTCATTTAATGTTGTATAAGCAAAATGGCAAAAATCAAAAGCATAAGCACAAACATTATGCATTAGCTTAAACATTTATATCTGGCTACTGAGAGCAGATTAAATGTCTAAGCTAATACATTAGTTTGTGCTGATACTTTTTGATTTTTTGCCATTTTACATCAGTGCTTATACAACATTAAATAATTTGCTTGCAGTTTTTTAATATATAATTCTAATAACTAGTTAATACCACAGTTTAAACCACCTTTGGCAGAAACCCACTAACACTGATCGAGATCGTGCACGAGTGACTTGTATTTACCGATTTTTTGTTGTCAATGTCCTTGACGATGTTGGCGACGACTTGCTCCAGTTTGTTGAGGAGAGCCTCTAGCTGCAGGACTGCATCAACGATGGGACGTGGACTCAGTATTGGTTGCTGCTGGCCTCCGACTGACTCGACGCTGTCGGCATACAGCAAACTGCTGCAGCCACTCAGCTTCTGCTCACTGCAACGATCCATGACACAGTCACCTGCCGAGATCACAGCTGAAAGTTAAAACAACTGAGATAAATTCCAACCTGGTGGTTTTTGCATGAAAACAGTAATTTTAGAAGGGTTTTGGGATTGTCAATTTATCGATTATTGGTAGCAGTAAAAAGTAAACTTGTCAAATGGTTTGCAAAAAACTTCGATGAATCAACCAGCAGATGAGTTTTTACTTAGATCTCCAACAGTATACAGAATATTTACAAATCTGCAAAATCCTGGATTTAAAGGTTTTAAATAATTTGACTGTAATAAAATCGTTCATTATTAGTGGAACAAAGAAATCATAGTGGAACAAAACTGATGGCAACAGGTTTAAGAACTAGTTTTAAAAAATTCAAAACTACAGTATACTGACAGTGTTGCAATGGTACAGCCATCAGCTTCACGTAATGCAGACGTGTTAGTTTTGACAGCTGCCAAGCGATGAAGCAAACCACTCGATCTTTCATCAATTGCAGAACACGCAACAAACAGTGGCTGATTAGTCTCAGCCGCCGAACCAGCATCATCTGTAATAAATGACAAAATTCTCCACTGACACTGCAACGTATTGTATAACGAGCTCCATCTACATTTTAAGCACAATGTTATATATCGGAAATTGTAAGCACACGACAATGGCAATTTACTAAAACAGAGCAGACAAAAGTGCTAACAATTATTGCAGTGATGCAAACAAGACTTGTACATCAAAACTGAGACCAAGGCCAGACAGTTTTACCAAATAACAATAATGGTCAAATGGTTCAACAACACAATCAATATACAATGTACACAATAAAGCTCATGCTGTCAACTGCTATCAAAAGTGAACAAAAATAAAGCTTTGAAGAACATGTGATTGATCATAATATATGGACTTGAAATTATGCCACTGATTTTTGAAAATCATCCTATCAAGTACAGTAAGACCGACAAGATCAGACCAAAAAAATTTAAAATTGCAGTAATCCAGGGTTGCATAAACCAGGGAAGTTAGAAAAGTATCCATGCACAAAACTGCTAACTCTCTGACAAAATCTAAGAACAGCATGTGGGAGACTAGTATGTTCAGTGAATGTATACTATCATGTTTCGTGCATAGTTAACAGTAGCTACAGTTTGTCCAAGAACCAAGATGCTTTGGTTGGACTGTTATTGAAAATCTGACAAATATAGCCCAGGCAAAATAAAATATTAACAACCTTAATGGACAGTTAAAACAAGCAGTTATAAAATAACAACTCTGTATGTACCTAGGATGTAATGAATACTGTGCATGAACATGTCACGTGAGTCTAACGTCGTGCGAGTAAGTCGACTTGAGTTCTTCTCTAACTCTGACATCAACATCTGCAGAATTCACTTCATACAATCACATATGCAGCACTTGAGAAAGTAAAACACATCAGGTTTTACTTACTTACTTAGTTAACAAAAAGACAAGTTATTAGCATTATTTTTTAATACACTCATTAGTAGAGATCATGGGGGTTAAAAATTTTTAAAAATTCATTGTCATTATTATTATTAAATTAGATGCTTCGAGATGAAGAATCCTGCCAGCTTCCTAATATCAACTTCAAGCTGCTTGTCACGTTCTAAGGAAGACAACAGTGGTAGCCAAAACATCAGTGAAAAATTAGTAAACAACAGTTAAAATATGATGAGTTCTGGATCTTTTAGTTAAGTGATCAGTTAGTAAACCATCTGTTAATTGTAACTTGCTAGTTAAGTTTGTGCACGTTTCTGAACAAAACCTTGACTGGCTGTTAGCTAACTGAATGGTAAGCTATAGTTGCTTAGCAACGACGTGCATGGCGCTAATCACTTCCGCCTAGCGCAGGTGGGCATCATGTATATTAAGCACACATCAGCCAGCCCACAAGCCAGCCAACCAATTGCAGACGGCCATTTTGTCCATTCATGAATGGATTTTGTAGTACAATTTATAGCAGCAAACGTCTCCTCAAGCATTTTGAAGACCTTGCTATACGGTAAAATCGTTCTACACTGTGTCCCAAAAAGCATCCCCAACATTTTTGACTGTAACTTGAAAACCAATTATCAGATGTTGACATATAATCTTAACCTCATACAACCTAATAACCTCACCAGCAATATCATCATCAGTGTCAAGAGCACAGGATACTGCACAAGTTGTCGTAAAGCCAACACAGGCTACCTTCCGGTGAACATAATTTTTTGACTCTCCATATAGCTAAAATCAACATATCATCTTTTGTAAATTAGCTCCCACAGCTCTTACGTAAGGAGTTATGTTATTAAGAGATCACTGACCATGCTGTCACGCTGAGCTGCGGCAATCTGCTGCAGAAGCAATGATATGGCTGTCAGCAGTTTCTTCATGTGATGATGACCTCGCAGTTCAACTTCCATTGCCATTGTGAACAACTCATTGCGTGCCCTCTGTATTGTCAGCTCCTTTATCACCTTCATTGCAAACAAGAACAATTATTACCAACATGTAATGGCATTGCATTATGACCTAAATACGTAAACAATGCATGACAAACAGCACAAACAAAACTTCGTCATCAGCAGCCAGCGTAGGTCTATAGCACATGCAGCGTGCGCATTGCACACACATCAGTCGCACCGCGGTTAGATCACAAAATGCCACAATAAACTAGAGATATGCCTTTTTGACAAAACACTTATCAACACATGTGCAAACTGCAAAAATATTACTAACTTACTAAAACGGTTTTGATGTGATGTCCTATTTTTATTGCTGTCACGCAGTCTTTAGTTGTCGGCAATAGAATGATTGCATGGTAGCGAAACAGGTATGGTCATGTCACGACAATTGATGGTATCGTGGCTCCCGTGATATATCGAGATCTCTTCGATACTGGTATCGAAACATCGGTACTCACGATACTTATCGAGGTATCGAAGGTATCGCACAACACTAATTACAACACAGTTTTGCAGCATCTCAGGAAAATTAAACTGTACGTAATAAAACATAATACTCCAACAGCCAACAATACACTATGAGGCTCTGTTGACAGTCTATACAATAAAATTATCAGTATTATTATTAGAAAAGTCAGAGTTAACATGCCGTAAATGAAAAGCTTCAAGGCACGGTACGATGTATGACAAAAACACGATGTCAGCCTCGTCAGGTAAAAAAGTGAAAAACCGTAAGTCTATTTGAAAAGTGTGTTTCTGGAGTCCTGTAGGAGAACAAGAAATTTGAGCTAATGCTCATGAGACATGCGAAAGCCTATAGCAGTTCCTGTTCGCAAACTGTCAGTCTATCTCCAGCCATTTCGCCGCAATTCATTCTTGAAGTGTGCGCCGCAGCCAAAGATCACAAAAATCAACGATACCCCTTATTTTGGAAGTTCAGGGTCTTTCATAGTCATTGATGTTGATATGACTGAAAAGCTCATCACTAGTGCTTGTTGTAATAATCAGCATGCCAATGGTGATCTGCAACTGTTTTCACAAAAGACTAGCCAACAACAGTAAAATAACGACTTTTACGGGGGTGTCACTATTTGATGTCCTCGTGCGCAGGTTTCCTTGAACTAGCAAATCGAGACTTGGATCATCAAAATCTACGTTCAATGCTGAAAATTTCACATGTCCATGTCTATCTCTACTGATTTTGATGCAATTCGCTCTCAAAATGTGTCTCACAGCCCGAAATTGCCAAAAAATCCATAAAACCCCTATTTTGGCTTTCAAGGTCATCCAAGGTCATTGAATTGAGTGCCAACCGAGAGCCAGTACACGACTTCCTATTAGTGATTAATAGTAACCTAGGCCCTACCTCACACCATTACTGAGATATTGACTAATTGGCTAAAAATTGCAAATTTTCCCACCTCCTCTCATTTAGTGCCCTCGATCGTGGTGACCCCTTTCGAATTTATGGAAAAGCTTTACGGATCCTGAAACTAGAGTCTTCCAGGCTCCGACGGTAAAAACTTGGTGATCCTAGCTTGCACCGTTTTTGACTTATCCATTCGTGTGATAGACAAACAGACAGATGGACAGACAGACAGACAGAATTGCAATGGTTAAGACGCGCTAAAGCAGTAGTTGCTTTAACGTGTCACAATGTTGATTTGGAAGCACTTGGTAAACAAGGAACACGAAAAGATATCTCCAATCGAAAATTAATCAATATTTGGCAAGGATAAAAAGAGTTTGTTTTATGACTTCAAAGCAGAACATTCACAATGATAGTATTACAACACTAACCTGATTCTGGTTACTGGTAAAGTAATCCTGCCGCGTAATCTTTAGGTCATAGTCACCATGCAGAACATGCACTGCTTGTAATGAAGCAACGTCTTTAACTTGTGCCGGTATTTGGCTGTCTGTCAGTAATGCCAGACATTTCTCGGATGCTGCAAGGCTTGCCTGAGCCGTCTTCAGCTTTGCACTACAAATACACCAACCACAGTCTATGAGTTCATGTAATTTGACTTACTAGACAGTACCATGCAGTTTGAGGTGTAAGCAGATTTGAGAACACAACATCAATCAGTGTCATCTGTAGAGCTGGCAACGATTAATTTTGTAATAGTTTACAAAAATTAATGATTAATTTATGAGCTCATCAGACATCATTTAGATTAATCAACGACAGCATTTTCATAATTGCCAAAAAATACATGTTTATTCTTCTTGTTTGGCATTTTTCAGTTACTGTGCTATAAACTCTAACAGATGATCCGAGATAACATTGTTAGTGTTTTTAAAAACTCAGGTCTTGTACAGAGACTAAAACATTCACTTTTTACGAAGAAAAAGATGACTTCAGATGCTTGTAACGATGTCAATGTAAAGACTTCAACGAAAACATTATAAAACAGATACTGACACTGCTGTCTTCATTTGACAATTCAAAAATGCGCATGAAATGTATTTACATTGTACAGATAGTAAAATGTACACATTTAGGTGTTAACTTACTGTAACGTTAATCAGTCACTCTGCACAAAAACCAACACACAGGTTAACAGACACAAAACAGTCTTCAGTCATACAATGCAAACCATATTTCAAAAGACCACAAGCTCTACAATTACCTGAGGTTCTGCACATCGCTGGGATATGGATTGGTCTGCAGCTGAGTGACTAAATGTTCTTGGAAGTTACATGCAGCAGCCAGATTCTCCTCTTCCACCAACGAGTTTATATATTTCATCTCACTTGTCGGATAGCTACAGCAATACAGAAAACTGCATGAATAACACCAAATTGTCACCTAATTATAAAGAGATAATCATATTATTGATGCTAATGTGCCAAGAACTGTTTATCATCATTTGCATTACAATGAGCTACAGACAGCGGTATGACTTGCTCTATTGCAGTAAGTATGATATATACGAATTGATGCTAATTATTCTTTCACTGTTACATTGAGGCATAAACTGTAGTAAAAAATCTACCACCTTACTGGCAAACAGTACAGGCCGGTTGTAACCAGTTGCGAAAGTTACACAAAAATGTGTAAAAATAGGGAAAAATTTGATTAGGTCGAGATTGAATCCACCTAATAAAAATAACAATAATACTGTAATCAAATTACTATACTGCCCATATCCTAAACTACAAAGGCACTACCACCTATGTTATTGTTATGTTATGCATGTGTGGAGTAGTAAACTAAGCAGTTTTTAGTCATTGAAAAAAACTTGTGAAGAGACAGCTAGCCGAACATCACACAGTACACTGCTTATGGTAGAACAAGCATGTAATTTTGTTGATTGTCTAACTGACAACATACACTAAGTGAAGATATGATAAATCCTTGCAAGCATCCAAGACTACATCCTCACGAGCTCCTCGGACCAACAGCAGGTCCGGCTGGGTAACTTCAATCATTTCATAATCACTGCAGTCCGACTGTCCCGCTATCTCTGCAATACCCTGGACCATGAAACGGAACAACAAAAAAATAACTTCTACATCATGCAGAAACGAAATATCCTTACAAATCAAACCACAAAAAATGTCTACAATGAGTGAAATACAAACATTTCATGCTCAACTTCTGCATTGTTATTAGCAAAAAATAGACAAAAAATACACAACTACGTGACATGTTAACTGTTTTACTGAAACAAATGGTCTACGGTAGTGATCAACAATATCACATTCAAATTCATAGCTTTAGTATGCTGCAGTTAAAATCCCACTTGGAGCAATTGAAAGTGACCTTCAGCAATCCATCTGTTCCCAATGAAGGTAGAAGGCTGAGTTGATGTGAGACTTTTGTTTATAATCATAGTATGTCATACGACCATCAAGTCCTGCTAGCCATCCATCTCTTTCGATTTCTATCACTCAACCGCAATGGCAAAAAAGACTTTTGTTTCATTTTAGTCATCTTCACGCTTCTATGCTCACAAGTGTCTCTTTACAACAAAAGCAAACACTAGTGCTTTGTAAATATAATTTTTAAAAACCAAACAAACAATCATCTGAAGCAAAAGAAAAAAGCAAAGCGACCTCAAAGAACTGTTTCTTGGTGAAGCTGACAAGTTGTTGTGTAAAACATTCCTCGGCGGCGTGATATTGGTCGAGGCTGAGACCAGACAGAATGGTCGACTCTGATGACTGGTACTCAGCGAGAAGCTCAGCCACAGCCGGAGTAAGCAACTCCAGCGACCTGTTCACCTGTCAACAGATGAAATTATAGCGCTGAAATTAACGAATAATTACACGATTAATCGTTAACAAAATGTAATGTTAAATATAATTTTAATCACTGGAATTTTGATTAGTCAATAGTAGGGCTGTCCAATTAACGCATTAATTAACGTGTTACCGGTAATGTGTTGATAAATTAACGTGTGTTAAAAAAATCAATGTGCATTAAAACAATTAATGCACATACGTAAATTTGTTAATTTATTTAAACTTACTAAATTCCGTGAAGGAAAAGTTCCAATACTGCATTAAACTGCAATTATTTGACATTTTATGCTAGCTATGACGTCAGTTATTGTTGATTATAAGTTTAAAAATGTGTTTTTAACTTTCTATACTCTACAGGTGCCCCCAAACGTCACTGGGCCTGGGGTAACTTACCCCCTACTCTCCCTCTTGCCGGGCCTGGGTGCTTTAATTAATGCGTTAAAAAATTAATGCTTCAACAGCTCTAGTCAATAATCATGTCACTAAAAACATGACAAGTAGACACAAAAATGTCATGAAAAGCATCTGCAAATCATCTTAATCATCTTTTTTTCAAGAACAAGTCAACATTGTAGTCTGCACTTTCTTCGCAACTCACTGTTAGCTTTTAATTAAAGTTACCGATTAATTAGTCATTAACTTCTGCACAGTCAACTATTAAATAAACTTCAATCATCACCAGCTCCAAACAAAATCATATGCATAAAAATACCGTTTAATACAATACTTTACTTCATACACATCAGACATTTGCAGACAAAGCCCATACTATCAATGGCTAGAATGTGATTCAGAGACTCTTACTTACCACAAATTCCGCATCGACACAGAGCACAAATACATGGCACATATAATGACTAAAAAGCAAACTTCATTAACAGAACATGATACAACAATCAGGACGGAATCTAGCACTTAATTTTCATGTCAAATGTACACAGTGTCCGAAAAAAAGTAATCCCTAGACATCCTACAATAGAAATGTCAAATCTGAACGAATCTAAATATTTCCTGCATTTAATCCACAATAAATTGCTAAACCAATCACCCAATTTCGTTAAGAAATATTACTTCCTGGCAAAGTTATTAACTGTTGTATATCGGTAACAAAACATCTGCATTACCAATATGGTGTTATGTAAGAAAAACCACAAAACAACTGTGTACATTTGCGTAATTTCAACAAACAACATCTGGTTCTGGCAGAATTCCACGTTAATGATGCATCACCTATTGGCAATCCAAGTGCCAAATTCAAGTAAAATCTGCTGACAAAAACAGATATTACTGCAGCTTTTGTGAGGTCACTCCAAAAAGTGAAATGTCCAATATTAAGCAACCATTTGTTTAATCCTGAGAATGTAATAGTGTATAGCACCGTGCCCTTTTTCTTGCCTTAACAGTTAAATTTAAACACGATCTTCTGCAAAAAAAATCTCATTGTGTTACTGTTACGTTAACTGCATCAACAAATGTCACTTCCGATCAAGTGACTGCAGTAGGCCATGTAACACCATATTGGTAACAGAGATATTTTGTTATCAATACTCAACAATTAATAACTCCACTAGAAAGTAATATTTTTCAGCAAAATTTTGTAATCGCCTCAGCAGTTTATTGGGGATTATCCATTCAAAATTTTATTCAGATTCATTCAGACTTGACATGTCTATCGTACAATGCCTAGGGGGTTACTTTTTTTCTGGACACAGTGTATTAGCAGTGTACATGAGAGGGACTCACATTGGAGTTGTCAACTTGTATCTGTTCCACAGCCTGCTGTAGTCTGGTCTTGCTGTAGGTACTAATGTCAGCCAACTGAGCTATCTGATCAGCCAGTGCGGAGTGGTGAATAGTCAGCCTGTCGTGTGTAGTCTTCAGCTGATCTCTACGCCGCTTGCACTGCTCCAACTTGTGCTGCAGCTGCGTCAATGTTGCTTCGCTGACAGACTCATCAGCATACTGCGACCATGTGCTCAGTGCATCCTCTAGATGACTGCCTTCAAGAAGCTGATATGATCCACTGTCCGCTGCCTCCAACTCCTGATATCTACACACAACGATACAATGACTATGTTACTATGCTATTGCCTGCCATTTGTTACAGACTTTTTATAATGGTTCTCTTTACACATACCGTACACGACAGAAACACAGCATCAGCTATGAATTTCATTGCAGCCTTTCAGTTACAGTTACAGTTACAGTTCAGTAACCAAAACCTGCACAAATGAAAACTATGCAAATTGCTAGCTAAATGCCTATAGATACTTAAGCACATAAACTGAACATACGAGGGGCGTTCAAAAAGTTTTGCAAGTCGATATCTTAGACTGAAAAACTTTTCAGTATCTATACACCAAAAAATGCACATTTCTTTGGAACTCATGTGAGCTTAAAGTGGATATGATGTCAATGTAACTTATGATGCCATAAGGCATTTCATATCGGTCCCTTGAGCCAGGCTTCTACCACAGACTTGAATCATTCATTGTTTGGACAGCAGACACCACAGAGAAAATTTTTCAAACTTAGAAAAAGATAATAGTTACTCTAAGTCAAGTCTCTGCTGTATGTAGGGTGGTCTTATGTACAAAGTCAGAGTCGCGAACAGCTTCCTGGTTAATTTTAACTTTGGGATTGGGCTGCAGTGCCGAGTACTGTCGGATCTAGGGGAGATATTCGAAGCTTGCTCCCAGGCCACCACACATCAGGGCTCACCAGGTTGTACATTGTAAAAATTGTTTAACCTTTCACAAAACGATGGATATCACTAACTGTTAACTTTTCAACAAATTTTTACGGACAACGTCAAATCCAGATGTGACATCGTAATTAACAGAAGCATTCTTGTTATCGGCCAGCGCAGATTTTGGCTACTGTG
>Ga0209671_1009223_pt1 | contig 10346 bp, 6 predicted proteins | sample WorMetHERISLAND2_2_FD_187401 | JGI IMG/M metagenome (GOLD analysis project Ga0209671, IMG submission 187401) | Marine gutless worms symbiont microbial communities from Max Planck institute for Marine Microbiology, Germany - Olavius geniculatus... | ecosystem: Host-associated > Annelida >... | reverse complement strand
GGTGAAGTTGACCTGAGTCCAACACTCTAACCACTCGGCCACCGAGCTCCACGGATGAGCTCGGAGTAGAAGGCCTAGTCAATCGTGTTTTTCCTGGTCACCCGCTGGCCACGTGACCACGTGACTATCCTGAGGCCAATCGACTCGCCATCAGGAAAATGTGACAATCACTTGCACGGCGCGGTGACTAGCTGTCTCTGTGTCGTTGAATACTAATTGCGTCTTACTATGATTTGCACGTTAATAGGACGAGAGGATCAGGAGAGACAAAGTTCGACGACGACAGCTGCTGCGGCAGACAAGTCGCCTCATCGCCACGTGGCCGCCGGACCACCCACAGGCCAGCAGCACACCGGATCTCACGCCCGTCGCTCGCCATCGCCGACCTGCTACCGACGCCGATCCCCGACCGCCAGGGCGGCGCCACAAACGGAGGAAGGAGGTGCCGTCGGCGGCGAGTTGAAGCCATCCTCCGCCGGGAGACCGAAGTCACCGGCCTCGCCTCGACGAAGCAGACACAACGACAATTCCACCGCTCACCAATCACCACGTCAGTCCACGCGTCTGAATTAGTTACTTACAGCACTGCTGGCGTGGGTAAGCAAGTACGCAGCACGAGCTTATACCACCCCAGACAGTGTGGTATCGTAGGCCTACTGAAACCACGCTCAGATCGCATAGACTACGCCGTTGTTTGCTTCATGACGAATGACCGCAGCCGAAAGTTACGAAAACAGTAGGCTACCAGTGTAAGCTGAGTGCGGTATTTAGTCTGCCGGTAAAAACCGAAGCTCCACTTACTTTGATTGGTTGTAGGTATGTTGTACAAGAAGCTGTACGACAAATCTATAACAAATCAAAGTAGTGGAGTTTGAGCCGAATGCGTTTGCAAAGCTGTGTTTTATGGCTAAAAATACTGTTTATGCCTCTGCCCGCTTTTTCGTGCACTTCGTTCGTGCGTGATTTTTGATTCCGTGGTACGCATTGATAAATTATTCTCACCGCACGGTGTCACGAAACATGACATTAGCCTATGCATTCATAAGAAAATATAATCGACTATATTCACTGGTTTGTTTGGATTTTATGGAGAAGGGGATTGACCCACTTCGCCCACTGAGTTGAACCCTCTAACACCCGCCGTAACTGCTCTGGTCATCAACTCATCAGTCGTCATTGATTGCGAGGCAGTGAAAGCTAAGTTAGCTTGCAATGCGCAAGCTGCAGCAGCTGTAATGCGCTTTAATTCTAACCAAGGCTTCCGGATGCGCTATATTCTACATTTTAATGTTAGTTCTAGTTTTTTTTTCTAGAAAAAGTACAGTCAGCTGTATTTCTGTGACGGATGTATGCAGCTTCTGAAGAACGTCGTTCCAAGTCGAGCAAACCTTGAAGAAACTGCAGAACTTCTGAGACTGAACAGACTCGCGTGCATGCCAGACGATCGGCTATTGCTGTTCAAAGGCTGTTGTTAGTTGCCGGTTGAAAAACTGTTACCGCTTACTAAAGAAAATTACTTTTACAAGTCGCAAAATTTCGTTCATTAATAACTTTTGAATACATCATTTTACGGACTAAATACTTTTTTTCGTTACGGTGTTTTATCTATTTATACTGCGGGTGTAGTAGCAAAAACAATTTAATTCACTAGTTTATTGTATTGTTTTGGATTCTCATTTATTGTTTAGATATATGCGTTTATATTCTACTATACAATTCGAAAAGACATGAGTTATAACGTCTTCGCTTGACACGTTTACGTTTTCTGGGGCTACATTACAAATTCTCTAGCTACATGACTGTATGTGGATGACTGTCAGCGAGGCCTGGATTCGCTGAGCTAGCGGATGCCTTAAGCTCCCTGTATAGCTAATATCGCTTATTATGCGGCCGTCCTGTAAGACGCATACGTATCTTGCCGTGCATCCAGCGCAGGGCTCGTAACTCGAAAACAGAAAAAGGGAAGCAACAATCAGTGCGAACATTTTCCAGGTCAAGAGTAGGCCTAAACGTTGTGCTAATTTTTGTGTAAAAGTCACAGGATGAAATAGATCGGTCGTCAAAAACCTGCAGAAAATGACACGCATCTCGCAACAGACGTGCGTATAGTTTGTACGCTGCATCAGCGATAACCGTTCAGACTATACACTCAATTCAGTTCGTGGTCTTGATGTGCATTATGTCGCCTACAATCAGGCCCGTCGAGAAGGTGGGGTAGGGGGAGGTTAGCTACCCCCGGCTCCGCGACGTTTGGGGGCCCCGCCGTCGGCCAGGAATATAAAATACGCCAGAATGTACCATTTTGAACAGAAAAAATTCAAAAATTTTCTCCCCAGAGGGTCCCCGTGATAATGTTTGTGGGCCCCGCGAGAATGTTTCCCCGGCCCCCGCTGTGGCTCTCGACGGGCCTGCTTACATTGTTTGACGCTTATGTTAGCGGGATTTCGTTGATATCGCTACAGTCAACGTTTGAGACGCTCAGCATCTAGACTGACGGCCGGCCGCATACTACGGCGGAACTCGCGCCGGTATTTTTCTCGTTACAATAACAGGCTTCGTTGCGAGAAATAGCATGAGTTGTCAGCTTTATACTCTTAGTGTGTTCTCGGAAATAAGTTCACCATGCTTCTAATTTGCTTGCAACGGGTGTCAGTTGATTTTCATAGTTTTTGGCAGAAATATAAAAATTTTCAACGAGGAGGCGCATAATTAACCCATCGTACGCGGTTACCTTATAAAATATAATTATGATCAGCGATCGCAACCACGGTCATGTTCTATGCTAGTAAGCTAATGTAAATCTTAATAATAATTCTAGATCGACGTGATTTACATAACTAAATGAAATGCCGGTAACACAACAGCACTGTAACTGCAATACGTGCAGGACGTGGCTATAGGCCTGGAGCAATTAATTCTGGCGTGTTGGTAATGATAGACCTATATCACGGTGCGAGTACAATGAAAGCACAATACATCGATGCAACATCTGCCATATTCAAGTTTATATGTGTTCCCGACATCACTACTAAGACAAAACTTGTAAAAAGTATAGTCAACATTCACGTGCAGTTATTCGTCAATTAATCAAGCAATCAGTGGAAAATTACTACAACACTTATCTAATCTTGGAGTTTAGGCCTACATCGCAGACAACACCAAACGGTTCAAACCAGTGCTTCGGTGTGCCAGGACTGCATCAAAAGCCATGTCAGTACTGGCATTAATTAACAGACGACTTGCTAAACTTGACAACACAACTTTGAAGGCTTACTGTACAAGTGACTCGACCGTCACTGGACACTGGACGTTTAAAGCCAACAGCTTCAAAGTCCATTATCAACCGAAGTTCCAAGTTACAATATATACTTAAAATAAAACCGAAAGATTCGTATAACAAGAAGCCCATGGCAGATGTCGCTATAGTAGCCGACCGTATTGGTTGTCACTGACCTTGAAGGTCATCTAAGGTCGGTGACTTTCATCTCATCTGAAAGGGCGTATGCCACTTAATAGTAACCTTGGCCCTCCCTATCTCTCACCGCTTCCGAGATATTGCCTCCTATACAGTAGCTTGAAACTTTCCATTAAATCGCGGCCAAACCGCTGCAGATGGAAATATGGTTACTATTGACGACCTGTAGAAAGTCGCCCGCGCCTTATTTGATGGTACCATCACCGACCCACTACGACTTACCGTTTAGCCACAATACATCCGTGACAGACAGACGGACAGACGACGACAACCATGCATGCCATTTGCTCGACAGTTGCTTAAGTATACGGTCGGCTAAAATTTGTTTTAAAAAAACGAACTTGAGAGATAAATCGCTGGTTAAAACGCGGTGCGGAATATGTCCTGCTACGAATGTCGATCACTGGTGGTCAGGTGACGCCACCGACCACTTGCTGAACTGACGGCTCCACCTGGTGACGCAGCAGACGTCTGACGCCCGCCTGGAACTCGCGGTACTTGGCGGCGTATATGAACGGGTTGACGCAGCTGCTGACGAGCATCATCACTATGACGAAGTGGTACAACCAGCCCGACGCATCCACCTCATGGTTGGCGATCACGATCATCAGCAAGTCGTGGATGCCGCTCGGCGTCCAGCATATGACGAATCCGCAGCAGATCATCAGTGACATCACCACGGCGTTGCGTCCTGCTGCGTTCACGCTTGAACTCGCTGCCGTGTTCACCTGAATCAGCATCAGCAAATTTTATTACAAGCGTTTTTTTTTGACTTAAAGCGACCAAATCTGGCTTCAACATTAGCGACGGAGAACGCTCTTACTTAATCGCTACGTAAAATATAATTTTAAACGGGCCAGATAGTCTGTGTAGCTTGGTGGTCTATCGGTATTGCGTCGGACTCGTGATAGCGAGATCGCTGGTTTGACAGTAACAATAAGAAGAGCGTTGAAACACATATCTTCGGGCTTTTAGCACCCCGGTTCTGTGTCTCATCTAGGCCTTTTCAAAACTCGTAAGTGCGTAGAAATGAGGACCCCACGCTGATTGTGGGCGGCTGTACGCGACTACAGCTGGCTCCCGACACAGGTGAACGCGTTTTGCCTTAAACCTGGCCAGACAGGCCGGTACTCTATTTACCTACCCCCGAGGCACGAAAGGCTGAGCTCAATCGATCAACTAATCAGTCAGAGTTGCCTTAGTAGCAGAGCTACTTCAAGGTTAGACAAAAACAAGTTCAGATTATGATGTCCGCGTATAAGACTTTCTAAAGAGCCAGGTAGGCTATTCAAGTGCCGACGAAACGTTGAGAGTGACTGAGATGTTCTTACGTCCTCTGGCAAAGCGTTTCCAACACGAGGTCCAGCAACAGTGACCTTAATGGTTGGAGGCTACGACCGAAATGTTTTTTACCTGCCTGCAGTCACCAATTACCATATACATGAAAGTAAACAGGGCCCGGCGCAGAGTAACTTTATTAATCTAGTCCAACTAGTGTTATTCCGGTTTGCAAAGTTATTTCAGTTTTAGTTTCTATAAAGTTTAAGCTCAATCATTACAGCATAAGTTTCTGTATAGCATAATTTTTTTTCAGTTACGGTGTCTATAAAGTTTTGTAGAAATCATTTCAGTTCAGTTTCAGTATCACTATCATTTCAGTTAAAGATTTTTTATCGACTGTTGTCGAACACAGTCATCTGCATACTAGCACAAAAGGAGTACTGACATGCATAGTGCAACTGACAATTCAACTGTCAACAGTAGAGCCTAACTAGTTAGTACCCAGTCATTCAGAAACTTCAAAGTTTTTGCATTGAGCTTTAGTTCAAATGTTTCCTACTGCTAAATTACTAATACTATGCTCAAGTACACATGTGAAAAATAAACACATGTGATCGTGTCCATGTGTAATAGACCTGTCAGAAGACCTAGTACCAATCAGATACTCGAGATAGGTCCTGCTCAGTTGTGCTTCAACTCAGTTCCAAAGTCTTTTGCTGCCAGAACTATTGCTGCGTGGAATTCATTACCATATTCTATCACCGCGTTGGCTTTGGTACCATTCTTCAGAAGCCATCATTCTGTCTCCTGTATTGTGCCCGTGAGTGTGCACACTCCATCGCCGCAATATCCAGCAGGAGATTGGTTATTATTATCCAGATCCAGAAATAAAAATTGAGTTGAAAATGGCGAAAGCTGAAAACTGCCACTGTCAGTAAATATATAAAACATGCTGAAGAAATTTCAGGCAAAGGCAGCCAAATCATTTAGTATCAGTTTTTAAAATCTGTCAGTTTAGTTTTTGTGATCATTTTATATCTACACGGTGTTTCATAAAAGGACCCCTTTTCTTTCTTTCATATTTCGCTTAAATAACGATCAATTTACATGAAATTTTTACCAGTTGTAGCTGAAGAAATACTAATTCAAAATATTTTAACAAAGTATGCTAGTCGTGACGTAACGCTGACGTCATAATATGTCACGGGTATACTAGCTTGCTAGTCTCAACTGGTGCTGTCAGTTGCTACCCTGCTCTGATGGTGAAAAATCTGGTTTGTTGATGACACATTTTTGAAGTTTTACAGTTGCAGCCACAAAAAAACCTGCAAAGCGATCGCATTTACGTGTCTGTGGGGATAGTTGGATTTTCACGTGTTTGAGCAAGACAGTGCACTAGCACATTAAGCTTGCAAAATGGTTGCATTTTTGGATCGCGAAATGCCTGATTTCATTTTCCCATGTTGCTCAGTGCTGACACAATTAAACGTTTTTCATTAGCAAACCAGACTATGTTTACCATCGAAGCAAGGTAGCAACTGATAGCACCAGTTGAGACAAGCAAGCTTGTACTCACGACACATTATGACGTCAGCATTACGTCACGACTAGCAAAAAATATTTAATCAACTGCTATATTTTGTTTAAATATTTTGAATTAGTATTTCTTCAGCTACAACTGGTAAAAAATTTTGTAAATTGATCATCATTTGAGTGAATTATGAAAAAAAAACAAAAAAGGGTTCTTTTAATAAAACACCGGGTATATAGACATTGAAAATCTTTTCAGTATTAGTTTCAGCATGAGTTTTCTGATATCAATCATTTCAGTATCAGTTTGAGCTTTAGTTACTGGAATATCACTGAGTCCAACGCCTGAACCAGTATACGCCAAGCTGTCACTTTTTAAGTTGTCAGAATCTCCAATGGATTGGAAACACATCTATGGAGAACACTAACATAATTTTTTACCACTGTGTTGTGATGCACACAATTTTAATGTTTCAAAGTACGGAGATTGAGAACCTGATATTTCGTGTGAATTTCTGCATTAGAGGCTCTAGACCAAAGCAAGTAAACATAATACACACATGTATATTGTGTCTCAAAAAACGTCCCACATTGTAATTGTCCATATCTCTGACAAATATTAACTGATTTTCAAATTTTTTTCACTGTCACACTCTCTGGACAATTGGCAATAAAGTGGCTATTAAATATCTCACCACACCGTAACAGCGTCGCTACACTACCTTGTGAAATATAAATGCAAGAAAAACTAAGACAACAGGCGTGTTAGAAGATGAAAGACACTTCAGACCAAAATCGTGATGAATGATTTGTATGATGCTACACTGTATTAAACCTGTCTTTGTGGAAATCTGGCGTGTTAAACGGTGTGTTTGTTTCTGGCATTCCTGGTTTAGTAGGCCTACCACTTTACCCACAGTATTCAAATTTTTTTCAGTACCTGCATGCTTCAGTCTGTCGTTTTGATGCCTTTGGTCGATGCTTCCTGTTTTTAAGTAACGTGTCTAGTTTTTTTTGCTTTTTGATGTTTATTCTCATAATTTCCGCCAGAATTTTTTGCAAACTGTATTTTCGAACCCGTATATGTTTTAGTCAAAGCCTTTTTAAAGCTTTGCTTTCATTGCAAAATGCCTGTTACATTACCGGTGTATCGTCACTGATATTTCGTGTGAATTTCTGCATTAGGGGCTCTCGATCTCTGAATGTCAGTAACTGATTGACTATTGTGAACGATGTGCCTCTGTCTGTCTGTCTGTCCGCTGGTCTATCTCTGTTGTTTTTATTACTGTCTTCTGCATACGTGCGAATAAAGAGTTATATATATATATTATTTGCAAAAATATCCGGTGCTTTTGTTTAGAAACACAAGAAATGTATCAAAAACTAAACGCCGTTTAGTTTTTATACAAAAATTAGTGGGAAATTGTTTCAGAATTCAAAAGATAGTTTTTGCATATGTATTACTGGGATTTTAGTGATTCTTGACAGCTTAAGTTTCACATGGTAGTGTAGCGACGCAGTTAAGGTGTGGTGGGCTATTTGTCCGCAAAATGCGCCTGTTAAAAATTTTGAAAATTGGTCAAAATTTGACAAATATATATTCAATCACAAAGCGGGACGTATAAGACTGTTGAATTACAGCGGGCATGATGCGTTAGGGCTATTTTTGTTACCTTAGTGCGTAGTGTGCAGACAACGCGGGAATAGCAGAAAATCATCAGCGCCAACGGCAGCAGGTAAGTCAGAAAAACTGAGCTAATCATCATGATTTGCTTCGCAGCATAGCTACGCCATAAACTCCACACTAGACAGAAGCCATTAGTGATGTAGCTTGTGACAGATGCCAGTATAGTGTAATAAACCGGGAAGATAATCCATATCGTGAGAACGACTAAAACGCGCACCGTGCGCTTCTTGGCGTTTCTCTACAATCAAGACAGTTTCACTCCAATAATAACAATAATCATAAAGTCAATAATTATATTGTTTTGGCTTCTTGGAGAACTGTGTAAATTCTCAACTGTTTCGCAATCACAAAATCGAAAACAATGCAGCCAAGAAATATAATGCAAATACAATTTTAATAGGCCTACCATTTCAATAGTCCTTATACTGACAAGGGTCACTTAAGTAGTCTCATGGATATGTATTAGGCCTATTTGTTGTCGTAAAGTAGGCCAAAACAGACACTGAATGAGGAGATTTGGGTGGCTGTACTGGCGCAACCACAAAAGACTAAATATTTTACAACAGGGCCTGTGTACTGTTGTAGCCGCAAGCGTTAAATTAGCATGCGATGTCAGACGTAGCCTAAGTTACATCTTCATGTATAAACGCGCTGGACTAACATGTAAATAGTCAGCCTTTATAATCCAATAGGCCTAGTCTGTTTGTATTCACTACTTCAAATATTATTTTTAATACTACTTTTTACGTAGGCCTTCGTTTTCGGTAGGCCTACATGACTAGTTTACCATTACTATTAAAATAATCACGCCGACGTAACACTCTATAGTCTATACATACTTGGGCCTATACACATTAAGTTATGTTAAATGTTATTGCGCAACTAACTGCCTCAAAATTTTAGGAATTTTTTTGGTGATTATAGACGAAACTCGAAACCGTGCATGGAAATACACTTCATCAGTGCTTACATTGTACCACATGGGGTGGATAACAGCGAAATAGCGCTCGAATGCCGTAATGAGAATTCCGTAGGTCGACATAATCGTTGAAGCCCAGAGCGGGACTCGTGCGATCCACACGCGACAAACAAACTGATCATAAATGCTGTCAGATGACATATGACTGAAATCCACGTCAACCACAGCGACCAGTAGCGTGATGAAAGATGCACACATGTCTATCATGCTCTGATTGACTATCAGAAGGTTTATCACCTGAACATGTAACACAAACTGGTAAACTGAGTGCTCTATACCGTACGTACAATGTACTACAAATTGACTTTTCCGCGGGAAGTGGTGGCGGTCCATAACACGAGTTCCTATTTTCATCATTTCATGCAATAGGCTATTGAATGACGTACCGGTAGGATTATTACAATATTTCAGCTGCATATTTAAAACGCACATTAAGCTACTAGGTCTACTGTGCGAGCATGAGCCTGTACGTAGCTGTGAACTGTAGGCCTACCTTGTCAGTAATCTTGATGAACCAGATGAAGATGATGATGACAAACAAGTTGTCAGCGACACCGACTACTCCAATGATGCTGTAGATGATCTTGAATACAAGAATCAACAGCTCACTTGACTGCAGCGACGAAGATGCGGTGACGTCATTCGTGACGTCACTCGACAGTGATGAGTTCTCCATCACCGCCAAAAGTCGTCTCGATCATCTGCCTTAGCAGTCGGCAGCAGAATATTGTTAAATATAATCATTTTCGCCAGTCAAACTGCAGAGTTCAGTAGCAGCGGCTGCATGCGGACTGCATGCGTGATTGGATAGCTACACGACGTCTCTAGTCTTCAGGTGTGAACAAACTAGAAAGCGACAGAAAGAAAGTGAACTGAACCGAGTTCAGTTGCGTCTAAGGACTGTACTAAGTGACAGAACTTAACCGGTTGCGATTAGTCTTCTTTCTCTGCACGAATAATACGCCCGTCGGATGCGGCAATATGAAGCATGTCTAGACCTGTAAGCGAGAGCGAGAGCGAGCGAGATTTTTCCCGTGAGCGAGCGACAATACATACCAGCGAGTCGAAGCGAGCAAAATTAAACGGCACATGATTTTCTCGAAAGACACTCTGTCGTTGTTTGTCTGTTTATCCATCACACTCTGCGACTGTATCAAAACGGTGCAAGCCATAGGATCACGGAATCTTCACTGTCGGCTGCCACAAATTAGACTCTAGTTTCAGGATCTTAGGAACGGTGCGAGATAAGGCCAAGGTCACTATTAATCAGTTATCGGAAGTCCCATAAGTCCTTTCGATCGACACCAAAATAAGCGATTTTGAACAACCTTGAAACCAAGAATAAAGGGTTTATTAGTGACTTTTGCGTTTCAGGTTACGGCGCACATTTAAAC
>Ga0209671_1009222_pt1 | contig 10346 bp, 3 predicted proteins | sample WorMetHERISLAND2_2_FD_187401 | JGI IMG/M metagenome (GOLD analysis project Ga0209671, IMG submission 187401) | Marine gutless worms symbiont microbial communities from Max Planck institute for Marine Microbiology, Germany - Olavius geniculatus... | ecosystem: Host-associated > Annelida >... | reverse complement strand
CCGTTAACTACTTGTGTTTGAAACTTGTGGCCAAACTTGGCATTCCACGTTCGCCAGAACTGATTAGGATCTTTAGCACACAAGGCATCATTAAGCTCATTCGAGAAACAGGACTGTGCCTGGCATCGCTTCAACTAGCCCGAGTAGGTCATCAGACTGCTCGACAGACAGCCGAAAGAATTGCTGGAACAGAGCTGGGTCGAAGCGTAGCTACTGTATCAGATGCTGATATTCGCCCTGGTCATCCCGGTTGGCGATGACAAAGTGAATCCTAAATCTAGGCCTACGTTTTCTTTTTTTCTTACGCAACACACATGTGCAACAAGCCGCTGCTCCCAACAGCAACAAATCTTCGCATTTGTCGGCCATATTAACTCATTAATATTCTTCCCACAAAATGTCTTCGCCCCTTTCAAACGCAACGCAACGCAACGCGCAGCCGTAATGGAAATAGACCTTAATGCGTTTTGAAGGAGTACCCAATGTTGAGGCCTCCATACGGAAGACTCCTTGAATGTAAGAGGTCGAAATTTAGATAGTTTAAAATGGACGTTTTATGCTAAAAATTTAATAGGCCTACGCAGGTTGTCGAGGTTTATCTTTGGCCACTTCGGCCCCATTTACTCTCAAAATGTGCGCCGTAGCTGAAAATTGCAAGAAAGCACTAAAATGTTCTATCGTTCAAGGTTAAAAATCATTCAAGGTCATTGATGTTGACCCCATTCTTAAGCTCGTCACTAATGCTTGTTATGATAAGCAGCATGTCGGTGCCCATCTGCAACTGTTTTCACGCTAGACGAGTTAGGCCCAATAGCGGTAGCAATAACCACTGTTAAGGGGGTACCTCTTTTGATACCCGCCTGCGCAGGCCTTCTTGAACCTAGAAGGTCGAGACTTGTATTGCAAAAATTTGTGTTAATTGCAAAAAAATTCATATGCAGGTTGTCTCGGTTTATATCCAGCCATATCGTCGCAATTCACTCCTAAAATGTGCGCTGTAACCAAAAATTGCGAAAAATTTAATAAAACCCTCTTTTTTGGGGGGGAGGGGTTCAAGGTCGTTTAAAGTCATCCATGTTAATAAATTTAAAAAGTCCTTGTTATGATAAGCAACATGTATGCATCTATCTGCAACCGTTTTCACGCCGCACGAGCCAATAGCAGTAAAGTAACCACTTTTTAGGAAGGTACCCCTCTTTGATGCGCAGGTCTCTTTGAAGTTAGAAGGTCGGGACTTAAACTGCTAAAATCTACGTTTAGTGCCGAAAATTTTGTAGGCCTACGCAGGTTTTTTTGGTCTATATCTAGCTATTTCGGCGCAATTTACTCTTAAAATGTGTGTCGCAGCCCGAAATCACGAAAAATTCACAAAAATCCCTAACTTTGTGGGCTTAAGGTCGTTTAAGGTAATTGATGTTTGATAAAACAAAAAAGCCTGTGAGCAGTGCTTGTTATGATAAGCAACATTTCTCTTTCTATCTGCAACCGTTTTCACACTAGACGAGCCAATAATGGCAAAATAACGTCTTTTTAGGGGGTACCCCTTTTTGACGCCCTCGTTCAAAAGAAACCCCCTCACACAAGGGCACGATATTTCGCCACCATAAAGTCTTTGGGGCAGCCCAAAGTAAAGATTTCGTGATCCTAGCTTGCACCGTTTTGGCACAATACAGCAGTGTGACAGACAGACAGACAGACGCCGGGCCATAACTAAGACGCTCGAGGCATTTTGATATCGTGCGTAAAACAAGTCATTTGAGCAAAGCTCATGTGACCTGAGATAACAGTGGTCCTGCCACTTTGGCAATCAGTGTAGGCCTACAGGAATAATATATTAATGCATCTTGAAAGAGTACTTAAATTTGAAACCACCGTACGGAAGACTCCTTGACTTTAAGAGATTGAAACTTAGATTCCTAAAAATGTACCTTCCATGCTAAAAAAATGTCATACGCAGGTTGACCAGGTTTATCTCCAGCCATTTCGGCGCAATTCACTCTTAAAATGTGCGCTGCATCCAAAAAATGCGAAAAATTCACTAAAAACCCCTTTTGGGATTAAGGTCGTTCAAGGTCATCGATGTTAATGAATCTAAAAAGCCTGTCACCAGTGCTTGTTATAATAAGCAGCATGTCTGTGCCTATCTGCAACTGTTTTCACGCTACACGAGATAATTGCGCTAAAATAACCACTTTTAGGGGGGGGGGGTAGTCGTCTTTGACGCAAGCCTGCGCCGGCTTCTTTAAACTTAAGGCGTCGGGACTTGCACTGCTAAAATTCACGTTTAATGCTGAAAATTTTATAGGCAAGTTGCCTTGGTCTATTTCCAACCATTTCGTCGTAAATCAGTGTTGAAATGTGCGCTGCATCCAAAAGTTGCTAAAAATTTACTAAAACTTTTTTGGGGGTTCAAGGTCGTTCAAAGTCATCGATGTTGATAAATCTAAAAAACCTGTCGTCAGTGCTTGTTATGATAAGCAACGTGTCTGTACCTATCTGCAACCGTTTTCACAATATACGAGCCAATAACGGCAAAATAACGTTTTTTAGGGGTACCCCTCTTTGACGCTCTCGTTCGAGGGGAACTCCCGCACCCAGGGGCACGAAATTTTGTCACGATAAACTAGACACCTTGCGGCAGCCAACAGTGAAGATTTCGTGATTCTAGGTGTCGCCGTTTTGATACAGTGCCAAGGTGTGATGGACAGAAAACGGACAGACAAACGCCGGGGCCATAACTAGGACGCGCGAAGCATTCTACTATCGCGCGCAAAAACTGGACGTTATATCGTTCAGCAGCATGGACATAAGCGTACGTGGTAGCGTCACTATTGTCTTTTGGTGTTTTCATCAGATCTGTTGGATATCGATTTCAATAAACATCTTAAACGGGTCGACGCAATGCGTGTTTTCCAGACATCGTTTCTGTCAAACAGGTTCGACGGCATGGTCGTCGTATAAATTTAGATCCAGGCATTTGCGAAATGTCGTCTTTGTCGACATCGGTCGGTAGACGTCAACAGCAAATCGATATGTTCATTGGTGTCTCGACACACTCGCCGTCGCACCAGACTCAGCTGTACATAATTATTTCTTGGTTTATTTGATGTCGAATCGGAGGTAATTGGTGAGTCTGCCACTGTCCGTGATTCTGGCACCGCGCATTCCGTTAATTACATGAAAACTGTTTAATCTTCTTGCCCTTCTTGTGTCCGTGCCTGCGTCATGCTTTAGGAATAAGCAAGCTGTTCTTCTCACCAATCATGAAGCCGAGATTGGCAGAAACATGCCGTTCTGCTTTTTCACGTTTAAAGTCAAAACTTAACAAAATGAGTTCAAAGGCAAATTAAATTTTGTTCAAAATTTACTAATTTCGAGATTTTTTGTAGAGAAACTAAAACTCAAAACTACTCAACATTTAAAAGAAAAGTTTTCGTTAATATATCAAGATATAGGGCCTTCACACATCCAAAAGATTGTAAATCGTTCCCTCTACAGCAAGAGTGGAAAATTTGTTAAGTTTTAACGTGTTTAAAAATTCATTTTTTAAATAGCAAAATTTAAAAAAGGATATTTCGCGCTTTTATTTCGCGTTTAAATCTACGCCAAACGGCAAGAGTTTTATTTAATTAAGTTTATCTCTAACTTTGGAAAGTTATGCCGTATTAAACGTGATCCCGCATAGAATTTTTACATTTCACAACGGATTTGTTATATCCACTTACGCTGTACACTAAAAGCTCTTTCGCGAATCTTTCCGTCCACTAAAAGTAAGTTTGGCGTATGCGGTTTTGACATCAGAACTTGCGGACCGAATTTTTTTTAAAACCCATACTCTCTGATGGCCAGTTTTTTGTCATGCTATGGACGCTATTTATTCTGCGTAGACACTAGGCTGTTTTCCATTTTACCTAACTATTTGAGCATGTATCACGGGTTTATTTTGCTAAAAGTTTAAACATCAGATCGTTTAGTGATGGGGTAAAATAGTTTTGTACTCATACGTTAGGGACTTTGAGGTAAGTGCTGAACATATTATGCATATGTTAATGATTATGGCTGTGGTTTATGCAAATGTCCAGCAATTTGTAACTTAGCGTATTGCAAGCGTCATAAATTAACTTGAACAACTTAAGATCGAACGTGTTTGGTGTGCTATATAGTAGGATGAGAACTTTGTCAAGAAGTGGAAATGTTTAAGATGGCGTTTTAAAGTAGACTGCGAATGTTTGCTGCTTTTAAGAGAAAACATTCCAAGCAGATAGACTGACCGGTGCATTCTGAGCTGATGATAATGACTGCTTTTTCATCGCATCTCAGTTGCAACACGTACGATGCGCTAATGCGGTCTCTTTGAGTTCCTAGAGCGCGTAGAAGTAATTCCAGCCACTACAATTCCAACACAATGCTTCCATTTGCCGGCTACTTGCAGAATAGAGAAAGAAATAAGTATTAAGAGTTAATATTACCGCCGATCAGAAAAAATTATTTTAATATGAAAATTATACCGGTAGTCCATAGGGTTATGTCTGTCTTTGTGCTGGCGCGACGAATAAAGGTTTGCGTTCTGTGTGCGTTTTATAACATAAAACGTTGTATTTTTAAGTGCACCAAAATGTGATTACTGCCGTAGATATAACAAATGCAAAAAATGGCAGAAGGAAAGGAGAAAAGGAAGATAAAAATCTGAGCTGGCATTTGTTCATGCTGTTTACGTTAATGGCGACAGTGCAGCAAGGACGAGTGGGCAGAAATAGCACTTGACATGAGCGAAGTCAAAAAAAGAGAAATCGAGACGGATTGCAAGCGACAGAAATGCATTTTCGTCCTGGACGTGGACGTGGCGATGTGACCTTATAGCGAGGAGTAAGCTGGGAAGCTGATTTCCGTGTCCTGTCCGACTGCCACGTGCCTTATTCTTGCCTCGTTCGATGGACTATGAAGCCGAACGACCGAATATCCGACAGAAATTCCATATAATCTGACGACAGTCGCAGTGTCAACAAAGCAGAGTACACATCCTCGCAGAACACTTCGCTGGCTTCTCTATGTGCGCTCCGTCAACGACCGTCTGTTGGATTCTCTATGTTCAATGTTTTTGTAGTCATTAAATGCTCACCAGACTTCTTTTTCAGCTGTTTTTTTTCATTTCAGACTTTTATGTATGTGGCATTATTGTATGTGTTTCTTGATTATTTTTGATTTTGTATATCCAAGCACTCGCTGTTGTCATTTCGATTTCTTTTGGCACGCACAGTTTTAGTTATGAGCGCTAGATAGAACCGACAACTGGAATCAACGGCGTGCGAAAGCATTTGTTCGACTTCTTTGCTGTGCGCCGTATAAGTACGTGTATTCCAAGTACACCTATTATTTATTCATTACATTTGCATGTTTTGTAGCATCATTGCGAAGTAAAAACAAAATTAAACTGAAAATTTGGGGCAAAACAGAACATGAGTCCGCCCGGCGCCTTAAGTCCGATTGGGGGAAAATATGAAGGAAGTGAAATTCCCTCCGTAGCAAAGTTACGTGGCCCGCACTCAAATGCATTAGTATACGCAAAACGCGCACTATTGACTTAGGGTGGGTAAACATTAGCCGCGTAATCTCTGGTGTTAGTGGACCAAAGTTCACCAATTTTTTTTATTCAACGCGGGATTAATCGTGCTTGATAATGCTTTTTACAGCTTGTCGATATCTCTATTCATTTCAGAGATATTTGCGGTCAAACTCGAAAGTTGTAAAACGTACTAAATTTTGGACGTTTTTGCCCTTCCAAATTTTAAGGAAGCGGTGACCCCAAAAGTTGCACACGTGTTATCACCCCCATTTAGCAGCACGTCACGTGACAAAGTTTTATGAAGCTACTCCTTTTGGCTCCAAAGTTCTCGCGGCTAATACGCACATTTTGAGCCAATTTTTGACCCCCTTTGAAAAAAGTTGTAAAGGCGGCCCCCGTCCGCGGTGGGGAGTGCGCTAGTAAGACTTGACCATTTTTAGTAGTGTAAAAATTTCGGGACGCAGCACCCCCTGGTGGTCGAAATATGACCTTTCGAAAAAATCGATTTAGGTGGGTAAACGTTAGCCGCGTAATATGTGGTGGTGGACTAAACTTTACCAAATTTCATTGTTCAACGCGGGATTTGTTAACGCCGTTTACCGCTTGTCGATATCTCTATCCAGTCCAGAGATATTTGCGGTCAAACTCAAAAGTTGTCGTAAAACGTACTAAATTTTGCACGCTTTCTGCACTTCCAAATTTTAAGGGGGCAGTGCCTCCTAAAAGTTGAATTCGCGTTATCACCCCCATCTAGCAGCACGTCACGTGGCAAAGTCTCACGAAGCTACTCCTTTTGGCTTCAAACTTCTTGCGGCTAATACGCTACATTTTAAACCAATTTTGACTGTCCTTTGAAAAAAAGTTGTAAGGGGGCCCCGTTCCCGGTGGGGGATGCGCTAGTAAGACTTGGTCATTCTCTACCGGGTGTAAAAATTTGAGGGCGCAGCACCCTTTAGACGGTGAAATATGTTTTTCCGAAAATGCGTTTTAGATGGGTACGATTTTACATCGAGATCTCCAAGCTTACTGGACCAAACTTCACCGGACTTATTTCGCCTAACGCACGATGAATCGCGGTAGATAAAATATTTATCCCGTTTTAAATATCTTTATGCGTTTCGGAGATATTCGCCGCCAAACTTTAAAGTCGTCCGAAATCGGGCCACTTTTCGCATGTTTTTGGCCCCTGAAATTATTTTTGGGGTGTGCCCCCAAAATTTTGGACCGGCATTATAAAATTGGGCCTAGTACTGACCATCGTGCAAAATTTCACGCCGGTCGCCACGCATCTCGGAGATCTCGCGTTGAAAAGAAATAAAAATAAACATCTGGGGTAAAACTTAAGTCCTCCCGAAAACTATCGTTTCCGGGCGGACTAATAAGACTTAGAAGAAATATTGCTTATTTAGATGTGTTTAGCTTTTACATAGGGCCGATGTGATAACGAAAATGCGATGAACATAAAAACTGTATTCTGACAGAAGCAGTGGATTTTGTCAACACGTCAACGAAATCGCTGAAGTTTGTTTAATTCGGCGTTTGCAACAGACATTTCTAGTTTGTCAGTCCTAACGTTTAATGTACGTTTGAGTGTTGCCAGCAACTGCTGTGTCCGGTATGAAAGCAGAGCAGACTGGGTTGCAGTCACTGCAGTGATGCAAAGTCGATGACGTGAAGTGATCGATCTGCGCGAGGTTATGCCACCGGCGGGTCATCATCACATACACATAGACACACGCAGTCTCGGAGACTCTGTGTGGTCTGACCACACGTACTGCAGTATTATAGCCAGCGGACATTGTTCACGGCCCGTCAACTGCGCCAACATACGTTCAATTTAATGACGCCACGAGACGTCGTTTTCCAGCCGCGTATGACCTATAGCTAGCTCCTCGGCAACCGAATCGATTCGGACGAATCGTGAATGGCAAGTGGACGGCACGGCGGGATCGCCAGATCAGAAAAAAACGCCCAGAATCAATTTTGCCCAGTAGCCTATATACTACGAACGTTTTGCTCACTGTCACGTCGCCGACTTTTGCTCGTCTGTGTCCGTATGAATCACGCCGAGGCAGAATTATTGGGATTTTTCAACTGGTCTCTTTCCCTGAAGAACAGCAGTAGAAACAAACACTATCACAGGTTATAATTAATTACCTGCGTCGAAAACAAAATTACGTTTTACTGTTGCTGTCAGTTAATTTTGTGTATCAGATTACTCAAAAGCTTCGAGAAAGCGGTTGATGAAATTTCTGGAGGAGCACAGCGTGAACCTAGGCAGCAATCGATAGATTTTAGTGACAATCTGGATGACGATTTGGATCTTAGAATGTTTTAACCAAAAACAAACAATCTAATCTTAAGCATGCTTGCGCTATGCAGAAATGTTGATTCACACTTTTTGTTCTTAGCCATAGGATATTTGTTATCTTAAGTTACTTAGTTTACTGGTTAACATCGATTTCCTTCTGAGCGCAGACCCCACTGTTTGGGGTGTTTCCTTGCAATAAATCGCTGACGTTAGACACGCAAAGAACAAAATACTTGGCTAATTGTTCGTGTAATAAGTTCCCAGATACAGTGTAGCTCAATCTGTACAAATACCGTACATCAGCGTTACAACAGACGGACGGACAGACAGCTGGACAACATAACCTGCGCTATTGCATGCATGGCGCGGGTAAAAAGTATACATAATTCGTACCACTGAAGTTCTTGTAGTCGGAAACCAATAAAACACAGTCTTCAGTCTGTGAATGTTTTAAAATTTATTTGGATTTATTTCTTTTCGATTTTATTTAGTTGCCGTGAATAGACAAAAGCAACAGCAGCACGAGCGCATTTGTAAACCACGCAACGCCTGCGGAGTGATGGTCGGTCGGCATACGGCAGAGTGCTCTGTCTTCAATGGCCAATTAGAGCGCGTATTTACTTTGCCGCTACCAGTCCGTCTGACGTCATTCGTTTCCAAGGAAACGACGCTACGCGACGCGCAGTTTGTTTCCAGGTCTGCGCATTTTCCGTGCCTGTCTCCCAGGTTCTCGTTGCCAGGGACGCAGTGAGCCAGGAACTCGCACGGACGCCGTTTTCTATTTTTCCAGTCACTATTTTGCCAGAATTCGAGTAAAAAGTTCACGTGCTTTCACATGCACTTTCTATTCCTGTTGTCTATAATCGTTTGCAATTTTATTTCAAATTTTTTTTTACAGTTGAGGAAACTACAAAGTTACAATGACTTTCAATGAATTATTACAATTTTATTGCATTTTTGTTCAAAAGCAGAGCGCAAACATGCCAAAAAATCATGCAAATCTTCGCCTCACGCCAACGAGATGTGGGGTGTCTCTCACTTTTTTCTTACTAGGCTACTACACCTCCCCCCTGGTCGTTACCCGCTGTGAGCCTATAGAGCGGGCGATGCTGTTGTGTCACACAACGCTATTGCGTTACATCGCTCGACTTTCGTACAACTGTTCGATTTCCCAAGCGACTGCATCAAACTACTAGCATTTTATTACGCATCACAAAACACAAATGGCAGATAAAAACCGACGATCGGTCGGAGTTGTGCACTGTGCTGCATGGATACACAGCCACGTTAGCAGGAAAAAGCAAGAACGCCCTGCTGTCGCACTGTACACTGCGCGATGTTTATCTTCACCTTACATGCTTCCGGGTTACGTGATACACGTTACACTGGTGATAAATAAATTACCGAATTATGCCTAGGTGGTTTATTTTGACTAGTTCTACAATATTGGGGCTCCGAGGAGGAAAACACCTAAACGTAATTATATAATGGCGCCTAGCAACTTTCCACGTATAACCCAACCCGTGTGGCCACGACATATCAACGTCGCAGACGGACAAACAGACAGACAGACAGACAAACGACTTACAGTAACAATAACCGGCGCACGTTTCATACGTGCACCGCTTGGCACAAAGCAACAAGACACAATCGAAGAAATAGATTGAAATGATTATGATGGTCTCAAAGAAGTCTTTAAAATTCTGAATGCAGCAAGCGGTGGATTCTTTTCATGACAGATAGTGATTGAGACGAATCGTTCATCTTAGTCATCAGTCACCGCTGATAGATAAAAGAAGGAAAGAAGGTGTTACAATAATTGGTTCGCTAGGAGGCGTTGTTAACGGTGTTATAGGTGATAGATCAATTGGTCATCGTTTAGGACAACGTTGTACCGCCCAGTAAGAAACTAAACACGCTAGAGAGGCAAATCACAGGGTTACATGTGCCTTTGCAAATTATAGAAATACTGAGAACCGGCGCTTATAAACTTACGATAGTAACAGACTTTTTACGCGCGACAGCAGAATACTTCGCGCGTCTTAGCCATCGTCGAAGCGTCCGTCCGTCGTCTGTCACACTGCAGTATTGTGTCAGAACGACGCAAGCTAGGATTACGAGGTCTTCACTGTGGGCTGCCACAAAGACTCTGGTTTTTGGTTACAAAATCTCGTGCTGTTGGGTGAAGGGGTCCCCCTTGATCGAGGGCGACAAATAGGGGTACCCCCTTAAAGAGACGTTATTTTGCCGCTATCAGCTCGTCTGGTGTAAAACAAGTTTAAATACAACATTATTCTGCGAATTAGAAGCATGTTTGTTTCAGTGGCGTCATTTCACTAAATCCTTGGGGGGTCCACTCTTTCCCCCATCCTCTTCCCCTCCTTCACCCTTTTTTCCCTTTCCCTCCCTCCTTTTTTCCTCCTTCCCTTCTCCCGTCCCCTTTCCCTTTCCCTCCTTTCCCCTTTCCTGCCC
>Ga0209671_1009221_pt1 | contig 10346 bp, 5 predicted proteins | sample WorMetHERISLAND2_2_FD_187401 | JGI IMG/M metagenome (GOLD analysis project Ga0209671, IMG submission 187401) | Marine gutless worms symbiont microbial communities from Max Planck institute for Marine Microbiology, Germany - Olavius geniculatus... | ecosystem: Host-associated > Annelida >... | reverse complement strand
ATTTAGTACGTTTTACGACAACTTTCGAGTTTGACCGCAAATATCTCTAAACTGGATAGAGGTATCGACAAGCGGTAAATGGATTTATCAAATACAGTTAATTCCGCGTTGAACAAAAAAATTGTGTAAACTTCGGTCTTCTACGAACCAAGTTATAAGGGCTCATTTTGACCTACCCTAGGTCGCATTACTTGGAAGATCATATTTCGGCCCGTAGGGGGTGCTGCGCCCCGAAATTTTTACAGGCGCTAGAGAATGACCAAGTCTTAGTAGCGCACTTCCCCACTGGGGACGGGGGCCCCCCTTACAATTTTTTTCAAAGGGGGGTCAAAAATTGGCTTAAAATGCAATAAAGGAGCACTTATAACTTCGGAGTTAGGGGGTGTAGCCCGACGAAACTTTGGCACTTGACGTGTCTCTAGGTGGGGGTGTTAACGCAAGTATAACTTTTGGGGGCACCACCCCCCTTAAAATTTAAGAGGGCAAAAAACGTGCCAAAATCGGTGCGATTTACGACAACTTTCGAGTTTGAGCGCAAATATCTCTGGAACCGATAAAGATAGCGACAAAATCTAAACGGCATTGATGAGAACGATCCTATCTGCATTGAACAAAGAAAATTTTGTGAAATTCCGTCCACTACGAACAAAGTTATAGGCGCTCATGTTGACCTACCCTAAGTCGACAATGCGTGTTCGGCGTATGCCAATGCATTTGAGTTCGGGCCACGTGACTTTGATGCCGGGGAAATTTTACTCACCTCCTAATTTCCCCCAATCGGACTTAGGGCGCCGGGTGGACTCACGTTGGGCTTTACCCCAAATTTCTAGTTGACTTAGACTTTCGCTGAGCCTAAACTTCGGTCTAAGTACCTACTAAAGTCAAAAAGTGAAGTGATTTCGTTGAGCGAAAACATGGCGACTAACGCGGATAGTTTAGTAAATTAAAACAGTCTGGTACCAAAAATAAATGCCGTAATGGCTACACAGTGACGAAAGACGTTATGTAATTACGTCATTTGCTTGCGCGGCACAATTAAATAAGCAAGTCCAAGCGTAACTGGTTGATTTATTTCCTGTTAGGTTTACCAGTTTTCCGCCATTTTTAATTGTTTAGTTGAACTTTGGTCTAAGTACAGACTTTAGCATTCAGCTTTAGCTTTGGCTCTGCGAAAAGGCTCGGCGAAAGTCTAAGTTAAAAAGTGAAGTTGCCCAGTGCTTTGAGCAAGAGCGAGATTGAGGCACCTAGGGACATAACCAAAAAAACTGAAAACTGAGATCAAGATGAGTTTGAATGCTTGTCACGATGTGTACTTTCTGATGTTTTCTTAGTGACGTGACTTTAATGGTTAAAATGTTATTTATTGTTCGAAAATTCTAGTGATTTCTTACGTGATTAGTTGTCGATTTCCATAGCCGTGTTGATAGTGGTTGTTTTGCTGTGTGTCAGCTGCTATGTCGACAGCTGGACACTCTGCATGCAATCGACGAGTCACGAAGTCGTGTTTGTGAAGAGGTTGACCGCAACGCACATGAGCTTGAGAAGGCAAATGCTAAGCTACAGACAGAGCGGCAATCTGATGCTGAAACTATACGCAGGTGCTCACGAGTCTGTGGTACAGTTCACAATAAAAAAACGATGTTGATGTCAATTGTAGACAAATTATGTAGCTATCTGTGTCATTGTGCAATTTCCAACCATAAGTGTCAAACTAAAGTTTCTAAGCAATTAATGGAAATCCCAACAGTGTAAAATCTGTAGTTTATTTCTTGCATGCATCACAATTTACCAGTACTTATTTGTGTCATCATATATTGTCATCATCGCAGGCTTGCAGTGTGGATTGTAGCATGGAGACTAGAATCTGGAGATATGCAGTAAAACAAGCTGTCAGATGATGTAGAAGTCAGAATAGCCTAATCTAAAACTTACCTTAAAACAGAGTTAGAATGTATCTTAAGATTTTTCAGAAATATGCAGCATTGGCAACAGATTAAAGTTGTTCATAAAATGTAGTATCGTGTGACCCAGAAGCATTGTCAAAAACACATACATTGCATAATGAGCTGCAGGGCACTGTTATAAAATGTACTCATTTGCGTCGTGTGGTGTGCAGTCTGAAGGAGATGGTTGTGCAACTGGAGGAGCGTACTGAAGCACTGGAGGCTGCTGCTGTTGCTGCTGCTGCTGCCAGTGCTCAGGCCAGTGAGAGGGAGAGAAGCCGTAGACGTGAGATGCGTCGAGCCCGCAGCGTTCCTGGCCATGATCCAAACACACCATCAGCGACCACGTCTGAGTTCTGTGGACTTCCGTCGTTGGGAGCATCCAGTGGTCACGATGAAGCAGTGGTGGCGGCACTGAGACTACGGCTGGAGGTCCAATGTGGTCGCTGTCGTCGTGCTGAGGATGACCTGGCAGCTGTTGTAGCTGAGAACCGTGAGCTTGGTGCCCGCATGCACGACATCATGACCTCTACCGGACACCTGACCGTTGGAACTACTGAAACCCAGTCTGTTTCTGATAAGAAGGAGAGCTCAGATGAAGCTGTCTGCGCTGAGTGTAAGAAACGGAGGAAAACTCCAGCCCCGCAGCCGTTTTCTGAACCCTATGAGCATGACCTGGAAGAGCTGCCAGGCGGGTCGGGGAAACTTGTCCGGCTGAAGAATGGTGGCAGTGCTTTTGGAAGCCGGGACTCCCTCTACCGCCTTGGACTGGAGCCGGACGATGCCACGCCAGGGCGGGAGGTCTGCAGTGCCATCCTGGCTGCTAGCTTCCAGACAGCACAGCGTGAGGAAGCCTCGAAGTCATCTGGTGGTGGTGGTGGCTCACTGCTTGCAGAGTTGGAGGAACAGTACCGGAGGCTTGTGGTACGTTACGAGGCAATGATAGAGGCAAAGACCAGTCACTCCTCGGATCACGCTGCTATAAAGTCCGGTGATGTCGGACCAGCGGCCACTGGCAGTCGGCCGGCGGAGCTCGGCCTGCCGAGCTCTGATCCCACGGAGGGTCACTTCAACCGAGGTCCACCGGAGTACAAGCGACTGTTTAGTGAGATCTTCAAGACACTTCATCGTTCAGCTGAGTATCCACCACCGCCGCAGCTGACTTCACCTCAGTCGAAAGCCGCTGAGTGATGCTCTAAGCCTGGTTTTCCTATGATGCACTGCATGCATTGCAAGGCACTTGCTTTTTCGGCAGGGTCGAGACACCTGGGCACATACTGAAAAAACCCTCCCCACAAGCTTTGTTGGTTAAACCCATCCCAAAAAATGACCACAAATTTAGTCCGATTTCAATTTCATATTTCACATAAAATAAAATGTTTTCTTACAGTTAAGTTTCTAAAACTTTTTAACTATGAATTTTAAGATTTTTGGATATTACTTGATGTGGACACTGTCTATCAGTGGTGTTCATTCACTTAAAACTGATCCCAAAACTCATCAATTGGGCCTTCTGAAAATTTTGAGTTTAGCCCAAAAACCATTAAAACCCACCAGTTGGGGTGTTTTAAAAACATTTTCTGAACTCCATTCTTCAGTGCAAGTGATCTGGGCAATCCAAAAAAGTACACTTGAGCAAGTATGAAACAAATACAATAGATGCTAGAAAGTGTGCAGCAGCCAGCAGCAAATGCCAAGTAACATAAAAAGCCTGCATCAGGGATGGAATCGATATCCGGTCTTGCACTGTATGCACGGCATTGGGTGAAACCAAGCTTCAGTGTCATAGGGTATGCCGTCGTGCAGTGCCGTGCTATGGATTCATCGTCTTGGTCATGCGTGCAGATATGCTACTGTAATATGTCAGGAGTTACATTGTAGCATACCAAGTCCTCAGTCGTAACAGCAGTGTTACTGAAGAAGAAGATTTGCACATAAACACTTAGGTCCGTTGCAGTGGCATCCACTATGTGGTGCTTGCAATCAGCGAAGATTTAATCCAGTTAAGCCAGCATACAGTCCTGGTCGACTGAATGGCTGGATCTATTAACAACCAGCACCAGTTAGGTCAGTCTGCCAGCAGTCCTGCTAAAAGGGCTTGCTGTTATGTGGAGCTTGCTATTTTTTTCCTCACCAGTACCCATTATGTCTAACCACTGAGTGATGGCTAGGCTGTGTTAGCCTGGGCATCTTGGTTGAATACCTACTGTAGATGGCATGCTTAGAAAGAGTAGTAGACTTGCATGACCATTGACCATGACAGTGAATCCATAGTGTGGCACTAGCATTTTATGCGACTTCAGTGTTTGCTTAAGGGGATTTCAGACAAACGACAAAATCGGCCGATTTTGTCTGCCGACAAAATGGCCTGACAAATCACGTTATACGTTATCACCTGATTTTGTCGGCCAAGATAGAGCATGTTCTATCTTCGACGATTTTGTCGGCCGACTTTTCCTATATCAGACAACAAACTTAGTTTATGTTGCCATGGTGATTGTTTACAATGGAAGATGAATATTTATTTTAGTTATTTATTGTATTTGTTATTATTTGCGTTCATTAGATGCAGAAAAAAGTGATACAAGTATTATTTCGTGATCTGCATTCGGCTGTTGTGCTATCTGATAACGTATGAAATAGCAGACAAAACTATCGGCCGTGTGTCATGGTTCACCGATTTTGTCGGCTGATTTTGTCGGGCAACTCAACCACGCCCACAAAAGTCGGCCGACTTTGTCGTTCGTCTGACATCCCCTTTAGTTGTCGATTGCTGCAAGATATTACTACATTGTTTGCATTGCATGCTTCAGTGTATGTTTGTCCGGCTGCAGTCGTGAAGTGATAGAGTATCAGCCTCGTATCTGAAATGTTTTAGATGGGAAATGAGCAACTTACTGGCTAACGTATGGGTTACTGGCTGAAGGCCCAGAGTGACTGATAATGGGGCATGTAACTAATATGAAATTTTTTTTATGTTGACTGTAGAATGTTGCAGTTTTCTTGCTAATTTTTTTACTCATCTGCACTGTTTTTGAGAATAGGAGTATGCTTATATGACATCAGTGTGTTGAATATCGACGACTGGTTGATGACCGAATGACCGACTGCACGTCTTACAATATTTCAAATTGCTCCATCTGTGCAATATGTCATTCAATCTACATTGTGAGTCAGATAATTTCACTCCCCTAAAGTTTTTTGAAGTTTATTTTTTAAAGAACTGAGAATTTAAAAGCCATTATTTTACACGTGTATTCAGCATTTAAATCTATGCCGAATTGCAAAGTAGCATTCAATTATTCTTAAATTTGATGAAGTTGTGCCATATTAGACACGTTCACCCAGAGAATTTTTCATTTTCACAACACATTTACCACAAAACTCAGACTTCTAATATTTGACAACAAGCAAGAGGTTAAAATGCACAAAATGCTGGGATATTGCAGTTGCAAAAACAGCTAAGCATATTCAATAAATATTTTTAGAAAAAGTTCATATCTCATGTTCAAAATGTTTACCACCGGCCAACGCACATGCATTCAGATGATATTGCGAAAGTCTGCGGCAAGTCATCCCGTATCTGCTGCAGCACACCTTTTAGCTGCAGGATGCTCTTCGACTTTAAGTTAAGTTAGTAAAATATCTGCAGCATTGCATCCTGCATGTTAGTAGTCAAGTGGTTGAAATTGGCAGTCACTATACTTTACAATGAGGTCCATACAGTAGGCTTTCAAGTGAAAACGGAAAATTCTCTGGGTAAGCGCACATAATATAGCAAATTTAAGAATAATTGAATGAAAGTTTTTAATTTGGCATAGATTCGAACGCCAAATATGCACGTAAAGTGCGGCTTTAAAATGTTCAGTCTTTGAAAAGTAACATTCAAAAAACTTCATTGGGGTAAAATTTTCTGTTTCGCACTGTACTTCTATGATAAGATTTTCAGGTTTTTGTTCGTAGTTCTGGTTGTGGTTTTTTGGTATCAGAGAATAGTGCATGTTGTCTGAGGGAGGAGTACAGTCGATAGTTATGATCTAAAATCTCTTGTGTTAACACTCGATTTGCACTCACTGTATTCTACAAGATTTTTATGCGCGAAAGCAGCTACTGCTTTCAGCACATCTTAGCCATTGCAATTCTCTCTGTCTGTCTGTCTGTCCGTCACATGGGTGGATCAGTCAAAAACGGTGCAAGCTAGGATCATCAAGTGCTCACCGTCGGCTGCCTGGAAGACTAGTTTTAGGAACTGTAAAGCTTTTTCATAAATTCGAAGGGGGTCACCACGAACGAGGGCGCTAAATGAAAGGGGATGGGCAAAATTTGCGATTTTTGGCCAATAAGTCTCTGTATCTCAGTAACGGTGCGAGATAGGGCCTAGGTTACTATTGATCACTAATAAGAAGTCATACACTGGCTCTCGATTGGCGCCGAATTCAATGACCTTGAACGCCAAAATAGGAGGTTTTATGGATTTTTTGGCGATTTCGGGCTGCGACACAAGTCTATATCATTCACAAGGTGCTGCCATGGAACCATTGTCATGCGATCCAGATTGAGAATTTGGTATTTGTATATTAACTTAATGTGAACACCCCAATTTTCGGCTAAACTACTGAACCGGAACTGCTATAGGCTTTCGCGCGTCTTGTGAGCATTAGCTCAAATTTCTTGTTATAATACACATATATACTGTGGTGTTTCTTTACTATTGTGGTGTGACTCACTGACTGTTTTATTCGGCACCTCAGATTTTGCTTGCTGATAGTGTGTGCGTTATAAGTTGCTATATTAGTGTTATTATTATATTATTGCGAGTAGTTGTCTGAACAAGAAATAATCTAGCTTTAGCATATGTGCTGCTGATATGAGCAGTTAAAATAAGCTGACTGTCAGCTGATTATATTTTAGTGTTCTTTTTTGCTTCATGAATGACCAATAATTTCAGGATATTGAGCTGATCTTATGAGCTTTTATGTTGTTTTATGTTTTCTAGTCACTGATATTTTGTAATGCTGCGCTGACTATTTGTACACAGTCTTTTGGGCCTGTTTTGTAGATGTCAGTAGCCTTGGTGTCGGCAGTTTTAAAATCATGATATTCCATATAACTGTATCTATTTTTGTTTATTTGTTCTGTATTTTTAGTTTTTTTTTAGAGAATTTTACTACATTTTACATAATAATTTAGTCATTTAATGCAGAACAGTTTGTAGAAGTCAAAAGGTTCTGTTTATTTTTACTCCTCGCACGGTACGTTCCTAACGTAGCGAAGAGGAGTATATGAGATCAGTGTAATATTGAGGACCGACCGACCTACCTTCCTGGAAGAACTTCAAACGGCCATATCTTCATAACGGTGCTAGATAGACGCATGGTCACTATGGACCACCCATAGGAAGTCGACCCCTGGGAGTCGAATGGTCATGTGACCGATTATGTCACGTGACCCCAAAGGGTCAAGGTCGTGACCCCCTTATCTTTGAGGTGTTATATCTCTGTAACAGTGCCAGATAGACGCATGTGTTGAGGTATAACAAGACAAACGGCAACTAGCGTGATCGAGCATTATTGGAAATTTTTCCTTTCAGTTCCTAAAATCAGGCAATTTTTATGAACTTCGGGGAGACAATTTCCAATAACGACCTTGACGCCAGTCACTATTGGTATAATATTAAGCGGGTCTCAGTTAGACGCCAGGTCTTTAATACAAGTCGAAATGCAGGCCCGTCAAGAGGGTGGGGTAGGGTGTTAGCTACCCCGGGCCCCACGACGTTTGGGGGGCCCCACCATCGGCCAGAAATATAAAGTACGCCAGAATGTACCATTCTGAAAAGAAAAATTCAAAAAAATTTCCAGAGGGGCCACATGAAAATTTTTGGGGCCCCGTGAGAATGTTTCCCCGGACTCCGCTGTGGCTCTCGATGGGCCTGTCGAAATGAACGAAAAAGCTTTTAAAAGAATACAAAAGAAAATGATGTGTGCGAGGAGTACATTAGATTGGTCACAATCTAATAATGTTTCTTGTATTTTTATGATGAGTTGCATGTATTTCTGACGTGGCTGCACAGAAGTCATTATGCAGTATTGATTTAACACCACTAGTGTATATTTCAGTCACTTCACTGTTGTAGATTTTTAAGTCACAGTTTTTGAGTGTTATTTGAGAGTTTAGTGCTTCATAATAGTAGCCGTCCTACCATTTGTCTGTCTTCTTATGGGCTTCTAACTTAAAGACAAAAGAGCATAGAGTAAAACAACCAAATTGGTTTGAACGTTTCTCCTGGTACAAATAACTGATGTGCCAATTTTCAGCTCATTAGTCATTAGGTCGGTGTTAGTTCAGAGTTGCACAATGCAGATATTAGGTGAACAGCCTTATAACATGTCTGCACTGGTCCGACATATATTTCTAGTTTTACATATAACCATGGCATTACACTGATGATATTACGTAGTCAGTTAACTGTATATTGTTCACTGGCATGTAGCTCGAGTATTTTTAGCAATGATAGCTTTCACTGTTGTTTTCTACGTGTTGTGTTACTGAACTGTCTGTTAACGTTGTCTTCTCCTTGACGTATGACTATGCAGTGTGATATTATATACACAGTGGCACAAAAAAACAGGACCCTTTGTTAAAGTGGTCTTTTTGTCTACTATGGAACATTGTGAAAATGATCAAGATACCAATATTGGGCAGTTTTTTACCCAGTATTTACTCAGTAGTCTTTACATTTGCCAGTGCTATGAAGCAGTGTGAAAAAATTGCATATTAACAAGGTCCGCCCACCCGTACAGTTTGCCTGTTATCATTCTAGCACCAAACAGTGGCCATCTTGAACACTAATTGTCCTAGCAGTTCTTTTTAAATTACAAAACATATTTGTTTTGATGCAACACTCACACCACATGTTGTACAATTGAGTAGATTTTTGTGCCACTACATGGCTAGAAGACTTTTGAGTGTTGTGCAGTGCTGCTCTGCTTGTTGATATCATGCAATGAAATATCTATATGCATTGTGTCGTGCCAGATAAATAGAAACAAATTTAAACTTTCTAATTTTAATTCTAACTGCCTTATTATTTTCCCCATAAATCTTCAGATGCACGATGACTGATTTTTTTGGCATTTTGACGTCATATTTTAAACTGTCATGTCCACTATCCAACATATTAATTCCATGTTTTTGATTAGCAGAAAGGCACCTACGGACATCAGTTTTCTTTTTGTGTGGTAAAAGAAATTCCTGGTATTCTGACCTGTAAGCCCTCCCGGCCCTAGGTGCCGTCTGCTTGTATATTTGCTTGTTTCTTATCATGTCAGTGTGTGCTTATCCGTCGCTGAAACATTCCAAATGCCAGGCGAGATGTCCGCTGTGTTTGCTGTGTGAAATCATATCGCGAATCGTATCTGTTCTCTGTCTGCGTTATGTTGTTGTGCTTCTGACTGAATGATCGATTGAATGATTTATTTGTTGATTGATTGACAGGTTTATTGATTGGTCAAGTAATAGGACATTGTCACAGTCGTACAAAGAGCAATCCAGATACAGTACAGTGGTCACTCGTCTAACAAAGTTACAGAAAAATCAAAACCAGTAAAACGAACAATTGACTGAACAGGACTGTAGTATGAAGATTTGAACAGTGGCGTATGTAACAAAGGAAGCCATGGCGAGTGCGTGGAGCTCCAGCCTGTCGGGGTCCGAGCAGGTTCCACGGGCACAGCACCCCTTCGTCATCCCCCTTCTATTAAGCTGAAACACAGCTTTTGTTCGTTCAATGGAAGCGGCAAATTTACGCACTTTTCTAAAATTTCGAAACGCAGAAAACCACAGATACTTGTGTTTTCTGGCCAAAGGGGCCATCGCAACATGCCCCACTTAAATACGCCACTGAATATGGACACGCTTATTCGTCGAAAATAACAAAAAAAAACAGAGAAGGTATATACAAATAAAAACACCACAGCTAGAAAAAAATACAGATCAACTGATAGTTTACATAAAAGTAACAAGTAATTTGAGCAAAGCTCATGAGACGCGCGACAGCCTTAGCAGTTCCTATTCGTAGGTTGTCTTAATTTAACTCTATCCATTTTGACGCAATTCACTATTGAAATCTACGCTGCAGCCACAAATTGTAAAAAAAACCCTATTTTAGAAATTCAAGGTCATCGATGCTTACACCAATAAAAAGCTTGTCACTATATTGCTTGTTATGATAAGCAGCATGTCTCTGCCGATCTGCAACCGTTTTCAAGCTACACGAGCCAATAGCTGTAAAATAACTACTTGTAGATTCTTAAAAATGTACGTTCTATGCTAAAAAATGTCATGCGGAAAATGTCCAGGTCTACCTCCAGCCATTTCGGCGCAATTCACTCTTAAAATGTGTGT
>Ga0209671_1009219_pt1 | contig 10348 bp, 10 predicted proteins | sample WorMetHERISLAND2_2_FD_187401 | JGI IMG/M metagenome (GOLD analysis project Ga0209671, IMG submission 187401) | Marine gutless worms symbiont microbial communities from Max Planck institute for Marine Microbiology, Germany - Olavius geniculatus... | ecosystem: Host-associated > Annelida >... | reverse complement strand
AATTCAATAGGCTTTTGGAAGTTGTCGAGACACGTGATTTAATTTACTCAGCGATCCCAGAAATAATGATTTTTAGACATGCCACGTTAAACCCCTCTTTTATGACGACTGATGACTGATGATCATGGCATATATAATGATGTAGATGATGTGAGTAAAACACTGTGAATAGAACGCGGGGATCACTGACGTCGTATTGGTCGAGGAACATGGCCAGCTGTCGCACGGAAATCCTCAGATCGGTCTCGTTGAACTCGTACGAAATGTTCCAACCAAGCGCGCCGTACTTGCGTCTCTCCTGGACCAAAGCGTGGAAGAAACACAGTCCAAACAACATCCGTTTCCACGCGCGCTGCATCACACCACATACGAACACGAATAGATTTCGCCAGCTGCCAGCGACCTCAATATGGACGACGCAGTTGACCTGGCTCAGAACCGTCCACTCTGAAGATTGATGTCTACGTTGGGCGCTACGCACTCTTAATGGTGCTTGCCAGAAATGATGATGATGATGATGTTTTAAGCAGTGGCTACACGCACCGATTTCCTCGTCTGAGGTGTTGTTCAAAATCGCGTATATCTCCGTGGTTTAAAAACCTCGTCTGAGGAAATCGGACAGAATGTGCATACTTATTCACGAGTCTAAGACGCTCGTCTGAGAAGCTCAGACAACACCTCGGACGAGGAAATCAGTGCATGTAGCTACGGCTTTATACAGCATACAACTTGAAAGAACCAAAACTACTCTAACGGAACTGAAATGCAAGAACCGGAACAAGTTCAAAAAGTAGAGAATCCAGAAGTGGACTAACAACAAAGACTAGAGATAATATAACTTTAAAAACTTTAAAAAGAAGACTAAACACTACAACAGCACGTTCAGATTTTTAATAAAAATAACTATAATTCAAATTCCAACAATAACTCTTCAGTTCAGTTACGTCGCTGTGTAGGCGCCTTAGTATGCAGTACGTCCGTGGTTACACGCGAAATAAAGAGGCATAAAAACTAAATGCATACTTCGTTTTTGACCGACGAGAAGAAATCCACGTCGGAAATCGGCGCCATAAGGTAAGAGCGCAGAATGTTAGAGCGCAGTCCCGTGGGCGCTTCGTTGGTCATCTTTACTCCGTTCTGTAAGACAGAGACCGGAAACGACGTCGACGGGTAGCTGGTCAACCACAGACGAAAGTCCGGATGCATCCGATCTGAGCTGAACTCCTAGCAACAAATCAGACCTTTACACTGAGCACTACGCAGTCACGTAAACGTGCTCGAGTCCTCAGCCAGCGCCAATTTACCAACAACAACAACGGAAAATAAAGACCGACTCGATAATTTGAAACCGGTTTTGGTTTTGTTTCGGTTTCAGGAAACTGCTCACTTTTAAATGCAGAACCAGAACTTCTTTTGTCACGACTGCGAAACTGTCCTCTGAGTAAGTTTTGTTTGCTTTTCAGCAGCGGTAATATGGCTAACAAACTTCACGACGAAGAAAGGTGAGATAACTGTACAAAATAATGCTTTGGTGCAATTGTTACTGAAAAACTGTTGTAGAAACAATGAATCTTGGACACGATTGTCAAGTGGAACAGGTTTTTGTTCATAGGGCCTAATTAATGCTATAATATAATATGTAATTTTTGATCAAAACCTTCCACTTTATAATCGAAGATGCAAACCAAAGGAAACTGTTTTAACAAAATAAATAAAATAAACAAATACAAAAATAACAAACTGTAATGAATGTAACAATTCTACAGTGCTGTAGCAAGGCTAGCATTAATTAGGTCCTGTGAACAAAAACCTGTTCCACTTGACAATCGTGTCCAAGACTCATTGTTTCTACAACAGTTTTTCAGTAACAATTGCACCAAAGCATTATTTTGTACAGTTATCTCACCTTTCTTCGTCATCAAGTTTGTTACAGCCTTGAAATTGAATAATAATAAACACCTCGCAGATTTTGCTGAGTGTCGGCATCCACGACGGAGCGAGATGGCAGTTCTGCAGCAGCACCCAAGTCCCATCTTTGACGCCGCGCTCAATCATCTTCATCGCTATTGGTCCCTGCCCCTGACCCAATGACAGTGAGTCGAACTTCTGTCCACCGAAGCCCTGTCAGATTCACGGCAAATGCACAGAGCATTAAACGTACAGTATGTCAGACAGCAAATTAGCAGGGTGGCACAGAATAACCCGAAACAGTTCATTTCAGTTTTTCATTTTATACAGTCTACATCTCACTCACGCTAAAGGTAATACATACAGGGTGTACATACACTACACTATTATATACATACACTACTGCACTTTGACCATATCTTCACTAAATATAATGACCGATTTTCACAATTTTTCACCAATAGACTCTGCAAGAAATCTGCTACTCTACTCAGTGGCATGCATACCACACCGTGGCGTAGTTGGTAACGCGTTTTGGGTGAAACGAAGTTACTCTACGCCGGGCCCGGTTAGTACTGCGATGGGTGACTGCCTGCGGGCAGGTAAACCATCTCGGTGCGAAGCCTGCCAGTTAGGTCAACTCAGCCTTCTACCCTCCGTGGGACGGTAAAATGAGCAGAAACTCATTTATATGAGTTACGGAAGATGGTGACCTTAGTACAGCTGACTGGGGCTGCCTAGCCTTATTTTTCACTGGGTGCAAGCTGCGCCCACCAGGTTTAGGGATAAAAAACCCCTAGCCGATGGCATATGTTTCAAGTACACAGAGCAAAACCAATAGGCTGCCTATACCTGATCGTCGGCGAACTTGAGTAGCGCTGCGGTGGGGTCGGCCCCAGAAGACAGGACAAAGACGAGCGGTAACGTCGCGTTGCTGTCGTTGAAAGCCGCTGACAGGTTAAACGGTGGCGGCTCGACATACCTGACAATATGTACAATTTCAGCTGTTGAACAGAAAAGATAACGTATCAGTGTGGTATTGTACAATATATTTCCATTAAACGTAGACGTTTTGAACCGAGATATTGTTGTCCAGCAATAACTTAGACACTAGGCATCTTCATGCATGTACGGTAATCCCAAATCGGCCGATATTTGGTTGCATCTGCATGTTTTCTTTTTTCTCTTTTTTTCTGTTGTGTCATTCAGTCTGTGGTATCTAGCGTGCTTTTCGTTAAATAAAAATTGATATATAGGCCTACCGCTTGCCGAGCTGGTGGCTGACGAAGTCGACAACGCCAGGGATGACTTTGTCAGGACGTAGTGCTCGCAGTATGAGCAGTCGCTGAAACCGACCCAGACGCTCACCCAACTCACCGGGAACCTGCTCCTGATGAGGATCCTGCAGCACGCCGTATACACAACACTTAGTAGGGTCATTCATTTTTGGACACGTGCTTGGTACACAGTTCTGTCTGTCTGTTCGCTGTAACGGACGTATTGTGGCCAAACGGTACGTCTTAGCAAAAAGCTGTTTGAAGAAAAATAGGGTTGCCCGACCGCTACCATGTGGTGCCTCAATAATGTCACTATCTGCAGCAGTTTGGCCGCAATTTGCAACGAGTAAGTTACCGCATGTAGGCCCTGTATAAACCATATGTTCGCGAACACAGTTACTTATTTACTATAACCGAAAGTAATGAAGGTATGAATGATTAACTGAGGTTACTATCTCGATATTAAATAAGTAAATACAGTCGGCCTTCCCTCGGCCTAATTTTTATTATTCTTCGCTACGTTCCTAACGTAGCGAAGAGGAGTATATGAGATTAGTGTAATATTGAGGACCGATGACCGACGACCAGCCTCTGTTACTAGAAGAGCCTTCCTGGAAGAACTTCAAACGGCCATATCTCCTTAACGGCACCAGATAGATGCATGGTCACTATGGACCACCCATAGAAAGTCGACCCCCGGGAGTCGAATAATCACGTGACCGATGACGTCACGTAACCCTAAAAGGTCAAGGTCGTGACCCCATTATCTTTGAGGCGCCATATATCCGTAATGGCGCCAAATAGACGCATGCGTTGAGGTATGACCAGACAAATGGTAACCAGCGTCATCGACCATTATTGGAAATTTTTTCATCTGAGTTTCTAAAGTCGGGCAATATTTTATGAACTTTGGGGACACAATTTCCAACAACGATCTCGATGCCAGTCACTGTTATAAATGGGTCTCAATTAGACACTCGGTCTCTAATACAAGCCGAGAGGAACGAAAAAGCTCTTAGAAGAATACAAAAGAAAATGATGCATGCGAGGAGTACATTAGATTGGTCACAGTCTAACAATTTCTTGTTGTTTTTAAAATTATATGATATCAGTTGCAATCACACGCCTGCACAACTAAAGAAATTAATAATGGAAAAGTGAACTCGGTTTGAACGTTACGAAGTGTGCACGCGTAAACATCAGAGAAAGGTGCCAAACCGTGCTGTCGTAGAAGGCCTTCCACTGTCGCTTGTACTTGACGAACGTCGCGCGGATGTTCCTGAATGCGGGCAGCTGATCGAGACGACACAGCTGATCCCAGGACTGAGCCGGCAGCCACGACGAGACCGGGTTACTGTGAGTGTTGGCGAGTCCGACTCCGCCTGTCAGCAAAAACCGCCACTCGTCGTCGTCGACGCCGCCCTGGGTCCGCTGCTGCTGCTGCTGCTTCAGAATGTTGACGCAAAGAACGAACGAGAACAGCAACTATAATTACAACAGTTTAATACGTATACATAACATCAATACGTTGGTAAAATCAGATAAAATCTCACGAAAAAATAACAGACGTTCATAAAATGCAGCAACGGTAATGTAAAAACTTCTAGTAGAGAAGATCAGTACAAGATTATATGAGGTCCCAAAAAATTGTTGCAGCGTGTTCGTTTGCTAGCCGGTTGCCATTCTTGTCGTTCAAACTTTTGCATTAAAGCACTGAAGATTATAGAAAGACTCAGAAGTATTTCCAAACATCGCACACCATAGAAGTCCACGTTTCACTTTACTTACTTACTTATTTACTTAAAAAATTGTGACACTTCGTTAACAAACCGACGTACGACGAACATTATTATAATGCACCTGGGCCTATTTCAACGAAGTTAACGCTGGGAAGTGTAATTCTGTCTTCGCACTGCGGTTGACCAGGCGCGTCGAGAGTGACAGACAGCGGGGCCTGGGGAAACATTCTCGCCGGACCTCTCTGGAGAAAAAAAATAAATTTTTCTTTTTAAAATGGCGCATTGTGGTGTACTTTGTATTTTTAAGCAACGTCAGGGCCCCCAAAAGTCGCGGGGCCCGGGGCAACTTACCCCCTATCCTCCCTTCTCGACGGGCCTCAGTGAACACACCTTGTCCTTTTCAAAGAGGGATCGGCAGACGTTGCAGTAGAGCGAGTAGGTGAAGTGATCCTGAAGGTGCGTCAGTCGTTTCTTCAGCTTGCGAGATCCCTCCGCGTTGTCAATGGACATGACGAACAGGTTGATAAACCAAGCCAGAGAGTACTGGTACATGGGGTCGATGTTTGCCAGATCAGCAATGGAGAAGAACAGTATCGTGGAATGCAGTGCTATCGGTTTGTAGCCGAGGCGAGCATCGTCAATCTTACGCTCGGTATCTTCAGCGACCGTCTGCATAAACAGCCGACAATGACGTTCCAGTTTTCACTTCATCCCGTGTGTTTTTCTCGTTTCTGCGCTAGATAAAATATGTATATATTAAAGCTGCAAAAAAGTTAAAATTCATTCATCGCACGATAATTCGATAAAAAATTTTACGACTGGAGTGACTTGCAAAATGATAATCCGAAAACATGACCATTATTCTTAGTCTGCTCGGAGAACTACTAGTTCCGGGTACTGGTAGTAGCAGCCACATGAAAGCCGCAGAATGGTACAACAAACACCGGAACAGTAAAATAAAACGCACAGCCTATACAAAAAAATATATACACATTCAATGGCGATAAAAGAAAGTAGACGATATAAGCTAATACCACACGGAGACAAAAGCTCATACATAGTCAAAAAGGGCGCATGCAAATTATCAGATTTCTTCTTTGTCGGTCAGCCCACCTGTTTCAGAGTGATCTCATTGGCGACATTCTTAGACGAGTTGAGGATCTTGATGGCAGTTTCGTCGTCGAGGATGTTGCCCTCGGAGGTCGTCAGAACTTCGAGGATCCTAGCCTCGATGTTGTTCAGCTGACGCTGGTTGTCCGCGGACTGGATTATGAGGGCATTCCTCTCGTCTTCCAGCTCGGGCCGTTCTCGCGCCACCACGATGCCCAGCAGCTGGTCCTCGAGACCTTCCTGTGTTATCATGAAGTTCAACAGCGTCACCTGCATGCACACAGAATGCTACTAGAGACGTCGCCAGCACAGAAACATGAAAAATAATCACGTCTGATATAACGCTGTGGTAATTTATCACTAAATTTAAAATAGTTTAAACAAAAAATAGTTATCACGAAATTTGAGATAAGTCTCGTAAGTACAATAATATCTCGGATCAGCTAATTATTAGAAAAAAGCGTCCATGTACAAAAAAAACTACCACTGCCAACGGCAGCATTAAACTGAGAAAAATAATCATCACTTATACGTCTGAAACAAAACTAATTATCGCTACATATGAGACAATTTGAGCAACAATATTTATCGCTAAAGTTGTACAACGTGCTGTACAGCAAATCCACAACCAGTTTTTTTGCAACACAAGCCCACAACTGGCTGAAAGCCTATAACAAATCCACAGCATCTCATCGCGCCAAAATGTTGCACAGCCGGGCAACGGCGTCATGGCAGAGGAACTAGGGGAGGCAAAAAAAACAATTACCCCACCCCTTCCCTAAATTTTGGACTATCAAAAATTTGTCAAAAAATCTTCTTTCTGGCAAAACATTTTCGTACAAAAATGCAAATGTAAGGCTAAAACTCATTAAAAATTTAGGAGCAAAATTAAAATTTTGAGCAACCTGTCGAAAATTTGCAGAACTTTGCCGGAATCCTGTCGGAAATCTTCGGTGTCTGGCGAAAAATTGACCCGCCTTCTTTTTTAACCCATGACGTCGCCATGACGACGTGTTGTCCGAGACATTCACAACAAATCGAAGTAGTGGAGTTTGGGCCACCACAAAAAATACGATAAAATCTCCGAGAAGTTGCTTCACACCGGGCTGGGTTAGCACTTGGATGGGTGACTGCCCGCGGGCAGGTAAACCATCTCAGTATGTAACCAACTGCCTAGATCAACTCTGCCTAGATCAGCCTATCTGGCTGGGGTTAAGGCGGGGCGCGTTCACCCATACGGCAGGTGACGCTCCGTAGCTCTGTGATGGGTTTCCCATAAAGAGATATAACACCCCAACCACCACCATCTTCATTTACCTTAACAGCAGTCTCGGGCAGGTAGTGTGGATTGCGCAGTTTGGTGGTGATGTAGAGACGGAAGTCCGTGCAGTACTCGATGACGCTGTCTCCCAACTTCAGACACAGAGAACCGCGCTGTTTAAACGTCTGCTTCAGCAGCAGCGACTCCAGCACCGGGTCCATCTCTTCGCCGACGTTCTCGAGCAGCACTGGAGTACCTGTCGTCATCGTAACAGCAACAGCGGCACAGGAGAGTTATACATATTCATCGAAATACAGCCTTTCATTTTGACACAGATTGTTGACGTTTCGTCAACTGCTGCTGCCTTCGTCGGGACGACTGTCCGCAAGGCGTCGCTGCGGCGGACAGTAAGGCAGCAGCGGTTGCCGAAACGTCAACAATCTGTGTCAAAATAAAAGGTTGTATTTCGATGAATTTGTATAACTTATGAAATTACGTTTCAATATATGAGTCTATTCAAGAAGGACACAAATAATTTGATAAAATGTGGAATCGCTGATCGATGCGGCCACCTGGTGAATCACATATTATCTTTTATTCGTAAGTCTAAGGCAATTGCACGTTTTGATTGAAAATTGGATCTCTCAAATCTTCCCTTCGTGTCGGCTTTCAGGAAAGTGTTTTTGGACGCCACGATTGTACCTGTCAAATGACATCTAGCCTAAATCCGTCCGTTGCCTCAGTAAGAAAGTAAGTAAGTAAGTAAGTAAATGATTTATAAAGCGCCAAAGTCTCAGAAAGAATCAGGGCGCATCAGTTACGCTAGTTACATCAGTTGTGTTGCATCCGTTATGTCCTTCGCGTTGCTTGCCTTGCATTGAGTGGAAATCCGCTTTAGAGCTCAGTGACATTGTTAAAAGACTGAGAAGGGACATTTCAGTATCCTACCGAACTGGACGCAGTTCTCCAGCGTGCGCACAAAGTCTGCATCAGACAACTTGACCACGTGCAGGTTGTTGGATTTCTCCATATTCCTGATCCATCTGTTCGCCTGGTCTTCAGGGTCGATTAGTAGTGGCCAGCGACCAGCGTTCCTGTACAAACAACATCCGCAGTCACTAATAATCACTAACAATAAATAATCACTACTTTATTGTTCAACAGCAACGTGCAAACTCGTAATGTAAACACAAAAAACACAAAAAGTGAATAAAGAAAGACAACATTATGGAAAAATGGAACACGTGCAATCTAACTGCAATCTGAAAACCTAGTTTTTCTACCAAACACATCACAAAAAAATTCATTACAGTACAAGTCTATAATTCCATAACTTTGTCCTGTGTAAAAACCAACTGACAGCGCAAACCTCAGCTGATCGCAATCCGAAAACAGAAGACTCCGAAATGCAATTAATTTTTGTTCCTTGGGCCACTCTTTAAATTCTCCCCCCCAAAAAATTCACAGTAAAAACACAACTACTTTTTAAAAATTTTCTCGATCCAGATCCATATCGCCATCAAAATCTAATAATCTTCGTCGTCGTCGTCGTCACAATAATCAGGCGGATAATTACATTTTGCAAGTGCTACTTCTTAAAATACATATTAAGACTAACTGTATATATTTCTCGGCTGTCGAATGTGGCGTACGCGTATTAAAGAATGCATGTGCACATGTATACAGAAAAAAGTTTGCAGAAAAACTAACGCTATGATGATGGCGTTATCAATGGAGAAATTGTCAGTCGGTAGACCGCAGATGTTCCAGCCACGTATCTGAACTGGATCTCCTAGCGTGGTGCTCAGAGAGAAATTGTTCGAGCACGGAATTCCCTTCTCCTGCGTCGCAGCAATCCAACTCCGAATCTGATCCTGACAAACGCATAATTTTATGTTCAGAAATGAATCTATTGCAAAAGGTAAATACTGCCAGAGTAAGCGGTAAAATGCTAATGTGGTGGTAAATGACGAATATGAAGTAATTTAGTGGTTAAATTCATCATTGATTTGACGATATTAAACTTTTATAGCAGAATCTGCCAAGAGTTATGATATTCCCACTTATTCAGTAAAAATCAACCTGCATTTATTTAACTGGCAAAGGTATTTACCACCACTTTAGCATTTTTCTAACTTTATTGTGGCAGTATTTAACGCCGCATTAGTAAAGTGCTATGTTAGGACTGCAAAACGCAAAATAAACAGTCAAAAAGCTACCAACAAAACCATGAGTAATAACGATAATAAAAAAATTATGGTAAATCATAATATGCCTAAATGGGACAAGCAGCCAATCAAACCACCAGACAGTAAAACAATAGAGATCTTCTAACAGTATGCGCTACAGAAATCCACGTTTTACTTCAAAACTTTACTTGGGCCGCCAGTCCGTCTGTATAATGTTTCATACAACAAATTCAAACACACACTATTACGGAAACAAACATCACAAACGGACGCACGGAAAGACAATACTAAAACTTAATGCCTCCAGCGAGCCTAATGGCATACGGCATCAGTGAAACAAGTGCAAAAAGCTCAGCTGTCGCTAGGGCCGACTGTACCGCATGTCCAGAACTTCAGAAAGCTAGCGTCCGACCAACCACGGATCAAAAGCAATAGAATAACTGCCTATAGGAACTGCCGCTGCCGCCCTCTACAACGTACCGTTTACCCATAATACTGCATAATGACCCATCCAAGGTCGATAATTTTTATCTAATCTAAAAGAATTTATGCAACTTCCTATTAGTTAGCTGTAGCAATCAAAGTCCTTATCTCTCACCGTTTCTGAGATACGGACAGTTTTCAGTTGAAAAAAGCACATTCTTCTCATCATCATCATCGACAACCGTGGGCTCAATGCCCGTTGGTGTCTGACGCCATTCTTACTATCGCTGCCCACCGCTGCCTATCTAGGGCAGTGTGGCTTAACTCCTGCAGGGTTGTCCCACACCACTGCTCAATGTCATCTGACCATTCTCGGTGAGGCCGTCCTCTTTTGTTTGAACCATCCATCATTCCGAACACCAGGGTCTTTATCTTTCTGCT
>Ga0209671_1009218_pt1 | contig 10348 bp, 8 predicted proteins | sample WorMetHERISLAND2_2_FD_187401 | JGI IMG/M metagenome (GOLD analysis project Ga0209671, IMG submission 187401) | Marine gutless worms symbiont microbial communities from Max Planck institute for Marine Microbiology, Germany - Olavius geniculatus... | ecosystem: Host-associated > Annelida >... | reverse complement strand
GTTTCGAGGATGGGCTATTAAATGCTGCAAACTGCATATTTTTCGATCGACACCCGTTGCCATGGAACAAAATTTGGGACAAAATTCGATCTGTGTACGAGATATCTGCGAGATTTTTCCGTTTACAGGCGGATTTTCGAAAATGGGCCATCGAATGCTGCCAATCTCATTTTCGCCCACCGATTCCCGTTGCCATGGCAACGAAATTTGGGACAAAATGGGCTATAACTCGGTAACAGTTGTAATCGGCTTGGTTACTGTAAGACAAAATCTAAAGCGCAATATCTTTGTAACTGATAACCAGTAGGAAAACAGTATTTTAGTAATAAAACAGCAAATATAAATGTACAAAACATTAGTTTATACACTTGTTAACGGCAACATTTAAGGACTTGCATATCGAAAACAGCAAAAATTTTAAAAGGTGATATTATTCAGCAGCACATTGACACACAGTCAATGTGATGCGGGCAATATCACCTTTTGTATTTTTTGCTGTTTTGTATGTGCAAGTTCTTAAATGTTGCCGTTAACAAGTGTATAAACTAATGTTTTGTACATTTATTTTAGTAACAGTGCAACACAGCAACATAATGTCAATTTCCCGCTTATATGCGACTTTAATGATCACGCGACGGTGACGACACGTGACCCTAAAGGTCAAGGCCGTGACCTTGAAAACTTTAAAAGGCAATATCTCTTATATCAATATATCTTGCCGTATTAATCAGACACGCGTCAACACCAAACCAGCGCTGTATACAATAATATCACTTAAACCACACTTAGCTTGCACTGTTAGCGTTTTATCAACCGCACCATGAAAGTCACTGGAGAACTCGTCGGCATTACACAGAATGCCTGTGCTCGGGAGCGATTTCTCCTGACAGCTCCAGAGCGGAGTGGGCTTGCTGAAGAAGCACACGTGATGGCTGGCTTTCTAAATGTTCCAGAGAATAAACACCATGACCTGTCGCTGGCTGTCTGGACTCTGGACAAGACAAGAAGAGAACGTTACTCGACTGAAGAATATGCTCTGATCCTCCATGAATCCTATGACGTATGAGAGTGAGGACTTGAGCAACATCATCACAATAATGCCAGCCCAGATACAGAAAGATGTGTGCAGTCGTGATGACATTGGACAATAGGAGTATGACAGATTTGTTTAGGAGCGCATCAACACAAATGAGGTCAGTGTCTGGGCCAGAATGAAGAAAGTTTAACTAAAGATGTGGAAAAGTGCAAGGAAGTCTGTGAAACACAAACTAAATAACCAAATTGTGGAACTCAAGGACGACAGGTTTTTGTTTGCCCGCATGTTGATTGTTGCTCGCTCACGGCCTGAAATCAACCTGCAGAAGCGTATTGGCCAGCACGAGTTTACCTCCCTTCCACGAGCCTTGTTCACAGTAAGTGGGGAACTTCTACCATGCACAGACAAAAGCTCGCTGACGGCTATACTTGAGGAGTTACCCAACAAAACTGGTGATGATATGCAGCCAGAGGATACCACAAATAAAGAAACTTTATTGCCACCAAAAAAGGTGACTGTCATTGATGAAATGGCAGTTGTCCAGGCAATGGGTAAGCCATCATGGATCAAAACATGTGCCCAGTGGGCGGACCACTTCACAGCTATACTGGGCAAGTGCAGTGACTATGATAAGTTTCATCTGGTGTTTGACCGCTATGATCTCCGCACTTCACTGAAAAAGTCCACACGCGAAATACGTCAAGGTGGCAAGCCAGTTATTACGTACCATGTTGCAAACAACACGCCAGTTGAAAAGGTGTCAGTAAAGCAGTTCTTGTCCAGTGCGACAACCAAAGATAAACTCACTGTCTATCTTGCAAAGAAAGTTCTCCACCATTTCCAAGCTAAATCCACGGTCTTCATAGTGACTGCACGACAGGATGTCCTCTCAAACGACATAGATGTTTAACATCTCTATAGCTCACAAGAAGAAGCTGACACAAAAATTATACTGCACAGTCTGGATGCTGCTTGCAGAGGGGCAACAGAGCTTTACATTTAGTTATCTGACACTAACGTATTTGTCCTTGCAATCCACCGCTACCATCAGCTATGCAAGGATACATACCTGATCACCGGTGTGGGAAACAAAAAGCGCCTAGTCCCACTAAGACCAGTAGCACATGCACTGGGCGCAGCGAAGGCTGAAGCTTTACCAGGGTTTCATGCTTTTTCTGGAGCCGACACAACAAACTGATTTGCTGGCAAAGGGAAGCTGTCCTGTTGGCAAGCACTAAGCAGATGTCCTGCAGTAGTGGTATCTGCATTTGTTGCCCTGGGAACTTCTGAGAAGCTGAAACCTGACACTGAAAGTGCCATTGAGACATTTGTTTGTCAGCTCTATGAACCTGGCATCACTGCGATAGATGTTGCTAAACTTAGATGGAAGCTTTTTACCAAGAAACAGCTAAAAGCTTAGAAACTACCATTCACATGAGGAGCTTTACATGAAGCCATTGCACGATCACGTTACCAGGCTCTAGTGTGGTATCAGGATGACATATACTTCACCTACATATACCACCAGCAACAGAGTGTGGGTGGAAGGAAGTGGGAGATCGATTAGTACCAGTTCCAACAAGAGATTTTTTAGCTCCAGCTTTTATTACACATCTTATAAAATGTGCATGCAAGAAGACCAGCTGCGCGTCCCACTGTTCCTGCAGGTCTCAGCGTCTCAACTGTTTTGAGATGTGTATGTGTGGTGCTGCTGAAGAGGTGTGTAGTAACGTTAGTCAGGGATTGATGATGACGACGATGATGATGATGACCCTGACATCAAACTGTGAGACACTGATTGTAACATTTCTTGTTTCTAACCAAGAAAAATGATGGCTAGAAGATGTTAAACAAAGAATTTTAAAGTAACAATAACGTTTCAGCCAAAACACATTGCTATTAGAACACTTTTGAGCTGCTTTTGCACTTTTGATAGTAAAAAGCAAAATCAAATGTATAGTTTGTTAAATACCTGTTTATATTTCATTACCTTGTAAAAATTTAGAACCAATATCACATGTGTAAGCTGTGTATAACATCGTTTACATAATATTTTGTGTATCGTAATGCAACTGTTTATTGCAATTTTGACCGTAACTTAAACTTAAGACAAAAGTGTCAGAAAACAGTTTTAAAAAATGGCGACATGTTTTTTCTGCAACTGTAATCCATCCCCAAGACAGTCCAACCAGTTGCCAAAAATTAAAATTTAGTTTCAACGGAAAGACATTGGCCCCCCTACTAATAGGCCTAGGCGCAAAAATCGCGCAAAAATCTCTTACTCAAGCCGAATTATAGCCAATTTTGTTCCAAATTTTGTTGCCATGGCAACGGGGGTTAATCGGGGAAAATGCAATTGGCACCACTCGATGGCCCATCCCCGAAAAAACCCCTATAGGCGCACAAATCTGTTACGCCAGCCGAGTTATAGCCAATTTTGTCCCAAATTTCGTTGCCATGGCAATCAGGAAAAGTCCGGAGAAAAATTAACTGACACCGTTAGATTTGCCATCCCCGAAAACCATACCTGAAAACCAAAAATTACGACTTCATCTTATAGACAGCCAAAGTTATGACCGTTTACAGAATTGCTTAATTTTCTCCATAGGCGCCGTTGTAGTTTTTTTTTCGATTTTTGCGAATAAATACGTTAAATATTAATTTGAAATTTTATAACTCCCAAAAGGCACATCCTTGCGCAAGACCGCGTCGTTTGAGCCCTTGAGCGCAAAAATTCGCCAAAGGGTCTGACTTGTAGGTGAGTCTGTGAAAAAAGGTATATAGCTAGAAAAATTTTTGCGTATATTTCACCCATTTGACGGGAAACCCCCTTGGAGGGATTTGCATAAAATTTTGACGGGTCCCCTCGCCGACATAATTAACCGTACCAAATTTTATCTTAATCGGGTCAGCTGTTTCGATGCTGTGGGGGGTCGAATTTTTGGCTTTCCCATAAGAAAGAAAAGTCGCCGTTAACACAGGGCTTGAACTACCGTTTAGCCTGTGATAAAAATAGTGCAAGCTGAGCTCTAGAGTGATCAGTCATCATGTGGCAGTTAATGCACTTAAGTACTTTAGAAATTTCCTCATACACTTTGATTGCTTAAACCTACAGTGTCAGCAGCATGCACTGTCAGCATTAGGAAAGTATACACAGTCTGCGTAATGTAACAGCTGTAATAAACTATAAAGCAAAATCTTACATGAAACACGAAAATAATCAGGCCTGTCAACACATACCCAAAGTCCATGACTTTCAAGGGCCAGAATCACTTTGAGCAGCAACTTGGTGAGTGTGGAGGCTGGAATTGCACCGGCTGAAAAAACATTGCCACGGTTTGCACTCAACTAGCAAACAATGGCCGATACATAAAGACTAGCATAGTGTCTGCCGGCTTTCTGTCAGTCTTGATTACTCCAAAGTCAACCAGGCCCTCAAATTCCAGGTTCTTAACACTAAATTTCACTCCTTGCAATTTCACTTTATCAAACATCTGTCAGCATCAGTTTTAATTTTTTTGCCAAAATCTCCAAAGCTTCGTCAGAAATTCCTGCCTGTGCTCGAATTACGCCAACATACCTACTGAGGGTCGTTCTGGAAGGCAGTAACAGAAATGCATGGTCCCGCAAATGACTGTATGCCTTGGGACTTTTGATGCGTAGCAGAATGCAAGACAACAGCCAATCGTGCTGATATCGCATGCCCTTTGAAGATTTGGCCGCCATTTGTTTTAAGCATTGGTTCACTACAAGTTGCTGGTTAGCCGGCAAGTTGGCTATGCTTTCATGCAGTCGATGCTGACTGGCGCCAGTCAATGCCTTCTTCAGCTGAGCTGTCATTACTCGCAACTGCCTGTGCCTGTTTCTTCAGCTTGTTGACCCAGCTGACCCTGAGAGATTCCTCTTCACACACAGCTTTACTCCAGAGCGCATTTGTCTTCGTTTGGCAGAAGTCTGCAACAACCTGCGCAGCTTACTGCATGCTGGGCACCGTTCGCCTTGCAGAATCAATCGAGCACAGCTGACATGTCGCCATGTAGAACTGTTGTCAAAGATTCCAATTCAGCTGGATGACAAACTGTTGTGCAACTGACTGTCAGTGTTGCCTGGACATGGCTGTGCAATTTGTATGCTGAAGAAGATAGTACTCAGTTGTTCTGTAGTGGTCAGGCACTGCAGGCCAAAACCTATAGCCTCATTACCCCTGTAGTAGACAGAGGCCCTCATGTTAACAGACACTGCAACTGACATCTAACCAGATATAATCTCCATTCGTCCATAACTCACACAGTCATCTGTGCACATTGAGTACCAACCACTTGGGCAGTAACTGGCATGCTGATCATGCAACACATCAAATGACAAGGACGCTGGTTCAGATGAGTTTGCAGCTGCTGCAGATGCACAAAGTCTCGTCTTTTTGGGTTGATAAAAAATGGCATGTCTATTGCGCTGCTTTTTTTCTCGTAGGTTGTTTTGACAGATACTTCGGCAGATTTAGGAATAGGGACGGCACAGCTCTAGGAACTTGTTTTGCTTTACCTTTTTCGAGTTCTTCAACCCTGTCATTTATTCGTATCTTGTATGTTGTTTCAATAGCATGTACTTTAAAATGTTTCGAATACACTGTCTCGACTTGTCAGCTCACGATCTGCTCTCGACATGGCTCTTTTCCACTTCATCAGAGTGGCTGTGTCACGAGGGGGCATGAACAAAAAGCATTTTTGCCCACCGTATCCAGAATGACAGCCGGGAACAAAACAGGTTCTGTTGTGATATTCCTTTTTTATGTGCGCCGTGTGCGGGCGTGCATAATCATGTTTTGCCATGTGACTTATTCAGCCTGTTGATCTGGCTGATCAGCTGAGTATATCTGCATATTGACACAAAACTTTTTCATTGGCGATACCCATCCCATACAAATCAAAGTGCAAAAAAATTGTTCCGGGGTTTTTCTCTTATCTCCGAACTCCCCACCAGGGGCTCTGCCCTGGACCTCACTGGGGCTTCACCAACAGACTCTCACCAAACCTTCCCAAACAAAATTCCTGGTTATGCCACTAAAATGAGTATTTGGATTACTGGTAGAGCTGTCAAGGCGTTAATTTTTCAATGCATTAACGCAGTGCGTTGATTTTTTTAATGCATTAATTAACGCGTAAATTAACGCACCCAGTCCCGTCGCGAGGGGGAGTAGGGGGATAAGTTATCACAGGCCTCACGACGTTTGAGGGGCCCTGCCTGTTTAATATAGAAAGTTAGAAACACATTTTTAAATGGATAATCAACAATAACTGAGGTCATAGGTAGCATAAAAATCTATTAGCATATCATTGAAAATCAAAATAATTATTTATTTACAGTAGTGATGGAACGAAAACTACTGTTTAGTTACTCGAATTTATTCGATTGTCAAATAACCGCAAATTAACGGAATATTTCAACTTTTGCTTTACGAAATTTAGTAAATTAACATAAATTTACATATGTGCGTTATTTTTTAAAGCGCGTTAATTTTTTAACGCGCTTTAATTTATTAACGCATTAACGCGTTAATTAACGCGTCAATTGTGACAGCTCTAATTACTGGCAATGTCACTGAATTACGCACTTGTCCACTGCATTGTGTAAAAGGTTGTTAGTTTTCACAAAATGAGACCACGCAACCAGGGTTTTTAATAGACCTGAATTTTCAGGAAGTCATGACTTCCAAGCTAAAAAATTTGGACGTCAGTGTACAAAATCTGGAAGTCATGCATTAGGCCTACAAGAAAAATCAAGCAAAACAATGCAAAACAAAACTTACTACATATGCGTCACTAACGCACCACCGACATAGGTCGTGGTTTTTACGCGCTACAGCCATGCTGAATAGCGCGTCTGTGGCAAGATTGTGGTCTGTCTGTCAATTTGTCTGTCAAGGATGTATAATTGTGATTAATCAGTGGGAGATAAGGCCTAGATTGCTATCCATTACTTATAGGAAGTCGCATATTGGCTTTCAAATAACATGAAAATCATTGGCCTTGGATGACCTTAGAAGGTCATGACCAAAGACGTTAGATAACGTCTTTAGTCATAACGCACTATGGTATGACAATCGTGCGGTATTGTGGCTAAACGGTTAGTCATAGAGGGTCGGAGGTGGTACTATCGGATAGGGCGCTGGCGACTTCCTATAGGCTGTCAATGGTAACCATGTCTCCATCTGCAGCGGTTTTGGCTGCAATCTTCAATGGAAAGTTTCAAGTAAAGTAGCCGTATCTCAGAAACGGTGAAAAATAGGGCCAAGTTACATATTTATTACTAATAGAAAGTCACATACATTGGCTTTCAAATGACATGAAAATTATTGACATTGGATAACCTGAAAGGTCAGTAGTGCAACAGGAACTATATAAGCTCTAGCGCATTTTCTCTAGCGACAGCTGGGCTTTCTTGTAAAAACAAGCAACCTTTAATTTTAGTAGCTTTATGCAAAATAAAAGTTGCAGTTTTTGGATCAGAACTGTTCACAGAATAAATTAATATGGTTGCCGTGCCACGTCTTTATGAAATGAAGTATTCTGAAACATGACATCAGCAAAAATTATTGAACCAACGAAACATAGAAAACAATTTCTGACGTCAATTTACAGCTTATTGTAGACAAATAAACGTAATAAAAAGCAAATTGATTTAGACGTCGTGACGTTCAGGTTTTAAAATTTGGGCGTACGGGCTAAAATTTTTGGGCGTATTTGCGCCCAAACGTTCGCTATTGAAAACCCTGCACGAAACAGATAAGTGGAGATTAAGTAACTCCACAGGTCAATGGTAAAATTGCAGACTGCAACTGCGGACCAACAAACGAGTAACATGTGTTAGGGTAGGTAAAGTGTTAAGGTTAGGGTTGGTCCGCATTTTACCCTAGGCCAACTCCATAGGTAACTACACTGCATTACAATAGGTGTTACTGTCAGTGTGCATGGCACTGACAAATCAAAGGCTGCTAGGCAGCGGGAATTCGTACTGACACAACCTAACACTAACAAGCCCTAGCCCTTATTTTAATCCTATCCCTAAACCTAACCGCAACTCTAATTCAGAATCAGAATCAGAAATAGTTTAATACAGACGCATCATACATCAAAACAGTGAATTAAGCATAATAAAAATCACATTGCATAATAATACAAACTAATCTAATACCTATAATCCAAGCATCATGATTGTATAATCAAGACACTGCAAAAAACAGCTCTACAGATATTTCAAAAGACACCTTTCTATCCCTTCAACTCTAACCCATAACTCTTAATCCCGACCTTAATCCTTAACCCCTAAATGATTAAGGGTACTTACTTCTAAGGAAAGGGGAGAACGGGAGGGGAGAGAGGGGAAAAGAGCCACCCTATCGATACGCCACTGTTGACACCTGGCCATGGCCAATGTTGGCAATTCTGCGAATAATGGCAGTATGTGCGGTACTTACGGCCCGGACGCATTATCCCAATCCGTATCCGGTTTCAGAGAACAGAGCTCACTCGATTGGATGGCAGTTGGTAATTAATATTCATGAGTGGTTAATCCTACTTAATTGTTGTTTATGTTTTGACTGTGTCACTGTGTTATAAGTGTAAATGGCAAAGCCTTTATTGTCTTCACTGCCGTTTAAGACTGTTTCTGTCGGAGACGAATTAAAAACTGTTTTCCGAACAGCTGTTAATACTGTTGACGATGCCGATGTTTAGTTGTCGGCCTACGAGCAGCTGAGTAACACTCACTGGGTCGTGCGTAAAACGTACCCAGCGGTGAGCAAACTGTTGTATAGAAAAGACTATGTTTGCCACCATTCCAGTTTGAATCGTGTTGCTCCACACGAAGCTAACATTCACCAGGTTCCTCACAACCGTCGAGGCAAGTCTAAGAATGCTCGATGTTTTGCCTCATTGGTTGTGAAGATATTCCTGCCGTCTAGCAAAGACCACTATGCAAAGGTGAGTGAGTAGTACTGTGCATTGCATTTTTCTGCAGAACAAATCAAATCCTATGTTGTTATAAAGTCAAATTTTAAGAATTTAGAGATTAGGGTAGAGGGGGGTGTTTTCGCCAGGGTGGCTATTTCCGCCACCATCAATTGTGTTATCTATGTTAATATGCGTATTCTTTGCATGTTCTTTTTCTGCCTGCTATTCAGTTGCTAAAACTTTTATACATGCTAACTCTGTGAGAAAAATAATTATTCCTATACACGTTTCGTCACAATTACCCAAAATAGCTTATGCTGGCGAAAATACCCCTCTTTACCCTAAGCCATCATTAGTCTACAGCCACAGCTGTGGAGGCTGGCAGTTAGGGCTGTTTAAGTTAGTCGTAAAAGTTTGTATCCAAATTCTAATAATTACTCGTATGCTAACCGTAACTTTAATTTTAGATCGCTATTTCAATATTGTCCATTCTGCATGTCCAACTGTATGTTGTTAAAATTAAGGTTACAATGCTGTCCATCAAAAGGCTGTATTAAGTGTCATGTTCTTTATGTTGACTAGTAATTGAAATTACGATTTAAGCATGTTTTGCAGTGCACACTTTCTGGTTTCATGTGCAGCAAGGTTTGCAAAGATGGATCAAAGTTTCTGATGTGCACAACCACTCAACGACCACTGCCGATGCTCTATCTTACTTGCCACCTGCAACAAAACTGCGGAACTCTTTCGAAGGTAAAGTAACACTGCTTCTGCTTATGCTTGTACTTAGATATGCATCACTGTTGGTCATGATTTACAGAGCGTGATATTCTGGTCTTTAACTTGTTGAAGTTCGACCATACGCCGAAGAAGAAGAAGTATTCTGCTGCTTTTACAGCAACAGCCACAATTTAATGTAAATACTGAAAACACAGGGGCAACCTGGCTTGTTTTAAAATTAATCTGAAGACCATGTCCATTATGGCATTGAATAGCATAGCGATGAATTTTTACTTGTCTTGCTAGAAATGTCAGGGAATTTCATTTGGTCTGGAAAGTGGTCACTTATTGTTTAAATACCAGTACAATATCTTCACTGTAGTTATCATGCATATTATTGTTTCCTATGAGTTTACGTGGAATATTCGACTGCATAGGATAAAATAGAAATTGTTTTAAAATAAATTTTTTATTATCTGCTTGGCGTAGACCTGGCGTCAGCCGAGGAAGTAAGCGACGACCAGCCGGAAGACCACCGCTGTCTGGCTCAACTCGTCGGCACAAAAAACGACCCCGGAATCTGATGTTTAACGTTCTGCGCAACCAGCCGAATGCTAAAAGACATGGAGATAAACATTAATAG
>Ga0209671_1009217_pt1 | contig 10348 bp, 8 predicted proteins | sample WorMetHERISLAND2_2_FD_187401 | JGI IMG/M metagenome (GOLD analysis project Ga0209671, IMG submission 187401) | Marine gutless worms symbiont microbial communities from Max Planck institute for Marine Microbiology, Germany - Olavius geniculatus... | ecosystem: Host-associated > Annelida >... | reverse complement strand
GCCAACGTTTGAAGTTGAACGAACTGTTGATTAGCAACATCATAGTCAGAAGTTACAGCAGATGTTCAAAGTGCTGTCCCTTTACTCGAACACAGGCCCGGAGACGTCTTCTCCATTCGTCGATTGTGTCATCAACAACGGTCTGCCATACGCCAGACCAGACCTCCACCAAGCGCTGCTTCAGTTCATCCACATCTAACCTAAGCTGGTACCCCGTTTTATGAAATGTCGTAAGCCCGTAACACACTACGATATTGAGTACCTTTTGACGATTTTCTCAGCTAATCATTATTATTATTAGGTGCAGTTTGTTGGAGTTATTTCAATATGTAATAGGGGTCCTTTTTTTGAGACACAGTGTACACCACCCCAATCAGCCACAATAGGCCTTCACTCCATATACATCTAGCCACACTGCACTTTTGATGGATAGTAAGGCTCGGTTCACATAATTGTATAGAATGTCACTGTCCACTCATTTCTGTGCTGAATATTTTTACTAGAATGTACTTTGTGAATAGAATTCAGTTATTGTGTTGCGATGATATTTTAGGTGTACATGATAAATTTGGAGCGGAGGCCTGATCGTCGTGAGAAAATGGTCGATAGTTTTCAGGAGCTAGGAGTATCAGCGATCACAGTGAATGCTGTCGATGGAAAGTAAGTGATGAGGAGGCTTAAATCGTGTATTTTATTTTATCTGTCTATTTATTGGCCGTTTATTTCATGTAAATCTGGCTTAGCTGCTTGCTTCTTAGTTTTTCTCCACCATTTGTTCTTAATCAGCGTTATATATTCTTTGACATTATTCGACATTCTTTCTGCAACATTGTGCCTCCCTCTAGTTCCGTGGGTCTTTATCGTGATATAATATTTGCTTGATTTTGGCGATTATCATTATTTGAAGTCCAAACGTCTTAATGCCGATAATTCTCTTGAGCTGTACAATGTTCTTTTTTCTTTCATTCCAAGCCAATCTGATCATACTCGTATTGCAATTCTTTATCTTCACAGTCTGCGATCAAGTTGAGAACATAATTCTGACAAATTATGACACAGTCTCCTTATTTTAAACTTTTGTGGTATTTTGTGTGTAACTTAAGGCTTATTGTTCTACTAATGAGTGCAGCACTACAGCAGCTAGTTGGCTTCGTGGCATAATGATTGGGATGCTGCACATGTGATCATGAGTTGGGACTTTTAATTATGTTACTATAGTAGGGAGAGCTAAAGCACTTCAGTATTCCGACAGGAAGGTCAACTCAGCCTTTCATGTATCTCAAGACCGAGCTTTCAGGAGGTGGATACAACCGCTGCATTCGAACGAAGAAATTTGATCGGCGTGTGGTTTCAAAGTCCATCAACACCCTTCCCATTCCATCCTGCCATTGGCTTTTCGGCTGGACCAGCCAAGGCCTGCAGGTCTTGGAGGGCAGGCTGCTACAACAAGAACACTCAGCCTCTCATCCCTGCTGGGGAAATAAATCAAGTACTGCCCTGCTTGCATGAAGTTAAAACTGGGCACGTTGACCCATGTTGGGTAGCAGGTATGACAGGTGATACAGTTCTTCGATGGGCTTCTCGTGAAGAACTTGCTGTTGGCGTAATTACTAAGTTTAACACTTTGTGGTGATATGTCTCGTAGAATGTTGTTGTTTCGTCTGCTGAATGCAACAGGTTGTTGAACCACAGTTACCTGGAGTCAATCGGAGTGAAATTTTTGCCCGGCTATGCAGATCCCCATGGTGGACGGTCTGTGAAATTTATGCTATCATCTTTAGCAATGGTTCTTTTTTGCAAAAAAAACACTGCACAATCATTTACGTGTTGAAACTTTGAAAATTAACAGTGCACATTACTGACGTATAATAGTAAGATTTGATTTTAGAATACCATAAGCACAGCATTAGCATTTTGACTTGCACATTACCGGTGTTGTCTTTTTGTCTTATGCGTACACTATGCTCTCTATCCTCCAATGGACAGCATTATGAGATTGATGACTGTCTGGAGGATAACAGGGAAAATTATAAGAACTGCCATTTTTGATACATATGCACTATTATAATAGACAGTTCTTACAATTTTAGGTTTACATCATTTTTTGTTTTGTGTTTCATAAAGGTTAGACTTTCTGTAATGGTTAAACTTTTTGTTACGTTATTATGTGTACGTGCAATTTTGCCTGCAAATGCCATCCTCGAAATGACCTATACTGTGTTGGGCTTGACGTTAAACCCCACTCACTCACTCACTCTGCATACACTGTAATTATGAGTCGTAGTCGGGTGGTGTTGAGCGTAACAGAATTTTGCACAGGTTAAGAACTGAAAACTGGCTAAAATGTATTTGTATGGAAATGGTTGTTACAGTGGATGTATGCGTGAGAAGCAGTTTTTTGCTGTCAGTTGAATGTTGAGTTTATCTCTATGGTATTTGTTTTCTCAGTGCCATGACGATGGGTGAAATCGGATGCTTCCTCAGTCACTACATTATATGGCAGGATGTAAGTGTGTGGCGTTTGATTTTTTCTTGCCTAGGTGCTATTGATTATTTTTGCTGCATTTACAAGTTTTCTGGGTGTCACAGTGTGCTAACTTGGTGAGGACTTGGTATATTGTGTCCAGTTAATCAGATTCGTGGCTATTGTGAACCTTGCATGATCATTGCGTAGTAATTATGCCAGCATTTTCAGCGTTGATTCGGCGATGTGACCTACTTTGTGTAATCTGATGTACTTTTTTCTAGCTTTCATTTAATCTTGCCCATTCATTTAATCTTTGCTGTACATTTTGTATTATTTTAACTAAGGTGTGTTTTCTTTGGTTTTCAGCTCTCTGTACATTTTAGTGTTGCCAAATGTGATTAATGTAACCTGTTTTAATAATCATTAATGTGACATCAGTATGGCTTTGTGGTGTAGCGGAACGGTAGCATGTCAGACTAGTGATCTTGAGGTTGCTGGTTTGACTCCCGGCCAATGCATTGCCAGGTAACAACCCTGGGTAAGTTCTTTACACACATGTGCCTCTGTTACCAAGTAGTATAATTGGAAACTGGCCTAATCGCCGGGAAGGTAACAGCAGTTCGGGCAGTGTATGGGAGAGATCTGGCCTACCGCCCATATAACTGAGCTGCAGCTCACTGCCGGCTCAGGGCCTTGAAACGGAGATGAGCACCACCCTACAGACACGGAGCTGTGAGAGAGCCTTGTTGACCACGGGTAACTTCATCTATACCTCACCTTACTGTGACATAATGCTGTCATATTTTGTACACAGGTTTTGTCGAATCGCTACGAGAAAGTGATCGTATTCGAAGATGATGTTCGGTTTCGCCCGTTCTTTCATGAGAGATTTCAGTACATGATGTACGAAGCAGCTTCCACAGGCATCGACTGGGATCTCTTGTATGCAGTCCATTCGGTATATTTGTAGAACTTTGCTAGATTATGAACCACATACAAATTGTAGTATTCTTATTTACTGCTGTTGCCATTTTTGCAACTTACTTCTGGTAAGTCTGGATCCTCTAAAAGTGAACTTTCTGGAATTGTTGGAGTACAATTTCTATTCTGTAACAGATGCCCTCTTTTGCCGTTTGCCCAGACAACAGTAGGCCTTTGAAAGCATGGATCTGTGCATATCTATTACTGCTTCCTATTACTTCTATTACTGATATGTGTATTTTGATTGGTACTGGTTTACACTATTTGTGTATGCCTTTGTCTTGGCCTTGGTAACTTTGGCTATGGACGTTTTATGTGATTTAGCTGTTTTGTCGAACTACTGAAAAAATCTCTGTCTTACAATTGTTGAAGCTGTCGTGATGCGTTTTCATCTACTTAGGTTAGAATATACTTCAGCCTGACTTGGTGGTGTGAGCATGTTTCTGTTGGGTTTACATTACGAGCATATACTGCTGAGCCCTGTGTTATTTCTAGTAGTTTCCATATTGTTTTAAGCGGTGTCACCATTTTCTCAGCTACTTTGGTCGTAAGATACTGTGGCCTGACTTGGAGGCCCTGGTGGAAGGACCATATATATCTCTGTTGAGTTTTTATTAAAGTTTGAATTACGACCAAATAGTGCTGAGCCTTACTTCTTGTGTCATTGTTGAAATCACTGACTTTCGTTTTAAGTTGTTGGTTGCTGTTCTTGTTCCAGCTGCCTCGGTTGAAAGGTACTTTCCTGACATGCAGGCCTGGGTGGGAGGAATGTATATGTCTGGGGTTTGCATTAGAGAGCTTGATTTGTAGGAAAACAGTACAGAGCCTGACTTTGCTCTTGTGTCTTGTGTTATTGCTTCATTACTGTCGTACAGTTCGTCAAGAAGCTATAATTCTTTGTTTCCAGTCCATGGAGGGAACTAGCAGCATAGTCTGGCCCCACTACTCATATTGGACACATTGGCTGTATTCCACAACTTTGGGAACTAATCCTCATTGTTGTACCTCAATGCAAAATACTTGCATGCGATTGGTCCAAATCACATCATGTGACATTAACAAATATGCACTGTCGCCTGCGAACTGTTGACCGGGCAACATTGGAGTCATCACAGCTTTTTTGCCGTTGTTTACTTGTTGACTTGTAGAAGCGTTTGGTTTTGAGGTATGACAAAACAAGTAGTGACTAGCATTTCGATCATCATTGACAATTTTTGACCCCAAAGTTTGTAAAATGTTCCCCGAAATCGTAGACTTTGATGCTGGTCACTATTCGTATGCTGTTAACCTTGATGATTGATGACAGTTACCATTTGTATATTGTTTTGCAGCTACCTGGGTCGGAAGATACTTCGTTCTGACATGGAGTCATGGGTGGATGGTACAAGCAGTATAGTCTGGCCCCACTACTCCTACTGGACACTGGGCTACATGCTGACGTACCGTGGGGCATGGAAGCTTATCCAGCAGAACCCTCTTGGCAAACTGGTACCAGTTGATGAGTATCTACCCATCATGTTCGACAAACATCCCGAGTACGATTTCATTTTTCGGCTTGTTATTTAAACTCTTTATGTAGCGTAAATATCTGTACATTTTCTATTTTTAGCTGAGATTTTTATTTTTTGGTTCTCTAAGCGGTAGCCAAGCTTCGCGTTACTTTACACATGTTCTTGCTAACGTCACTGCATTACATCATCGTCTAGGCGTCTGTCCGTCTGTCTGTCTGTCCGTCACATGATCGATAAATCACGGGTTGATTGATGATACGGTGGTTATCAAGTGGTAATACCTGGATGGGTGACTCTCTGTACATGGTTAAACCATATCGATATGGTATATAGGCAACACCAAGGTTAACTCAGCCTTTCATCCTTCCTGAGCAGATAAATCGAGCACCGGCCTGTCAGTATGGCAGGCCCATGGCCAGGTTCGCTTGTGTTGGGTGGGAGCTAACAGTGTGTGATTCCATATGGCAGATGACGCTCTGTAGCTCTGCAGTTGGTTTCCCATGAAGAGCTATGCACACCCTTTAACCACTTTAATTTACTTACTTCCGGACTGATTGATCAGTTGCTTCGTTACCATAATGTATTTCAGGGAGGAGTGGAAAACGCACTTTTTCCCACGTGACCTGGTGGCACTGTCCGCCCAGCCGGTGCTTGTCGAACCTACCCACTACACCGGTCAACCGGGCTACCTCACCGACACTGAGGACTCGCCTACTATTGACCACGGCCTCAACATGAAGGGAGATCCCGGGGAACTGACATCATCCAGGCCTGCCATGTCTGTGCCCCGCAACACTGAACTCTGAACCAAACGTGTGCAGGGTGGCCACAAATTAGGGAAGAAAGTTCCCTGTTTTTTCCAGATTTTTTTCCAGGGCTGTATGCTTACTTTTCCATAGATTATTGCAACAGAAAGTAACTGCAATAACAGTAAGTAACGTTGTAAGCTCCCCCAGTGTAGTTTGAAGCGGAGCCCCCTGTCCTCAAAATGACCTATACTGTGTTGGGCGAGTCGTTAAACTCTTAATCACTCACCCACTCACTCCCCCAGTGGAGTTTGAATTGGAGCCCCGGCCACATTAGTGCATTTTTGCATGTTGGAAACCCCATCTAGTGACACTATTTTGTCTGTTGCAAGTTTTCTCCGAGTCTGTAGAGAAATCCCTGATAATTCCCCAAGTTTTCCAGGTTTTGAGAATTCCCTAAGTATTCCAGGTTTCTGGGCACCCTGGATTAGTTTCTGTGCAGGACCGGATTTAAACCTGATCGGGCTCTGTTTGGTAAAAATGCGGTTCCGTCATAGTATTTTTCTGACAGCTGGACCATAGTCGGTCAGCCAAAAACCAGACAATTCATGTAAATTGTACAAAAAACTGGTGACTCTGGTGAACTGATGTCATCCAGGCTCGCCATGTCTGTCCCACACAACACTGGACTCTAAACCAAATATGTGCACTTGGGGAGGGATGGCAGCTCCTCCCTGCCAGTCAGGGGAGTGCTCTAAGCTCCCCATTGGCGTCAAGGGTGAAGCCCTGGCTGCAAACGAATTTCAGATATAAAGGAGGTCAGAAATGCATTTAGCCAGTGCCTAAGTCGAAACATCAAAAAGTTAACAGGGAGGCCCTGGCCGGGCCGGAATTGATCAAAAGCTATGCTCTGTGATCAGAAGTTTCACACTATCAGGATTGCCCAAAAGGCATGGGGCGGGTGGCCCTTCGGTCATTTTTACGCGCGAAAGCAGCTACTGCTTTCAGCGCGTCTTAGCCATCGCAATTCTGTCTGTCTGTCTGTCTGTCTGTCACACGGGTGGATCAGTCAAAAACGGTGCAAGCTAGGATCACCACATCCCTACCGTCGGCTGCCTGGAAAACTCTAGTTTCAGGAACTGCAAAGCTTTTCCATAAAATCAAAAGGGGTCACCCCGAACAACGGCGCTAAATATCCACTGGAGTTTTGTCCAGGGGTGGGCAAAATTTGCGATTTTTGGCCAATAAGTCGCTGTATCTCAGTTACGGTGCGAGATAGGGCCTAGGTTACTATTAATCACTAATAGGAAGTCGTGCACTGGCTTTCGATTGGCGCCGAACTCAATGACCTTGAATAACCTTGAACGTCAAAATAGGGGATTTTATGGATTTTTTTGGCGATTTTGGGCTGCGACACAAGTCTATATGATTCACAAGGTGGCGCCACGCTACTATCATTATGTGATCCAGATAGAGAATTTGGTATTTGTATATTAACTTAGAGTGAACGCCCCAATTTTCAGCTAAACTACTGAACAGGAACTGCTATAGGCTTTCGCACATCTCATGAGCATTAGCTCAAATTTCTTGTTGAATATGATATCGCTTTGTTCCATAAGCTACTGCTCAGCCTTCCTAGTTTTGGAAAAAATTGCAGTGAAAATCCAACTAGTGTAATGCCAGCGAAATGGACTGGGTGACGCTCAGTTTTATGTTGAGCTGTTTCTGATGTATTAGTTTTATATTATTTTTGTTTTCATCCACCATAATTATCTTCTTTGCCATCTTGAACTCTGAACTTGTCGAGACAATTTTACGCAGTGTATTTGCTCATTTTATGCTGAAATGTTTATCAAGTATTTACAATTTGTTCTTTTGTTATACCGTGTTATTTTTTACTCATGCCGATGTGCGCTCGTCTGCCAGGAAATGTGGCAATGGCAGTGAAGTACTAACACTGCCGTGTAGTGACAATTGTTTTTGCCGCCGAGATAATGTAATTTATTGTAACGTAAAACCGATTTGGTATAGCGCCGTTGTCACATTAACAATGTGAATCGGAAGCTCCATGTTGTCTCCAATCTGTCCCAGGTGTGTTAGTCTGAGGTAAACAGTTCAGTTAAAGCCTAAATTTGAAACTGCCACAAAATAACATCATGTCATATGGGGACCCCAGCTCTCCCCCAGAAATGGGAAACTTTGGGGGTCAGTTTGTCGTGACCCCCCCCTCTGCAAATAGACTCCACGTCTCGGTCATCAACCCATTTGTGATGTGTATCCAAGTGCCAAATTACGTCGCTGGCCGTTGTAATCGTTGTTGTTGTTCGTAGTTTTGTGCTGTATACCTGAGATACTGAGATTACTTAGAATGCATCAGTTGTGCATTTTGTAGCTGCCTTTAGTTTGTACTGGTGCTAACGCCGTGATGATATGGCATCTTGTTTCTGGTGAATGGATGGTTATGCTGAGTTTCAGTTTAGCTGGACCTAATCATCATAAATGGTAGTTTCCAGCATTCTTTTTTCTCATTTTTGTAACAAAGTAACTCTTTTTGAAGTACTCGAATCAAAGAATTTGTATAGGATGTACTATTAATGTTTTTTAACTTGTGTAAGTGCCTTCTGTGTTTCACGCCACTGTTTTTGTTCTACCGCTAGAACTTTGCAGGGTGGGCCAAAAAACGTGCCACTTTGCTTTTGTTCATATCTTCGCCAATTATTGACCGATTTTCAAAATTCTTTCACTGACACACTCTACAGACAATTTACGATAATTTGATTATTATAGATCTCACCACACAGTAAATGCGTCTTTACACTACCTTGTGAAATATCAATGAAATATGCATAGATAACCATTATAACAAACAAACATTTTGGTAAAATTGAAAAACAAACACTCGAGACCAACATTGCAGTGAATGGTCTGTATAACATTAGACTGTGTGGGTCTAGCACAGTTTAGTGTCATATGAATCATTCATCGCAATGTTGGTCTGAAGCTTTTTTCATTTTCCTGAATTTGTGTTATTATCATTAGTTTTTGCTTACATTGATATTTCACAAGGTGGTGTACAAACGTGTTTACTGTGTGGTGGGATATATAATAATCACATTATTCCAAATTGTCTGCAGAGTGTGCCAGTAAAAGAATTTTGAAAACTGGTCAATAATTGGCAAAGATATGGACAAAAGTAAAGTGGCACGTTTTTATGGCCCACAGTGTATAAGAATAGTCCCAGTTTTACATGTATTGTCACATCCTGTATAACTGATGCTCACGTTTGTAGTGTACGTGTATTACAGCGTTTTGTAGTAGGTTTTGTAATCTCCACAGTGTGTTTGCATGGGAGTAGCGTATATTACTAGCATATACTACTAGTGACTTTCTGCAATGTTTTGTTTTATCATTTTGTACTTCTTTTAATATCAGTCCATATTGATTAATTCTGGTTTAGAGGACAGTCGGTTATTACAAATGGTGTTGTTTTTTTGTATGCAAATGAATGAATTCTGTGTGACGTATATATATATATAAATTAATTATGCATTCGTGCACAACACATACAGTTTTTTATTTATCAGAATCTTTCAGACTTGTTTTCTTAATGTGTTTTTTGATTGTTATTTTTGTACTTATCTGTCCTCTTTTGGTTCTTAATCGTTAATTTTCTGTTGGTTATGTCAGTGTCAACGTTTAATTTATATAGCGGAATATCATGAAGCATCTCTATTGTGCGGTAGGCTAGAATGTCGTCAGTGCATGTTAATTGTTTGTATCGTCGTATATTCAGACGATATGATGTGCTGTTTTAACGTTATCATAATTGTTCCTGTTTTGTGAAAAAGATGTCTGTACTAGTGGATAAGCAACTACACAGTACGAGCTTATACCACCCCAGACAGTGCTGTAGCCTACATAAACCATTCTCAGATTGCATGGCGTCATTTGCTTTATGGCGTACAACTACAGCCAAAAGTTGTGAAGATATCAGTGAGCGTGGTTCGAGTAATGTTTTAGCACCTGGAAAAGGGGAAGAGAAGGGCAAGTATTACCCCCAGTGTCAAAAAAGCTTTACATACTAAGTGAAAAAGTGAAAACTAGAAAGCAGTCAGAGACCGCAGACCTCCGCCAACGCCATGTTGTTCGCCAGTTGGCAGCACACCATATTCGGTTTGGCAGCGGTTTCCCTTATGCCCCATTGAAAGCAACATTAACGAAAATTTCAAAGTGATCCAGAATCCAGGATTCCTTCCGGATCACCCCCAAAATTGAATCACTGGTAGTTTTTGCCATTCCCAATATTCCCAGAAAATTTCAGAAAGATCCGTCCATAACTTTTTGAGTTATCTTGCTAACACACAGACAGACAGACAAACACACTCTGGCAAAAACATAACCTCCTTGGCGGAGGAAATAACAAGAAATTTGAGCAAAGCTCACTAGACGCGCGAAAGCCTATAGCATTTCCAGTTCAGTAGTTATAGTTTTGAAAATCGCATATCATTTGGACTCGGCCCATCGGGACCATAGTACACTTCGGCCATAGGCGCGTGTGGCGTTGGCGACGGTGGCGCCTCTTTGTGAATGATATAGACTTGCGCAGCCCGATATCGCGAAAAAAATCCGTAAAACCCCCTATT
>Ga0209671_1009216_pt1 | contig 10348 bp, 7 predicted proteins | sample WorMetHERISLAND2_2_FD_187401 | JGI IMG/M metagenome (GOLD analysis project Ga0209671, IMG submission 187401) | Marine gutless worms symbiont microbial communities from Max Planck institute for Marine Microbiology, Germany - Olavius geniculatus... | ecosystem: Host-associated > Annelida >... | reverse complement strand
GCACCCCCTAGGGGCCAAAATATGGTCTTCCGAATAATGCGCTTTAGGGGGTATGATTTCACATCTAAATCTCCAAGGTCACTGGACCAAACTTCACCGGACTTGTTTCGCCGAACGCAGGACGAATCGCCATAGACGGAATGACTATCCGATTTTAAATATCCTCATCCGTTTCGGAGATATTCGCCGCCGAACTTCGAAGTCATCCGAAATCGGGCCAAATTTTGCATGTTTTTCGCCTCTGAAATTTTTTTGGGATGTACCCCCCAAAATTTTGGACCGGCATTATAAAATTCAGCGTAGTACCGACCATCATGCAAAATTTCACGCCGGTCGGCCCACGCATCTCGGAGATCTCGCGTTGCAATAAAACATCTGCAGTAAAACAGAAGTCCTTCCGAAAACTATCGTTTCAGGCAGACTAATAACTGCTAATCATTCACTATCCATTTTCCTGCATGCCATAAGAGCTCAGTTAAATATGCTTAGCATCAGAACTGCTTTCATCCTATTCGTTAGCTGACATTGAGAGTAAATTCGAAATGATGGACAAAAACTGAAGTTTGAATGTTGGACTGTCTGTGGTTGCATTATAGGCTACTACGAGGCAAACTAACTAATGGCACCCATAATACAAAACAAAACTTACTAATAATTGCAAATGGTAATATAAAACCAATTGAAGACCTTTTTTGCTGTCGATGCAGGATTGTTTGTCATTGTCTGTAAGTTTCCTGTGTATCGAGGAGTTAGGACACGACCAGGGGCACCACGTGGAGCTACAGTGAACACATACACATACTGTACAGTCAGCATACAGCAACTATATATATACCACACAATATACACACATGACCATGGCATCAATAATTTACTTAACATTTGTTTAAAAATACATCAGTTCAAGACCAACATGTTATGCAACTGTTTGCTCAGCTACACACTGTACGGCACAACTATAGCCCTAATCCTGACCTTAGACCATTTGAGTTGAAAATTGGCACATCGGCTACTCCAGCCTAGAACTGACTGAGGAACATTCAAATCTATTTTGCCTCTCTACGCTTTTTACACGAGAAAGCAGCTACTGCGTTCAGCGCGTCTTAGCGATTGCAATTCTGACCGTCTGTCTGTCTATCCATCCGTCCGTCCATCTGTCTGCCACACGGGTGGATCAGTCAAAAACAGTGCAAGCTAGGATCACCAAATCTTCACTGTTGGCTGCCTGGAAGACTCTAGTTTCAGGAACCGTAAAGCTTTTCTATAAATTCAAAGGGGGTCACCCCAAACAAGGGCGCTAAATGAATGAGAGGGGGTGGGAAAAATTTGTGACTTTTAGCCAATAAGTCGCTGTAGCTCAATAACAGTGCGAGATAGGGCCTAGGTTACTATTAATCACTAATAGGAAGTAGTCCTCTGGCTCTCGATTGCCACCGAATTCGATGACCTTGAACGTTAAAATAGGGGTTTTTACGGATTTTTTTGGCGATTTCAGGATGCAAGACACATTTGAAGAGTGAATTGCGCCAAAAACAATTGAGATAGACATGGACAAGCTGCATATGAAATTTTCAGCACTGAACGTAGATTTCGGCGGTCCAAGTCTCGATTTTCTAGGTTCAAGGAAATCTGTGCAAGAGGGCATCAAAGAGCGGTACCCCCATAAAAGTTGTGTCGAAATGGCTGGAGATAGACTGACAGTTTGAATTTGCGCATGTCTCGTGAGTATTAGCTCAAATTTCTTGTTTGTTTTAGACTTACAAGCTCGTATAGGGCAAACAAACAGATAGATGCCATACTGACAACACATGTACTGCAGCCTATTACAACAGCCACATAATAATACAAGAAGCCCAGCTGTTGCTAGGATAGCTGACCATACTGGTTTGCCAGTGACCTTCAAGGTCATCCAAGATCGATGATTTTCATTTCATCTGAAAAGGTGTATGCCACTTCCTATTAGTGATCGACAGTAACCCAGACATTATCTCGCACCATTTAGCCACAATAGTGCGTACTTGCCTTCAATGTCAAACAAGGTCATTGATTTATATTTTATCTGACAGGGCGTATGCCACTTCCTGTTAGTGATGAATACTAACCTTAGCCATATCTTTCACCATTTCTGAGATATGGCCAGTTTTCCATTGAATTTACTACCCCCTCCATTCAACCTCCAATTTGAAAATGTTCCCCTTGCAATACGTTGCTAAAATTTTGCATGCCTAGGTTTATGGCACATGGCTAATTATTCGTTAGAAAGTTTTCCACTATGACCTACCATTTAGCCACAATACATCTGTGACAGACGATAGGACAGACAGACAGACGACACCGACAACCATGCTAATAGCCTGACTGTTACTTAAGTATGATCGACTAAAAAACCACATAAAAAATAGCAGCAAATAAGCATGCAGTATAATGCACTTAGCAATGCCAAAGTATAAGTTAGCAATTTAAACAGAAGTAGAATTTTCTCACTGTGTAGCTTTGCAGGGTTGACATCATTCAGTCGTGACTGTATACGATCAACAACAAAGTCCGTGCTAGGAACAGGCACTCGCTGGGACAGACAGACAAACATGTTTTGCAGCAACGTTTCACCAATTTACGAACTGTGTACTGTAGTAATCAGCATGGCAGCTGCAGTAATTAGATGATGACTGCTATAAACAACTCAAAATATGTTTAAACATGACATCACGTATTTCGTATACATCTAGTAAATGAAAATCTATAACAATTGCATGAGATTTTAGGCAAAGTAATGTATGATGAAAGAAATGGAAGAAATTATTCAGCAAGGATATCTGAAGAAAATCTGGTTAGACAACTGGCATGTGCAGTACCAATGATATCAAATTTTTTTAGCTGTAACGAAAGCACGAAAAATAAGAAACAGATGAAAATGATGATCAATGGGAACAAATAAACATGCTTTCAATGCACTACAAAACTCAAAATATGCGCACAATGAGCAATTATTCGTCATGTCGTCATATTCCTTCTTACATTCAACAACAGAAAAGTGACCCACCCCAGCCTGGCAACAAAGCAAAGTAACAAACAGACCTGAGCACAACCACGTTGCTTAGTGGCAGAAGCTTCACGAATCGGCACACGAATTGGCTGTCAAATACAAATACACATAACTGCATATATATACGTGACGCGTGAACATGTGCAGTAACACAATCTAACCAAAATATCTACCTGCACGTGCACTCGAACACACTACTCTTCAACAATATTGATATCCCCTGACAGGTACACTCTTGCATTTTGATGCCATCAGAATGTTATCTTTCTCTAACTATCTGTGCCATGCTCGTCTATATGAACCGCCAAGAACATAAACATCTCACCGCAGGAAATTCTTTGCACCAACTGTACTTAATTGCAATTACATATACATTTTTTCATATATAAAGACCAAACTTATAACTCTGTATCTTTATGTTTCAATCCAGCTAAATTATTTCATCTTAAGCAACAAATTATCAACTGGCAAGACTGCTTTATCGAACTAGTACTACTCCAAACCCATATGCCAACCGTATCTATCTAGCACATACTGGTTTGCAAGTGGAAGTGGACATCCCGAGCAGTGTAAAGGCATTTCTCATATCCAACGTCTGATAGTCACTGCCATGTGCACCAGTAGATCCTAGTGAAAACAACAGACTGCTTATACCAACTCAGTCAAACGTTGCAAAGTCATGTCAAGTCAACTAGATGATAATTCAGTGCCCAAGTATCAATATGGATGCCTCTGATACCAGCTATAATAATGCACTCAGGTATAATAATCTTGAACTACACTCTTTTACACTTACATACAAAATATTAATCACTGTCCCAGATAGTATCAATGCTGCACTTTGGTACCTAAATTCCTAAACTGTTGTGGGATTTAAGGAACAAAAAATGCAGTTTTCAACATATTTGACTACAATATAACCACTAGTGGTACCTTGCTGCTGGTTTTCCTGATCACCACCAACATTTATTGCAGCTGTGTGTCTGAAATATTCAACAATCCACTGAAATAGATAAAAATATCACAGAATTATAGCACATTCACATGCGACAGAAAAAAATTAACATAACTTACCAGTATACCTACCTGTTTGTTTATTTCACACATAGTAGGCCTATCTCTTGCACCTGAACTATATTAAATGTATACTGACATTTTGCTTCATGCGTATCACATGTAGTGTGTGTGCATTAGTGATTTTTTGTATATCTAAATTTTTTTTGTGTTTACTGTAATTACTACCAATATTTGGTGAATAGAATGTGTATATAAATTAGTGATGATTCGGTATATCGGAAATACTGATATATCGTTTTCAATATTGACATATAGTATCATATCATATCGTCAAAAAATATCGAATTTTTCGATATATCGCGATATCTTTTATAATGTATCATGATATTTTCAATGTATCACGACATTTTACGGTAGAAGTTTATACTTTTATTACTGCATTACCAAGATAACAAGAATAAACAGAGAAAAGGACAAACTAACAGAAGCAAACTAACTATGGTGTTGTAATTTAACAACACTCAAGACAATCTATAGTTAATAAAAAAGTTCACTGACACATTTTAGTAACTACGTAAATCAAACTGCCTTGCTGGACATTCACGTCTTGTTCTTGTGCTTCCATAAGATTTACATACTTATCACTTTGAAAATATCGATATCAATATCGCAATATTTTCAAAATATCGTATCAATATCGTATTGAAATTGAAATCCTTATATCAAATCATCACTAATATAAATACCAAACTCCTTGTTACTATGCAATTGAAATCATTTAAGCATGATAAGAAACGGCACAAATGGCATCGCCAATAAAGACACAAATATACATTACATATACACAATTTTTTCACACATCTTCACTAACATAGATCACTTGATGAGCTTAAGAACAACTGTAAGTAGCCAGTCCTTACTTTCTTGCTGTCTGTTCTTTAAAATCAGCCTTTTTGTTAGGAGTTTTACATGCAGCTGTTGACTTCTCAACTTTGCCAAATTCAAACTCAACAGGCTGTTAACAATAACAACATCAGTATATCACAAAAGATAGCAAAATCATTTCAATATTTAAAAAGCTACAGCCAGTGGCAAACTAAAAAATTCAACATTGCATCAGCAGATCTTTCTCATTTAAAGTAATTAAAGAAAAATTTTACTTAGCAACAGTAGTACAGCAATAATTAACCTGTTACCTTAAATTGATCAAGTTCAACAATGCAGGTGGTAGTAGGTATATTGTGCTTACCATAAAATACAACAAAATTTTTTCTATGTACCAGAATAACATACAAAGGAAATAATCTCTTAAATATATTAGTTAGATGAGAACTACCAACCACAGTCGGTTTATATGCATTCTGTTTCCTGTTCTCCATCAGTATGCCCCATTTCTCATGCAGCCGTTCAAAATTAGGCATCGGCCGTGCACGTATCTGCCGTGCAGACCTTGCACTCGACAAGAAGCTAAAAGCAGCAGAAAAACTGAACAGCTAAAATATGTCTGAACAATATTACTAACTGTGGTAATATCTTAATATATGCTTAAAAGCCATTTATAAGTGATCACAGTATCAAAAACAAAAACGAAACCATCTATTAGCTACATAAAGATGTTTGACTGCAGTTCAATTCCATTTTAAGACATTTTAACAAGTAGTAAATAAAACCAATCAAGGTTTACTTCAAAATGTAAATCAAATTAAAAATTCCTTCACTAGTATGATAAATCAAAAAACAAGCAGTAGCATATACGATGTACGATAAAAATACAAGTCTACATTTAATTCCCATTCAAACCTAAAAATCGCAGAAAACCATCACCAAAACTGTACTGATAAAATAGCATTATGCAAACAAATACAACCCAGGAATACACTGAAAATCATGATCAAACAGTTATGACACAATGCACGTGCAAAGTAATGAAATACAAAAAGCCCAACTGTCGCTAGAGTAGGCCAACTGCACCTCCTATATCCGAAAGCTAGCATCCGACTTCAGGTCGTAAAAAAAATGATTTCCCAGAGTGAGTACAGTCTCATACATGCTACAGTGATGCTGCTATATCAAACGCTACCACAAATGCTAGGAGGCGATAGAGCAATAGTTGCAATACCGTAATTCGACACACATTGCTACAGGCAGCAACGTCGCATTCAAAATTGTGGCCAAACCACTGCAAATAGATAGAGACATGGTTACTACTGACAGTCTATAAGAACTCGTCATCCAAGGTCAATGATCTTCTTCGTGTCATCTAAAATGGCTTATGCAACTTCCTATTAGTGATCAATAGCAACCTTGGCACTATCTCTCACCATCTCTGAAATACAGCAACCTATCAGTTGGAAAAAGCACATTCTTCTTACCTCACCTCAGTTCTATCCCAAATTTACAAATGTTCCCCTTGCACTAAATCACTAAAATTTTGCAAGCGAAGAGGCGTCATACAACCAGGCAAATTAATCATGAAATGTTTTTTGACCGTGTACAACCTACTGTTTAGCTACAAAACATGCATATTTACAGATGACAGACAAATGACACATCGTATCAACGACTCGAGACCTAACAGTCGGTCAAAAATGGAGTCAATTACCGTGTACTATCTTTTGGCATTATTCTCAGCTGACAGATGTCTGGTTCAAATCCAGATTCCTGACCAGGAAAGCACCTGCACAACAAATACAGCAATATTTAACAGAAGTCGCTGAAGATATGCACCATGTGCAGATAAAGAAGCAAAGAAGATTTGATGATGTGCAGTGTGCATGCTAATCTCGGTTTTCTTCGACATTATTTGCACTGCATAATATATTCACGACTTCACCTGCAATACTTTTACAGCATCATACAACAGTCTACCAATGACAAAGACTACCAGACTTTTTGAGGTTTTTTTCTAGCTAGTGATCCATAGGGTAGACGTTATTTTCAGTCCAGCTCGGACTGATGGCAACTTTTATTATCAGTCTGCAGCACTAGACTTAGACAGTATCTACAACCACCAAACAGTCGTCACAAATACCGGCCAAGGCCGTCCATGTCCGGTGCCACCGGAGCAACTGCCCGACCTCGGCCGTAGCCTCACGGGTTGGCAGTTTGGCCAAGAAGCTCCTCAAGTTCGGAACTATCATTAAATAGCCGCTTGGCAAGTTTTGTCATCTGCCTGCACCAACCTCACTATCTAAGCCATACTGCACAGTAATATACGGTGTCCACTATTGTTGACATAATCTTTCTAAAACAGCAACCCTAACCCAAACCCTAAACCTATCCCTAACTGTAATGGTAATCACTGAACCCTACTCAATAATACAGACACAAATTGTAGTCTCTGCCGGCTGGCCCTACCGCCATAACCGATAACCACTCGCAATGTGGCGCCACACGTTGCACGTAAGCTGTTAAAGTTGAAGGACCGTGGACACGAAAATTAACATATACAGATGCGCACGCTACCAACAGACTGCGCAAGGGCTATCGTCACAGCTCCTTCAATAGCGCTATTTATGGAATGCCTCGACCCGGACTGAAAATAAAATGCCCCGTCAGTCCGGCCCAGACTGAAAATAATTTTTTCGGATCCATAGCACCAATAAATAGTGCACATCAAATAAGTCAGAAAGAGAGAAAACTAGTGTACTACAGTACTAAACTACATAAGCAAAATAACTGCATAAATATAAACATCAGTCACTCAAACTATAAAATTGGGCGAATGCTATACTAGCCAAGACGAATGCCTGTGCCCGTCGGGCTACTTTTTCGGCTGAACAAGGTAGGTTGGTTTGTTATTTGTTTGCTTTCATGCTGAAGCAATCTGAGGTGGCGGCTGTAATATACATTTTTACCAAAAGGAGTCCTTTTATGAAACACCGTGTACATCTTTCATTTGACGAAGTGCCTGACGAGTGACTAATTTGTATTACCCTGATAAGTCAAATGTTCCAGACCTCTTCACACGCCGCTGAGGCTTTGTAAACACCTGCAAATCGTTGACCGTAATGTAGGTTACCTGAAATTATCTCTTAAACCAGATAAAGGAAAAAAATGGCATAAAAATTATCAGGAGCAAAATTTCATACTTCCCACTTCAACACTTCCCAGTATCCATTGTGCTTGTCTCAGCCAATCACAACACTGCAAGTTTGCAAAGTAGTGTTGGGCAAATTATTGAAAATCGGTGCAACTCGATAATAGTCGTACGATTAGATCACGGTAACGTCCGTAAGCAACTTTTTCAACACTGACAAAGCGAATCATTTTAGAGTTTCGAATACTTTTTTAACGTTGCTAAATGCTCAGAATGGTGTGGCTTGGTAGTTTAGTGGTAAGCGTCGGACTGAATGACCGCAAGGTCGGGGGTTCTGTCCCTGACCACTGCACTCTCAAGTAACAATCTTGGGCAAGTTAATGTTCACACGCCACAGCCCGTCGGCGCGATGCCCAGCCTCAGTTTGGAGGCCCTGCCGACTAAATATCCAAAATCAAATCAAATTATCAGTGCAGTTTCCAAATTTTTAGTACTGAGAATACATTTTTGCTTTTACCGGGAGATGCGTGTGAAATATATGCCCACCCCACGACCACGAGAAACGGTCGCAGCAAAGACGGTGAGTACGCTGTGGACGTGGCGCTTTTACCGTATTTGGTTGCCAGTAAAAATTGCCTGTATGCTTGTCCCATTGCATGAAACTATCCCGAATGTAGTTTTGAGGTCCGTCTAGTCTATTTTTTATCAGACTGTAATGGCCAGTGACCATACTCGTGGTAGCTCGATACCGGTAAGAACGATTCTCTATCACTCAGCACCTCACTAAAAACTAAGTAAACAAATACTCATGGCAGCAGGATGATATTGAGAAGTTTGATATGTTGATCTTTTGTTTCTGGAAATACTGACAAGTGTTTGTTATTGAGAGTTGTCTATTTTCGCGTAGTTTATACTTATTTCTGTGGGACTGTGAATTTTTTGCGCTGTCATTAACTTGTTTGAGAGAATGGCATTCGTCTTTTGTTTGTTTACGATTATGCTGACAGCAGCTATGAACACAGTTGCGCATTTCATGCGTCGTGCAACATCGACTGGTTGGTTCGTTATTGCAGCCGCATAATATGCATGATTTCGTCCATAATCTGTTTCTTAGGGCTTGACTGATTGTTGCGAGGGTCGTTCGATAGATAGGCTAAGTTACAAAACAGCGTCATTCTGTTAGTTTTCTAAATCTAAAATAATCAGAATATACATTATGTTGGAAATTTTATTCTGAACACGTGGTGAAATTTTTTGGATGATGACGTCATTATTGTGACGTCATCTGATATACACGTGTATTATTTTCCTCACCATCAGTAATCTAGATGTCATAACTCGCAAGTGACAATTAAAATAGGAACGAAAAAATGAATAAACTTGACAAGTTAATGCCATCTCCTTAAATGCAAAAGACTATTGTTTTTTTTAACATATCATCTAAGTTCGCTTAAATTGCTTGAAAATAATATTTACAGCAATAGTTGGTTTATGTGCAACATGCTTTTTTCTTTTTTTGCAGTTTCAATCACATATGATGCAGAATGTTTGTCGTTTTATTTTCAGGGTTACTCTAGATCGGAGATGTGGTATGCTTATTTGGATTTTGGAACCAATTATTGCAAGCTGCATAACCTAATCATAGGTTTGCTGTTTTTGCTCAAGTTGCTCAATAATATGAATTAATATTAAGTTTTTTTGACTGATGTTGCTGATCTTGGCATTGTTTTAGTTTTTTAATTTTGACAAGTTAATGCATGTAATGTTAGTTGACATGACGATCTTACTTATAATAAACACTTTTTGCAGTGCATCAACTCACAGATGGTACTGTCAAGGTCTGATCCAGTGGCGTCATTTCAGTAAATCATTGGGGGGTCTCAGTAATCAATGGAGGGTCGCAGTCTATGTAACGCATTGTTCTTGCAGCAGTAACACTGTTTTGAAGGGACAGGGAAAAATTAAAATCATAAATTTTTGAGGGTGTTTGTAGACCCCTCCATCCCCCCCCTTGAGTGACTCCCCTTGTCTGATCATCAGCCTTGTTCATATTTGCAGTACAGCTTACACGTCTGTGCTGGCACGTGTATAAGAGTCTGCGTTTTGTTGCAGGTGCCGGACTGAACAAGGCATCTGGTTATTCTGAGACGACATCAGACAGCCAGTGTACCCAATACTCGTCAGCCAACTATATATTAAAAATATTAATATTAAAAAATATTAACATACCTCCAGCACTGTGATCTCTG
>Ga0209671_1009213_pt1 | contig 10349 bp, 5 predicted proteins | sample WorMetHERISLAND2_2_FD_187401 | JGI IMG/M metagenome (GOLD analysis project Ga0209671, IMG submission 187401) | Marine gutless worms symbiont microbial communities from Max Planck institute for Marine Microbiology, Germany - Olavius geniculatus... | ecosystem: Host-associated > Annelida >... | reverse complement strand
AATCATTTTTGTTTCAGATGTACTGATAATGCATTCAGCGCACTAGAGATTTCTTCGAAATGATAGTGCGCTATATAAGTCTTCACTTATTATTATTATTATTATTATTATTATTATTATATTGATGGTATTCTGATATGTTGATTGTAGAGACTGAATGATAGTTCAGAGCAGCAGCTAGCTCAGAACTACTTCCGCAGCAGTCGAGCCGAAGAACTGCTGCACAGCAGCCAGTACTGTGAGTTGTTATTTGAAACATCAACTTTAGTGTGAATTTTGTACCTAGAGTTTCTCCTGTTATTTTTGTTCAAGCTTTTTTCTGCACATTGCTGTCATGTCAACCTAGATCCAAGCAGTAAACAAGGTTGTAAAATGGCCGTGCTTTTTGGTTTTTTAGTATTTTTTGTTACCTGTAATCGTGCCTAAAATGTTGTACAGGCCTGATTAAAATCTTGCACAGATTTAGCAACAAGAATTAGCAGAATTGCAAATGGCGGTAATTAGACCATAATTACATGTAAAATAAAAATGTTAGGCTGTGAAAATGTTGTGAGACACGGTCAGTTGACTGTGGCTGATACATTTGGGCAACTTTTTGTATTTCACAGGTCGATTCATGTTGGCAGAGCAGTAACCATCTCTCTTCGTCCATCCTGGTCACCTCAGCCTGGCCGTCGATTCGCGGGTAGACTTAATGAGTACCCACCAAAGCAGCAGCTAGAGGCACACTGCACAATGCACTAGCCCTGTATTCGCGGTCATGCAGTGTGAACTGGTGTCTGGCTAGGATGATGTAGATCAGTGCGCCAGTGTTGACATTGTTGACGTGTACGTGTTGGTAGCTGGTAGTGCGGGAGCGTTGAATGGTTCGGCGTCAAGACGTGCGTACACCGACACACTATCCACGGCTGCAGCGCAACCTGCATCACCCGTCGACTATGATGACTGCATTCGCAAGCCTACACGCCTCGAGTCTTTACCAGTCAACAGCAGAGCCACTCGCAAGAAAACCGGCCGAACACAGAATGGCTTCTAACTGTGTCGGCCTCCTCGTGTCATCATATTATGCAGTCGTCCGTCTACCTGTTAGACAGCACTTAGTTACGTTGAACGTCAGTCTACTATTGTTTTGCTTAGCTAAATGATGAGAGGTATGCATCATTTTCAATGTACGGTGATCTTGATCCTTGACATTAGAGCTGAAAATTGACACACTGGTTAGTTCTGCCCCGGGGAACGTTCGCACAAATTTCGGATTTTTTACGGCTTTTTATATTTTTGACTTGTTGAAAACAACTTATTTTTTCTTGAAATTTTTACCAGTTGTAGCTGAAGAAGTGCTAATTTAGAGTATTTCAACAAAATATGGCAGTTGATTAAATATTCTTTGCTAGTCGTGACGTAATGCTGACGTCATAATGTGTCACTGGACAAGCTTGCTTGTCTCAACTGGTGCTGTCAGTTGATGGATGGATGGACATGCAGACAAATGGATGTATGCACAAGACTCGTGATGTGGCATACCATAGCGTCGCACATGACCCTTCCTGTCTCCCCCCACCTCTCTGCCAGTGCCAGGTATATCAGCATCAGCACCACTTATTAACTGATCATGCACCTGTGTAACTGTGTTGCAGTCAAGTTATGGGTTGAAACAGTGACTAATGAGCTATATTTATAACTTAATCAATCGAAACGTCAGTAACTTATGAAATGAATGTTGTAATTTGATGAATTTATTACCTCCGCCAAGGAGATTATGTTTTTGCCAGACTTTGTTTGTCTGTTTGTCTGTGTGTCAGCAAGATAACTCAAAAAGTAATAGACGGATCTTTCTGAAATTTTGAGGGTATGTCGGGAATGGCACAGACTACCAGTGATTCAATTTTGGGGGTGATCTGGAAGGAATCCTGGATTCTGGATCACTTTGAAATTTTCGTTACCATTGCGTTAAAAGGGGCATAAGGGAAACCGCTGCAAAACCGAAGATGGTGCCGAAGATGGAACAATGTGTTCGCTAGGTGGCAACCTAGCGAACAACATTGCCTTGGCGGAGGTGTGCGGGCTCTGACTGCTTTTTAGTTATAATTTATTATGATGAATTTTCAACACTTTTGTTGTCCAAGTTAGTTGCCTGCTGACTATGCTTCGTGTAATGTATCATTATTGTATGTGCACTTGTTTGCACTTTTGTTGCACTTTTTAATTCTGAATTTTTTAGTGCTGTAACAACTGTTGGCTGGACAAATGGAATGGCAGTTTACGTCTGTTCGGGGAAAGTCATACTCCAACAATTTCCAAAAGTTTACTTTTGGGGTTCTGTTTACAGTAACTGCAGGGTGTGCCAAAAATGACCCAACTTGTTTTAGTCAGAACTTTGTCAAATTTCCACCAAATTTCATAATTTTTGGCACACCTATAGCCAAGACGATGAAATTTTGTGAGGTGCACTCATTGTCCACCTCACCTAATTTATGTCAACGCACTACCGTGTAAAACGCAGATGCTCCAAATTGTTACATTATGTGGTGATTAACAGTATCAGATCGGTCACCTTTTCATTATCAGTTTGACAGAGGGTGTCCCGTGATTTAATTTTTTTGTGGTATTAAATATTTGTGCAGAAAGTAGCAGACAACAAAATTTAGCTGACTTATGAGCTCAAAACACATCTAATCCATGAATGAGTGCTGTGATATTGATCAGTTGATCGTAAATGCTGCTATCAGCCGTGGCATCACGTCTAAGCCAGTGTACATTTTGGGCATAAATTCTAAAAATTCGGAAGCATGTTGTTACACAAACTAATAGTTCTGCTAAATAAATCACGTTTTAGTTTATCGTGTGCTTAATTAAGTCGTTAGAACTTTTACGGTGACAACAACTAAGCGTTATGCAACAATTTGGAGCATCTGCCTTCAACATGATAGTACATTGATATAAATTAGGTGAGGTTTACAATAAGTGTACTTCACATAATTTCATCATCTTTGCTATCTATGTGCCAAAAATTATCAAATCTGGTGGAGATTTGATGAAGTTCTGACAAAAACAAGTTGGGTCATTTTTTGGCACACCCTGTAGATAAAAATTGGCCCGTTAAACAGAAAGCAGAATAAAAGTTATCCTTGTTCTTAAATCTTTATGCAAATTGCTAACTGCTTGATGTTTGATGGTAAATTTTATGAATAACCCAGAACATGTCACTTTTCAGTGTTATTATGCAGTTTTGCACCTATGCTGTGTGCAGGTTATTTTTGTACAGCATTGCAGTTGCCTTTTTGTACACTGTCTTTCTAGGCTGCTATTAGTTGTGTCGGCTATTGACATTTGATGGCATTTCTGTGATAACTGCAATGAAATCACTACAGTGTATTTGTTTTTGTCCAGTTCTACCTGCAAAACGCTGGTAAACTTTAATTTGTCATATTTCTTTTTTGAAATTCGTCACGCTGTTAGTTCATATAACTTGTCAGTGCTTTGATGCTATTGGCTGAAAGTAGTCTAACTGCAAAAAAGTTTATTGGATAAAAGCAAAAAAATGAGTTGTATAATTTCTTGTATTTTAGTTGAAATGTGACGTTTTTATTTTGAGGTATCATAAATCTCACTATCACATTCCACGTCAGATATTTGTGTAGTATGTTATGTATGATGCCGATTTATGTTAGCGGCATTTAAACTACAATTTCTGTTTTTCTGGATGTGTTCAGTGTTTCAGTCTCGACCTTGCCTTGCTCAATTGAGAAAATTTCATATTTTGTACTTTTAGTTTTGTATTTATTTTGTAAATTTTTTCATATTTTTGGCTAGTGCTCAGTGCAGTAACTGTGGAAGAATGTTGAGTGTTTTTCCGTCTATGCATGACTTTTTTCCTCTGATTATGGTTTACTTATGCAACTATAAAGTGTCCTATAAAATGTGTCACTTTTGTTTTCACATTTTCTTTGGCAAATGTGAATCGATTTTCATATTTCTTTTTCACACATTCGGTGAGAATAACTTATAATGAAATCGACCACTTTGCTGCAGATCTGCTGCTGTACTAGCTTTGAAAAATCAGAGCTTTCGTACCTAAACTATTCAATTTGAAAGTGATGCAGAATAATTTCACTTTAATTACAGTAAATATTTACCATGGTTTTTCATTTAACTTTTACACGGTATTGTGGCAACAGATTTTAGGTGAGGTGGCAACATTATTTCAGCCGTTTCTGCACTTTATTGCTGAATGCAAATATGGGAGAATTATTAAAAATCAGGGAAAAGTTATATTGAAAAATAACATTGAGTGACCTTTTGTGTGGGACACTGCATAATACTGGGTGGCCCATAAAAAACGTCCCGAACTTTGCGTATTTACAACGGCGCGTATACTACATAGAAATAAATTATGTTTTGCACATTTGTAGATCATTGTGTACTCTTACTAACTTTTAAATTTTAGCAACATCATCAATGACACCACTGAATGCCGCTTAATGATGTAAGGCGCATTAATAATCGAATTATGTAAAGACAGCATTTCATCACACCGCATCAAAACAACTCAAAATTTTTTTCGAGACAACATGTCAGATTCAGTCAGCTCACAAGAATGTACACCGCGTTTGCCAAATTTGACTCCAGTAGATGACTTAGTTTGGCATGTCTTGCAAAAACTTGTCTATGAAGAAAGGCGTAAACATTTTGCGAACTTCAAAGATCTTTCAATCAATCAATCAATCACTTTTATTATCAGGCAGCATGGCCCATAGAAAATGAAACATACATACACACACAAGCAAACACGCACAAACACGATCACATAAAAGGAAGTAAAAGAAAAGAAAATTAAAGAAGCATATAATATACAATACACAGGCATGCATTATCTTGCAGACAACTCCAGCAAGTGAACAATGATGGAATGTTATCAGAAACAAATGGCATGATGTCGACATCAGACATTCGGAATCAGAAAAAAACAGCAGTCGAAAAAGCGTCTAGCAGCAATGGCAAAGGAAAATGTAGGACCTATTCAGCACATTTCTGCTGATCAGTTGATTCATGATTCGGCCTACTGTGACCTTTTGGTGTAGCCTGCATACGAGCGGCAATGTAAATGATTAGCCACTTGCATAATTTGCTTCATGATGATATGTAACATTATTTTGCTTTTTATCTCAGCTGATATAGAAGTGTTTTAAGCGAAAATTTCTACACATATGCGAGGATGTTTGCTCATAACATACTAGCTTTTTTGCTAATTTATTTGGACTACTCCGCTGCATAACGCACGCAAATGTTCGGGACGTTTTTTGGGCCACTCGGTATATTAATGTATTCAAGAAATTTCTGTCGTTTCCTGGATAACTTTTTAACGACCTGTGTTTATGTCTGCGCCTGTATCTGACAAGTGTGCCCTTAGCATATCTGATTCTGCAGATCAAACTGTGGAGCTGTACATATAGTTATGTTTTGTTGTGTTGCATTGCAATTAATGGCAGCACTTTGTACTAAACTAAACCTGAAGGAAGAAAGTTTCAGTAAGAATCAAGTTGATTTTTTAATTGGTAATAAACAATTGACAGACCACAGTTGTATATTGCAGAAAAAGTAAACTAACTTTGTGCAGAAAAACAATACAGTCAAAAACTTTCATAAAAATACAGCGAGAAAGAGAGGACGTGCTGTCTGAAAGTTCTGTTTTCTGTGCATGTTGTAAATTATAGTTTTGAGCTGCAAAAGGGTGGTGGTAAAAGTGTTCGTAAAAAGTGCTGAGTGTTGTTGTGCTTGACAGATCTGTTGTTAAACTGTTCTGTTCACGATAGCTCTGTGTTCGTATTAGTCTAGTGTAATATGATGTAAGCACAGTATTGCTGAATGTTTGTTAACAACTGCTGGCACTTCGCAGCTCAGTATTGCAGCACACTATATTAATACTTGACTATCGTTGTTTGCTTCTGTTGTTAAGTTGCTTTCACACGTTACTGTGCGATTGAACAGTCTCTCATTTCTATAGGCCTCTCTGTGGACAAGTGTTGCAATGACAACGTAGGTGTAATGCATTCGCTGGAGCTTCAGCTATGCTCAATGCCCAACCGTCAATCATATTCTATGTGTGGTCACACAAATCTGGTGATTTGTAGTTACTTCGAACTTGTTGTTGTTACTGTTATGTTGAAGTTACTGTTGTCGATATAAAGACTGCAATCATGTGTGAGCTAAGAGAGAACAACATATCACTTCAGTCATTGTTTATTTGCATGTATTTTTATCTGTCCCATTGCTATAAAATCACTTCTGTCATTCTGTCATTCTGTCTGTCCGTCTGTAAACACTCCTACGGCCGCAATTTTGATTCGATCTTGATGAAATTTTGCACAGTGATTCGGAGCCCGTAAAGTAAGATCCAGTTTGTTTGGAATAAAAATCTGATAACTCCTTCCTCTATTTTACCCCAATTTAGAAAAAAATTGCATTACGGCTAAGTGGTATAACTCGGTCCCCGTAAAAGATAATTGTGCGCTGAGTTTACCTACTCCCCTATTTTTGGGGTCGGGCAATCTAACGGTGTCATTTAAATTTACCCCCTAACGACTCCTGTTGCCATAGCAATCGTTCAGAAGTTGCAAAATTTTGCATTACAGCTAATGTAGATCTCAAAGCGGTATAACACGGTCCCCGTAAAAGATAATTGCGTGCTGTTTGCACCTACTCCCCCTATTTTCGGGTCTGCGATCCGATGGTGTCGTTAAAATTTTTCCCCTGCCAACCCCTGTTGCCATGCCAACGCATTTTGGGACAAAATTGACTACAACTTGGCCCCCGTGAAAGATAGTTGCGCGCTGTTTGCACCTACCCTCCCCCTTATACGCAGCTGCTAGGCTATATAGCGTGGCAATGGGACAGATACCTCATTCCACAGAACGTATTTCTAGTGATTGATCAGTTTGACTGTTCTTTATCGATCTTAGTTCACGGGTTCATGAACTAAGTATCGTAATTATGAAACATTTGTCTACCAAAGTAATGGCATTAGTTGATGGACGGTTCCAGATTAAAATTTTGGAGACCCTGGTGCACTGAGAAAAGTGAGGCCCCTCTCTGGATTTTGAAATTCCAAAAATTTGATTTTTACTTTAAATTTTTTTATTAACATTACGAAAACAGACAGCTAGGTCTACTGAATTGCAAAGATGTACACGAATGTACAATTTAATGGAAAAACTGTGTGTGTGTGAATTGTCTTTATTTTTGTTGTTTGGTTATATACCGTGTCTCTAGCCACTTGTTATTCGTGAGTCATCAGATTAGCATTACCAGTGCTTGTTTATTTTGATATTTAGGTCTTTATTGCAATGGCTGTCCACCATGTGTCATAATCATTGTGTGATGAATTTTATTTAATGCTGTTTATTCATTTGCTGTGAACAGTTAGGCAAAACCTACCAGTAATTATTTTGTAATAACAGTTAGAGTGATTAGTTTATTTCTGATGTAGTTTCAATTTTGTTTGCTAATTAGTTGTCTTTTATAATTTTTGTTTACTATTTTTAGTACTCTACGGTAGATTATGCTGGTTCCGAGAGCACTTAGTTATTGTGTATAATATTGTATGATATCGCATAGACGTAGGCCTAGGTCCTAAACGTGATGCATCTATTCTGTATGCTTTCTGTATAATTAGCTAGTTTTTACTGTCATATGCCGCGTAGTATCTCTTTTATTTACTTTTGTGCTTATCTATGGCTTAGTGTGTCTTTTGATGTCTGCAACTTGTTTATCAGGTAACGTTTTTATTGATTCTTTTTGGTACGTCGGTTGTTCACTTGTTGTAACCAGTACACTATATATTTCGTCAATGATTGATTTGTTTTACATTCTCCCTGAATCAAAGTTTTCGTGTAATCGTCTTGTTTAATCGTTAATTTACGATCAGCTGTGTGGCTTATTGCTGTGTCTTATCGTAATTCATGTCTCACTGAAACTGATCTCCAGTGTTGTAAAAAACAGCTGTTATGCAGTTTTGCACGGTTCTTGGTTCAAGCTAGCTGTCAGTCACCCAGCATTGATTTAAATTGATTTATAAAAGATTACTCGGACTTATTTTCTTGATAAATTATGAAAGATCTCCCTTCGTCGGTATTTGGTGCAGTTAATTTGGCCACTGTCGCCAGTTTTATTCTTATTCGACAACATTCCGTTTAAGCAACAGCGGGCTGTTAGAACTTTTACTGATTACCGAGAAAAAACTTTGTATTCGCACCACCAAGTGACCAGTATTAAGAACGTTGTTTGTTAAACACGTGATCTCACTCAGGTTTAGAAAAATCTTACTCTTAGCCTGCACGTTGCGTGTCTGTCTAGCAGATTGAACTCGTGTATGCATCGTGTATGCACGTGAATGCATCCTAGCTTGAAGACCGTTCTGACATTTAAACTCGTGTTTTACAAGCCTACAAATTATTACTGCATCTCTCTGTGCTATACTTTCCGGATACAGCATAGCGCACTACCACTATGCCATTTCTTGGGGTTTGCGCAATGCGCCAAATGTTGGAAAAGAAATTTTTGTTGCATACAGTCATTTTGTAGCCGACATTCACCCTCAAAGTAGGTGTGCCATTTTGGGGGACGCTAGGCGTGAATGGGTGGAGTTACGAGTGAAATCATTTATGATATCATCATATCGTTGAGCCACTATCATTTATTGCTATTTTGTTGTTATTTATTTCATTATATAATACTTTATTAGTTTAAAGCTGACAGTGTTGCAATTTGTTTCAGGTAGCCTATGCAGAGAGTGTCACGTTCTGTGACTGTGAAAGCAGTAGGCCTAGGCTTAACTCGTGGATATAAAATTGTCTTGAAGGCACTTTTGTGTACACCGATGCACGGCCTACCAAAATAAATAATATCCCGGTTTAAAGTCGTTTGTAATACTCTTATTTACATATTATTCACAGTTAACTTCCAGCGCACTCATTAAAAATCTCGACGCGTAAAAATACTACAATAATCTACCATACCTACAACAGAAATACAAACGTGAGTGATATGAAGCTTATCGAAAACATCTGCAGTGCAGTAAACATCACATAGCCTAGAGGGCACGTCTGCTAACACGTATATACGGTGAAAATTATTACAAAATGAATGATGCTAAACTACGTCGCAGTCCGGTACAATACAGTAGATAGGCCTACAGGAGTCGACCAGTCTGTGCTAAGCCAACATCAGTATCGGTTATTGCAAACCCTATACTAATTTTATCTACACCATACAAACCTTTGAGCAAAATGCTCTATCGTAAAATGAAGAGGTTTTTTAGCCCTTCGAGGTAGGATTGAGTTAATTTTGGCCCGAATTACATCAGCTTTATATCCAGCTTGCTACCGAATGCGTTTTAGGCCCAAAATGTCCCGAAGTCGACGGCGCCAAATGAATACGCCCAAGACCCAATTGAAAGAGTTTTCTCATACCCACTAGCTAGATCTAGAAAGACAAGAAATTTGAGCTAATGCTCACGAAACGCACGAAAGCCTATAGAAGTTCCGGTTCAGTAGCTTAGCTGAAAATTGGGGTGTTCACGCTAAGTTAATATACAAATACCAAATTTTCTATCTGGATCGCATAACGATAGTTCCGTGGCGCCACCTTGTGAATGATATAGACTTGTGTCGCAGCCCGAAATCGCCAAAATAATCCATAAAACCCCTATATTGGCGTTGAAGGTCATTCAAGGTCACTGAATTTGGCGCCAATCGAGAGCCAGTGTACGACTTCCTATTAGTGATTAATAGTAACCTAGGCCCTATCTCGCACAGTTACTGAGATTTATGTAAAAAAAACTGTTCAGTTTATATAGGCTACAGTGTAAGAGTGACATCGTGGTTGTAGATATAAAACAGCACAGATCACAATTTAAAAATTCAAACTTTCCCATTACACAGTCAGCAAAGTTCTTCTGACATTGTGTAATGGTGATGTTTGAATTTTTAAATTGTGACTTGTGCTGCTTTATATCTACAACCACAATGTCACCCTTACACTGTAGCATATATAAACTGAACAGTTTTTACATAAATATTTGCAGTTTTATTGCCGTTGGAAATAATCTGGATTAGTTAATTATAGCAATCTTAGAAAATGTATAAATGTTTTTTGTTGCTAGATAATAACGATTTTTCATATACTTAACATATGATTTTTGCGGGGGTGCATATGTGTGTTTTTGAATAATTGCCCACTGCCCATGTCAAAATAAACCGATCTTGAAAACACCCCATCTGATGCAAAGATCTTCGATATATCTCTTACGTAAGCCGAGTTCTAACCCATTATGTCCCAAATTTTGTTGCCAT
>Ga0209671_1009212_pt1 | contig 10350 bp, 6 predicted proteins | sample WorMetHERISLAND2_2_FD_187401 | JGI IMG/M metagenome (GOLD analysis project Ga0209671, IMG submission 187401) | Marine gutless worms symbiont microbial communities from Max Planck institute for Marine Microbiology, Germany - Olavius geniculatus... | ecosystem: Host-associated > Annelida >... | reverse complement strand
TGGCGGCTTTGGTTTATCGCCCATAACTCGCTTGCTACTAGACGTATTTGCACGAAATTTGGTAGGTGGACTAAATTTTACATCCTATATACAGCTGTACCATAGTGCTAAACAAAAATAACATCCAATATGGCGACGACCGTCATTTTGTATTTTTGCATGAAACGTATAAACCCTAATAACTTAGCTGCTGATTTAAATAGAATTATGCAATTTTGCAAAAGTGTAGCCATCAACTACTAGATGTAGGTTATTTGACCATAATTGACAACAGTAATTATATATAAAAAAAAAAACTGCAAGCAATTCATTTAATGTTGTATAAGCGCTGACGTAAAACTGCAAAAATCAAAATGTATAAGCATGAACTATTGTATTAGCTTAGACATTTAATCTGTTCTCAGTAGCCAGATATAAATGTCTAAGCTAATGCATAATGTTCGTGCTTATACATTTTGATTTTTGCAGTTTTACATTAGCGCTTATACAACATTAAATGAATTGCATGCAGTTTTTTATATATAATATTTGCGGTTTTATTAAAGTTTAAAAAGTCACTAAACAGTTACTTTGTACGTAACAACAACAACTATTATTAAGCTAAGTAGCAGCCGACAACATCACTGCAAAATTTCATTAACCTGTGTCAATTGGCCCGAAAACCCCCTACAGACGCAAAAATCTCGCAGATATCTTTTTGTCTGAGATATCTTTTGTCTTTTGCCAATTTCGTTTTAAATTTTGTTGCCATGGCAACGGGGGTCGATCGGGGAAAAATGCGATTGACAGCATTTAATGGCCCATCCCCAAAAACCATTCTATAAACGCAAAAATCTCGCAGATTTTTCTTACACAGACTGAATTATAGCCAATTTTGTCCCAAATTTTGTTGCCATGGCAACGGGGGTCGGTCGGGGAAAAATGCGATTGGCATCATTCAATGGCCCATCCCCAAAAACCCTTCTATAAACGCAAAAATCTCGCTGATATTTTTTACACAGACCGAGTTATAGCCAATTTTGTCCCAAATTTCGTTGCCATGGCAACCAGGGAGGGTCCAAAGTAAAATTAAATAACACCATTAGATTGGCCATCTCCGAAAACCATATTGAACCAAAAATTACGACTCTATCTTATACACAGCCAAAGTTATGACCGTTTTAAGAATTGTTTAATTTTCCCTTTAGGCTCTATTGTAATTTTTGGGAATTTTTTGAATAAATACGTTAAATATTAATTTCAATTTTTTAACCCCCAAAAGGCCCTACTTTACGCGAAAACACGCGTTTTAAGCCATTAACGGTCGTGATCGGTCTTCTGGTGTGACCTGTAGGCGAGGGCAAGTATACAAAAAAAATGGAACACAAAAAGTAACGAAAAATGCCCTCCCTACGCAGACTCCCTTCTCGTCGCCCCACATTAACCAAATTTTGCACGTGGGGTCGAATCCCGGATGTCTTTCTTGGTTTCAAGTTTTATTAAGATCAGTTAAAAAATGTGAGAGCTGTGGGGGGTCGAAATGTCGGCCTTCCCATTGACTTGGCACATCGCTTATACAACTGCTTGTTGCTACCGCACAAGCCGTGATAAGTTTAAGATTGTGGTGGACGCCATTTTAAATTTTATTTATTGCTTGTAACATGGTTGCTATTCTATGTGTTTGTGCAAAGTAAATCAAAGATGCCAGCTATGTAGTGTGTAACGTTGCCTTGTATGGTTTGTCTTCTAGGCCTACACTAAAATTAGCTTAAAGTTAACTTAGGCCTAATGTTAAAGAACTGGACCCTAAATCAAAAATGAAACAATAATGCGATTTAATAAGCAACATATATACAGCGTGCAAAATATACAATAAATGCAATGCAAATAACAGAAGAAAATAACCACACCAATATACAGTTCAATAGCCAAGCAGTCGCAGCTGCAAATCAAATAGTTCAGTCAAAATGTCAGACTGTACATTTTTAAATGTTTATACAGGTGATACAATATTACCACATCAGCCATTTAAATCAAATATAATCAATGACAAAAAGCTCAATAGAACGACTATCGTATGAAAACAACACAACTAAGCCACATAAAACGGGCCTACATCCAAACTATTCCTAAGTTTATACTTTCACGCAGGAGTTTTTTTACCCACTACAGGGACTATACGATCACTCCTTTACTGTCGCTCCACTAGGGATCTACACAGGCCTCCCCTCTAATCACTTTTACGTTTAATGGCTACACAAGCACCCTAAAGCCATCGCCAAAGCCAAATAAAAGGCTGTACAACCTCGGCAATTACGCTGCCAACACACACATGACCATTCCGGTCTACATCAGAACAACAACTGACTTCAAACAGCTCGACTCGCGTCTACCACTGGACAACGACCTAATTAATGCTTGGACTAACCAACAGCAACCAGAGAATTTAATTCATGTCATACTTGAAGTGGCGCTAAGTCTATAACTCAATTTCTGATTGGTTAGCATCCAGAGACTGATACGGACTGGTACGAAAAAATCCAATCACGTAACGTAAGTCGCCTTAATACATCAGTTTACTTACAGGCTTAGCCTAGGCCTAGGATCCAAACCCTACAAGGCAATCTCACATTTGGTGTCAGAAGTGGGATCGACTTCAAATAGGTTTGTCTTGTGAGGGGTAGTGTAATTTAGCGTGCAATTTGGTGTACATTACTTATTTTTGTCGTTTTGCTTATTTTTTGTGTTTATTCTGTCTGATCGTATATTAATTGTGTTTGTTGTGCTTATTGAGCTGTAAAGATACCGACTTGGCCAGTGAGCAGTCGAGGGTATATTTTGCACGTTGTATATATGTTGCTTGTTAAATCTGCAAACTTTTTACAGTCGTAAATCGATAAACCAGAGGACAAAGAACTGTAACAACGCTTTGCGTACGGTAGTGAATTCTATCATTACAGTCAGCGAAATTATCACAATATAATTGCACTTTTTTATGGACGTAATTTGCTATGTTGCTGCGAATCAAAATGTCGTCTGCGCCAGTGACCTTGACCTCGCAGCATGCCTCACGCGGAACAGTCGACTTTTACATAGGGGTGATACGCAGTAAAGCTGACAATATTAAAAATTTGTGTAATAATTGTAATTGCGACTATGTATTAAAACTGTAATTTTTACAGTTGCTGCGATGCGCTGTATTGCATTTATTGCATTTTGTTGAAATGCACTGTACGTTAATTGCCATTTAAATATTCTCTACCACCCATAGACACGCCCTGTAGTTCATAAGCCTATTATAATCCAATTTAAGTGTGGGGAATTTGATTATATTTCGATTACACCGCCCCAAACTGACCTTTTAATCCCGCCAAAATTTTCTCTCATTCTTTATGTTATTGTTATTTCTTTGTTGTTTTTAAATTTAACTTTAAGTCCTCTTTTGTCGAACCTAAGTCTTTAATCTACCTTTGAAATGAACTAAATTCCATTCAGTTTATCTCGGAATAACGACAACTCGTGAGACAGTTGTAAATCGATTCCAAAAATGCTTGTTTAAATTCCATTAATCATTGCTTATGACGAAATTAAATAAAATACAATACACATTTTCTGATCACCCCAATACCTAAAAGAACTGCGACAAAAGGTATTTTATCTACACATCGGTCCGCAAGTAAACACGAACAGCCACTAACTGCTGCTCGGCGCTGCTACACTGCTCTTTTATACAAGAATGTCGCAGCTCCTTCAACACAACGCTCGGCGGCTGCGTCTATCCAATTTATTCTTAGGCGCGGCCGACAGGTATCCGGGAATTTTTGGGATGTCTGCCACCTACACCCTCCCTGCTCTTCTTTTTTGGGTGTAAATTATAAAATTTTTAAATTTTAAAAACCAAAATTGAAATCCTAAGTATTAAAATTCGCCAGAATTAACCGTTAAGTCCGAGCGTTGTAACAAACGACAAATAGACAATCACAACAATTTAATATCAAACTAATTAAACATTGACCGTTTTTAGTTACGATGGATAAACGGTGCCAATAATAACAGTGTATAAAGCGTGATCAAATTTTGAACATAAACTGTAAACACGATAAGCGAGATAATGAATGTGCGGTACGTGGCGTGATGTATTACAGATTTAATGTAACGGATGTTCAAAACAGTCAAAATTTAAAATGCAAATGTCATCGCATGATCGCAGATAACAAATAACATAAAATGAAGTCAATCTATGTACAATATCTGCGCAAATGTAGTCCAACTCGCAGAAACATCAAACAGTTATATATATATATATATACAATAAATATATACAAAGCGATACTGTGTTTAAAACAATTGAACCTTAAACAGAAATGCGGGCAATCAATTAGTCCAAATAATATTCGGTAGATGAAATATTAACATACTGTGTATAGACAAACCATATCAGTAAATAGGAAGCAGCTACAGGACAATTTTGGCCACTGCCCAGCTCTAGCTACTTATTTACTTACTTATTGTTAGGCATCCACGTTGCAGAGTTTCATATTCTGCGCGCGCCATACGGACTAAATATTCGTTGGAAGTAAATAAGTAAGTAAGTAAATAATTTATAAAGCGCCAAAGTCTCAGAAAAAATCAGGGCGTATAGGATGATGGACGCTAGGTGGCAGAAAAGGCTGACTGAAAGTAGTGGGTTTTTAAGTGACATCTGAATGTAGCCAAGGTTTGACATTAACGAATTTGAGTAGTTAAGAAGTTCCAAATTCTCGGAGCAAAGACGCGAAAGAAACGAGAACCAAAAAATAAGTTATGCCGGGGAATTGCAAGTAACTGATTGGTAGAAGAGCGCGTGGACACTGAGGATTTATGATATTGCAGAAGATCAGTAAGGTAAGGTAGATGGCCAGTGTGCAGTGCCTTATAAGTTGAGGTGGCAAGTTTAAATCTTATTTGCCATTTAATAGGTAGCCAGTGGAGTTGTTTGAGAAGTTCAGTCGATAAAGAAGAACGATAGGCCTGTTGCATTACGACTCTGGCAAGTGCGTGCTGTACTCGCTAAAGGCGAGATATGTGCTTCTGTGGACACCCGAAAAGGATCGAGTTCGCATAACCAAGCCTTGCCGACACCAAAGCAGAAGCAACAGCCATGGCCATAGAACGATCCATCGATGGACGAAGTTGTCTAAAGGATCGTATGTGGTAAAAGCAGGACTTGGATATTGCTTTAACGTGAGGTCCCAAGGTGAGAATTTTGACTGTGTCAGAAAACTGTATCGCAGAATCCGCTATTTTGACAGAAGTAAGAGAAGACATGGTTTTTTAGACGCTGAGCGGTGTCAAAAAGTATAGCATCAGATTTGGATGGGTTGAGTGCCATGCCGTTTTCACAGAACCAGACATGTAGTGAGTTCAGACACGACTGGAGTGTGATGAGCTCATTGAAATAATTGATAGGCGACAAAGCGACATAGAGCTGCGTATCGTCTGCGTATTGCTGCTGAAAGACCTGGTGAGTTTTGGCGATGGTTGACAGAGGAGACGTATATGCAGAAAACAGTAGTGGCCCCAGAACGGATCCTTGGGGTACACTGACAGGGCATGAAGTTACAGCCGACGAGTACGAGCCCATACGTACAGATTGTGTCCTGCCATTTAGGTAAGATCTGATCCAAGAATAAGCAACACCTGAGACACCAAAACTGCAAGAAAGTCGTTTTAGTAGGGTAGCGTGCTCGACCATATCAAAGGCAGCACTGAGATCCAAAAAAACAAATAACATCAGTCTCTTTTCATCAGACGTGGAGTAAATACGATCAAGGAGAAGCTGTAGGGCAGACTCGGTGGAACAGCCAGGTCTGTATGCAGACCGGTAGCTGTTGAAATTGGGCGAGTCCAAGATGTGAGGTTGAAAACGAGTCAAAAATAGGCGTTCTAAAACTTTTGAAATAAAGTTCAGATTAGAAATTGGCCTGTTGTTAGATGGAACGGACTTATCAAGAAAACGACCCTTAAGCAATGGTGTGACTGAGGCTTGTTTGAATTTATCAGAGAACTTGCCTTTAGAAAAAGATAGATTAGCCAAATGCGCGATGATTTCAAAAAAAAAACAGATTGACAGCGTAAAATGAAGGAGGTAAGTATGATGTCCATAACGGACGACTTAGGAAAAGATAAGCTGAGTAGCTTACGGACTTCGTCTGCTGTGACAGGTAAAAGAATGTCGAAAATCGGACCACAGTGAGGGGGAAAGGACTCATGAAAGGGCAGTGACGCAGGTAATGAGCGCAATGTATCGCTAACACTGTTCTTAAGCTTGGTGATCTTGTCTGTAAAAAAAATTGGAAAAAGCAGTGCACAGATGACGATTTTCGTCTTCAGTTCGTGTTCTGTCAGTATCATGACTGTTCAGCAGATCGTTGAGTAATTTCCAGCGGCGTTTGTGGTTAGAACCAGCTTCGTGAATGCGTTGACGATAGTAGGCGGACCTCGACTCATTGATCAGTTGATTCGCCTTGCGACACGCTTGGCGGTATTCAGACCGATCAGCCTCAGTGCCAGTTGTGCGCCATCGGCGTTCCAGACGGCGGCGAGAGCGCTTCGCGGCGACGGCTTCAATCGACAGCCACTTGCTGATCAGCTTCTGTGAACGACGACGTCGACTCCAGACTGGAGCACCTTTATTTAGCAATTCTGTCTACGTGTCATTGAGCTGGTCGACGTACGCATTGAGCTTGTCGGCTGGTTGTGTAAACAGCACAGACGAACGAAGATCTGCCTCTAAACTCACAGCATCGACCGCGCGAATGTTGCGTGACGTGAAGCTGACGACGGGCTTAGGAGCCCGTGCTGCGATGTCGGCGGTGATGAGGCAGTGGTCGGGCAGACAGTCGGCGTTATCGACTCTGACGTTGCTGACGAGCTTAGCGTTGTTGGTAGCGAGCACGTCGAGTAAGTTGGCAACGTTAGGCAGACGTCGTGTCTGCTCGTCGACCAGCTGCGTCAAACCAAGCGATTCGAAGCACTCCGTCAGTTTCACGTCGACGGATGACTCGTCTGGGCCAGGGCAGTTCAGGTCATCGCAGACGATTATGTCGCCGCAGGAGTCGGTCGTCAGCATAGCGATGATGTCCGCCAATTCGTCAACAAAGTTCGACACAGATGACATCTATGGCGGCCGGTAGATGTGAACGATGCTGAACGACGTGCAGGAACCAGAACCAGTGCCGACACTAAGCAGTTGCAGCTCAAACGTTCGAGGCGTTAGTGTGCTGGCGAAATGGTAGACAAAAACATGAACTAATTCGTGGAACATAGCGGCGAGTCCGCCGTTGCGCTTCGGCTTGTCAGGACCTGTCGGTCGAACGACATGAAGCGCCGTAGTCAGCAGGAGCAACGTCCAGCAGAATAGACTGTGGTGTGTCGAACGTGAATCAAGTTTCGGACAGAAGCAGTACATCCAAATTACGATCAGTTATTAAGTCATGTATTACGGTAATCTTATGATTGGCTGAACGACAATTCAGCACACCGGTTACACAGGCGGCAACGGGGCCCGGGTTGCTCTCCACACCAGCGCGCAGAAGCAGCAGCGTGACGACGACGACGCTCGGTGATCGACGACTTCGCGGTGCTGAGCAGCGACGACGACACGGTGATTGATGCGCCGCAGTCATGCGTGACGGTCGTTGAGTCGTCGATTGACAGAGCAGGTAAAGAACAAAGTCAGAAAAACAATACAGCTAACGACAACATGGCTTCACGCCCACCAACTGAACTAGCTTCAAGCGATAAGAATAACAAGACTGTACCAGTGAAACAGAAAGCAATCGAGTGTGTTCAAAGCGTCTACGGACTCTCCAGATGACTACTATAACATGGCAGTCTATTACAGCGACGGCAGCATTATTAAAACAAAGCTGCCGTAAAAAACACGTCGATCAGATACTCCACCTAGCGGCCAACTTAAAGATCGCCAATGCTGTTGGCGACCACGGGATGAGGCCTTTTACTTATTTTTAGTGGCAGACACTCACACTACCCAGCTCGATCTAGCTACTTATTTGCTTACTTGCTTACTTGCAGCATCTGCGTGACCGTGTTAAGCGTTCTATGCGCGCCATACGGGTTAAATATTCAGTCCAGTATCTAGAGTGTCAACAACAATAGTCCGTCAATCAGCGCGCTTTAAAATAGGGCGGTTGAGCACAAAGAAAACCATTTTGCTACACATGCCGACAACATTCTACTTCAAAGATAACTAAGACAGTTGTGCACGCGTTTTCGGCAACACGTGCCACCTCTCTCCCGTCTTGCTTACCACACTATGCAGCACCATGATTGTAACTAGCCATTCTCTACTTGCACTCAAAAAATATTTTTAAAAAATTTTTTTCAAAGCCCCCACTACTCAGTTCCCGAGGGCTATTATTATTTTTATTTTTCATATTTTTTTATTTTTTATTTATCACAACTACAGCTACATAGTTTAACCCTACACAAAGGGCAACTCAACAACTATTATTCATCGACGTGTTCCGACTTAAGTGCACGAATTTTTTCGTCGATTTGAGCCTTCTGCGTTTTATCCAATTGTAATTTCGACGCCAGGTCTCGGATTTGATGCTTCCTTTTCTTTATTCTATTTACAATCCTGAAGCGCTTCAGTTCCAACAGTTTTATATGTTCAGCGATTTCTAACCGTCTCGACTTGGCCGGGCACACAAACACATTCCTGAGGAAATCGTTTGCCCGTCTCCGGCCAATATCTTTAGCCGTTGCGGCTGCAGGGATCGCAGTCAGCCGTCTCGATGTTGACGAATTGAAAGCGGACGCCTCAGAGTTGTCCGATACTTGCATTGGCTCAGGATCGAATCTTTTGAGCAATAGCACCAAACATTGTGCTACGTAGGCTATTGTTCGCCTCACCTATTGTTGAAGTAACTAACAAAAGTCGTAGTAAGGTGAAAAGAGTGTAAGCTCAATTAGTTATCATAATAAATTAATTAAATCGATTAATAATAAAACTTCAACCGCCGAATGTAATTTGTTCACCAAACTTCATCTCATTCGAAAATTTGCATTTATTTCTTAAGATAATGCTACATTTGCATTCACGAGGGAACGTCACATGTTTACTTAACACACGTTCATAGAGGGTATGACTGAAAACCGCCCATAGAATAGGTCAAGCGTCACCAAACTAGGTCAGAGCGGATACCAGAAAATCGGTATCTCTCGCGTAGCAAACCGGTATCTCTTGCGCGCTATTTAGTGACCGCTTTAACCTAATTCGTGACGTCTGCGCCCGTGCAGCTCCGTGCAGCTTAATCAGCTTAAGCCGCGTTCTATCTGGATCGCAGCATTAGAACGAGACACCGTTAACTTTAACTTTTTTTTATATAGTTTTGCTTTCACGTCGAGTTTGGTATTCTGCGAGCGCCACACGTCATTGGATTTCTATATGCATGTCCATACAATGTAAATATTCGCTGGCTCCCACACAACAGGTGTAGCAAATGCTCGACACACAACTATCTATTTTACTTACTCACTCCAAACATTTTCCATGCAAGGCCTATAGTTACTATTATGCTTTTGCTTACATGTACAATGGTACGACACACCCGACTTTGCTACGATGTAGAAAGACCCCGATGGCAGGAAACTGCGCCTGTAATAAACATGACATGTCAGTCAACGCTCATTCATCATATGTAATAGGCCCATACCATAGAGTTTATGCAAACAATAATATGCTCGCCCACTCGGCGAAAAGTGCTAGCCCCCTCCATCGTCTACAGCTGATTCTAGAACAATCTAGAACATTCTAATCTGCTGAAAGAGAGAGAGAGAATCTATAACATGGCGAGTTCAGAATTAACGGAAGAATATGAAGACATTTTGCTCGAGTCTTGCAATTGTAGCTATTCTACAAAGTATGAAGATTTAATGGCTTGCTTAAAAAGGCCGAAGGGAAGCCATCAATAACAATTGGAGACTTGTTAAAAAAATGACAAATAAAATTTTGATAGAAACAGCAATGTCTTCTTCTGGCAAAGGTAAATCGCTGAATAGTATTTTTGCTGAAATTTTTAGTTACTTAAATGTTATTTTAATAGCTTATTTCGGTTAAACAGTCAGCAAGTTAATCAATTTGAACAACTCTAACTACATCTGCCGCCATCTGGCGAATCTATTTGAGGTCGACCAAAAGAATACTAGTTTAATAAATGTACAAAACATCAGTTTATACACTTGTTAATTGCGACATGCAATGAATGACACATCGAAAACAGCAAAAATCATAAAAAGGTGATATCACTCACTATCACATCGCCTAACTGTCAATGTGCTGTTGAATAATATCACCTTTTTATG
>Ga0209671_1009209_pt1 | contig 10351 bp, 2 predicted proteins | sample WorMetHERISLAND2_2_FD_187401 | JGI IMG/M metagenome (GOLD analysis project Ga0209671, IMG submission 187401) | Marine gutless worms symbiont microbial communities from Max Planck institute for Marine Microbiology, Germany - Olavius geniculatus... | ecosystem: Host-associated > Annelida >... | reverse complement strand
AGCACAGGCGTAATGTTTAACTGCATCGCTAGACCAGTTGCTAATAAACGTAACAAGTCAGATCACATCACACCTTAACTCCAGCACAGGACAGATGCGACCTTTCGTACGTCTTAACACGGGCCGACCAAGGAAATTACAGAAAGTGTCTGCGACAACTGTGAGGACAGCAGACGACGTTGTGTTGCGTAAGTTATGACGATTCCCTAGATGTTCTTATAAGTTTTTCAAAAGTTTCTTTGTTAGCCACTGTCTTTTAGAGTTTGTGTAACTTTTAAATGTTTATACGTTTAATGTTTTTGTTGCATTTTTGAATTAGCAAACGTCCGAGAATTAAACGCATTCTTCGGCATACTTTCAACTCCCTCATTCCATCGGTGCTCAATTTGTGACAAAAAGTGGCGACATGTACAGTGTCAATCAAAGTCACCGAGACAGAAACGCCGAAGGCATCGAGCGAGAAGCAGAATAGAGGGCATCTTTTCTTTATTCTCACTCAACTAGAACATGTGGGAAAACGTCGTACGCTCTCATTCCCATCTGAGTCCGAAGCAGAACACCAGTCGAAAACAAATGTTAGTGCATAGTTCTATTGAACTTGAGAAGAACTTATTTAGTGCGTAGCAATTTGGTACTTTCGACGCTTCAAACGTCGCAAATGCTCAGCGCGTACCGCGACGTCAGCGTGACAAGAACTGCCGGTGTAGCGAAAAATTCGTCACACCGGAAAATAATTCCCATAATTTATGCAGCAGTACGGGCTAGGACTAAGATAAAAGATAGGGTCAAGGTTAGGATTAGGGTTGGGGTTAGTGGTAGGGTTAAGATTATGGTTTGGATTATGGCTAGGGTTAGGGTTAGTGTCCGTCCAGCAAACTTAGAGCAAATGTATTCAAAATACACGTGCTATTGCTTGACGTTTGCTGAACGTTTGCTGGAAGTTTGCTAAAGGTTTGCTGGATCGTGTAAACACCCTATGAGATTACGGGCAGTTATAACACTTCAGTCACTGCGGTGAGAGATAGGCAATCATTAAATACAATTAAATTTTATTCTCTGAATCGAGTGTCTGCTAAGTAACTGACCTGTGATCCATGTGAAATTGCTGCCCACGGCGACTTCAGAACACAGCAGAATCATACATCCGACAATGACGACGACCACTACGACAACCGATGCCATCATTCTGTCGTGCGGCAACGACTACACTGAAGTAGTTACGCCGTCGTAGTTGCGCACTGTAAAGCTCTCTTCAGAACACCCGTCCGCTGCTAATTAAGCCGCGTACAGAGCGACGTGACTGAACTGAACTGACAAGGTTTAGTTTTTGACGAACTCACCAATGGGCAATCAGGGCGAGCTTATTGATCATTGGTTGGCGCGTACGTGAGCATAGTCACGTAGGCCACAGACGCCGTTAGACGGTGCCTACTGTAATGCATTTATTGATTGCTCATTGGTCAGTTTGTCAAAAACTAAGCCATGCCAGTTCAGTTCAGTTCAGGCTACGCGTCAAACATGAACTCACGTACTGTCGTAGTTACGTCGCAGTTACAAATCGCGCAGCTCTCTCTGTAATGAGACCCCTTAACTGCTTTCGGGTCGGCTATAATGCAGTGAATGACGCCGTCGGTATAGTGGCTTCGCTTGCAATGCGCTCTGTTGTTTCAGACGCTGGCACGCTCAAGAGCACGATCACCGATAGTGAGACGTCGATTTAGACGAAAACGCATGCACACACGTTTTCATGGCATGCTCAAACAGCCGAATCTTCGGTATATTTTCCATTTTTGGAGACTATTTTTTATGAAACAGTTAGGAACGGTAGTTTTCACTAATCTTATGTTTTACTTAACTTTTATTTTTCTTAATTCATTCAAACGGCCTGTGGAGAGCTGATAGCTTTTCGCTGGGTCTGAATAAAGCATTTATTTTAGTGCATTTTATGATCAAAAATTATTTTATAGAGCACATCACACAGCTATAATATTAGTAAAGAAGCGGAAAAACTGACATAAATTGAAATATTTTATATTTTGATTTTTGGCTTAAAAAACAATTTCGTTTTTACAGAAAGCCTAAAACCTTGAACTGCCTACCACACTGTGCGCGCCACACGGCGTGCCGTTTTGCTAGCGTAAGCCTAATACCCCGTTTACACGACCAAGCTGGCTCGACGAGGTGGCTATATGTTAGCTAGACAAGCCAGAGCGATGTTTGCTCGATGTTTGCTGAACGTTTGCTTGACGTTCGCTCGATGTTTGCTCGATCGCGTAAACGGGGTATAAGTTTTCTGTTAAAATGCGTACAGAGTGACGTAACAAAACTGAACTAAACTGAATTTAACTTAACCTAACTAACCAATAAACGAGTTTAGTTCAGTTCAGTAACGTCGTTGTATACGCACTTTTAATTTGGTCAACAGTTTAGCTCACAAATTCAGTGAAATTTTCGGTTAAACGTTTAGCAAATTAAACTTTGAGCCCATCACATGCTGCTGCTGCTGAGGGGACACTGCTAGAAACGATAATGTTTGTTATCAACGCGCAATGTGTGCTTAAATGTCGCCACAACATACCGGCGTTAATTAATACGAGCCGCCATGCGGAGCACTGTGCATTAATAACAAAATACTTGGAAATCCGGATGACAACAGTACAAAAACGCAGATCTGGCGGAAAAAGCAAGTTGTGTCACTAAATTTTATACATAGCGAAACATAAGCCTAACCGAGCCTACAGTAGGCTTTAGCTTAAACGGTTAAACCATACTCAGGTCGCTACAGTACTGTTTTCACAACTTTCGGCCGCAGTCGTGCGTCATGAAGCAAACGACGATGTAGTCGATGCGATCTGAACTTGGTTTAAGTACGATACCGCGTACTCGCTTACCCACCCCAGCAATGCTGTATAGATAGGCCTAACAATAACATTCAAACTAACTACATTGATTGAAACTGCGCACAGTCAGACAGTAAGTGGTACGTGATTCTAGCACCGTCCGAAGTGACTTTTTGCAATACGTTTTTGACTTTTGTAAATTACGACTTACGAGCTCGTACGGTAGGAACAAATTGGACGGACAAACGGACGGACATGACCCGTAACGCGCCCTATTATACGTCTGCATAATAAGCGAAGTGTCAAACGACGATCAAACGAAACAGACCACAAAACAGCTAGATTGACAGTTTCTATCGACAGAAAATGTCAAACAAAAGAAGCCGAGGCGAAAGATAAAAATTTAAAGGAAAAAAAACGATTGATCGCCGCGCTAAGCTTATGACAGTTTTACACGCAGCGGTAATTATAATGCACATGTTGTCACGAAAAATGCGTGCATTCCGTGAATCATTGCAAATTGCAACGCCAGTGTGAACAAATTACGAAAAACACTTTTGTCGACTATTCGCCGGCAAATGCTAGAACACTGACAACAAAATTTATATAGCCACCGCATTCTATTATCTTGTTATGGCCGCACTTACAATGATATTTATTTCCAAAATGTTTTACAAATTTTTAAATTTTTAAAGTTTCCTTTGTCGATCGCTGCAAAAATTTGCCACATAGTCGAAAAATGACTGTATTGTAATTTCAAAAAATAAGCTTCAAAATTCGGCGGCCTAAAATTTGGTGCGGTCAAAAGACTTCCAATGTTTAGCGCGCTTTCAGACAACTTCGGACTTGTGATCGCGAATATTCGTGCAAAATATCCAAGCAGAAAAATCGACAACTGGAAAACAACATTGCAAACTTTTATCTCTCGCGCATCATGACTTGATCTGGTAAACGTTTGCTACCCAACCGGCGAAAAATTATGACCCCGCGTTTCCGGTTAGCAAATTAGGGCCATAAATGGTGGCCATCTGCAGCGACGGCCAGTGGCTTTTATCCCTATACCTGGTGGACGCAGCTTGCGCCCAGTGAAAAATAAGGAGAAAAGTTTTGACAAGGTTGTAGATCAAAACTTTTCCTTATTTTTCACTGGGCAAACTACACCTTAACGAAACCTCCCCATATTTTTTACTTTCCACTTATTTTTCAATCTGCACCATCAACAAACTCCCCTATTTTTACTTTCCCCTATTTTTTACTAGGCAAACTACACCCTTAACAAAACTTTTTCCCTAGAGAGTAAAGAAGCCCAAAATGGAAAGGGAAAACTTGAGTCAAAAATTGGGGAAAACCTCAGCTTAAAACTGGGGGAATTGCGCCCGATTTTTATTCCAGATTTGGGGGATAGAAGCCACTGGCGACGGCGTGGGTTAAAAAAATCGGCGGGGCAAGATGTTGCGAATTTATGACAGAGGAGCTTATGAGTGCTCAGCAGAATCTCAATTTTGCCCTTAAATTTCCCCTCAAAAAGACTTTTTAACCCTTAATTTTGCATTTGTTCACAAGATTTCTTTTCACAAAAATTTTTTTGACACTTTTTCGACTGCCCGAAATTCAGGAAAAGGATCAGTGGCCATCTATGAGTCCGCAGGACGCTACAGGATGCTAGTTTCTGCCAAGTATATTCAGAAATCGCCAGAGACTGCGAGATAAAAAGAAAGAGAGAGAGAGAGCTTGAGAGTTAACGTCGCGTGGCCGTATGATGACGTTTTAGTGACGTCATCAACTGATGCTTATCAGAAGGGCATCCGGGCTTGTCCGTTGGGACCGCGATCAACAAGCAGAGATGGGCAAAATATTGCATTACCGCAGCAATAGCGCGCTAACGGTATAGCCACGAGTAATAGTGAAATATATCGTATTAGCCATGTACTAAGGCAGCATAAAGCAAACATCACATAATATTAGCTACCGGTAAGGCAAGAAAAAATGTCGGTGCCGATGTCAGCATATGATATGCGGTCGTCCATTTAGCTCAATCAATCTTTCAATTAATGAATAAATTTAATAAATAAATTATTTAACCAATTAGCCGGTAATCGTTCTACCACATAGCAAAATTTCGTATGGAATATCGCGGTAATTCAAGTCACGGTACGTTATCGCGGTATTTATAAATCTCGCCACACTGCCCACCTCTAAACCTAGTAGGCTACTAGCAAGTGCGTCGGGACCGACTGCGGAGGGGTAAAATGCGACGAGTTCCTACGGCGTTGACGTGCGCTTCATCGTTTCCATGGTTACGATATTTTACTGCCTCCGCAGACGCGGTGCCATACAAACATAACGTTACGATGAGATGGCAAATTCTGCGCCGATGACGTTAGCATCAAGAGAAAGGAATTCCAGAGAACGCAATCCGCTATGAACCTTGGTCCTTGGCTTTGGAATTTGGCCTTGGCCAAAAAAAATCAAAACCGAAATCTTCTGCGACTACAATAACTGGATAATTATAACTGTAATTGCATTTAAGAAAGAGAAGTGTTTCTCGAACTGCTACAAAAAACTTCCTTGAATAAACTTATAGGTTAAAACGTAACTTACTGGTAATAAGTTATGATAAATTCGATAAATTTATTATATATAGCTTATTATATTATAGCTTATTAATTTTTTTTTCTGATTTTCAGTAACTGGATAGTTCAACTCATTTTTACGTATTATGCCATTTAGCTTTAAACATTTATAGTTAATGGCTGTGCTGGTTTATATTTCGTATTTTTCACAATAAAAAAATCCAGATAATTTTATCTCCTTAAATTTTAACTTAAATTTTAGGCATATATTCTCAAAAGAAATCGATTATTTTTCTAGGTAGTTATTTATGATTAAATAATTGATATTCTGTACTGTTCTGCAGGCCTATTGCACAATTGCTGTCTCTGATTTTTTTATATACTGAAAAACCATTTTGATGTTTTGATTCGCTGCTAGCTCCTGTTACAGCGTTTAAATAGCATCACTTGCGGCTCCGGTTTCCATGGCAACGCATCGCTTGACCCTCTGTTATCCTCTCGAAGGTACATTAGCTGCCTGACATCTTGTATATACGCAACGTATTAAAACATCTCACGCACTCTTTCATCATCGCATTTCCGCTCCTCCGTGTATATTCTCCATTTAAGTTGCATTAATTAGTAAGTATGTAGCTGACTGCACACAGCTCGCATGATGTCCGAGTTTTTTTTAAAATATTTCCTGTCTTGTTGGTACAGTTAGTTTGATAAAAATAGTTTGTATCAGAGCTGTCATATTCAAAACAAATCCATTGGGCCCCAAAATTCAACTGAACCTTGTGCAGTTTTTTTTTAAATTTCGATTTCTTAGATTTGACCATTTATGTCCATAGCGCAACTAGCCTACTCTAATCATGTAATCATTACACCCCGTTTACACGATCAAACAGACATCAAGCAAACATCAAGCAACCATCAAACAAATGTATTCAAAATACACGTGCACGACGTGTGCTCTAATTGCTCGATGTTTGCTTGATCGTGTAAACGGGCTATTACATTTCACAATCGTCGTTTGTATGTACGATAACAGAAACTAAAAAATGTTGACCCAGTGCCGACGTATTACGCGGCCGTCCGTCGAAAGCTGCGCAATCTGACCCTAACTTCGAACTTTTACGTTTTAGCCAAAATGACACATCAACGATTGATCCTACTCTACGGACCGTTTACGCCAGTTTCAGGTTTTCTACGCCATTTTGTTTTTTGAGTTATGAGGCCGTGCGGGACAGACAAACGGACGGGCAAGAACCGTAATGCGGCTTCTTAAGACAGCCACATAATAAAATTGTCTCAGGTATAAGCCACGGTTAGAAAAACGTATGACAATAACAGCACTATAATAGCTTGGTAAAGCAGAGATAAAGCACTGAACGAGATACTAGAGATGCGCAATCTTGACGGATTACGTCCGAGGATTATGTGAAATTTAATATCCGAGATACACGCGTGTAATGTTAGTTGCATCCGACAGTGAAAACTTAACCACTCCATTTGTCTAAGCAGACTGTAGGCTATACTCTTCTACTTGCCGCTATTAGTTCCATTAACGCATTTTAGCTTGACAAAACGTTTTGTGAAAGTATCAAGAAATGTGACCAAAAATTTCAACCAAGAGCAGAAATTTGTGCACTTTTTGTCTCTACCTGCTGCCAGCAACACTATCTCCTAAACGGGTGACCGTCGTAGTATGCAGTCAGCCACCGAGGTTAACTCAGCCTAGCCATCCGTCCGTAGATATGCGCAATGAGTACCTGCGAAAGCTTGGATGTATGTAAACAAGCACACCGCGCGATGCATCAGCCATGTATCCGTGGTCTCGTATTGTAAACTAGTGTCTGACGGAAGGCTAATGCAACAGAGATCAGCGACGTTCTATGGGTCTTATGACTCGGCAAGAACTTTACGTTTTTTACTTAGCGTAAGAGTTTTTCTGTGCACAATATTGAAATAAATAGTATTTGGTCTGCCGTATAGAGTGTTTACACGATCCAGCAAACGTCCAGCAAATTTCCAGCAAATGTATTCAAAATACACGTGCTAATGCTAAACGTTTGCTGGACGTTTGCCGGAAGTTTGCTGGACGTTTGCTGGATCGTGTAAACACCCCAGTAGCAATGCCGAGACAAAATGTAACACGACAGGTAGGAGGCCTAGCCTACCGCAGACAGTGAGTGACTAATTTTTGTCGTCCTTGTTTGTCGTAGTAACGCGCGGTCGGAAAACCGAAAATGAAGACGAATGACGTCATCGTAAGACGGACGACAGCCAGCTTGGCGTTTGGTCCTTATTCACCGCGACTAGTTGAGATAAATGTCCGGATTACGCTGATCGTTAAGCCGCTAAGACGCTGAAGCTGATGCTGTCACCTATAACCACACTACAATCTTTGCTGGAAGGGAGCGCTATAGTCCACACACGCAGTCTTGACTTTGACTTCGCTATATAGCCTACGTCGATGTAGGCTAGGTAGCATTGTACTGCGCAGAGCTGTTATTAGTGCAGAAAATGGCCCCAAATGGCTTATTTTGTGCTGATGCGCCGTTAAGCAACCACCGGGTACTCACTCACTAGTGGCAGTGCAGAAACGGAACATGCTAACACGATTGTTCGGCGTCTCAACTCTCAAGATTTTCCGTTTTCGGCGCTCGTTTACAAACGTTCCATAATCGAAAGCGTCATGACGTGCTATACTAAAAACAAAATAATAATCCGTATTATCTACGCCGCGTTATGACGATGATACACTAGGCCGACAAGAGCAGCCGGCGCTGCAACACGTTCTGCTGGCAGCTTTAACGAGCAATCTGTAGCTGTAACAGTCTCCTTGTATGCTGTAATGCTTAGCCTTTCATTAACTCAGCAGCAACAAGTGCACATAGATGGGAGTGGAGTACCCATGCACTCAAACATATCATCATCATCGTCATCATCATCTCTCTTTAATAAAACAGATTGACAAAACGCAACCATACAAAGCATACAAAATAACATGAAAAATCTGATAAATGTCGTTGAATAAAACTTTGTCCAAATAGTTACTACTGTAGTGTGACTATTAGGTGGAAAGTGCTGACTAATAAATGTCTTTGAACAACATTCTGTTTATGTAATTTCTACTATCAGTCTTGACAGATAATGTGAAAGAATGACTACAAATACATTAGTTGCTACACTTGTCAGTACTTAATCAAGTATGTCACGTATACAATCAAGTTAAGTTTACACCTTCAAGTCTGCCTATTTCATATCCGGCGTCGTCCTCCTATCTCTCAGAACAGTCTCTGCGGTGATATAACCGCCTATAGTCATGCTTCAGCCAAACGTGATGACTGAAACGCATCTCCAGTCTGTTTATAGCACGCACGTCCCACGCAAAACACGCCGTCGATCACGGCCATGAAATAAGTACGTTTCGATCAACACGGTCCAGCGTTAATTTTATTAGTTGCTCGTTACACTCGCATCAATGGTACACATCCAATCGTGATGAAACGTAGCCTACGCTTATGCATAAATAGCACTCTCCAAAGGCCGCATTGAAATCCAGATTGCAAAGCAGTAGACCTACAGCGAAAACTAGAACTAGGCTAGGCCTACGTAACTTCCGAGAATGGTGGTGAGTAAAATAATTGTGGCCCGAATATAAGCCTAGAAATCTGCTATTATCTGCGTACGAATTCGTATATATCTCACCATAGATGTAAAAAACGTTTTAGAAAAACAAAAAAAAAAACGTTAAAAATGTAAAAAAAAGTGGCAGAAATAAAAAAAAACGTTTATAAAGGGTAGTAAATGACGGTCCTACTTTGTTCAACTTTTTGTCTAAAACCCAATAATGTATGTGCAATATAACTAGAACTAAAGAAAGAGAGATAATTTTACTTAATTTTTATTCAGGTGTGTGGCCATAGCACTAGACTAAGTAAATAACTTACCACCTTTATAGCTTATTAATTCGTTTCAGTGGCTTTGAAAGTGAACGTTTTGTTGAAAAATAAAAAAAAAACGTTAAACACTTAAAGAACATGGCAGGAATAAAAAAAACGTAAAAAAAACGTTTTTTACATCTATATATCCAACTGTCATGTGGGCGGAGACGAATACAGGTTTTTTGTATTATGAGCAGGTATTTGATGACGTCAGAACATGACATGGCTGCTTTAAGGTTGCCAGTGTAGGCCTACTTGTATTGTTGTAATACTACTTGCACAGAACACAAGCTTCTAAGCATATAGCATCTTAGATCACAGACGTAGTCACGTAACAAACGTGATGAGAAAAAAGGCTAAAAAAACACTGAAACGCGTTCTTGCGAAAAAAAGCAAAAAAACGTTTAACCCCTTTTATTCACGGTACAAACTTTTTCAAATTCGTAATTTTGCTCATCATACTGTAAGTAAATCTAAATACAAAATTATTCATTATTTCGTCAGTGGCATTTAAATTTGCGTAAGCTTATATAATTATTCTCAATAACCGTTATTTTCACTGCATCCTAGCGTTCATTGTATCGTGCGATAAAGCAGCGTCACCATAGCGTGTATATGGGACTGTGAAAACTGTGGGACATCGCTTTCTTTCCGCGACCGGAAGTTGGAGCTGCACGGCTTTCGGATAGAGGCGGTACGGTCGGTCCACCCTAACGACATTAAGCTAAGCTTTTTGTTATAACAGGCTGCGCAGGCTGTAAAAGGTTAAATTTACCGACGACAACGACACAGTGGTGTAGCCAGAAATGTAGACTGAGGGTTTTCTTCCCTTTCCTCCCTTTTACTTTTTCCATTTTCCCATTCTCTCCCGTCTCTTTTTTCCCGTTTCTTTCGCTTTTTAGGGTGTTTACACGATCCAGCAAACGTCCAGCAAACGTCCAGCATTAACACGTGTATTTTGAATACATTTGCTGGAAGTTTGCTAGACGTTTGCTGGATCGTGTAA
>Ga0209671_1009208_pt1 | contig 10351 bp, 10 predicted proteins | sample WorMetHERISLAND2_2_FD_187401 | JGI IMG/M metagenome (GOLD analysis project Ga0209671, IMG submission 187401) | Marine gutless worms symbiont microbial communities from Max Planck institute for Marine Microbiology, Germany - Olavius geniculatus... | ecosystem: Host-associated > Annelida >... | reverse complement strand
GGTCGGGCCAAAGGGGGGTTGCGGTCACAGAAAATCGACACACGGGACCCAAAAATCAAATCGCGGAACCTATTCAAGGCCCATATCACTGCGTAGGCCTTCCGCTCGATAGTGGACCAGCCCATCTGTGTGTCACTCAATTTCTGTCTCGCAAAATCCAACGGATGTTCCACACCCGGCGCATCAATCTGTTCTAGGGTGGCTCCCACGGCCTTCCCGCTAGCATCGGTATAAAGATGGAAGAGTATCCCAGTGGTAAGGATTCATAGCACTTGTGCAGATGAAAGTTCGGCTTTTATACAATCATAAGCCTTTTGACAATTCCCGGACCAACGCGATACGATTACATTGGGCACACCCTTTTTGGTCAGATCAGTGAGAGGCACGACAATGGCTGAGAAATGTGGGATATATTTTCTGTAATAGCCAAACGCCCCCAACAACGCTCCCAGTTTCTTTTTGGTGCGAGGCACCTTAAGTTTGGCTAAGCCCTGCAAACGCTGGGGATCGGGTCAACCAGTCATCCCACAAATTTTACTTCGGGCTTGCCGAATTTGCACTTGTCCAAATTCAGGGTCATGCCAGCCTCGCGCACAAGGTTAAGAAATCGACGTACGTGGTTCAAATGGCTCCCAATTTCGCGAGTTCACCTTAATATCGTCAACATAAGAGTCAGCAAAGTCACGAATGGGTCGCAGCATCGATCGAACAGCACGGACGAATGTGGCACCAGCGTTCTTGAGTCCGAATGGCATCCGAAGCCACTCGTAGAGTCCATCTTGCGTTATAAATGCCGTCAGCCAGCGGTGTTCTTTCGCTAGCGGAATCTGCCAGTAGCCAGATTTGGCGTCGAACGTGCTGATAAAACGTCTCTTGCCGATGCTGCGCAGCACTTCGTCGATGGTCGGCATCGGGTAAGCGTCACCGACAGTAAATGAGTTCAGATATCGGTAATCGCAGGCTATACGCACACCACCGTCCTTCTTCGCTACGCACACGATCGGACTTGCCATCGGACTGTTCAAAGGTGTATCAGACCTTTGTCGAGCAGGTCTTGGATCTGGCGGTCGACCTCCGGTTTGAATGCGTCTGGCACACGGTAGGGACGCATCTGCCGTGGCACGAATTGGTCGGTGGTCTGGATTCGATGCACCACCGCGTCGCACCTCCCTGGTCGGTCGTCGAACTGGTCGGCGAAATCGTCGAGCAGCTGGTAGAGTTCTTAACGTTGGTCGGGCTGAAGATGCGCGACCTTGTCGTCCTCGACTCGCTGACTGGGCAACAGACAACTCGACACAACAGGTATGGGAGTTAGTACATTTCCAGGCATGTTATCCCAATTATCAATCACAGAACAACCATGCACACGGGTTACAATATGTCGCATTTTATTAGCGTAAACATGCCTGGTCCCACTGTTTTTCAAATCGATGAGATAGCTATTTTGGGACATGGTTTTTACAACTGTCCCGGAATTTTGCCATTTGTTTAGCAACTTGCTTCCACTCTCCGGGGCCAATACGATAACTTGGTCCCGTTCGTGAAATGTTTTGTGGCGGGCCCTCAGGTTATACCGTTCCACGTAGCCGGCTTGTTGCTTGCCATCATGTTCGTCAGCATAGATGGCGGTCTCACACAGTTTCTGCCTGAGGTCCAGGAGATACTCCTCGATGGGTTTCCCGAGGTCAGGTGAGATTTTCTGCTCTCCTGCCCAAGTTTCTTTTAGTACTGCCAGCGGACCTCTGGGAACAAGCCCATACACAAGCATATACGGTGAAACCCCCGTAGTAGCATTGGGAACCTCCCGCAATGCCCACACGATCAGCGGTACGTACTTATGCCACTGGCGCTGATGGTCGCGAACCACATGGCTTAGCATATTCTTATGCCGATGACACACAGTCAGATATTGGAGTCGAAAGTCGACTCCGAAAATCGACCTAAAAAATCGGTAGCAATTTTTGAGGTCGATTTTTCATACCGAATCCACTTGGGATGAAAAATCGGTGCCGAAAACAAACATGGCTGAGTGCAACATAAAAATTACGAATTTCCCGTATAATCTGCACTTAGTACCGGATAGAACAAGATAAAAAGTTTAATGAAAAGAAATGTAAGAGAAAGCTATGCATGAGCGTTTTCACCACCTGCAATGGATTTATTCCCTAGATGGCTTACCACGTCTACGGTACCATTCCAACTAAAGTCAACAGAAATTATAGTCGGACGGTCGGACAGAATTAAATTTGTTTTTATCGATTATTTTTCTGGTAGCACCGGCACTGGTAAAGACAAAAGAATGAAATATGCCTAGGTCTAATTGTAAAAATTAACTTACCATGACAACGCAGTCATTTTGCTAAATTTATTTTCTATTATAAATGGCAGCATCATTGTTTGTTTGCATTGCTTTACTATCAGCTTAATCTTACACAACCGGCAGTTAATTTTACTGCTAAATTGTTGTGACGCAAAGGCTATTAAACTGATAGCGAGATAAAAATTGTAGTAGGCCACATGTTCGTATGTAACGTAACACCACATTTTAGTTAACAGTTGTTATATTCAAAACTGTTTGCAATAATTATGATTAGCAATATTCTTTCGTTTAAAATGCAAAGTTAAAATAAAAACTTTGCTATATTCGAATTTTCTGCAATAATGTTAATAACTGTTTTTGTGTGACCAATTTCCGTGACACAAGTCGGCCTGAAAGCAGATAAAAATGTCAACAATGACCATTGATCAATCACGCGTCGAGTTTCACGCCGATTATCGGCTTGGAATAGAGCAGTGTTCTAATCGGCGCCCGTTTTCGGCGCCGAGTTTTCGTGCCGATTTCGGATCCGAATTCGCATGACAGACGGTACAGACAACAGACCGATGCCGTCCATGTTCATCACCTGGAACGGGACATCTGCTCGTGTTATCGGCGTGATTGGGACTCGGTCGGTAGTTACCGGCCTAGAACGCAACTGGCACTCCCAACACGACTGCACATGCATTAGCATGCTTTAACGTAGCACCGGCCAGTAAAACGACATCCTAATACGTTCCCGGGTTTTACGTTCCCCTAGATGGCCACCAAATACGGACTCGTGAGCCAACCGTAAGATCTGACTAATCCGTCCCTGTGGTACGCACAAATGACAAACAGATTGGCCATCTACCTGGTCCTCATGATACAACAGGTCTTTGTGGACCACAAAACCACCCTTCCCTGCCTGCGCTTGTACCCAACATGGAGCTAAGGTCAGGTCTTGCTCCTGCTCTTGGGCCAAGGTTGCCGAATTTCCTGGGTTAAATTAGTTTGCAGGTAAACTATTCACATTCTCGGTGAAACATTCCTCGACATCGGAGTGCTCGGTCTCGGTCGTGACGTCACATACGTCAGTGGCGACAAACCAGGATACACTAACCGCACCCGCAGCTGCCTGTAAGTCCGGAACGACATTTATGGGTAAGATGACGTCATAATCAGGAAAATGCAAATCAGTAACAGCACACACAATGGGTATTTCGTGCCCATTATCACAATCAACATCACTCAAGCACACAGTTAGGTTTGCTAACGTAGCACGAACCGTTTGGTCCCTCCTAAAACCGTGAAGAGTGACATTACTTACTGTCTCATCACAGCACCACGAGAATAAACGGTTACTAACTAGAGGTATTTGACATCCGCTATCCTCAAGGGCGACACAATCACACCCCGACACAGTCACATTAACATATTTTAACAAATAGATACACACATTGGGGTTGCTTTTAACCGTGTTTACAGTATCAACGATCGGATACTCCCCGAATGGTGTAATTTGGGCAGTAATAAAAGTGACTTGCCCGCTGCCGTCCTCGTACTGAACGCCCATATCGCGGGTCGCCACTCTCGACAGACCCACCGTTGACACGAGGTTGACACGAACGCCTCCGCCTTGAAAACCGCCTCGGTGACCTCTTCGGTGTCCTCCACAGTATCCTCTTTGGAAACTGCCTTGGTATCTACCACGACTGTTGTTCTGCTCCTGAAGACAGTCTCTAGCCATGTGCCCGAGCTCACCACAGCAATAGCACCGGACTTTCTGCGTCTGGGTCGGTGACTGGTGTCCACTCACTCCGCCTCGTCCTGACTGGTACTGTGCACCACGATTGCCTCTGTAGTTCTGGCCAGCCGTCGCTCCGTCTAACGTCACTGCAGTCGCCACCTTCGCCGACTTGCGCCTTCTGACCGATTACCTTGGCTCGGTTGTTGACATAGACGTCGGCGAGCGAAGCCACCTTACTGGTAACGTACCAGCTCTCTTCTTCTTGGGTTAAAACGTAATTCAACAATCCTTGAGGGAGTGACCCCTTTAGCCGATCGCTAATCAATAACTCAATTAGAGTTTCGTAATCCTCAACCAAACGGCTTTTGAGGTAATACGACAGCAAATTACGTAGCCTAGCGGCAAACAAAGTGTACGTCTCACTGGCACTTTTAACAGCCGTTTCAAAACGAATTTTATACTTCCTAGGAGTTAGTTTGGACTCAGTAAGTAAGAACTTTTTAAGTTCATCGTACTTACTCATATCGTCAAACGTCATTTGATTTACGAGTGATTTGGCCTGAGCAGTGAGGAGAGGTATTAGTATTTTAGCTTGTACCTCCACAGGAACCTTGTACATCGCCTAGAGTTTTTCTACGGTCTCAAAAAATTGGGGCAGCTCAGCACTTTCGAAAGGCATTTTTGGCAAAACGTGCCTTATCATCTTCCCAAATCTTTTCGTCTGAAGAGCTAAATTACCCGCCCCGCTAAAATCGGACGGGATTTGACCGTCTACTCCCTCGGCGTCACCTGGCTTAGCTTGTCGGTTTTACCAAGTTCTACCAAGCGGATTTCATGGTCTAACCTGTCCTGCTCGGCTTTCAACCGGGCATCACGTTCGGCCTGCTCCCGGGCAACCGTCACCTCCAGTTCACGCCGTTTCTTATTCCGCTACTCCCTCCTTTTCTCGGCCTCTAACGCGAGTTTCCGGACATCAGCATTTCGATCAGCCTTTTTCTCTTCTGCCTCTCGAGCAGCCTTTCGCTTTTCTTTCTTGGTTTGGCGCTCCTCTCGCTTCGCCCGGTTTCCCTCCAGCTCGAGCTTCCGGAGACGGACTGTCGCGCTGCCGCCCTCCAAAGTGGCACTGCTTGAATCTCCTGCGAAAAGGGGGATCTGTGAAGCCTCCCGTGCCTCCCGGATAATGTCGGTCTCCCACTCTGCCGTGGGCTCCACCAGCATCGTCTCGGCCATGGCTTCTAGCAAATTCGTCCGCTATAACTGCTCCAGACGGTCTGGGTCGAATTCCGCTTTACCTAGCTTTAGGACTAAACGGGTGGAACTCATTTTTTTAATCTGTTCCTGCGTTTCCGAAGGTAAACCATCCATTATAATACACAAAAATTACTACCAAAGTCATGTTTGTTAGGGGGCACAATAAATACAAAATTATACCAATTGGCGTTGACTAACAAGACTGGGATCGTCACCACCGGTCTTACACTGAGTGTTTCTGACACGCGTTACCCTCGACTGCTCTCTGGTCAGCTACCGAGTCGGCCACTATCCTTGCGGCTCAATAAGCACAACACACACAATCAATATACGATCGAACACAACTAATACACAATCAAACAGAAATCACACACAAAATAAGCAAAACTGACGAAAATACGCACTGTATACAAAATTATACGCCAAATTACACTATCCCTCACAAGGCACCTATTTAAACGACCATCCCATTTCTGATACCAAATGTGGGGCTACCTTGTGAGGTTTGAGTCCTAGACCTATGCTAAACCTAGTGTAAAGTTAACCTAGGCCTAATGTTACAGAAACTGGACCCAACAATTAAAAGTAAAACAAATATACGATTAATAAAGCAAAATATTTACAGCGAGTGCATACAATTACGTGCAATGCAAATATCAAAACAGAATAAGCGCACGAATAACCGCTCAAATGCCAAGCAGTCGCAGCTGCCAATCAATAGTTAAGTCAAGTTATCAGAGAGTACATTCTCAAAAGTTTATCAGATGATATAATATAATCACATCAGCTAACTAAATCAAATATAATCAAACTTCGACAAGATTAATAGAATGTCAATCAATGAAACATTCACAAGTGATATTTTGCATACTAAGCCACATAAAACAGGCTCAATCTCAAACAGTTACAAGTCTAATAGCCACTCAGCAGCCTCCTAGCCTTTATTCTTTGTTCCAGGGTCTATCCGAGCACTCCTTTGCGAATCGCTATCTTGGGGGTCCTCACATGCCTTCCATCTCAATACTTTTACGCCTAGGGGCTACACAAGCACCCTATCGTTAATAACAAGCCAAACAAACGGCTGTACAACCTCGGCAAACACGCCTGCCACAAAAGCATATGACTTTCTGGTCTGCGTCAGATCAACATCTTACAGCAACTGGCTTCACAACAGCTCACTCGTGCCTAGCATTTGACGATGACCTAATTAATGCTGGGACTACTTAATGGCAGCCAGCGATTTTAATCTATGTCCCACTTGAAATGGCGCTAAGCCTATAACTCAATCTTTGATTGGCTAGCATCCAGAGTCTATTATAATAATACAGTCACGTAACGTATAAGTCGCATTAATACAACACGCTTACTTACAGGTGTACTTCCAGAGACACAAGTACAGGTACAATTAGCCATACACGACAGTGGTATTCACACACAGCATCAGACGCACTAATAGACGCACACCTACCATGCCAAGGCAGAACTGCTAAAAACATGACCGACGACTAAATCGACCATAAAATGCAACACGCACAGCGAAAAATACAGACAGCAAGCTTATTCGGCCTCGAAAATAATTTGACGACTTGATTTCCTACAAGTGTCATACACATATACCGGCCACGATCTGAGTAAGAAACAGTGTGGCTTGACAATGTCACTGTAGCTCAGACACATAAACACGCTATTTTCATGTACGAATTAAGTCCGTGTGTGTGTCCGAATACCTGTCTGACAATAGAGATCGCTGATGTGTAGACGCCAATGTTTTACAGTCTTTGTTGGACTGAGACAGCGCCCGCTTAGTTTTATTTACCAGAGATGACTCACGGGGTTTTCCTATGTTGAAAATAATTGTGTTTCTTTCTGTGTGCACGACGGTGTTTAACGATCTTTAACGGTGCGAGGTAACAACTTCAGCTTGGGCCGGACTGCAGCCGATTTAGAAGAAGGTTCACGTAGGTTCAAGTTTTGTTGTCGTCTGTTGCCCCTGCTACGTCGTGAACGACCTTTACTGATGGTTCGCTGGCTTGGACGGTTCGTTCTATACCGGTATTGGAACTTATCGAGTTCGGCTTGCGTTTCCTGCTGGGAAGTCTCTAAATCCACAGCACCTTGAATGTTCCCGATGATCAGATCACACATTGGGTCTTCCATGCACAGGGCCATCACTATCTCTATGAAGTAGGGGGTTCTGACAAAAATCCTTGCAGCTGGAGCATGACAAACTGCCCCGTCGTCCTCTTTCTGATCGGTTAACTTTTCGTCGCTAACTAGTGATCGACGAACCACTACGGTGGAGCATCCCGTGTCCCGCATCACACTAACTGGCTTACCCTCAACGGTACCAACCGCAACTGGCATTTGTTGTGCTTTATTCTGTAATAGACAGGCGTCGGCAACAACGGAGTGGTGCAGTCCACACTTTTGACATACGGCTATAAGAGCCTGACAGTCGTGTGTTGATGTAGGTAACTCGAGACACTGTGGGCAATGGATCCTCTTATGTTGTCGACAGGACAAAGGTGGCATTCTCCGCTCAGTGGGAGCCCTACTTGTCCTTGGCTGACACGCTGCAGCTTTGACTTCCCTCTCATTCTCTTTCAGGGGTTTCTTTCGTTCTGACTCGTCACGAATCATAGCAGCAATCTTTGCCCTGGTCAAACAATCTCTGGCTAAGTGTCCAGTGCGGTCACACAGAAAGCACTTCAGTCTCCTTCTCAACTGTTGTTGACCCGGTCCGGGTTGATGTTGAGCCTGTCTCTGCGATGCCTGGCCATACTGTTTTGATGAGAATTGCTGCCGAGATTGGCCTTGTTGTCTCGGTGGCCACGACTGTCTCTCGTAACCTGACAACGACTGCTGGGCTTGTCGTCGCTGACTAGACGAGTTCTGTGGGGACGCGTAAGTACTGGTGTTTTCCCTGACGCTCCGAGGCGATGATGAGTTAGGACACTGATGTTGTAAATGTCCATATCTATGGCAGTTATGACATTGCCGCATCTCAGGTCACAAACTCCGGAAGTTGGACGGTTTCGGGTTAATACCGAAGACGACATCATTGGCATGAGCTTCCGCGTAGTTCTCAGCCTTTTCTCCAAGTTCCTGGATGGTCTTTGGCTTTCCTTCCTTCAAGCTCATGGTCATTTCCTTGGGACATACGCTAAAATACTGTTCCTGTACCATCAGGATCTTCAATCCATCGAAGGTCTTTTCCGCTTTCGCTAACTCGATCCAACGCTGTAAATAGTTATCGATCCTGGTCAGAAACTGAGTTGCAGTTTCTCGAGGTTCTGGCTTGGCTGTACGGAAACATCTCTTGAATCCAGCTGACAGCTAATATCGCTGAAGAAAGGCAGCTTTCAATTGATCGTAGTTATTGGCTTGCTCGGTAGGTAACATGGAATACACATCCAGGACACGACCTTTTAGTAGCGCCGAAAGATACAAGGCCCAGTCTACCCTATTCCAACGCTGGCATGTAGTAAACCTTTCGAAGCGACCCACGTAACTATCTATACGTAACTATATATACGAAATCCCGTTTTTCGTCAAAGTACGGCATCTTTGGAGCTTTTTTACTGTCTCGTCTCAGTGACTGTGAACCAACTTTGTCTGTACTGACTCGACTAACATTAGCAATCTGCGCGACTTTCTCCTGAATCTGCATAAAGTCAGCAGCTACATCTCCAGTTTTTCTTTGAGTCATAACGAATTGTACTTGAGGTGGTGGAAACATATATCTTTTCTCACGAGATTTCATTTGTTTCTCATACTTCTCTAATTCACTTCTGTGTTTCTCACGTTCCTCCTCTTGACGTTGCTGCGAGGTAAGCTTAGACCGTTCCATTTCCTGCTCAAAGGCCAGTTTGGCTTTCTCAAATTCATGTTGTTTATCTTTTGCCTCTTTTTTAGCTAGAAGTAACTTAGTTTTTCTTTCTGCTTCTTTTCGTATGAACGCTCTTTTCTTTTCCTTTCTTTGTTCTTCCTTCTCCTTTTCAGCTCTTTCGTTCTTCTTTCTTTGTTTTTTTTCCTTTTTAGCTGCTTTCCGCTCCTTTTTTTCTCTCTGTTTTTCTCTCTCTTTATATTTTCTTTATGTTTTAACTTCTGTTGCTCCCGGATAAAGTTGAGTAAGTCCTCTCCTTCAAGGCCCATGGACGTACCAACTTCCTTCAACTGCTAAGCCAAAGTGGACAACATGTTGGACAAGGACAAATCAATTGGTCGTGCACCCAACTGTAACTAATAATTAACCCCAATGGAAGGCAACGAAAGCGCGATCGGGTAAACCAACCCAGCCAAAAACAAAGGGTAGGTAAAGAGCGAGTAAATGGGTAACCTAATACAACCCAACACAGACGGTAGATACTAATGTGTGAAAGGGTATTTTTTAAACCTCGTTCGGGTTAAACTCGAGAACTGACGATAGGTAATACGACTATAAGAAACCGGTATAACCCTAATATGCAAACACACAAACTTAAGAGTTAATGCTTTACGAGGTAGAATACTTAATTTTAAAACTATTGAAGGAGAAAACGAAAAGAAATTAAATTTAAAAAATAATTTAAATTAAAGTTAGAATTTAAATTTATAAAGTATGTAATTAATTAGAGGCCTAGGGAAAACTAAAGTTTTAATGTAATTAATTTTAAAGACGCACACTGTAAACAATAAAACTAACGGGATTATAACTCGACTCCGATCACGCAAAGTATAACTGAAGTTGTTGACCAAGAAAATTTTAACTGCAATAAAAAATTAAAAAAATAAAGGAACAACTAAGTATTGGCCGGAGTAATAAATGTTAACGATATCTAAACTATAACAGAAAAGGAAAACAAACTAAACAACAAACAAAGTTTATATGTATTGACCAAATAGGAAAGAAAAAACAAATTGTTACAAATGATATTATTCAGCAGCACATTGACAGTTAGGCGATGTGATGGTGAGTGATATCACCTTTTTTATGATTTTTGCTGTTTTCGATGTGTCACTCATTGCATGTCGCCGTTAACAAGTGTATAAACTGATGTTTTGTACATTTATTT
>Ga0209671_1009206_pt1 | contig 10352 bp, 4 predicted proteins | sample WorMetHERISLAND2_2_FD_187401 | JGI IMG/M metagenome (GOLD analysis project Ga0209671, IMG submission 187401) | Marine gutless worms symbiont microbial communities from Max Planck institute for Marine Microbiology, Germany - Olavius geniculatus... | ecosystem: Host-associated > Annelida >... | reverse complement strand
TTGGTGGCGTAGCATAGTGGTTAGAACGTCGGTCCTGGCCGGCGAACTTTCCCTATCCTGCGCTAGACTGATGGATGGCCGTGTGACCACTTTGTGGGTAAAGCGTCCGCTATCAGTCAACCAACAAGGCCAACTCAGCCTGTCATCCCTCCCGGGTCTGTTAAATGAGTAGTAACCCATTATATGGGTTACGGAAGGTGGGGAGCTTAGTACAGCTGACTGGGGCTGCCTAGCCGGCCGCTGCGCTAGCCTGTGTCTGCAGGCTGCCCGCGGTGGCTGGGCGGCCGGCGGCTCTGGTCAGTGACGAAAGCGCATTAGAGGCGAGTATACGCGACGATGCGCTATATAAATTGACGATCTTTACCTTTACCTTTTACCTTTATAGGCTTACTGACCATCTAGTAAATCACTTATTGCTAGCCTAACTGCATGCTTCTTGCCTGATCGTGTTAATTCTTTAGTTATAATAATACTATATAGTAATAATAGCGAAAGATGACTATAAAATTGCCGCTGTACAATTTGAAATTAAACTTTTTTATCTTTATCACTGCGGTCTACCGAGCTACGTAATGACTGTTTGATAGTCAGTGTGACTAGCCAGCTGGCTGTCTATTGCTGTGTGCACTACAGATTCTGAACAAGCTGCGTGCAGAATGTTCGAGACGGCATGATCATATGGAGTCATCGGTGTTGCGGATGATTACCGAAGACCTGCGTAGTCATACGCCCAAGTTTGATGACTGCCTGCCAGTCACGGAGGCAGTGCTGCAGTTTGCTGTCTGTACGCTCTGCCGGTGCGAGCACGGTGCCGCCGAGCCATGTTCCAGGTGCTGGGACGGTCGGCAGCAGATAGGGCGGACGGAGCGTGAGTTTATCTTCGATCTGGCGAAGAAACTCGGCGTCTCCAGTCTGCGTATCTTCTCCGGCAACTGGCAGAGTTTCCTAAGCTGTCACGAGCTGCAGCAGCTGATCGTGAGCGTCGCAGCGCCGCCAGAAGCTAACATTCTGGCTCCGGAGCTAATTAGAATCATCGACGAGTTCTACGAGTCACGTTTCGACCATGATGAAGACTCGTGTCTGCTGCTGACCAAGTATTTCCAGCCGGGTGACGCGCAGTACGCAAATATAGTATCGATGATCGTGAAGAACGCAGATCATTACGAGGCCGAGGCTCTGTTTCAGCTGGCACAGCTGCAGGCGTCAAATCGACTCACAGCAGATGTCATGAATGACCAGGTCTTCGCCATCGTCAGCACAGCGGTCGGGAAACTCGGCCACGAACCACCGTCGCAGAAGATTCTGGACTACGTCGACTGTGCGTTCTTAATGTGCACATCAGGTCACGAAGTCAACGTCACGAAGTTTGTGAGTCTGCTGTGCAAGCAGGCGCCGGAGCGCGCACATCTGAGCGGCGTCATTCTGCGCGTTCTGCAGCGTGTCGGGGCGTCCCATGCGTCGCTGATGCAATCGTCCGCTTCAGAGCTCGGCAAGGCGCTGATTGCCAGCTACCGTCGACACTTTGAAGCTCACCTCTCGGAGTGCGGCGGCAGAGCTTCGTACGCCGCAACTACGGCGTTGGTTGCACACATGCGGCACGCTCAGTCCGAGTGTGCAGAGAACGTTAAGGACGGCCAGGCCTTGTTCCAGTCGGAGATCGTCGACTACGTTCGACTTCGTTATCACAGCAGGAAGAAGCTCATGGAACTCTTGGCGGTCAGCTTTCCACCACCTGCTGCAAAGAAGTTCGGCTCAGACTAGCTCAACGATCAGACTCTGTGAGCTTAGTGCCAGCATATCACTGTTGAAGGGTGACCAGCCATTTCAATGGGAGGCTCCAAAATTTGACCCCTCGTATTTCCCAAACCCCTTAATTTTTCCACACCAAAATTTGCACAGATGATTACGTCCGGCATATCTCCCGATGTGCAAAAGTTGGTGAAATTCTGTTTATGGTAGGCTTCCCCACGAATAGGTGAAATATAACGCTTGCGTGACTTTTTGTGCCTTTCCTTCCCTTTTTACGCACGAAACAATTCTGTCCGTCCGTCCGTCTGTCAGTCCGTCTGTCCGTCACACGGGTACATCAGTCAAAAGCGGTGCAAGCTAGAATCACTAAATCTTCACCGTCGGCTGCCAGGAAGACTCTGGTTTCAGAAACCGTAATTTTTTTCCGTAAATTCGATGGGGGTCACCCCGAACGAGGGCGCTAAATGAGAGGGGGTTGGCAAAATTTGCGATTTTTGGCCAATAAGTTGCTGTATCTCAGTAACGGACCGAGATAGGGCCTAGGTTAGTATTAATCACTAATAGGAAGTCGTACACTGGCTCTCGATTGGCGCCGAATTCAATGACCTTGAATGACCTTGAACGCCAAAATAGGGGGTTTTATGGTTTTTGGCAATTTCGGGCTGCAACACAAGTCTATATCATTCACAAGGTGGCGCCACAGAACTATCGTTATGTGATCTAGATAAGAGAATTTGATATTTGTATATTAACTTAGCGTGAACACCCTAATTTTCAGCTGAACTACTGAACTGGAACTGCTATAGGCTTTTGCGCGTTTTGTGAGCATTAGCTCAAATTTCTTGTTTTTATCAGTTGACAGTCAACACTGATGAACGTGTATGAGCTCTTGTATTGCTGATAATTATTTGACAGCGGCATCGTCGATTACACAAGTAGGGAGTAAGGAAGTTTCAATTTTGTGACAGACAGTACCAGCTTTGTGAGAAGTTTATTGTGGCTGCTCAAAATTCTAAGTTTGCTCTTAAGTTTCCCCAAAACGGGTTTTCTCCAGTCCCAAATTTTGCATTTGTGGACGAAGATCTATCGACAGTACGAAAATTTTCTGACAGTGCAATGGGGCCGTGCAACGACAACACTGTTCTTTGATATGAAGTCATGGCCACCTGCACTTCTTTTTATGGGATTGCTGTAAAATAACATATTTAATAGACAATATTATATACACTGTGTCTCAATAAAAAATGTGCCACTTTATTAAAGTCTCAGTCAGTAGTTTGCTGTTAAACGTCACTCACAACAGTTTCAGGATGACTGACTGACCTTTTTATTGACATGCAACAAACGTGCATCAACACATCAGAGAAATACACCAATACACGACAACGTCGACAAGCCTGTTTGTAGACTTGTAGACAAAGTTTTCTGACGGCTAGGAGAAAAAATCCCCGACTTTTCCGGACTTTTCCAGAGGCATAAACGTACGTTTCCACAGGTTATCCCAACAAGAAGTAAGTGTAATACTGGTAATCTAGGGGAGCACTGTAAGTTCCCTCAGTGGGGTCTGGGGTAAAGCCGCAGCTGAAGACATTTTTGCATCAAAGAAACCGCATCTGGAGACACTATGCGCTCTGCTCTCCAGTATGAATTCATTATTGTAAACGGCCAAGCTTCGACTTCTGAGTTTCACAAGGTAGTGTAAAAAACAGTTATAAAAAGAGGTGGGCTAAATTGTGGTCATATACGTCAAGTTTCTTCTTGATGTTGCCTGCCAAAAATTGTAAAAATCGGCCAATGTTTCATGGAGTTATTCCAATAATTAAACTGTTTCCTGGTCAAAACAGACAACAGGCTTCAGCGGAACAAGCAATAGGCCTAACTTGTAGCAGTATTTTGAGTTAGCGAGAGCCATAGCGGGGCCCGGGGAAACATTCTCACGGGGCCCCCAAACATTTTCACGGGGCTCCTCTAGGAAGAACTTTTTTGATTTTTTTTCAAAATTATTTCCGGCCAACGGCAGGGCCCCCAAACGTCGCGGGGCCCGGGGTAGCTTACCCTTCCCCCTACCCCACACTCTCGAAGGGCCTGGGAACAAGCAATGACTTGCAGCAGTTAGAAAATGTTGATGGGACAGGAAGTTGCAATTTTCCGACAGAAACTACACATCTCTGACAGAATTTCTACAGACAATTGCAATTTTCAGACGGAGAAAATTACGGGTGCTCAACATTTTAACTTTGCCCTTAAATTTCCCCAAAATGGGGTTTTCAACCTCAACTTTCATATTTTCAACTAAAAAGTTCCGACAACAAAAAGACTTTTAAACAATTTTCTGACAGCCAATAATTTATAGTGGGTAACTGCCCCCTTGCTTCCCCTGACGCCCTACATTGCCAGGACGCCACTGATAACTTGTAGTCTTTAGCTTAAGGGCGTAGATTGCAAAGTGAAAAATAAAGCGAAAGTTTTGATCTACACCCTTAACAAAACTCCCCCCTATTTTTCACTGGCGGCACCAGGTATAGGGATAGTAGCCAATAATTATGGGTGCTCGACATTTTGATTTTGCTCTTAAATTTCTCCACTACCGGCGTTCTCAACCCCAAATGTTGCACTTTTGGACGAAAATTTGCCGACAAGAAAAAGATTTTATGATAATTTACTGGCGGCCAGAAAATTATCCTGCGCATTGCCCCCTTACCTTCCCTCTGCTACGACGCCACTGATAACTTGTAGTCTTCAAGTTCTATCACTTCAAGTTCTATCACACAATTAGGCTAAACTATGAGCAACTGCACACACAGCCGTATAGATTTAAGCAAATTTAAAATATTGTATACAACCGTAAAAGTTAATATCCTTAATAAAAGCAATGATGTAGTGAGGGTCATCATTTTTACGCTCGATAGCAGAATGCCTCGCGCGTCTTAGCCATATCGTCTGTCTGTCTGTCTGTACGTCCATCACACTCGTGATCTGTATCAAAACGGTGCAAGCTAGAATCACGAAATCTTCACCGCGGACAGTCTCAAGGTCTCTAGTTTTTCGTGACAAAATCTCGTGCCCCTGGGTGAGGGGGTTCCCCTCGAACGAAGGCGTCAAGTACCCCCTAAAAAGACGTTATTTTGCCGCTATTGGCTCGTATAGAGTGAAAACGGTTGCAGATAAATACAGACTTGCTGCCTATCATAACAAGCACTGGTGACAGGCTTTTTAAATTTGCAAACATCGATGACCTTGAACGACCATGAACCCCCCAAAGGGGTTTTTAGTGAATTTTTTGCAATTTTTAAATGCAGCGCACATTTCAACACTGAATTGCGACGAAATGGCTGGAGATAGACCAAAACAACCTGCTCATAAAATTTTCAGCATTAAACGTAAATTTTAGCAGTCGAAGTCCCGACCCCCTAGGAAAGGAGGCCGAGGCAGGCGGGCGTCAAACACTGCTACCCCCCAAAAAAGTGATTTTACCGCAATTAGGCCTATCTTGTGTAGCGTGAAAACAGTTCCAGATAAGCACAGACATGCTGCTTATCATAACAAGCAATGGTGACAAACTTTTTGTTGGTGTCAACGTCGATGACCTGGGATGACCTTGAACCCCCAAAATAGGGGTTTTAGTGCATTTTTGTGATTTCCAGCTGCAACGCAGATTTTAAGAATGAATTGCGCCGAAATTGCTAGAGATGGACCTGGACATCCTGCATATGACATTTTTAGCATAGAACGTACATTTTAATGAATCGAAGTATCTCTTAAATTCACGGAGTCTTCCGTACGGAGGCCTCGAATTCAAGTACTCTTTCAAGATGCATTAATCTTGTTGCTGTAGACCTACACTGATTGCCAAAGTGGCAGGATCGCTGCTATCGCGCGTCACGTGAGCTTTGCTCAAATTATTGTTAAACACGTCTTGGCGTACGTCAACTCCGTAAAACAAGACAGTTACACAGGAACTGTATACACACTACACAGCTGTATACAGCTGATCACAGCACTAATACAATGATACACAGGCCAGTGTTATTAGAATAATTTCATTTAATGCATGTTCGCAAGTGTTTATACGTCATACCGGACCACTGCTTACAATAATGAAAGAAATTTGAGCTAATGCTCACAATACGTGCAAAAGCCTATAGCAGTTCCAGTTCAGTAGTTTAGCTGAAAATTGGGGTGTTCATGCTAAGTTAATATACAAATACCAAATTCTCTATCTGGATCGCATAACGATAGTAGCGTGGCGCCACCTTCTGAATGATATAGACTTGTGTTGCAGCCAGAAATCACCAAACAATCCATAAAACCCCCTATTTTGGCGTTCAAGGTCAATGAATTCGGCGCCAATCGAGAGCCAGTGTACAACTTCCTATAAGTGATTAATAGTAACCTAGGCCCTATCTCGAACAGTTACTGAAATACAATGACTTATTGGCCCAAAATCGCAAATTTTGCCCACCCCCTCTCATTTAGCGCTGTCGTTCAGGGTGACCCACTTCGAATTTATGGAAAAGCTTTACGGCTCCTGAAACTAGAGTCTAAGTGTCTTCCAGGCAGCCGATGGTGAAAATTTGGTGATCCTAGCTTGCACCGTTTTTGACTGATCCACCCGTGTGACGGACAGACAGACAGATAGAATTGCGATGGCTAAGATGCGCTGAAAGCAGTAGCTGCTTCCGTGCGTAAAAACTGCACAAAACTGCATGTGTTGCCGCACCAGGTCAAAGTCTACCAGTTCATATCAGTTGCCTGTTAGTAACAACTACAATGTTACATTCTACACAAGTCTTAGTACACTAGCTTACTCACAGAGGGATTGTGTAAGCTCTGTTTGTTACTCAGATTAGATTAGAATCAAGTACTCCACAGTCATTCGAGACATGAAAGGTAAAAGGCAATTTGCTCACTTGCACAGTCAATAAAACATCACTCAGAGTTTTTTTGTTAGTAGTTCTAATGGAAAACATATAAGCAAATACCAGCTTTAAAACATTTCTTGGAAGGTAGCGCAAATGCTGTGAGGCTGACATAGAATAATGAAAAAGGGCGGCCATTCGCCCAGTCCACCCATGCGTGGATGCACCACTGCATACATATGAGCTAGCTGATCTAACACTATCAGACTGCACTCTCAGTTGTGCCTAAAAGTTATTTACATCAACAACATTCTACATAAACCAGTAGGCAAGCTGGCTAAACACAGTGCAACAACCAGTGAGTGACTGCAACACAGCAGCTGATAGAACTTTGTCTTCACTGAATGCACTGTACTGTGAGCTAGCTGACATAGAGTACTGAAACAGCACAACACAATCTGTTATACACAGAATCTCTACAACAACTCTTCAGTCAACAGTAGCATCTATGTCCAACAAGCAGTTGTCCACAGATTGTTTGTTCTCTGTCTCAATCTTGCTTGGCGAAGATATGGACATATCCCAGTTTAACAGAACATACGTTGAAGTGGCTTACGACATTACATTTGTGTTTGTAATATTTACCACAAGAACCACAAAACTGTCTATAATCCAAGTGTTTCAACTGATGACGTTTCATGTGGCTTGCAGTAATGAAACTCTTTGAACATTCACTGCAAACATATGGTTTCACACCTTCATGACAAAGTAAATGATACTTAAGATCACCTTTCCGGCTGCATTTCTTCTGACAAGTGTGACATGTGAACCAAGTACCTTCATCATGTGACTTCAGCAGATGTGCCTTCAGTTGGTAGTGACTCTTAAAACAGTCTGAACAGTGTCTACATGAGTATGGCTTTCCACCAGTGTGAGTGTAAATATGACGCTTCAGATCACGGCTCTCCTTAAACATCTTCCCACAGTAACGACAGTCATAAGGTCTTCTGTTACTGTGGACTTGATGTTTATGTGACTGCAAGTGACCCAACTGGCTGAAACTTTTGTCACACAATGAACACTTGTACGGTTTGTCTCCTGTGTGGACTCTCATGCGAGTGGTTAGATGTCCAGACCGACTAAATGCCTTGTTACACTCAGGACATTTATGTGGTTCCTCTCCACTGTGAATTCTGCTGTGTTGAACAAGGTGAGCTGACACTCTAAATCGCTTGCTACAAACAGTACATTCAAACGGTTTCTCTCCAGAATGAATTCGTCTGTGTAGTGTTAATGCTTGTTTGCTTCCAAAACACTTTCCACATTCAGTGCACTTGTATTTACTGCTGTGGACATTCACATGTAGCTTCAACTAATGCTGAGCAACAAAACGTTTCTCACACTGAGTACATGAGTACAACTTGTCCACATTATTTATTTGTTTGTGTCTTTTCAAACTTCCTTTCTTTGTAAACCGTTTGTTACACACTGTACACAAATATGGCCTTGGCTTGTCATCATGTGGATGCTCAGTGATATCGTTACTATCAGCTTCAATCTTCACCTCAAATGTCATTCCTGTATACAAAAAAACTTGTACACATTCAAACCAAACATCAAGTCATATCAGCAGTGGATATGCTAGTTAAATAAATTCACAAGGCACTGGCTTTAACACTAAGGTCAAGTTGTTAGGCAACCAAAAATAATTCTGCTTCTGATTGCCATCCTTTTGTTAAAAAACCTTGTCCTACAATTTTTTGTCCTGAAAAATTGTGCAGTTTTTAGCTTGCACTCATTTTAGGTCGTAATTTTTGGTTCTTGGATATGGTTTTCGAAGTCAGACTAATTAACGGTGACATTTATATTCACCCCCGGTTGACCCCAGTTGACATGGCAACAAAATTTTGGACAAAATTGGCTATAACTCGGCTTGCGTAAGAGATTTTTGCAAGATTTTTGCGCCTATAGGGGGTTTTCAAGGATGGGCCATCAAATGCAGCCAACTGCATTTTTCTCCGACCAACCCCCGTTGCCATGGCAACAAAATTCAAGACAAAATTGGCTATATCTCAGCTTGCAAGATTTTTGCACCTATAGGGGAGTTTTCAGGGATGGGCCATCAAATGCCGCCATTTGCTGATGATATCACGTCCATGATTTCCAACTGTCAGGTGGTTTGTGATAGTAATGCCGAGAATCTTAATGGAAGTTACACGGCGAATGTCCTGTATAGGTGCAGGAGGCATATCGTCGGTAGACTTAAGCATACGCATACCGTCTGTGAATATTATTTCAGACGACTTTGGCCTGTTGAGTCTCAGGTTGTTTCGCTCTGCCCACCGATCAACATGATCTAGCTCAGTCAGCATATTTAAATATCACATTACCAACTGTAACAGTGGTAAGATCAGCAGCATTGACAACGTAGGACGCAGGGCGTACAACTGAACCCTGAATTATACTAGCTGAAATGTCAAGCAGTTCGGAGACGATACCATTGAGCCTTGTACTGTGACTACGATGACTGAAAAAGTCGATGAAAACGAAGAAGAAGATGCAGGCAGTCACCCATCGCAGTACTAACCGGGCCCGGCGTAGAGTAACTTCGTTTCATCCAAAACGCGTTACAAACTACGCCACACCACCAACCAATTATAAAGTTGAGCCAATTATAAACTTCATCAGGTAGATTCATAGAAGCCATTTATGGAGGAGTGTAGAATGTCAAACTGAATCAAAAGCTTTGGTGAAATCTAGAGCAATGACCACCATGTACGGGTTGTACGAAAGCAGTTCGGTGACAGATTGTAGCAGAGAGACGACAGCTGCAGTCGTAGATCCAGTTGGGTGGAACGCGTATTGATCAGTGTAACTCAACTGGGCGGGCGGTTCAAGAAGCGCTGGGTATGTAAACTTTTGGACTATAATGCGCTCGAGCGTGCTGCTCATCACAGACGTGACAGCGATCGGTCAGAGGTCAGCATGCTCCTGCGGCATTTCCAAAGTAGTGAGAATATTGCCCATTTGCCCGAGTGTGGTGTATATTGAATTTCAATAGCATTTTGGGCATTTTGAGGTGACAAGTTTTAGACAACCAGACAAAAGGGCTAGAGAAGTACGTAACTGATGTTGTAAAACTGTACAAATGAATACAATAATCCAGCAGAAAAGTAAACATACCGACAGCTGGTGGATTCAACAACCTACACAAACAAATTACACATCTGAGCAATAGTGTAAATAAAATAAATAAACAAATGTCAATTCAATTTTACTGCATGTTTTACAAATTCTCACAGATGGATGTGACTACTAGTTGAGGGGTATGAAATCTTGACATTGACAGGCAGAACTACTTCTTCGCGCTGACCTGTGAATTACCACAAGAAATAGCCACAGCGAAGCAAAACTGGATGGACATCATCAGATGAGATCTGAAGAACATAGACACTAACTGGGAAGAAGCCAAAGAACTGGCAACAGACAGAGCAGAATGGTGTCAATCTGTGACCCAATGCATCCAACAGGACGAGGGATGAACTACGGCCCAAGATATAAGGTGAACTACTGTTCACTTGATCCAACTATTGTTGCTAAAGTAATTTAAACTAGAAATTTGGGGCAAAGCCCAACGTGAGTCCACCCGGCGCCCTAAGTCCGATTGGGGGAAATTAGGGGGGAAAGAAGGGGGGAGAATTTCCTCGGCATCAAAGTCACGTGGCCCTAACTCAAATGCTTTGG
>Ga0209671_1009205_pt1 | contig 10354 bp, 9 predicted proteins | sample WorMetHERISLAND2_2_FD_187401 | JGI IMG/M metagenome (GOLD analysis project Ga0209671, IMG submission 187401) | Marine gutless worms symbiont microbial communities from Max Planck institute for Marine Microbiology, Germany - Olavius geniculatus... | ecosystem: Host-associated > Annelida >... | reverse complement strand
CTCTAAATAATGCTCCGCCCCGTCCGCCACCACCCCGCCGCTACTATGCATAGTGTCCGACTACCATTTTTGGCCACTAAAAATGCATATGCAACTGGTATATATTCGCTAGTTTTAATGTACAAATTTGCATTCAATACTGAAATTGGTGGGGTGGTCGCCCCCTACCGTCCCTCCCTCCATGGTTACGCCACTGACTCCCTATAGCAGGCGTCTATCATCATATATGGGGACTGAGCGACTGACAGACTGGTCAATAAAGCACGCCCGCCCACGGAACACAATTTCGCTCATTTATCGCGGGCGGGCGGTCGGCCGTGTGACAAGAACGAGCCACGAGCAACGCAGTAGTCAACCAGTATGACTGACAGACAGACAGACCTTGTGCTAGTCCTGCAGCCTACAGCAAAGCATCGTCTTCGTCGTCGTCACTCGTCGTTTATCCCGGGGACTAATGCCACCCGACCAGACTACGTCACGTCACGCCAGTCGCTGGCCAGTACTCACTCTCTGCTATCTCACCGTCCAGTCGTCTTGGCTCATTTCATACCGATCCTTTCCTTCCCATCGCAACTCAAAGTCGCCAAACAACTCAATTACGACCAATAATTACCGACGCACAGACACAGTCACAGCCATCAATCGGTCATATTTACCGCCTCCGACTGATCGCTAATTTCGCGTCAAGACAATACAACTAATAGCGACAATGATTTCAGGAAGAACAGAGCACTGTGTAAGTAAGAAAACGTGAATTTGTATAGCGCACAACGTTAAAATTAACCTCTAATGCGCTAAGGTCACACTAGTACAGACTGAAAAAAAGACTGCTTTAAAGAACTGTTTAAAACCTGTTGTGTACCGAGAAAAGGGGCGAGACAGACACAAGTAAAAGTTTTAAAATTTCCTTCAGCGGAGGTAATGGCACAACTCTTTGGACCAAGGCAAATGGAACAAAAGCGATCTGACAGAATAACTGACGTCGCAAGGGAAAAGAAAATAGAAACGTCTGATAGATCAGCACTTAGTGTATGTTCTCCTGTCTGCTGAGATTGCTCCGAAGCGCCGTCAGTGGTTGTCAGTGCCACCAGCTGAGAAGCATATAAACGCGTTCGAGTTCACTTCAGTGCGTCTCTATAGAGACCGACCGCGGGCTGGGTGCTAAAAAAGGAAACAGGGAGCGGCGGCGCGGCATGTTCTTGAGGACACTTTCATCTAAGCCGCATTAATGGCTACTAGCCGCTAGTGGCGTAGCCAAAAAAATGGGGAGGGGTAACTAGGAGAAGGGGTTGGACAACTGACCCCCCGACCTTCAGTAAAACTAACGAAATTTATACACATTATGCATTTTCAGGGTTCTTCTTTCATGCCCAAAAATGCTCTTGCGACCGGGGCTCCCGCAGACCTCCTACATGCCTAGCTGATGGGATGAGCCCTTGCAGAGAGGGCTCACTATAGTATACTCCCTCTCCAAGAACCCACACCCGGCTCTCGGTCTTCCGCCTCCATGTTTATATGAACCGCCTCCCCCCCCGAACTCAAATTTTTGGCTACGCCCACGTTAGTATAGCTAGTGGGATGTTTTCGTGTTTGTCGCCAGTCGCCAGTCAAGACGTCACCGCTGTCGTGATGTTGCTATCACTGCATGAGTGAGTGTCTTGTCTCTGAATGAGAATGCGCTTAACACGGCGGGTGACAGTGCTATAAGCAACAAGCGTGCATGAGAGTGCGAGATGCCGATAACGACGCCGAGGCAACAGAATGCATAATTCACGCCGTCTCAGCACTTAACTGTATATACTGCAGGCTTACTGTCAGCGAGCGGATAGTTATTGTAACTGCGAGGAGACGCTTATCTGACGTCGCTCGTCTCCAGGTAGCAATTAGCCGACACCCCACCCCTGCATTAGCAGCAATGCGCTGGTCATCGGGGACGCAAGAGTTTACTGCTCTTCCGGGCAGATTACGCTGAACTGCCACTATAGCGAAGAATCAATACAGGCAGTTGCAGAGGTACGGTAAATTTCCGGGTAAGGGAATGCAGCTAACGGAGCTAATGTGGACGTAACAAGCAGAGGCGCTAAAATGACGTGAGGTAAAATGGGGTGGAGGCACTCATTTGCAATCCAACTGACATCTGATCCGTCTAGAAGCGCATCGTTACTGTGCGACTCGAAAATTGGCCCCAGCCCAGCCATAATTGGTGTTGCAGCTAGCAGCTTCTAGTGAACCTCTCCGGCCAGGTTTACGCTCACAGCAGCAAACCTAATGGCACAACATAGCTTGCATCTACACGATTTTGAAGAAGAACTTCAGAAGACCGGGAGACAGTCCATACAAGCCGGGTAGGCTATACAAGCCGGAGCTATGGTGCACATCAGTCAAGGCCAGAACTGCTGCACCTGTCCCTCAGTAGGCCAAAGGCCACAAACAGCTCACAGAAGTGATATATAAACGCCCGACATGTCCGCTGGATCGAAGCACGCATGTACCATATACCATACACCCGTCATGCAATCACATCAGACACATCAAGCGCACTGGGTGGTAGTTTTGATATCTCTGATTGCCACGCAGTCGCCATGTGGCCTGCTCTGCAGCTACTCAGTGAGCTTGTGTTTTCCCAGGCGTAAAGCGCCAGACGTCAACGCCAGCCAGCACACGTCTAGTCCTAGACTTCTAGTTCTCGCCAACCAGCAGCGCCCGCCAGCCACAGCCGTCGACGACCTTGCAGTTTTCTCCGCTAATAAATATACTGCTCAAGTCAGTCAGCAGGCGCCCATACGTACAGCCGAGGCGCCATGGCAGTATGAGCATGCAGATACATATTCACAGCCATACAGTCCTTCATAATAAAACCTCACTCACTCACTCAAACAGCGCAGTCGCCGCCGCGAACAGAAAAGCTTCTTTGAGCCATGCAAAAGCACGCCGACGGCCATGAGCCAGTGCTGCTCACTTGCGGGACACTGAAAACGCGGGATCGTGACAATGCAGCCGAAATAGAAAATGCAACAACCACCGTCCACGGAACGTCAAATGTATAAGAACGCCGCTTATGCGGGAAATATGTGGAATGGTAAAAAGAATTGACGTTCCACGCCTAATGCTGTGGCTACGCGCACCGATTTCCTCGTCCGAGGTGTTATCCGAGGTCGCCGAGGTTTAAAAATCTCGTCCAAAGAAATGGGACGGAATGTGCATGCTCACAATGTGCACGCAAATCGCACATTCCGTCCGATTTCTTTGGACAGGTTTTTTGCCAGTTGGCCAAAAGACGATTACTAGAACCTCGGACAAGGAACTCGGAAGTGTCGTCCGAGGTGTCGTTTGACGTATCCGAACGAAAAAATCGGCGCGTGTAGCTACGGCTTAAGACGGTTTGATTGTCGATAGTCGTACGCTGGAAATGCCCCTGCAAGAAATATTTGACAACTTGTGACGGGACAGTCCCGGGGACACTCATTCTTCGGCGTAAAGCGGCACGAAAGCACTCTAGTGATTTCGTTATGCCTCGACACCCAAACATGGCAAACACATGCCGTTCCCGTGTTTTCCAGTCCTGCATTTTCCACCCCTGCGATTCAGTTCCGCATTTTCCAATCCTGCGCTTTCCAATCCCGCGTTTTTAGTCGTTCCTTCGCTTGCCAGGAAACACTGGCAGTGGCAGGAAAGCAATGGCAATGGGCGATCACGTAGCTGCCGACGCCGTCGCTCGCTCGTCGTCGTTTGCTTGCTCGGCGTGTCTGTATAATCTAATTTCAATCAGCTGCAGCATGCGACGTACGCCAACACCAGCTGACAAACCAACCAATGGAATGACCAGTCGACCCACTGAATGACCGTTCACGAGCATGCCGCCTGAATGCAAATAGGCTAGCACAAAAAACGAAGACCCATCAGAAAGGTTCTAACGGGATGAATGTTTTCGTTCTAACAGGATTCGTATTCGTTCTGATGGTATGTCAGCAACAGCCCATCAGACGCAGCAGGCCAAACTACAACAACACTGTAAAAATTAACGTAGTTACTTACTTGCAACGTCGAAGCTACTCGATACTGTTTAGACGAATCAGACTGAGAAGAGCTCATTCTCTGTCGCAGCTCCAGTCCAGCTGCATGGACTCCATCCACTTATCTCGCAGCTGACCTTTGTTGCCAGAGGGCGTTCCACTATCCGCCACCCGTGGACGCGTTGAGTGGCAGTACAGCTCTGCCTCCGGGTTCGTGTGGTTGCGAGAAGTTGGTTCTGATACTCCTGCAGTGAGTCGCACGGACTTCCCTCTTCTTTGTCGGCAAGTTGCAACCATCATCAGCTTGCCGTGCCCGATGTACGAGCGTAGGCGGCTTCATGAACTAAGCACCGGTAACCTTTACTGTTCTCCGCCTGTCTTACCATTTCGACCAGGCTTTTTTCGCCCTATTGAACGATATCATCGATCCACTGTTTCTTCTGACCACCTTGCCGACGTTTTCCGGGCATGATGCCCAGCATGATGTCTTTCTCTAAACTCTTGTGTCTCGTTGTACGACCGAAGTATTTCAGTTTGCGTGATTTCACTTGCCCCAACAGGCCCCTGTCTTGGCCTAGCCTTCGTAAAATCTCCTCGTTCGTCACATGCTCCACGTAAGAGATGCGCATAGCACGTCTGTAGCATTGCATCTCAAACGCTTCTACATTCTCGCATAATTCTTTGTTCAATGTCCATGCCTCCGAGCCGTAAGTGACCATAGGCCAGAGTGCTTTGATGAGTCGAGCTTTTAGTTTATTACTCACTGTACGTGACTTAGTTACGGTGCTTAGTTCATGAAGCCGCCTACGCTCGTACATCGGGCACGGCAAGCTGATGATTCCAGCTGACATCATTCGTTGCCAAAATGCACACGACTAACGACTTTAAACTTGCTTTTAACATCTGAATTTCATTTCTCCCACCCAGACTCATTTTAGTGACTCTTGCAGTGCCCTACTGGACAGCAAACTAGTTGTTATTGTGACTTTAACTGGTGCTAAACGTACACAGAAATTGTTGAGTCGGAAAAAATGTGTAACAAAAAAGACCTCATCTTTCTCAGTTTTCAGTTTGCCAATCAGTGTCTTGTTATTGTGACTGAGTTGTTTCTCATGCAGTTGGGCCTGCATCAGATCTCGTTCCCGCTGCTGTAGCTCACTGCTCAGTCTATTTCTGTCCTGCTGGATGTGTTCTAAGTTGGACTCTGCACGGTATTTACTGCACACAATGAACAACACACCCACTTCAGCCTCAAACAACACAAATACTGGACATGGGCTGCAGTACTAAACTGATGCAAAAAATGGCCACAGCATCACACCATCATGGTTTTTTTTGTGCAAACAATACTTCTGGCAGCATTGTATGACAACAACTTGGCACTTGTACAGCTTTCCATTTCCAAAAATCAGTGATCCTAAAACTGTACTACTGAACTAGTTTCTTAGTACTACGAACATAATAAAACACTATATAATTATATGCAAGCACTCTATATGCATTATATTCACACAGCAGTACGGCATACTGGTTAGTTGCTACCAGTAATGAGCCAAGAGTAGAGTGTAACACCCATGTGTGGCATCGTCTAATGTTCACACAAATGCATGACTTTGATGCAAAGTCAGTCTGAGTGGCTATGTTCTATGCTATTTGATCAACATAAAACTAGAACAGTGACACCTCAATCCTGCCCAATGTGGCATGCTAGGATAAGAGATGCAGGTCAGGGAAAGGTCTGAATGGGTACGATGTACATGTAATCATACTACTCGAAAACCAGGTCCCTGTTCAAATAACCAACTGGTCCTTTAGCGAAAATGGCCAAATGTCAGAAAAGCACTACAGTGACTGCTAAGGTAATGTAGACAGTATGTGCCACCTTTCCTGAAGCTCATCTCGAGACCTGATGCAGCGGCGAAAGCGCTGAAGGAGAGAGTAGGCAGCATTCACAAGCGAAGTTATCACATGACGTGAATCGACAGCAGCAGAATGTGTACAGATGCTTGACAAACCAATGGACTGAAACTCCTGGCAATATTTATGTATGATATATAAAATATACATATAACATGGTAATAACAAGCATTGTTGCTAAATAAAAAATACACATTTAGCGCTTTGCTAGTTCTGGAACAAACTATTTGATTTTGCTCAACAAATCTAATTTTAAACAATTTCTCCAAGCTAGACCAAAGTTAAATATAAAAATCCCCATTCATGCGACAGTCAAAGAAGCACAGATATGCTGTCCAGCAGAAAAAAACAAATACAAGCAAACAGTATGCTACGTAAAGAATATTAACAGTGGCACATTAAATTGCTCAGCGCTAGCTTGCAGCACTGTTGGCAACAAGAAATTTAACAACCAAAAAATGACAGCACTGTCGCTAGCAAAGAAAGTGCTTTCGAAAGCGCTGAGTAACTGAATGCTCCCCAGATGTCTGCTGGTATGTTGTAACACAATAAATACAAACCTAACTCTTATATCTAACTAATACAGGGGCTGTTTGAACAATGTGAAGACCTGGTTTAAATAGGACAAGCAGTCATCGACGGTGTCATCAGTACAGAATGGTATATCAACTGTCAACTGATCCAAGTATGACAATGGAGATGTGCTGGCTGGTACAGTCATACTTGTGTAGAAACTATAAACACAACAACACATGACAAGTGTACATTGCAAGCACTGTAAACTAACAGCACATGACTTGGTATGCCGTACTTGCTGTGTGCAAAAGTTTTTGGTTTACATACAATAATGGTTGACTGTCTGTGTTAGTGTATGTAGTTTTGTGGTGCGTTTCTTTCTTTCTTTTTCTTTTCCAACAATGCACATATTCTCTTGCGAGTAATGTCGTGCGTTCATCGTAACATAAACATAATAAAGTCACACCTTCAATGACGACCTTTTGTTTGACACTTGGCAAATAATACACTTTAATGAATTTACATTTATCCATTCAAAGAGCCTTCACACGTTCGAAAATCGAACAAAATGTTGTTTACTTCAAAAAATAAACAGTGCTGAATCATACCTCAGCATCTACAACTTGGGGCTGCGCAATCAAAAAGTATCGACTATCAAAAATCAATCTTGCCAAAAATTGGTTAAAACCAGAAAATGCTGTATTTTGTAGAATTAAATGTAAATGCACCGTGTTCGTAAAAACAAATTAAAATAGGTTTTAATTTAGTGATTTTATTAAAAGTGTTTATTTCGATTGCACGATGCGATACGAATACGAATATCGAAACGATACCGCATGTCCATGTCAATACTTATTACTTACATATTGGAACCCATCTCTAGTCCACAGCGTATTTTAATTTCTAGTCTAGTCCACTTTTCGTTAGTAACCGTTTAGTCCGAAAGTAGCATTTCCGTTTGTGAAAAATATATCTTTCTTAGTTTGTGGCTTTTTTCTGTTATTTAAGTTATATAGTATTACGCTGGAGCACCTAGCCTAGATATAAGCTGCATTCGTAGCCTAGTACTAGGCTGGTAGGCTGTCTGCCTGCTAATCTGTGCTGCCTGACTGATGAATACAAAGATGCCTGCCATGGTTGCATTATTCATGTGTTGGCAGTTCTTGAAAACCTAGGGGGGTACTTTTTATGCACAGGCTGCAAGTAACGCACATTGTCTGAGAGACAGTATAGAAATATCAGTGTCGGATTTGCTATTGACTTATCTAGCGTTTTTTGGTGCTGCATTTTTGTTGTCAATGTGGTGCAATGAATTAGATTTATTTCTGTTTTCTTTTTACAGTTTGTCTCATTAAAATATGTTGATTGTGGTTCATTTTTCTCACCTTATGTATTTAGATTTAAATTCTGAGCTGATACAGTTTGAGAGACAGTATAGAAATATCAGTGTTGGATTTGCTGAATCATACCTCAGCATCTTATCAGTCACTTGTCAGTGTGGCCTGCACTGACCCAATAGCCTCAGAATGATCCATTTGTCAGTTCAGATCTACACTGACAATAACATTTATGGTATAAAGTTTCCATCTGAAATGTCACTACGCATGTACTATGTCATGAGTACATCTCAGAAAGAAACCACGCATGTCAATTTATTTTGTGTATGTCTAAAATACCAGCCTCTTTTCCTGTCATAAACAGCTGAATTAACCATCTTCAACGACGTACACAACGATGTAAACAATGTAGAATATTTATAGCGACCACCAGAAAAACAATCTCATGTCAACATTACATCATCACCGAAAAATCGTAGAGACTGAGACGATATCTGAGACGCACATTTCTAAGACCGACACATTGAGAATTTAGCCAAAGACAAGACTGAAATGATGCATTTTGAATCAGCGTCAAGACCTTGACTGAAAATTTGTAACCCTCGAGACCTGGTAGTCCTGGTTAATCCATCAGGTTTGTTTGTTTTGAAACATAAGGCAAATACTGAGTGCAGAGCTTTTTTGTGTACAGAGCCAAGTGATGCAGCCAGCAGGATGATGGGAGCACAAGGTGCCTGATTTCCAGGCCTTCAAAACTGAGATCAGGCTACCATAATTTCAATCACTGTAATTTTTTGCATGTGGACTTGTAATCAGTACATCATTCTTTACACTCAACTGCTCAGAGGCCTGGACAGTAAGTAAGTTAGTAAGTAAGTAAAATGTAAATTTATATAGCACATATTGTTAAATTAACCTCTAATGTTGGTGATTGTAAAGGGTGGAGTGTGCAGTGGTCCACTGTGATAATGATGATGACAGATGACACTAAGGCATAAGTGATTTTAATGTGTAATATATTATTTATCTTTTTATAGTTTGTAAGATTTCATGTTGATGCTGTTGTAACAGGTGTTCATTTTGCTGGTACATGTTTAACCTGCTGGCCAAATATGGTAGTGTGCAAGTACTATCTGCAAGGATGTTGTCACTTTGGTAATCGCTGCCGTTATGAACATCCTGCAGATGATTACTCTGCATATTCAGATGGTATGGTACTTCATGTTCATATGTACTTAGTGCTACTTGGTTCTTATTTTCAACATTATAACTCAGTTACCCAATGCCCATGCAGACTGGCTGATGCCACATAGGGATGAGGAATTCCAACAAGTTTGTGTAGATTCCAAAACTTGTGTGATGTCTGTGAATCTGTTTGAGTGTAGGATTGTATTTTTTCGGAAGTTTATAATTTTTATCCGTCCCATTGCTATAGCATAGCATGGGACAGATTATAAAATTACTTGCTTCTGTCTGTCATTCTGTCTGTCTATCTGTAAACACTCCTAAGGCTGCAATTTTGATTCGATTTTGATGAAATTTTGCACAGTGATTTGGGACCCGAAGAGTCAGATTGAGTTTGTTTGGGGTGAAAATCAGATGACTTTTTCCTCTATTTTACCCCATTTTTTGCCCCCACGATGCATTTTCAATGGGAAGGTTTTTGTCCCACAGTAAACAAACCTGTGGGTCTATAGTGACGGCTGATAGCTCAAAAAACACGTCTCAGGGGCGGCTATTAACACAAAAAAGAAAAATAATGTAATCCCCTAATTTGAGCCTTTAACTCTCAAAATAGTGATCACTGCATTTTTAATGGCTTATCATTTACTACTATCAACAAGTTTTGCAGAAACGATTAACTAACTTTTTGCACCATAAAGTCACTTCTGTGCAGATTATTTTAACAAAACAGCTGAATTAATATTCGTTACAGTATTTAATTTACACATGTGTTTAAAAAGGTAACAAAATGCCAGAAATTTGGAAAAATAAATGATCTTTGACAGGTAAACAAAATATCAATCTTAAATTATATTTGCGTTCGCCAGAGGGTGCTGCCTGCATACGCATTATCAACCAATCAATCAATCACTTTATTTCAGGCAGCATGGTTCATAAAAGCACAAGACAGACAGGTATTGACAGACAACATAAAAGCAAAGACAGAGAATAGTTACATATGACAGTAAGAGGGTGGTGTTAAACTAGACATTAGCACCAAACAAACATAAAAACTGTAGAGTAATGACATTATTAATTACTAAATAAAAAAACAAGCACACGCACTATGCAATGATAAGGCTAAAGCTACATATCCTTTGACAAAGTGCATAAAAAATCAATATTACCATTGCCACACTTATGCCAGAGTTGTCTGAAAGAATACTGACTATTTAGTATGACAGTTTCAAAGCTAGGTAAACCTAACTTCAACAATGTCTGTGTTACACTGAAATGCCGAGCAAAACCAAAAAATAGTTTAATACATTTGTGGTAGGCAGACTTCAACATACTGAGAGTGCCACAATTATACACACTCCACAAACCAACATCATACATACACAAACA
>Ga0209671_1009204_pt1 | contig 10354 bp, 8 predicted proteins | sample WorMetHERISLAND2_2_FD_187401 | JGI IMG/M metagenome (GOLD analysis project Ga0209671, IMG submission 187401) | Marine gutless worms symbiont microbial communities from Max Planck institute for Marine Microbiology, Germany - Olavius geniculatus... | ecosystem: Host-associated > Annelida >... | reverse complement strand
GGTCAATGGCCTCGTCCACAATCGTCTGTTCCAAGTCAGCCCAGACCTTAACAAGTCTGCTCTTGTTGCCATGGAAACCGTGCAGCTGGTACTCGGCCCATACCAAACTTTTCAAGCACAATGAATCCGCAACTGAACGGCAGTGCACTGTGTGAAAAATCATTTTAGGCGAACATATTTTGATAAATTTATGCCGACCTGCCTTAGGGGTACGGTTTTTCATGAAACACAGTGTACTTTGCTCTCTTACAAAAACATCCCATCACCACCACATACTAGCAGTGATGTCCAGCATTCGACTGCTACAGTTGCCACCAACTACGCCATTCCTTAGCAAGAAAGAAACCAAAGGCCAAATTTTCGAAAACTTCCTAGGAAGATCTTTGGATAAGACTTTTCCAAAGAAAGAATGCAGATTTTTTAAACTTTTTTGGAAAATGCCTTTGGAAGAATTTGAGAAAACCTTCCAAAGAAGATTTTGAATAAGAGTGTGCAATTTTTTTAAACTTCTTTGAAAACTTCATGGAAAGAACTTAGGAAAGTATGTAGAAAAGCACTAACCTTGTCCTACATGGAGAAAGCTGTGTAATAAAACGAAATTTGTAAAAAGTACACAATGTTGACACTTAGCTTAGACGTCATATGTGACGACATATGTTATTTACGTGATGCTGCAGTAAAATCAGCAACGAGTAAATAAAAGAAACTGATGTTTAGTCAACTTAAACAATGAAGCAGTGTGTAAATTGCATTTCTTGGCGAAGTGCCAAGATAAAAAATTTCGAAACTAAGGTGATACATCACATGGTTGGTATAAGGGCATCTGATTGGTTGAACTAGTTTAGGAAGATAAGAAAAAAGTTCTTTGGAAATGCAAAGAAAGCCATCAAAAATTCAGAAAATCTTTGGAATTCCTAAATCATCTGACATAGGAAAAACCTTTGGAAAATGTCTTAGACAAGTTTCGAAAATTTGGCCCCAGGGTTGAGACACACAAACAAATACACAAAAAACACCAGGTTCTGTTTCAGTAAACCCAACTAAAAAACCACCCAAAAACCACCCCAAACTTAATCCAATTTTATGTTCCTTCAACAATGAAATATTTTATCACAGCTAAGTCTATGAAACATTAAACCCACAAACTTGCACATATTAGTATACTTAAGATGCGAGGAGTAAACAGAAACTCATATGATTCAACCAACTAAAAACTGGTAGAAATCCCAAAACCCATAACGTCAGGCTTTTTTACAAAAACTAAAAAACCCAAAGAGCCCAAACACCACCCCCCCTGAAAAAACCAACAAAAACCCAAAACCGACCAAACTGGGCTTTTAAGAAAACGTTTTTTGCAACCCTGATAGTAAGGCACCTTAAAATGCTCCTTGAGATCACCCTCGGTGAAGAAGAGAAAGTTGCAGCAGCGACATCGGCTGAAGTCGGCCAGCTCATCAGCATGGGCAGCGTTGAGATGGTCCTGCAGTTGCTGCGAATGCAGAGCCTGGTGGTCACACCTACGACACCGCAGCCTGTCGAGATCAACCTCCGACGCACGCATTGCTGTCACAACCAACAGACCACCAACTGATGATCAGCAGTGTTCACAAGAGCCACTTGGATATCCAATAAGGCTGTACCAAATACTTTATTCGTATTCTAAAGGCCAAATAGTGCATTTGTATTCGGTCAAACAGTAGTGCAAAAAATACATCAAATACGAATAATAAGTACTGAGCAATTGCCACTAGCTGCTCCTGCATTTAGCCCCAATGACAGCTGCTGTCAGCCCGGCAGTCTCAAAAGCATAACACCCATGCATAATTGATACTTTTGGGCTTTCCCTCAGCCATTTAATTAGCTCAAGTGCTGTCAAGAGCATAGTGGCATTAATCGTCAGTTAGTATCAATCACTTAACAGACACAAGAAGTCCAATTTGAAAATTTTTCACTGCATGTGTGAGCGATTAAAATGGCACATTATGCAACCTGTCTGCACTTCCATCAAGTAGTTGAATTCTATTTGTATTTGGCTGAATATTAAAAGAAATTATTCTTATTCGGTCAAATAGTAAGTTCTAATATTGGGTACAGCAGTAATATCCAAGCCACTAGGCCTAAGTAAGCAAAGTTTAAAAAGATGCATACAGCAGTAATAAAAAGCGTGTACAGCTTTTCAGTGAATTTCAGAGCCACTAAGCATCATGTAGCCAGGTAGATCGATACTTGATTAACCCACCCCAGAAAAACGAAAGACTGTGTTTAGCTGGGTTATTTGCATATCACATTAATCAGTCAGTCTTACAAAATAAATTTCAGAGAAACCAAGATACAGGAACAAAAGTCATCTGGCCAATCTGCACAATGCTGCACTGCTTCCATGCAACTTCCTTAATGCTAACTTCTACGCGCTGTATGCCATATGTGAATATTTTTACTGCAGAAATGCGTCTGTGAATCGACACTTCTCGGAAGGCACACAAAACAAGTAACTAGACTAAAATTGAGTACCCCAACTTCATTCAAGATGCTTTAATGACATCTATTAAATATCAAAAATGGTTAATGAGTAATGACAAGTAAACACTTCTGCATAGATGAATTCAAGCCTTATAAATGACAACAATAATTATTGATAATAATAATGAAAATAATTGTTGTTGTCAAGCAAGTAAGTTGCCCTTAATTGCACAAGCATTACATGAACAAATAATACACTAAAATACAAAAAAAACACAGTATCCATAACATACAGACTAATAAGCTTACACACCTATAAAGGCAAAATAACATGCATATATACAAAACCTAAAATTTACTTATAATTACCTCCACCAAGAAAGTTATGTTTTTGCCAAACTTTGTTTGTCTGTTTGTCAGTCTGCAAGATAACTCAAAAAGTTATGGACGGATCTTTCTGAAATTGTGAGGGTATGTCGGGAATGGCACAAACTACCAATGATTCAATTTTGGGGATGATCCGGAAAGAAACCTGGATTCTGGATCACTTTGAAATTTTCGTTACCATTGCTTTCAATGGGGCATAAAGGAAACCACTGCAAACCGAAGATGGTGCTGCCACCTAGCGAACAGCACTGCCTTGGCGGAGGTGTCCGGGCTTTGATTGCTTTCTAGTTTTGTTGGTAATCAGAATTACCAATTTTAACTGGTTCTCGTCTGGGGACCATGACAACATGGACAAAATTATTCTGAGCGGTTTGTCCATCGACGTCGTCTGCCGTGAATGTGCCTCCGCCACGAGAAGCTTCGTTCACCAGCAGATTCTCTGCAATATCAGCCACAAATCAGTGATGTTATCAGAAACTTTGTGTTTAAAGCCAAGTCACAAGGCCAAGACCAATGACTTACAATACAGCTAGAATAGCTGACCATACTGGTTACCAGTGACCTTCAAGGTCATCCAAGGTCGATAATGTTTATGTCATTTGAAAGCCAATATGCTACTTCCTATTAGTGATTAATAGTAACATTGGTTGTATCTTTCACCGTTTCCGAAATATAGCCAGTTTTCTGTTGAAAACACACACATTTTTTTCTACCCCCCATCCATTCAACTCTGAATTTGAAATGTGCCCCTTGCACTAAAATGCTGAAGTTTTGCATGCCTAAATTTAAGACATGTGGCAAATCATTCGTGTTAAAAGACTGCCCTACGACCTAACGCTTAGCCACAATACATCTGCTACAGACAACAGACAGATGGATAGACAACAACTATACCAACAACTCGACCATTACTTAAGAAAACTCGACTAAAAAGTGAAACCAAGAACAAGGCCAAAGACAAGAACTTAGACCAAGGCCAAGGCTAAAAAAACTTGAGGCCAAAGCCAAGGACATCCAAAAGCCACTACCACAGCGATAGTTACTAACATCATGAGTTTCGGTAATCTCAAAAGCAAAGGCTAATGTTCAACACCTTCTCAGTTTTGTGCTCAAATTGTTGATAATAACACACAGAATTTATAAAAGTCCGTGCTATTATGGCCAAGGACTAGCTCCAGGTCAAAACCAACCCACTGGAGAAGCTTATAGTGCTCTCCAGGCTTCCTAGCTGGATTTAAGGAAACCTACTTCTAAGAGGGGAGGTGAGGGAAGACAAAAAGAGAAAAGGACATAGGGAAAAGAAAGGCAAGAGAAAGAAGTGGGGAGGGGAAAGAATGGGGAAGAGAGCGAGACCCCAAAAATTTACTGAAATGACGCCACTGTGTTGATCTGTATGTGCCTCAAAAGGACTGACACACATTGAGACATCATTCAACTCGGTAACAATAACAGCAGATACACATGCAGCAACAACAGTATGGCATCAACAACCGACTTCCTCCCAAGAGATAAATACACTGACATTCATTCACCTGAGGAAGAACTGTTCTCAATGGCCGTCTGTGAAGTTGCCAGAACAATGTGCTTCTCCGTACCATCTTCCTGCTCAATGATGATTGAAGTCTGCTTCGCTGTACCTTGCTCGGAGACATTTGGCAGCAAGAGCAGTGATGAGGAAGAACTGTTCTCAATGGCCGTCTGTGAAGTTGCCAGAACAATGTGCTTCTCCATCTTAGCCTTCAACATGATTAAACACGTGCAATTACTTATTAGTCCACCCGAAAACGATAGTTTTCAAAAGGACTTATGTTTTACTGCAGATGTTTTATTTATTTATTTTTTCTCCACTCGCGAAATCTCCGAGATGCGAAGGCCGACCGGCGTGAATTTTGCAAGATGGTCATTAATAGGCCCTATTTTATAATGCCGGTCCAAAATTTTGGGGGGCACACCCCAAAAAAATTTCGGGGGCGAAAAACATGCAAAAATTGGCTCGATTTCGGACGACTTCAAAGTTCGACGGCGAATATCTCTGAAACGGATGAATATATTCAAAATCGGATTTTTATTCCGTCTACCGCGATTCCTCCTGCGTTAGGCAAAACAAGTCCGGTGAAGTTTGGTCCAGTGACCTTGGAGATCTCGATGTTGAATCGTACCTACCCAAAGTGCATTTTTCAGAAGACCATATTTTGGCCCCTAGGGGGTGCTGCACCCCCGAAATTTTTACACGCGCTAGAGAATGACCAAGTCTTACTAGCGCACTCCCCACCGGGGACGGCGGTCCCCCTTACAACTTTTTTCAAAGGGGAGTCAAAAATTGCCTTAAAATGTAGCGTATTAGATGAAGGATCTTTGGAGCCAAAGGGAGCAGCTTCATGAGACTTTGCCACGTGACGTGCTGCTAGATGGGGGTGATAACGCGGGTACAACTTTTAGGGGGCACCGCCCCCTTAAAATTTGGGAGTGAAAAAAACGCGCAAAATTTAGTACATTTAACGACAACTTTCAACTTTGAGTGCAAATATCTCTGAACTGCATAAGGATATCGACAAGCGGTAAATGGCGTTATCAAAAACAGTTAATTCCGTGTTGAATAAAAAAAATTGTGTGAACTTCAGTCCACTAACATCAGAGATTATGCGGCTAATGTTTACCCACCAAAATCAAATTTTTCGGAAGGCCATATTTCGGCCCCTAGGGGGTGCTGCACCCCCAAATTTTTACAGGCGCTAGAGAATGACCAAGTCTTACTAGCGCAGCCCCCACCGGGGACAGGAGCCCTCCTTACCCTTACAACTTTTTTCAAAGAGGGGTCAAAAATTGGCTTAAAATGCAATAAAGGAGCGCTTATAACTTCGGAGTTAGGGGGTGTAGCCCGACGATACTTTGGCACTTGACGTGTCTCTAGGTGGGGGTATTAACGCAAGTACAACTTTTGGGGGCACCGCCCCCCTTAAAATTTGGGAGGAGAAAAAACGTGCAAAAATTGGTGCGCTTTAAGACAACTTTCGAGTTTGAGCGCAAATATCTCTGGAAGCAATGAAGATAGCGACAAAATCTAAACGGCGTTGACGAGCACGATCTTTTGTGCATTGAACAAAAAAAATTTTGTGAAATTTGGTCCACTACGAACAAAGTTATAGGCGCTCATGTTGACCTACCCTAAGTCGACAATGCACGTTCGGCGTATACCAATGCATTTGAGTTCGGGCCACGTGACTTTGATGCCGGGGAAATTTTCCCCCCCCCCCTAATTTCCCCCAGTCGGACATAGGGCGCCGGGTGGACTCACGTTGGGCTTTGCCCCAAATTTCTAGTTTTATTTATTGTAAACTACAGCCATTTTCATTCACATCAAGGTGTCACGATGCAAAATCATGAACATCACAAATTCACAATTCACAATAATGAAAGACACATGCAACGTAAATTTGTTTTCATTTTTAAATATGTAACCGAATGCCATAATGTATTTCTCTAACTAAAAACCAGTTTTCTGTTATTGCAGACACACATAGGCCTATGCATATATATGCAGACACATTTAACCATCTTTTGATGACCATTTTGTAGACCTGATACAAACGTTCCCTTGATTTTTAAGTGCGACAGCAGGTATAGTGTGTCTTAGCCATCACAATTCTGTCCGTCCATCTGTCTGTCGGCCTGTCCGTCACATGGGTGGATCAGTCAAAAATGATGCAAACTAAGATAACCAAATTTTCACCATCGGCTGCCTAGAGTACTCTACACTGTGTCCCTAAAAAATGTCCCACTTTGTCATTTTTCATATCTTTGCCAAATATTAACCAATTTTCAAAATTCTTTCGCTGTCAGATACTGTGGACAATTAGCAACAAAGTAGTTGTTAAATATCCCACCATATTTTAACTGTGTCACTACACTACCATGTGAAACATAAATTTTCAAAAATCACCAAAATCACTATAATACATATGCAAAAAAGTCATATTCTGAAATAATTTCACAAATTTTTATACAAAAATTAAATTATGTTTAGTTTTATATACATTTCTGATGTTTGTAAACAAAAGCAGATGATATTGTCGTAAATAATAATTTTTAATGCACTGAAGATATACCAGTAATGTAATGTGCCATTTAGCATTGGAGACAAAGCTCTGATTAAGAACACGTACTGGTTCAAAAAATCAGTTTTCAAAAATACTGGCAGAATTTTTGAAGATAAACTGCAACAGGGAAAGCTTGGGAATGTTATTAGCACTGATTTTGGAAACATGCAGCACCGACCAAAGGCATGAAACCAGCAGACTGAAGCATACACATAATACTGAAAAGAATGCGATCACTGTGGATGAAATGGTAAACTTGCTAAATCACAAAGGCCAGAAAACAAACATATCATTCAATACGCCAGATATCCAAAGAAACGGATCTAACAAAGTTTAGCATCGTACAGATCATTCTCTGCATTTTTGACTAGAAGTATATTTGGTTTACCAACACGCTTGCCATCTATGATAGCTTGTTTTTCTTGCATTTGTATTTCACATGCATTTGTATTTCACACGGTAATGTAGTGACACAGTTAATGTTTGGTGGGATATTCAATAATCAGTTTATTGCCAATTGTCCACAGAATGCACCAGTGAAATAATTTTGAAAATCAGTTGATTTTTGGTGAAGATATAGACAATCACAAAGTGAAACATTTTTTTGAGACACAGTGTAGTTTCGGGATCTGTGAATGCATTGCCAAAGCAGTGTTATCAACAGTAGCAGAAATGACCCAGGGGCGTCTATCTCCCCTTGGACACACTATGCAAGCCCCCACCCACCATCTTCAATGTTACCCCTCCCCTTCAACGTCGACCTGAACCTCTCCCACGTCAAGCTTAGTCAAGTGCTGCATTGCTTCTAATGATGTATGACAGCATCCTTACTCATAGGGCCAGCAGAAAATCTTCTAAGGAGGGAAGAGACTGCGCGTCGAATGAAGTGGTAAGTGGGTTTCCCACCGACCAGTCTGTTACAGAATCGAGGGAGCGTAAGATCCCCAGCGAGGTCTGGGGCGAAGCCGCTGCCGAAAATAAATTTGGTGCATTTTCACTCTCGCAAAAAACTTCTGGTCAAGTACTGGTGGAACGATGACTACTTCCCCTTGAAGCCCTAGAAGCTGCCCCCCCTTGAGAAAAGTTATATGCCTTAAGCATAGTCCTCAGTGGACATAGACGTCCCTGAAATGACAAATGTGAAATATACTGAGAGAGGCACAACGCAGCCTGCAGCATCCAGCATCACCACAGACGACAGTTCCTCAGGAGGAAGAGGCTTCCTTCTTGGTCGACCACGACCACGCTTCACTGTTTCACATACAGACAACCAGCTGTACAATTAAGACTGCAGAAATTAACAATAAATTAATTGATTAATTGTTTAAAAAAGTAGTCACTTAAAATTCCTTTAACTACCGGTAATTAAATTTTGATTGCTATTTTGGACTTGTTAACAGCCTAAAATGACCAATGATCAACGTTTGTAATCTAATTTTATTACGCATAGAATATGTCACCAAGATTTTTACTCGTATGGTGGTAGTTTTGGAGTATGCACTTTCAGCACTTTGGCTACTGTGTCATTATCGCTATTCCGATTTTGCAAAAGATAACAACAACTGGGAGTTGAATTCTGTAGTTTTTGCAGTCTTTCTTGACTACAAAAAATATTCAAATTAACTGATTAATTTTTGAACATTAATTGATTAAAAAAACATTTAATCAACAGCAGCCCTGTGTATTGTACAACGTATATCAAGATAACAAACAGAAATACAGGTCAAAAGAGTATAACTGTTAAAACAAACTGATAAATGATAACATCAGATAAACAATTCTGGTAACCAATTCTTATCAAAATATGGAATCAGCTGAATAAACTGTTCAGCAGGCAAATTCTATGACAACGATATTAGAGAAATACTCTATGCAGAACAATGAAAACATATAACAGTACAGATTTTATAGAAAAAAAATTATTATCCTGCAAATGCAGAATGCAATCCACAAAACATCAGTGCATGTTAATGAGCTTGTAGATTTTGCTAGCAAATACTCCAGGCTATGATAATGCAGCACACTATGATATAAAAAAAACACTACATCAATGAACTTTAACTGCTTTGAAGTCTATTAACAAATGTAGCCATATAAAAGTTTTCTGTTTCATTCTGTTTTTGCTATGTGTCCCTGCAGTTACTTTACTTTTACACCACGTTAAAATCAATTAGCTCTGTTTCAGATGATTGTCCCGACTGATAATCATTCAATTCTGCTTGCTACATAGCAAATTTTAAGACACCATTGGAATTTCGAATAGATAAAAAATAATAACGGTAATAACGGTGAAGTAATAGAACCTGGTAAACCAAGACTGGCAAGGTAATTCTGGACACGGTTAGATGCTGCAACGATGACCTGATCCTTGTTTGGCGTATCGGTGCTGGACACAGGCTCCTCAGATTGACATGCAGCATCACTGCACAATAATTCACATTCCGTTCCGCCGCCAACGTTTTTCCGAACACTCACTTTTCTCTTCAGTTGGCCACCGCGCCTGTGTGGTTGGTCCACCACCAAACCACACTGCTGTGTTGAACTGCCTTCCTGACATTCCAGCTCCAAAGAGCTCGGTGCACTGGCAGTACTGCTGGCGCTGTTTTCAGCACTCATCGTACTAGCATCACTCAACGTCTCGATGTTAGCACCGTCATCAACCCCGGCTTTTGCAACGCTCGTCAGACCAATGATACCATCCAATACTGGACTGTTTTCCTGGTTTGGCTCACACAGACTAGATGCAGACTGTGGGGTGACAACAGTACAACAAGAAATATCAAGGCTACAGTCACTCTGTTCGATGCTCCTTGCCATCTCTTCCGATGCAGCGATTCCGACATTGCTCGGCTCCGAAGACGATATACTTTTGGTTCTTATCAACAGGTTTGTACGTGGACGTCCCAGTAATCTACCACTTGGTACAGAAATCATCAGTCTGGATTCCGAATCTACAGCAAAAAACGTAAGTGTCATTTCATAAGCTACATAAATGCTTAGTTTAGTCAAAGAAAAGCATATTTCATTTCTACCCAGAAGAAAATTAGCAGCATAAAAATCGTCTTGTGATAATGGCTATAAAATTAGTAGCAGCTAAATATCTATAAAGCTTCACACATCAGGCTCGAAAAAAAACTAAAAGTTAGTAACTATCAACCGGGTCACATTTTCCACTATAAACCAGGTAAAGTGCGCTAAAAATTAAATATCAGAAAATGCAATATGTCACGCAACTTAATTTTCGCCAACTGTGTTTTGGTTCATGTTAGGGCAATACTCAAATGCTAAATGCTAATGCTGCTACTATTACTACTAGTGCAGCTACTGCTACTGTTTCATCATGATTACAAAACAAGAAATCTGAGCTAATGCTCATTAAACCTGTGAGAGCCTGTTCGCAGATATTCTTG
>Ga0209671_1009203_pt1 | contig 10355 bp, 6 predicted proteins | sample WorMetHERISLAND2_2_FD_187401 | JGI IMG/M metagenome (GOLD analysis project Ga0209671, IMG submission 187401) | Marine gutless worms symbiont microbial communities from Max Planck institute for Marine Microbiology, Germany - Olavius geniculatus... | ecosystem: Host-associated > Annelida >... | reverse complement strand
CGGTTGCATATAGGCACAGATATGCTGCTTATCATAACAAGCACTGGTGACAGGCTTTTTAAATTTATCAACACCGATTACCTTGAATGACTTTGAACTTTCCCAATAGGGGTTTTAGTGAATTTTTTTTTGCAATATTTGGATGCTGCGCACATTTCAATACTGAATTGCGACGAAATGGCTAAAGTTACACCAAGACACCCTGCGTATGAAATTTTAAGCATTAAACGTAAATTTTAGCAGTTAAAGTTTCGATACCCTAGGTTCATGGAGCCCGGCGCAGGCGGGCGTCAAAGACGGCTACCCCTACTAAGAAGTGGTTATTTTACTGCAATTATCTGTTGTAGCGTGAAAACGATTACAAATAGTTACAGACATGCTGTTTATTATTAATTTTTGCGATCTGCTGCAGAACTGCGAAGAAAAGGATGGAGACAAACTGGCAGTTTGCGAAGAAAAACTGGTATAGGCTTTCGCGCGTCTCGTGAGCATTAGCTCAACTTTCTTGTTATTTTTACGCGCGAATGCAGAATGCTTCGCGCGTCTTTGCCATCGTTTGGGCGTCTGTGTGTCCTCCGTCTGTTAGTTCGTCTGACACACTCGTGAGCTGTATCAAAACGGTGCAAGCTAGGATCACGAAATCTTTACTGTGGCTACCGCGCTGACTCTAGTTTATCGTAACAAAATTTCGTGCTATGGGGTGCAGGAGTTCTCCTCGAACGAGGGCGTCAAACAGGGGTACCCCCTAAAAAAACGTCATTTGGCCGTTATTGGCCAGAATAATGTGAAAACAATTACAAGTAAGTACATTCATGCTGCTTATCATAACAAGCACCGGTGACAAGCTTTTGAGATTTATCAACATCGATGACCTTGAATGACCTTGAACCTTCCCAATAGGGGTTTTAGTGAATTTTTCGCAATATTTGGATGCTGCGCACATTTCAACACTGAACTGCGACGAAATGGCTGCAGTTAGACCAAGACACCCTGCGTATGAAATTTTCAGCATTAAACGTAAATTTTATCAGTTTAAGTCCCGATCCTTTAGGTTCATGGATCCCGGCGCAGGCGGGCGTCAAATACGGCTACCTTTTTTAAAAATTGGTTATTTTACCGCAATTATCTGTTGTAGCGTGAAAACGATTGCAAATAGGTACAGAGATGTTGTTTATTATTAATTTTTGCGATCTGCTGCAGCACAAAATCCAAGAATGAACTGCGACGAAACGGCTGGAGACAGACTGGCAGTTTGCGAAAAGAAACTGGTATAGGTTTTCGCGCGTCTCGTGAGCATTAACTCAAATTTCTTGTTATTTTTACGCGCGAAAGCAAAATGCTTCGCGCGTCTTTGCCATCGTCTGGGCGTCTGTCCGTCCGTTTCTTTGTCCGTCCGTCCGTCTGTCCGTCCGTCTGTCACACTCGTAAGCTGTATCAAAACGGTGCAAGCTAGGATCACGAAATCTTCATTGTCGCTGCCACACTGTTTCTAGTTTATTGTGACAAAATTTCGTGCTACTGGGTTCAGGAGTTTTTCTCGAACGAGGGCGTCAAATAGAGGTACCCCCTAAAAAGACGTTATTTGGCCGTTATTGACTAGAATAATGTAAAAACAATTACAGATAGGTACATTCATGCTGCTTATCATAACAAACATCGGTGACAGGCTTTTAAGATTTATCAACATCGATGACCTTGAACGACCTTGAACCTCTCAAAAAGTGGTTTTTAGTAAACTTTTCGCAATTTTTGAATGCAGCGCACATTTCAACACTGAATTGCGACGAAACGGCTGGAGATAGACCAAGACAATTGCGTATGAAATTTTTACCATTTAACGTCGATTTTCGCTGTTTAAGTTTTAACCCCTTAGATTTATGGAGGATGGCGCAGCCAAGCGTCACATACAGCTACCCTCCTAAAAAGTGGTTGTTTTACTGCAATTATTTCGTGTAGCGTGAACACGGTTGCAAATAAGTACAGACATGCTGTTTATTATTAATCTTTGCGATTTTCTGCTGCAGCACTAAATCCAAGAAGGAACTGTGACGAAAAGACTGGAGACAGACTGACAGTTTGCGAAGAGAAACTGCTATAGGCTTTCCCGCGTTTTGTGAGCATTAGCTCAAATTGCTTGTTTTTAAATTTTAACAATTTATCCAAATTTCACCAAATTTCTGGCTTTCCTCGTACTTTTCTGGTACATTTGTCTCTGTCTATCTTAACAGGACCTTATCGGGCACTCCACTATTTGAGAGGATGGGGAGTAGTTGTGAGGACACTTTCTGGTTATTTCCACAAGTGATACGCTTTTTATGGGCATTAACCTGGGCATCCGCGTGTCGGCCGCTGATTTGCCGTAGGACGGTCAAATGACCTTACTTAAGTTTAAGTGAGAAAGTGAATGCGCAGAATGTTGTGGTGCAGTCAGATAGCGTGCATTAAATGTGTTTCCTGGCAATTTTTACAACCGATGTGTGAGTGTTTTAGTTAGAAAATACCACAATCGCCACAAAGTCTATTAAAAATAGCCATAGGTACATTTTATGTATCTTAAGTGTGTGTATTGTAGGTGGTGCAAGGTGTTGTTAACAAGTGCTGGAGATCGTTGTACAGGCAGTAGTGCTGTCCGCAGGAGGAAGACGACTCGTGCTAAGCCGACGCACTGCAGATCGTCGAGTGCTCACGATGTCAGACCTCCCGAACGGTTTAGCAAGTCCAGTGTAGATCGACAACACGGTCTCACCAATGGTTGATCTGGATCTATTAAACAAGTCCCTCTTCTTGTCAGAATTTATCCGTCCTACAAATACTCAAGCTGTTCTCCTCCCCGCAACAATTCTCCAGAACGGGCGGGCGCTGGACGTCGTAGGGATACGTTGCCCTTCGTCGCTGCCCTCTCGTATCCTGAGAGGACCATGCAAAACTCTAATGGGAACTTCGTGGCTATGCGGTGCTGTCAAGCATCTCTTCGGTTACTTCACATTCCGTGGTAGTCGTTTTTCTATAGCGTTCTCATCCACACTATATACTTTTTCGACACCGTCACTTAGAACCACCGTCCCGCATTTACCTGTAGTGTCACATGATCGGTCAAAAGTTTTCCGGTAAACGGCGATTCTATCCCTCCCCGTATCTCTGGCCATCGCTTTATATGCGACAAAATACGAATGCTTCCGCCACCCAGTGACGGAACTTCGCCTTGCAGATGCCTTTCCGAGCGTTGGGTTGACAAACTTCGCAGTACCATTTAATACAGTATTGGTCGACTCAGTAAAGGATTTTTTCCTCTATGGCAGAAGTGGGTCCCAAATTTAAAACTTTACCACTTTGGATGTGGTGGCTTTGTCCGATGAAAAACCGAACGAAAGCTAAGCGGATATCATTTTTGACGCTTCATTCTTTTAGATAAAAATTGTAAGGTAATTTTCCGCCTTTCTAGTCTACAGAAAACATGGGAAGGTCAAGAATAAGTCTTCCTTAAGAAAGCAGGAACTTCATTCTCTTTTCTCGGCTTTGTCCGCTAAACGTGAACCGTCACATGATCTGTTAGTGGTAATTCGGAGGTTTGCCAAAAAATCTTGTTTTTTTTCTGTACGCGGGTAACATGCTATGCTTCTACCAGCCTATCCATTTACTGGAGTCGTAAACGTCGTTACATGATCGATCGTCAGGATCACAGGTTGAACGATAATTCAAGCCCTGTGTTAACGGCGACTTTTCTTTCTTATCGGAAAGCCAAAAATTCGACCCCCCACAAAATCAAAACCCTTGACCCGATTAAGATAAAATTTGGTACGGTTGATTGCGTCGGCGAGGGAACCCGTCAAGCAAAATTTTATGCAAATCCCTTTAAGGGGGGCTTCCCGGCAAATGGGTGAAATATACGCAAAATTTTTTATAGCTATCCATATACCTTTTTTTCAGAAACTCAGCTACAGGTCAGACCCTTTGGCGGATTTTTGCGCGCGATGGCTCAAACAACGCGGTCTCGCGCAAGGATGTGCCTTTTAAGAATTAAAAAATTTAAAATTAATATTTAACGTATTTATTCGCAAAAATCCAAAAAATTACAATGGCGCCTATGGGGAAAATTAAGCAATTATTTAAACGGTCATAACTTTGGCTGTGTATAAGATAGAGTCGTAATTTTTGGTTCTAGGGTATGATTTTCGGGGATGGCGAATCTAACGGTGTTATTTAATTTTACCCCGGACCCTCCCTGGTTGCCATGGTGTCAAACTGCGGAGGTCTTTAGTCAGTTTAGTGGCCAGTATGTGTATGACACTTGCGAGAAAAATCGAGTCGTCGATTTCTGGTCGCGTTAATATAAGTTTGATAGCGGTCTTTTTTCGTCACTGTATCGTATTTATTTGTACACCGTCGTGGTCATCATTGTGTATAACGACTCTGTTGGCTCTGGCTACTAGCCTTCCTATTGGTATGTGTGCGTAGCACTTGTAGTAATGACAGGTATAACGGTGTGTCATTGTAAGGCGTAGTAATGTAGTTTACGTTACGTGAAGGTGTTTACCGTACAGGTGTGTACTTGTCACGAGCGCCAATATTAGGTGATAACCAATCAGAGCCTGTGCATTCGAGTTTGCGCCAATTTAAGTAGGACATGAGTTGAACCTGAGCCTACTATTGGTCAGACCAAACAGTAAGTAGGTCGTCTTTCAGAGGCGGCGCGTAAAATGAGCAAATCGAGTTAGTTGTAATATGGACCGAGATGGTCATGTTTGTGTGGCATACGAAAATGCCCAGGTTGTATAGTCTGTGATTTGGCTGTCGTAGTTACATTAGGGTGTTTGTGTAACCCCTAGATGTATAATTGATTCGAGTTGGGAAGTCCTGTGTGGATTCCTAGAGGAACGAGAAAAATAGGGTATATACTAGCGCAGCTAAACTATAACCCTATAGCGGTGTGTATAGGAAAGGAAATTTCTACCTTTCTTTGGTGTGAGCTCGAGACTTGATATAGTCCGAATTTAAGCCCTTATTTTATGTGGTTTTAGCATGTGCATAATTTTGTATTACTTTATGTATGATGATTGTATTTGGAGTTATATGTAATTATTCGTATTTGATTTGATTGCTACGTGATGATATCATCGTCACCAGTTTCGACATTGTAACTAAACAGTGAAAAGTTTGTGTTTAACTGAGATGTTGATTTGCAGTAAAAGCTGCTGATTGTTAAACGAACTATTCGTATATTTATGTTGAGTCGCTATTCCTAGTCTTGTTGGTCTCGCCGATGGTATAAGTTTTGTATTATTTGTACCCCTCTGACCAACTTGACTTTGGTATTAAATTTGGTGTATAATGGATCGTTTACCCCCGGAAACGCAGGAACAGCTCAGGAAAATGAGTTCCACCCGTCTAGTAGTAAAGCTAGGTAAGGCGGGGTTCGACTCAGAAAGTCTGAAGCAGTTAGAGCGGGCGGATCTGTTGGAGGCCATGGCTGAGTCCATACTGGCAGATCCCACGGCAGAGTCGGAGAACGACCTTCTCCGGGAGGCACGGAAGGCTTCTCAGGTCCCTCTTTTCGCGGGAGATTCTAGTGGCACCGTTTCAAAGGGCGGGAGTGCGGCAGTCCGTCTCCGGGAGCTCGAGCTGGAGAAGAAACGGGCGGAGCAAAAGAAGCTCCAGGCTGAGAGAGAGGAACGAAGGGCTGTTCGAGAGGCCAAAGAAAGAGAAAAAAGAGAACAGCGGGCGCTGGAGGAGAAACGGCTGAAACTGGAGATAACCCGAGAGCAGGCCAAACAAGACGCCCGTCTAAAAGCCGAGCAGATCAGGTTGGACCACAAAATCCGTCTGGAGGAGCTAAAGGCCCGTCAAGCCAAGCCAGGTGACGTCGAGAAGGTAGACGGTCAAACCCCGTCCGATCCTAGCGGGGCGGGTAATTTGGCTCTTCAGACGAAGAGATTTGGGGAAATGATAAGGCACGTTTTGCCAAAAATGCCTCAAGAAAGTGCTAAGCTGCCCCAATTCTTTGAGACCGTAGAAAAACTCTACGCGATGTACAAGGTTCCTGCGGAGGTACAAGCTAAAATATTAACATCTCTCCTTACTGCTCAGGCCAAATCTTTCGTAAATCAAATAACGATTGGTGATATGAGCAAGTATGATGAACTTAAGGAGTTCCTACTCGCCGAGTACAAACTCACTCCTAGGGAGTATAAAACTCGATTTGAAACGGCTGTTAAAAATGCCGGTGAGACGTACACTTTGTTTGCCGCTAGGTTACGTAATTTGCTGTTTTATTACCCCAAAAGCCGTTTGGTTGAGGATTATGAAACTCTGATTAAGTTGTTGGTCAGCGATCGGCTAAAGAAATCTCTTCCTCAGGGGCTGTTAAATTACGTCCTGACCCAAAAAGGGAAGGGCTGGTATGTTGCCAGTAAGGTGGCTTTGCTCGCCGACGTGTATGTCAACAACCGAACCACAGTGGTTGGTCAGAAGTCGTCCGAGGGCAAGCCAGTCAAGGTCGCGACCGTGACGTCATTTGGGACAGCAGGGGGCCAGAATCATCATGGTGCACGTGGAGGTCAGTTTCAGGCAGGAAGTAGCGACGGTCAAGGTGGTCAGCAGTCGCCCACGCAAGCACGTCGGTGGCAGTGTTATAACTGCGGCGAGTTTGGCCACATTTCCAGGGACTGTCCCCAGGAACGAGCCGTCGCTCACAGTGGTCCACCATCGCCTTCAATGTCGGGGGGATCAAGTGTCACAACTGCTTAGGATGGGGCCACATGGCCAGAGATTGTGCGTCAGAGCCGAGTGGCAGATGTGGTGGTCCCAGGGGAAGTTAGCGAGGCAGGTATCGAGGCGGTTTCCGAGGTGATGAACAGAACGGAGGGGTCCGCGTCAACTTGGTGTCAACAGGCGGTACGACGCAGGTGAAGACCCGCGAGATGGGTGTGCAGTATGGAGACGGCGGCGAGCAAGCTAACCCCAATAACCATAATAGCTGGGAATTTGGTGCTCACCCGATCGTTGGTACTGTTGGTACTGATGTTAATGTACGTACGTACCCTCTCAAGTATGTCAATGTGACTGTATCAGGGTATGATTGTGTTGCACTAGAAAATAGTGGGTGTCAGATACCCCTAGTTAGTACTCGAGTGTTCTCAAAGTTGTCTAACGAGACAGTGTGTAATGTCACTCTCCACGGTTTTGGGAGGGGCCAATCGGTTCAGGTTCCGTTGGCGAATGTATTTGTGTGCTTGAGTGAAGTCGATTGTGAGAATATGTGTAAAATACCCATTATGTGTGCTGTGACTGATTACTGTTCACATGATTTTGATGTCATTTTACCAGCAGCCGTAATATGTAATTTGCAGGCTAAGGCCGTAGTAAGCAAAGAGCTATGTATTGAGCCCACAGTACGGAAAGGACAGCAGTGTGCTAATTCGACCACTGCAGACCGACTGTCTAGCGGGACCAAAGTGGGAGCGGCTGTTGGGTCGAAACCCAGGTTGAGTCTTACAAATCGTCCACCTAAGCTTAACTTAGGGTGTTATGTGGTCCATGGGGCATACGCTGTGGCAACGTTTTGTATTTTATGTGTGGCACTTATTGTTTGCGTTGCACTGATGTCTGTGATTGCTAATTCTGATATTATGTTTGCACCTGTTATGTTGAGTTGTTTGTCGCTTAGTCAGCGGTTCGAGGACGGCAAGATCGCGCCCCTCCAGCCCGAGTCACTACAAAAGCGACGCCAGCTGCTTGATGAGTTCGCCGACCAGGTCGACGACCGACCCGGAAGGTGCGACGCGGTGGTGCGTCAAGTCCAGGCTACCGTCGGTCTCGTGCGACGACAGATGCAACCCTGCCGTGCGCCAGACGTGGCCCTGGTGTCGAGGCCGCTACGACCGTCGAACAGTCTGTTGGTGCGTCTGATCGTACTCGTCTTCGCCACACGGACGTATCCATACGGAGAGACGAAAAAAGACGGTGAAGTTCGCATTGCCTGCGAATATCGTTATCTGAACGCAGTTACTGTCGAAAACGCTTTTCTGACGCCAACCATCAGCGAAGTGCTGCGCAATATCGGCAAGAACATATAATGTATGCTGCCACTACATTAAACGGATCTCTTATCACGCCAGTGAGGCGAACTAATGTGTCGATTGTATTATATATTGTGTTGATTTAATATATGTATTGCTCCAGATATGTGTTGCACTGCTGTATTTTGTTCGTGATTATTTGAGTATGTTATGATAATAGGATAACTGATATTTGTATTATTGTGTGTATATTGCATGGTGCAGACCTGGATGCATTTTCATGTTTATTGTCGTCTACCCTGTATTTTATTACATTGTATATTGTGTGTATTTTGAGGAAAGAAGTAAAATGGGTTTAATTTTGTCCCCCATTTTATTCTTTTTCCCAAGGGGGAGGTGTCAGGCTGCGGAGGTCTTCAGTCAGTTTAGTGGCCAGTATGTGTATGACAGTTGCGAGGAAAATCGAGTCGTCGATTTCTGGTCGCGTTAAAATAAGTTTGATAGCGGTCTTTTTTCGTCACTGTATCGTATTTATTTGTAGACCGTCGTGGTCATCATTGTGTATAACGACTCTGATGGCTCTGGCTACTAGCCTTCCTATTGGTATGTGTGCGTAGCACTTGTAGTAATGACAGGTATAACGGTGTGTCATTGTAAAACGTAGTAATGTAGTTTACGTTAGGTGAAAGTGTTTACCGTACAGGTGTGTACTTGTCACGAGCGCCAATATTAGGTGATCACAGGCTGCGCGGTAGAGCCAGCTCCATGTTAATGGCGACCGGCTAAGTAAAGGAAAAATGGCAAAATTCGACCTCGCGCAGATCCGAAACCCCTCAACCGATCGACACAAAATTTGAAACAGGTGATTACGTCGGCGAGACGACCACCGTGCAAAATTTCGTGCATATCCGTAAATTGAGGGCTTCTCGGCAAATGGGTAAAATATAACGAAAATTTTTCTATGGTATATATACCTTTTTTGTTGACCGACCTACAGATCAGACCGGTCGGCGGATTTTTACGCACGATGGCTCAAACGACGCGGTTTCACGCAAGAGTGTGCCTTTTTAAAGGTAGAAAATTTGAAGTTAATGTCTAACTTCTGAAAATTCTCCCCACAGTCGAAAATTGGGCAAAAAACGGACAAATTTTCGGCCAAAAACGCTCCTGTATAAAAATTTCACCTATAAACGACCCCTAATCGTCATCGTAGGCCCATAAAAATTGTATAATGAATAGGCAATATGGCCTCGCAAATTCCAAATATGTGGTCATTTTAAACCCCCTACCCACAGGTCACGTGACACGGGGCATGCGCAGTCAACGTTTTCGCCTTTAAAAACATGCCTATGTATAAAATTTTCACCTACAAACGGCCCTTAATCGTCATCGTAGTCTCATAGAAGTTGTATAGTAAATAGAAAATGTGGACTTGGGAATTCCAAATTTGTGGTCATTTGGACCCCCTGCCTACAGATCACGTGACACGGCGCATGCGCACTGTACTTTTGGCCTTTAACATGGGCAAATGCAACTTTGACGCTTTATAACTCCGTAAGGGTGCAAGATAGACGCATAGTTTTAATGGACCACCAATAGAAAACCACATATGCCGAGTCAAATGGTCACGTGACCGATGACGTCACGTGACCTCAAAAGGTCAAACTCGTGACCCCATTATCTTTGGGGCCTAACGTAACGGTGCAAGATAGTCGCATGCTTCCAATGGACCACCAATAGGAAACTACATATGCCGAGTCCAACAGTCACGTGACCGATGACGTCACGTGACCTCAAAAAATCAAACTTATGACCCAAAAATTTTTGAAGCCCCGTATCTCCGTATACGTGCAAGATAGACGCATGGTCATCATTGACCACCAATAAGAAAGTGCCAACGCCGAGTCCGATGGTCTCGTGACCGATGACGTCATGTGACCCCAAAAGGTCAAACTCGTGACCCCTTTATCTTTGGGGCCCAATATCTCCGTAAGGGTGCAAGATAGATGGATGGTTCCAATGGACCACCAATAGGAAACTACATATGCCGAGTCCAACAGTCACGTGACCGATGACGTCACGTGACCTCAAAAAATCAAACTTATGACCCAAAAATCTTTGAAGCCCCGTATCTCCGTATACGTGCAAGATAGACGCATGGTCATTATTGACTATCAATAGAAAATTGCCCACGCCGAGTCCGATGATCACGTGATCGATGACGTCACGTGACCCCAAAAAGTCAAACTCGTGACCCCAAAATTTTTGAAGCCCCGTATCTCCGTATCTGTGCAAGATAGATTCATGATCATCATTGACCACCAATAGGAAAGTGCTCTT
>Ga0209671_1009201_pt1 | contig 10355 bp, 7 predicted proteins | sample WorMetHERISLAND2_2_FD_187401 | JGI IMG/M metagenome (GOLD analysis project Ga0209671, IMG submission 187401) | Marine gutless worms symbiont microbial communities from Max Planck institute for Marine Microbiology, Germany - Olavius geniculatus... | ecosystem: Host-associated > Annelida >... | reverse complement strand
ATTTAAGACAGGCAAGCTTGTAGGCTTACTCACGACACATTATAAATTCATGACGTTAGCGTTACGTCACGACTAGCAGAGAACATTTAATTAGCAGCCATATTTTGTTGAAATATTCCAAATTAGTATCTTTTCGCTACAATGGGTAAACATTTCGTGTAAATTGATCATCATTTGAGTGAATCATGAAAGAATGAAAAAGGGGTCTTTTATGAAAAAAGCCTTGTACACGCAGAGGCAATTATCAAGCGCACGAATAAGATCGTTAGGAAAAAAGCGTATACGGAAGTGATGCGGACGTCCAGAAAGTCGTTGTCTGCCTGCCGCTGCTGTCGCATTCTGCCATTCTGTCGGTGCTCATAATGGAGTCTCTGCAGCCGCGCGTCGACAGCAGCAGCAGCAGCGAGGACGAGGACGAGGCCAGTCAGACGCCCATGCCAGCACAGCACAGTGACGACGTCGGAATCAACAACGGCGGCAGCTGCATCAGCCTCTGACCCGTATACCGTGAAGTGTGCCTCGTGGCAGTGGCGAGGCAAGAGGTGTGGGTGGGCCAAAGGCTGCAGGCCCAGGCCCCCAATTCCCCATGACAAGACATAAAGCATAAACTGCATTAAATGTGCCGATTTGGTCAGTTGATTCTCAGGAAAAAAATTTAAAAAAATTTTGCAACCATATTTCATATTTAAAGCTATACAACTCACTAAATTTGATTTCGGATAAGGCTCCGCCCCAGACCATGCTGGGGAAGTTTACAACGTTCCCCCGGAACTGGATTTTAGGGGTCTTGTTTCTAGGGAGAGGTAGGCTAGAGAAAGAGTAAAGAGAAAAGCAGAGAGAGAAAGGTAAAAATTGGAGAATAATGGAGAGGAAAAGGGAAGAGGACGAAATGGGAAAAGAAAGAGAGAATAGGAAAAGCCCCCAATTCAGATTTTTGGCTACGCCACCGCTTCGTGGCGCGTCACGCTCGCTGTCTGCGCTCTAGTGCGGTGCGGACATGCACGGTTCTGTGAAGCTTGTGCTATGCGCGTGTCATGGCGGCGTGATGCACAAATGACGAAGAACGCTAGGCTATTACAGGCCAGATGCAGTATATCGCATGCCGCAAAAAAACTTTAGGCTTAATGAGCTGCAGATACTTGCACATTAAAACAAGTCTCGCGATGTCCACCCTGCTGCCGCGTTCCGATCTCGCGATGCCATGGTTTCGCGTTTTCAGTCGTTCCTCAGAATGCTCGATGCGTTGATCTTCGTCGCTCGCAAGCATCGTGTCTTCAGCGTTTGGCATCGCGAAACGCTAGTAGGCTATAATGGAAGTCTAAGCATAAAGCTTTTCCATTGTCGTCAATTCATTCACTAAGTTTATAGGCTACGTTCTGACTGTCGGTTGAACTCCGTTCTCTGACTTAGGCCTACATAGGCTATACGTCACAATTCCGTGTGCGGGTGTCGGCAGCATGCATGGCCTTATGTCCAGCGAAACACGGCACACCGTCGCTAGCTTAATGACATGATATCATGACGCTCTCTTTGTTCCTGAGCTGAGATTACTGGTGAGTTTTGATATAAGGTCGAGTGTAGTGTATGTATCCATTATCACTGCGACGCCGCTGCAGATGCTGCTATTTAGAAATGGGCGTATATCGACAAGGCATCTTCAGAGTGTTTTTTGCATTCTCTTCGTGTTGCATGCAATGATATTTCATTAAAGGGGCAGACTAAATTTCTCAATTGCTATATAGTTGTGGGCGGGTTAATCTCAGGTTAAACTCACATTCATCTAGCCTATCTAATCATTTAACTGTATTAATTAGCCATGTGCTCGTTCGAGTTCGACAGCCAGACGCTGACTGCCTGGCTGTTAGGCCTATAGTTTCATGTCAACACCGCATCGCTCACGGACACGGTCACGGCTGCCGCAAAATAGGCTACAGGCCTATCAAACAAAAAAGATCATAAAGCATGGTTAAATTCAGTTACAGGCCTACTGCTGGAAGATGACAAATAACGCCCCTTTTGATATAGGCCAAAATCACTTGTAAAAAATATCATGGTTTGACCAAAGGGGGTCATCGCACCATGCCCCTTCTTAATACGCCATGGACTAGTTGACGTTGTAGGCCTAGACTATATCAGATATACAGAGGTGCTGCAACTGATCGTGTGTAGTCAGTCACTGTAGATCACTGTGTGATGCTGATGGTGCCTCGAGGCATCACTGAAGCCGCTACATCACTTCCCTTTCTCTCCCCTCGTTCTCCTCACCCACCGTTCGCGCTACTCATTTACATATATGATAATTATCGAGCGGCCGCCCTGCAGTGGGCCGGCCGGCGGCTTGGGCGGGGCAGCAGGTGCGCGATGGGGAGGGACTGACTTGGCTCGCCGCGGGGGAGCGCAAGACGGGGAGGTGAGGAAGGGGCGTGGCCTGCCCGGGCAAGGCTAGGCATGCCTGAGCTTGTGCTAGGCAGCTATCGATCGGCGCTGCAGGGAGCGCTGCAGTCGCAGCTGCGCTGAATAGACTCGGACTCGGCCAGCCAGTCTCAGTCAGTCGTCTGCGCTTGTACTAGCAGCAGCTGTTGGCGGCCATTGCTCGACTCTACGTCTGTGTGTGCTGGAACGTACAGTCTGACCGTTTCCAACTACGTTCGACGTCGTTCTTCGTCAGCGCAATCGTCATCTTCGCTCTCGCGGTGAGTTCTGCCTAGTGTCACGTTCATACGCTCTAGCACGACACTGATCATCATGGACTGTGTCAGTGTGTGCGTGTGCGTATAGACAAGGCCGGCATCACTGCAGTGTTGCTGGTATGCAGTCTGTGTACGCCCAGCTGCTTGCGGCTTGCATGGCGTGATGGTGGTTCAATATTAGTCGCAGTAGCCTACGGATCGCTGCAGCTGCTGCAGTCCGCACAGCCTCTGGCTTGGCTTGATAGGCCTAGTTGTCTGCGCGGACGATGCGATGCTGTGGGCTTGTAGCTCTTGATGTGTAGGCCTTAGGTCTACATCGTTTTGCCGATGCGTTACGTGTACAATATAGGCTTGCCGGAAACTAGGGTATAAGCCTAGCGGAAAAACTATAGTGCGCAATAGGCGCATTGGGTTGTCGAATTGATACATCATAACGACAAACAGTTGCATACTAGGCCTACGCATTAACTGCTCTTTCAACTTTGTGGCGTAGCAGGCAGATGGCCTATACCGAACGCATTTGTTAGGCCTATAGGCTATGCAGTATAACAATGCTTTATTGTTACTACGTGATTATTTTTACGAAACCTCAACTGCAGTCTTTTGTCGGGTAAACTGCTGAATGATTCTGCTTAAATTACCTCTACTTTGCATCAGTTTGATGAAGGTGTTGTTCAGATCGTTGGTCTTGGTTTTGATGGCTTCAAACTTTGTGTCTTGCAGTGATCTTGCATGTGGTCTTGGTAGACCGATGCAGAATAATTTAGCCTGCTTCTCTGATATTCGTTAGCCTATATAGGCTATTTCCTTGTGTACATTTGTATGTACGCCAAGCCCGTGCTATGGACTGAGAGCAACTGCAGATGGCCATGTATCGTGACGTGGCCAGCAGGTGAACTCTAATACAGGCTACTATACGTTGACACGCACCACACCAGGTGTTGTACAGTGCATGCATGGCGCCAAATGCTGCTTTGTCCACATCCCATATATTATACGCATTCATGCATGCATTGCTTCGAGTGTAGGCCTATCAACCAACTAGGTCTATGTGCGTCGTACGATATTGACGATTCATCACGCCGGATGGCTGTACGAGTGTCTGTCTGTCTCTGTCTGTGTGCCCGTGTGTCGCGGCGGGGATCCAGGAAACAGTCAGGCAGTGATGCTGGCGCGCTGTCCATTGGCTTGTATCGTCTCGGTGTATGTGCTCTGCTTTGCATCACTCCATGCATGCAGGAGCACTAGCTTCTCACCCCGTGACTATACACAGCGCGACGCGTGATATTCTTGGCGCTCTATAGTCACCTCTTCCTCCCCTCCCCACGCCATGCAGTGCAGGCTATAGAGCCTCTGTAGGGAGTGGTGGCCGGCGACACATCAAAGGCGTAAGGGAAAGACCACCCGCCGTGTTTATACCGCACGCACGCACGCATGCACGCATGCCTTTCATGGATGGACGTAGTCGTCGACAGATCGTGTCCAAGCAGCGAGTTCCGGTCAGTCTGTAAACTGAGTAGCCTTCAGTGCTGTTTTGTAATGGCATTTGTTCTCTGCTCGGCAGCACAGAAGTGTGCCTGCAGTGGTTCTGTGGTTCACGCATGTACGCTCTGCAGTTGCACGTGCACGTTCACCACAGCAACGTGCTGTCTTCAATCAGTCAATCAATCATTGTTGCTTTAGTAGCAGAGCTACTTGAAGGTTAGAAAGTTCAGAGGATAATGTCCGGATATGACTTTCTGAAGAGCCAGGTTTTCAGGTGGCGACAAAACGTTGAGAGTGACTGAGATGTTGTTATGTCCTCCGGCAAAGTTCAGCAACCGTGAAAGCCCGGTTACCGACTGTTGAAAGTCTGACGGGTGGCACCAGCAGGCGATTAGTGCCAGCAAAGCGTAATGTTTGATGTCCAGGAAAATCGGCAGCAGGAATTAACGAGTGGACCCAAGTATCTCGGTGCACTTCTGTGAAGAACTTTGTATGTCGGTACGGCGATTTTGTATAGTCGATCCGCTTCGGGATGTGCAACGAGTGAAGACTGGCAAGAGCGTCGGTGATGTGGTCTGCGGATCTCATGTGATAGATAAGCCGTGCCGCCGCATTCAGTAGCCGGGAGGCCATCAGTACGGCGTTTCCGTAGTCCAATCTGGACAGCGCCTTCGGTTTAGAACAAGAACACATTCGACGACGAGTGCCGTATAATATGCGGCCATCCGCGTTATTGTAATTTGCCGTTATAAGCTTCAAACATACATGTACTGTAGTTTTTAATACGTCGTGAGCTACACCGCGGTGTTTCATAAAAAAGAGCTCCTTTTCTTTTTCTAATATCTCAGTCGAATGGTGATAAATTTAGGCCTACCCGACGTTTCTCAGAGCTGTTTAGCTGACAAGATAATAATTCAGAATAGTTTAACCAAATTTGGCGAATTTGATGAAATATATTTGTTGGTCGTGACCTGACGGTGACGTCATGAAATGTGTTATTTTTTGCACTGCAGCATGGAGTCGGTCGGTCGACCTCGTGTCAGTGACGTCAGAGATCACGTGACTTGCGGCCTATGTCGTGGCTACCTCATCGATGCCGTCACCGTCGTCCGATGTCTCCATACATGTCAGTATGAAATGAAACTCAATTCACGCTTTGAAGCAGAGACATATTTCATTGACGAACTGATGTACCGACTGAAACTAAAATAATTCTTATAGCTGTAATTTCAGTTTCTTCCCGTGCTAGGCCTACATTCAGTTTACTTACTAGATTATTGATCTGCTCGTGCATCTGTATTGCACGGTCGTGTCAATAGGCTAGTATTTATTTTTTACTAACAGACTCCCTGGATGTTACAAGGCTAATGATTGACTGTTCGTGATTCTGGGCGTTGTTGAGGGTCAGTCTTTGGGCATGTCATCGATCTTTAGTAAGAAATCAGGCCAGTTTCATCATCATTGCGACGATGATCGCGTAGCCAGCATGGCCGTAGCGTTTCTTCCTGTCATGCGCTTGATGGTCCTGTGCCATAGATCAGCTAGAGAAGCGCCGGAGTTTCGACGGATATGGGATATGCTGCAGTTGTTACGTGGGCGGCCTGGTCCACGTTTCCAAGAGTGATGAGGTGGTCCACTGAGTGACGCATCGACGTGGCAGCATGTGGCTTAGTTGGCTGGAACAGCCTCTGACAGTCTTGCAATGTGCAAAAACACACAGTATCGGCGTTTTGGTATGAAGTCCGTAATACGGAGAAGATCGGTTGCGTGAAGTGATCGTGTCATTCGTGGTGAAATCGAACCACTGGATAGGCCTACCGAACATCTGCCGTTGACATCTCGTGTGAAAGGCGTAACCGGACACTTCGGACCAAGGACACTTCGGATGTAACTTTTTAGGTCCGAAGTGTCTCAATTTTTTGTCAGAGGTCGGACCTATTGTTCATCATATATTTTTTTTTTGTTTCTACCAACACGTTTTTGTGAATAAAAGCTGATTATGTAAAGTCAAACACGAAAGCGGTGACGCAGGTGTGAAAGGTCGACGGGGTGGGGTCGCTAATTACTGAGAGTTGAACGCCGACGCGTATAGACGTAGGCCTACCGGTTTAATAGCCTTTAAAGTCGCCTCATTGTGCAAGCGGAATGAAAGAGAATTTTTAGTAGTCGCGAGAAGCACGTGTGTAACAAGTGTAACAAACACTGTCGCAATTCTGCGAACTGTAACGTTCGGCTCTGAAATTTTCTGAGATAACCTATAGGTTCCAATTTAGAGAAGTTTAGGGGCGAAATTGAAATGTTGCGCACTAATATTCTCTTTCATAATTCCATTCTGCTGCAATGAGGCGACTTTAAAGGCTATTAAGACCTAGGTCCGAAGTGTCCGGTAAGCGAGAAAGGCTTCTAGGCCTAGCGTCCGTGTGTCTGCTGCAGCCTGCAAGGACAGTTTGACGTATTCCATTTCTAGCCTTCTAGGTCTTGTACGACGTGAGTAAGCACAGTGGTATTGGTACAGCCCATAGATGTAAAAAACGTTCCAGGAAAAATGAAAAAACGTTAAAACGTAAAATAAACGTTGCAAGAATTTTAAAAAAACGTTTAAAAACGTTGAATAATAAACGTTTGCCATAATGTGTTCAACTTCTTGCCTAATGCCATGCTGTATATGCGCAATAGGCCTATACCTGGAATAATAGTTTAGATAAAGAGAACTTGATTTAATTTTAATTCAGCTGTGTGGTCGTAAGACAACAGCATTAAACTAACTAAGTATGCTAGTTAAAAAGTTTTATTATGTATATTTGGACTAACTAAGTAAACTACATCATTATGACGGTATGACCTATTAGGCCTAGCCTAATTCGTTTCTGTAGCCCAAAAGTGCTTTACGAAGCTTTTGATGGGATTTTCAATGCACGTTTAAATAAAAAACGTTGAGCAAAATAAAAAAAAGTTAAAAAACGTAAAAACGTTTTTACATCTATGGTACAGCCCACTAATGTACGTCAACACCTACCGGTAAGCTAATGCTAAGAGGCCTAAATGTCTGAGTGCGCTGCATTATAGAGTTTACTCAGTTACTGAGGCTTAGCGGTAGAATTGTGCATGTTGTAAGCGTTGTAAATACAATCGCCAGGCGGCAGCACGCAAGTCTGCGGTGACCGCTACTGACATGCCGTGATTCAGCGTTCGTTCGCTAGACGTCGCTGTTCTACCTTACTTCGCTGCCTGCCTCAGCTTGTCTAACCATTATTTTCTGGAAATATTCAAATGCCAGAGTTGGTTTAACTGTCCCCGATATTTGTTTTGTGTGCTCTTGAAAAGTTACAGAACGTAGCTTGCCAGAAGTCAAAACAAGTTTTTGGGTCGACCGTTAAGCTGTAAGCTTAAAGGTCCGGCCCTTTGCTATGGTTGTCGTCCGTCTGTCGTCTGTCCGTCTGTCTGTCACTCTGACTGTCACGGATGTATTGTAGCTAAACGGTGCGAGATAGGATCTAGGTTGCTATCGATCATTGATATGAAGTCGCATATTGACTTTGAAATGACATGAAAATCATCGAGCTTGGATGACGTTGGAAGTCACTAATAACCAGTACGGTCGGCCCTACCCTAGCGACATCTGGGCTTTTTTTACGTGTGGCTTGTCTCTATGCATAGCTCAGATGAAAGTGTCTGCGTGTGTTGGCTGCAGTTTGTCGCTCGTGCCTATTGAGACATCTGGCTGATGTCAAAGAGTGTCCACAGTGCAGGCTGCTTATTGACCAAAGTCGGCTTTCTAAAGAAATCAGGTCAGTTTGGTGAAGTTCGAATGTTAGCTGGCATTAGGTCATATATGTATCGGTAACCTGCAGACTACGTTTGGACTACAGGCCAATTTTATTTCTTCAGTGCTAAGATGACGTTGGTTGGTTCTGCCAATCTGTATCTCTGTTCAGAGTTGAAATGTTCAGCGTTAAACGTTGATCATGTTTTGTAGGCGAGATCACATCATTCAGAGAATCGTCTACAAGTGCGCTCCCCATCTGTTCACCAGTAAGTGACGACTTCGGTTTATACGAAAAGTACATTGCCAAAACAGAAACGTTTCACAAGTTACGACATAGGCCCACAGGATGGGCCAAAAAATGATCCAACTTGTTTTTGTCAGAACTTCGTCAAATCTCCACTAAATGTGATAATTTTTGGCGCAACAATAGCCAAGACGATAATATTATGTGAGGTACACTCATTGCCCACCTCACCTATAGTTTATGTCAACGCACTACCATGTAAAATGCAGATGCTCCAAATTGTTGCATAATGCTTAGTTGTTGTCACCGCAAACTTTCTAACTTAATTAAGCACACAACAAACTAAAATGTGATTTCTTTAGCAGAATTATAAGTTTGTGTAACAACGTGCTTCCAATATTTTAGAACTTATGCCCAAAATGTACACAATGGCTTAGACGTGATGCCACGGCTGATAGCGGCATTAACAATCAACTTATCAATATCACAGCACTCATTCATGGATTAGATGTGTTTTGACCTTATAAGTCAGCTATTTTGTTGTCTGCTATTTTCAGTGTATAATACTTAATACCACAAAATTATTAAGTCATGTGGCACCCTTTGTTGAATTGATAATGAAAAGGTGAGCAAGCTGATACTAATAATCACCGCGTGATGTAACAATTTGGAGCATCTGCGATTTACACGGTAGTGCTATGACATAAATTAGGTGAGGTGGACAACAAGTATACTTTACATAATTCTATTGTCTTGACTATCTGTGTGGCAAAAATCATCAAATTTGGTAGAGATCTGACGAAGTTCTAAGAAAAACAAGTTGGGTCATTTTTGGCCTATTGCATATATGCTCATTCTGCTTAAATATTATTAGTTGTTTTTGTGACCGCTGTATATAGATCTCAAATAGCTTGGATATCCGTTAAATAGCATATTTGATAATGTCATTGATCTGATGCTGCGTTTTCGTTCGAAGGTTTTCTAAACTTTTCTCTAATTAGCGGTACTCACTATAACCGCGGTTTCTTTTTGGTATCGGTGACCTTTGCTGCGTTAACTATATCGGCAACCAACGACTGCTGCTGGGGTCACTTATTGCAGACGAACTGAAGCGTCGTCGTGATTTCGTGGCCGGCCGTCGCGGTGATGATGACGTAACAATGACGTCACAGCAGGTGCTACTGCCGGACGACATGAGCGACATGACGTCAATGTGCGCCGACGACGATGATGTCAGCGTCTGTTTACGCATGGTTGCCGGCTCCAGGCATGTATTGCCACTGTATATACCTGGTATACCACTCGTGTATATATGGAAAAAAACGTTTATTTGTTTTTATTATTATTTTTTTTATTAGCTGCTCCATATGAAGCAATTAGTTTACAAGAACTTTCAATTTTTGTTTAACCGATCATTTTTTTCTGCTGTGTTAAGGCCATGTTCGATGCCCAAACATTTATTTCTGCAGCCAGTCCAGAGTGTTTCTGTGTACGAATTGATATTTTATATGTGACATAAGTTCATGTGACTTTTTTGTGTGTTTGCAGCGTGTGTCATGACAACAGCTTAGAAGTTGTAAGTACGAATTGTTCTGTTTATTTCAAGGCCAAAATTTTTGCTTAGAGGTTGACCCTCCCTTCCTTGCTCCTCTCTCTTTGTCTTTCTTTCCTTTTTCTTTTTTTCTTTTTTTTTCTTTTTTTCTTTCCTTTTTCCTTTTTTTTAAAAAATCCCAAAATTTTGGAAGGGAGGAGTTGAACCCGTTAGCCTCCCTTAAATATGACCCTGGGTTATTTCATTACTCCAGCAAGCATTTTGTTAGCATTGACTGTGGTCGTTCTTTCCAACGTGCGCTGTGATATTTTTACGCGCGAAAGCAGCTACTGCTTTCAGAGCGTCTTAGCAATCGCAATTTTATCCGTCTGTCTGTCCGTCCGTCTTTCCGTCACACGGGTGGATCAGTCAAAAACGGTGCAAGCTAGGATCACCAAATCTTCACCGTCGGCTGCCTGGAAGACTATAGTTTCAGTAACCGTAAACCTTTTCCATAAATTCGAAGGGGGTTACCCCGAACGAGGGCGCTAAATGAGAGGGGGTGGGCAAAATTTGCGATTTTTGGCCAATAAGTCGCTGTATCTCAGTAACAGTGCGAGATAGGGCCTAGGTTACTAT
>Ga0209671_1009200_pt1 | contig 10355 bp, 5 predicted proteins | sample WorMetHERISLAND2_2_FD_187401 | JGI IMG/M metagenome (GOLD analysis project Ga0209671, IMG submission 187401) | Marine gutless worms symbiont microbial communities from Max Planck institute for Marine Microbiology, Germany - Olavius geniculatus... | ecosystem: Host-associated > Annelida >... | reverse complement strand
TGATATTCTGTGACGCGGCTTAGTATAATAATAATAATAATAATGATAATGATGATGATAATAATAATACATTTGTATAGCGCCGTAGTGCCGTAGCTTCAGAGGCTTGCGAGCAGTTGACTGTACTCTTCCTGCACTGATATCCTATCCCACTCTTTCTGTTTAAAAGCGGCATTGCCCTCCGACATATCTGGGTGGATTCGACCGCCTAAGCACTGGTCAAAATCGTCGTCCTGGTTCGCCGACCAAGGAGCTGGCCCTGAAGCTGTGCTATATCTTTACAAGGTTTGCTACACAAACTTGCTGAGTCAATAATTTTGTTCGATTATGTCAGCAAATTTACGTTCTAAAGTTGACTAAATGAACAACATAAACCAGACTTTTTTCGTCATTACAAAAACAAAGCCGATTAATAGTTTACTTTTCTTGCAGTGATTCGAGTTTGACTTGCATTCGAATATTTTCCTCCTGCAGACACAAATATGGCAGTGCTTCAGCGTAACAAACAGATAAATAAATAATATTAATCACAGTATATTCATCACTTTCATAAAAGTACCAGAAAACTCCAAACGATCAACAGAAAGACTTTACGAACAGTTATGTTATAGGCTTTTAGAACTGTTATGTTATACCAATGACAAACTACATTCCAAAAGTTTACTCTAGGAAAAAGTTGATCAAGTTAATGTAATGTAAAACTAGAAATTTGGGGCAGAGCCCAACGTGAGGCCGCCCGGCGCCGTAAGCCCCATTGGGGGGACAGCTAGGAAGTTGAAATTCCGTTTGCAGCAAAGTCACGTGGCCCAAACGCAATTGCTCTAGCCAATATAGCAAGGCAATGTTGAACTTGGGTGGTTCGAAATGAGACAACAGAACTTTGTTGCTGGTAAACTTCACAAAAGTTTACCAGTTTTTTTACGTTCGACGTGGCATAGATCGTAGTTGAAAACGCCGTTTACCGCTTGTCGATAGCACATTCGTTCCAAAGCCGTTTGCGACCAAAGTCATAAGTTGTCTTAAATGGCGGCGAATTTTGGACCTTTTTTGCTTTCCCAAATTTTTAGGCAGCGATGCCCCCAAAAAGTTGTACCAGCGTTATTGCCCCCACCTAGCGCACATCACGTGGTAATGTTTCGTGGAACTACTTCCCATAGCGCCAAAGTTATAGTGGCTCATACGCCACATTTTAAGCCAATTTTTGCCCTTCCCCTTTTTCTACAAAAAGTGTTGGGAAACCCTGTCCCCGGTGGGGGGTGCACTGGCAAGCTTAGTCATTCTCTAGCGCGTGGAAAAATTTCAGGGCGCAGCGCCCTACAGGAGCCGAAATATAATCTTCCTAAAAAGTCGATTTGGTGAGTAAACATTAGCCGCGTAAACACTGTGATTAGTGGACAAAAGTTCATCCTTCTTCCTTGCCTAACGCGAAAGGTATTGCAGTCGATAAGTTAGTTGTCCGATTTAGGATATCTCTTTACCTTTCGGGAATATTTGCGCTCAAAATCTGAAGTCGTCTAAAATGGCGTTAAATTTAGCATGCTTTTGGCCTGCAAAATTTTTTGAGGGACGCCGAGTCCAAATTTTAAAATGGGAATTATAAAACTGAACATGCTTCCGACCATGTGGCAAAATTTTACGGCGATCGGCCGACGGAGCTCGGAAATCCCGTGTCGAAAAAAAATAAATAAATAAAAAATTCAGTAAAGCATAAGGTTTTCTCAGCTATCATTTCGGGCGGCCTAAAAATTATAACACGACGATGAACTGTATGTATGCGTAAAAATAACTAGGAAACTACCGTACTCAAGAAACTACGTCGTCTGAGATATTTTAGATTATTCTTGAAACGTTCTGATACAACTGCGTGTTCATAGCAAGGTCAATATTAGACAACAAAATGAAGAAGCGCTGTTATTAACTACATAGTCTAAGATCAGACCCGTTGAGCGCGATACTGTTCCGCGAATTGTTCGTATTTGTTGCATTTTTGCTGCAGTTCGTTCTGTCGATATGCTTCGTATGCGGAACTGCACTCAGGCACCGATGCTTGCGACGCCTGCAGCTGCAGCAGCAACAGATAGGCGAAACGTCGGTGTTCAAACATTCTAAAGATTAATATACAGATTAATATTTAAATTTTTTATTAAAGTCAAAAAGTAGATACAGAGAAGAAAAACGCAACGCCGATATTCATTCTTGCTTTCACTATACTTTAGCAAATCTACAACGACGAACGTGGTCCCACTAGTTTAATCCGTTAATACGCGCATTTTAGCTTTTAAAGTAACTTCATGTGAAATTCGTTTACATTGATCTACATCCTCAATGCCTTGGCGATACCATGCAGCAGGGTGTAGGCAAGGCCGGATTAACCGATATGCCAAGTATGCCACGGCATGGGGTCCCCGCGCCAAGGGCCCCCCCGTGGCGGCAAAAATTACTTTTTCATACCAGTATTAGCTTGGTGACTGTAACTTTGTTTGCCCGTTGCTTTCCAAAAATCTCTAACCTATTCGTCTCCAGATTTAGCTGGTGTAGACCTATACTTCATAGTTTTCTTGATCGCACTTTAGGTACGCTTACATTAAATTATTGTTCAAGTTAATAGTGAATCTAAATAAAAGAAAGCGATAGCGGCAACCATTTTATGCAGCGAGGGAACATCGTGGCTTTCCAACAAATATAGCCATCTGAACAAAAATTCGATGCCCCCATTTTTTGGACGAACGTTACGTCGATGCCGATAGGGCACTTCATAACGCGGCACAATAAAAATAACGCTTAAACTCTAAAAATTTCGAAAATATTATGGAAATTACCAACAAGTAATCTAAGCAAAGCTCACGTGACTCGCGAAAGCATCGCTGCTGCCGTGTGTGGAATCAGTGTACAACGCGCAATAAATTAATAATGCGTTTTGAAGGGTAGGCCCCTATCCAAATTTGTTTTTTTTGTACAGAGGACTTTTTGAACCCAATAGGTCAAGACTCAACTGGTAAAAATCTACGTTTTGTGCTAAAAATATCCTGCGCAATGCGCATGTTCGCTCGTCTACTCCCATTCCATGCAGTAATATTGGCACAATCCAATGATAAACTGGGCCTAGGTGTCGCACCCTAAAACCGCGAAGAATGAAGCCCAGCTGTCGCTGGGGAAGAAGCGCTACAGCATACACAGTTCTCGTTGCAGTACTGACCTTCAAAGTTATCTAAGGTCAATGCTTTTCATGCAGTTTGATAGGCAATGTGCGACTTTTTATTGTAATTAATAAACAACCTTAGCTCTATCTTTCACCGTATTGAAATAAGACCAGTTTTACATTGAAAATGCGCATTTTCTTTCTCCCTTCCATTTAACGCCAAATTTGAAAATGTTCTCATTGCGTGCATTCTGCAAATTTTGTACACAGCAAGCTGCAACAAAGGGCTAACTATTCCCGTAAAAGTTTCTGTGACCTACCTGTTAGCCAGAGTACATTCGTTACATACAGACGGACGGACGACAGACGACAACAATGCCAAGGAAGCCGTACAGCATAGCTTTACGTATAGCGCATCAAAAATAAAAAAAACCCCGCTTTTTCGATTCCAAGGTCGTTTAAGGTCATCAGTGCAGGTGCCCACGAAAAACAATGGATGTGAAGATAAGTAGCAAATATATGTCTATGTGCAACCATTTTTACGCTAAATTAGTGCATAGCAGCAAAAATTGCACTTTTTGAGCAATACCCAAATTTGACGCCTTCAAAAAGGCATCAAAGGTTCTTATAAAATTATACGCCACATGCAGGTTATAGTCGGCGCAAAAAGTAAACCTATAGTTATCATTTTTTGTCACACCTGAGAAAACGACAACATGTTTAGAAATTGTAGGTCACTATCAGACAAGTTGTGGAAAGTCAAATGGATGCTTTTAAACAGTGTTTGGATTGCCGGGGGTTGGAGGTACTGTTTTCTCAACCCCCCTAACACACTGTCAAATTATGTTCTGGGGGGTCAGCTATATACTACATACATATGATTTACATCACAATTTTGGTCGGGCTCTGACCGTCGAAAAGTTCAACCCACCCAGCTAATTTTTTTACAATTCAAACACTGCTTTTAAAATGCCGTATAAAAGCTAGCAGGGCTCTACTTGCGAAAGGGCCGGGGCCCCGGATGTCGCATGGCTTCGGGCCCTCTGAAGGTTAATCCGGCCCTGGGGCCTGGACACTTTCCCCCGGACGTTCCCCTTAAACGTTTCCCCCTCCGGGACGTCTTTCCTGCTTTTTGCATAGTCAGCCATTCCCCCCTATGTATGGCGCTGCCGAGTGTAAATTGTATTTCGTGAAGACCTAAGTATCAATCGCTGACATATATGGTCAAATAGCAAATATCCAAATGTATTAAATTAATGTTTCACGTACAGCAATATAATACAGCATATTAGCAAAAGTAATAGTTATGAATGAATATATACATTTATGTACAGCAAGTCTTTTGATATATTAATTTAAATGTCACTGAAATAAGGCGATATTATATACAGCTAATTGCAAAAAGAAGAAACAGTGTGATAGTCAGCAAAGTGTCACTGTCACTTTCACTCGCAGCGGACTGTGCGCGCGACCGCACGCAAGGTCTCTTCCACCGTCTTCTAGCCATCATGTCGTGCTGCACAGATGGTGTGCAGTTGACGCTGCAGAATCTGGGTGGGCATCTTGAGATTCTTTGCCGGCGGCTGGCCACGTGCATTCTGCAGCAGGATCGTCGACGCCACGGCCGCATCCTGCTGCAGTGACTCGATGACGCACCACACTGACGGGTGGTTACGACTGACCAACGCAGCGAAGCCCCTATTCCACGCCTCGTCCGGTCGTCGTCGTTCAGCGTGGCGACATGCGCGTTCCAGGTGGACACCGAGAACAGCGGCGGCAGCGGACGCAGCGTGATGCGCGGAACAGAGGCGCCGTCGTCAGCCGCTGCAGCAGGTCGCTAGCAGCGTCTGTAGCTTGTCGGTCTTTTCCATGTCGGTAACGCAGCCATGCAGCACCTAGCTGCATGCTGTCGACGACGTCAGACTCGGGGAGGAAGGCCACGCACGCGCTCGTCAGACATAAGGGGTGGAATGTCCGGGTATGCAAAAAGCCGGGGGGACGTCGCGGGGGGAGTGTCTGGGGAGGAATGTCCGTCTCCCTACTATCAATAGGAATGTACAAGGTCGCTAGACTATATCAAATGTGATGTCTGATTCGTGCACACTAATATCGAGTTTTTATATATTGCGCGGACAGAAAATCTAACCGCGTTTGTAAGTTCGGACAGTTTCGAAGTCATTTCATTCAGCTTCTGTTCTTTAGCCTACAAGTTCAAACACAATCTCCACATCGTAAACTATACGTGACTATGAAATAATGACAACGCTACAAACTCATCATGTTAATGAACGTAAAGTCTACAACTAGGCCATGGTTACATTTAAAATAAAACTTTTACAAAGCACTTTAAAATGTTGCAAAATTTTGTTAAATGTTGCAAAAATGTTAGCAATTAGACTGCAATTGTTTAAGATAAATGTAAGTAAAATGATAAAAGTTTGAAAAAAGTTTTATCGAGCGGTATCATGACTGTTTGTCTTCAAGAAAAGCAACTGAACATGCTAAAACGTTGCGAATAAATTCATTAGATCGGAAGTACTTTTCAGTAATAAATTCATCAATTACGATTAAAAAATTGTTTGTACCTAAACGTTTCGACCTCCATCGGAAGTCTTCGTCAGCAGAATAAAAATGGAGGTCGAAACGTTGAGGTACAAACAACTTTTTGGTCGTAATTAATGAATTTATAGCTGTAATGCTAAAACGTTGTAGCGAGTGAGCCGGATATGGATGTAAGTTTAAAAGTTGAAAATTAATGTTAATTTACAGAACAACGCTTTGACTGGACTTAATTAGTTTCCGCTGTATGCTTGCTTGTTGATTTTGATTTTTTGCTGTCTTTTTCACGAAACAAAGCTAAATATATAACGGTGAAGAAAATAACTTTCCATTCTGTCTTCATTGGCGACGATCAATTCTCGACGTTTCTCGCCTATTGAAGCTGACCACGCTTCGCGCTTTTCATTCAGGCGCCTGCACGTTTACAGCCCGCCAGCCGCCACAATACCTGCTCAACTATAGTGTCAATTAACTTTACCCACTTTCTCAGTACGAACCTATATTTATTATAAAGTTTTTTAAATTGCAAAACTGTGGACCTGCGGCGAATCCTCGATGCGGACAAAACGCGTGCATTTTACAATAATAATATTCATTCATGTGCCACATCAGTGCATGCGTTACACGACAATAAAATGAAGGCGTGAATAACCGAAAATGTGATTCATTCCGGTTATGTTGTAAAAATTTGTATTTTACGAAGTAGGCTGTGACATGGCGAAATAACTACATAATTACGTAGGCTATTGCAAATTTTTCGCAGAATATGCCAGAAATAAATTTCGAATAATGGTCAATATTTGGCGAAGATATGGACAAAAGTTAACGGTTACTTTTTGGCCCATACTGTAAACCATAGATGTGATAAACGTTTACAATGTTTACAAAAAATCTATGTAAACGCGTTTATTATTTTGTCAACGTTTATCTGAATAAAAATCACATGAACGAAACGAAGCAAAAATTATGACGGGAAGCCAAGCTACAGTGCATTGCGTTCGATCACTGATAGAGTTCATTAAGTCACGGTGCTAGTGACGGTAAACAGGACAACTCAACTTAGTTTTCACGTAGCTATAAGATTAAAGTGAGTGAATTCTGGGCACTTTTGTAAGCCGGTTGTCACAGAACTAGAGTAAGACATTCTTTGACAATGAAAAAACTTTCATTGAAATTTGAAATTATTCAAATAATAGGCCTAATATTCAAACTTACGTTCTGCGTACGTTTACTTTTAGTTTACAAACGTGTACAATCTTTTTCATAATAAACGCGTTTATTAACGTTTATTACAATTTTTTTGAAGTTTATCACATCTATGCTGTAAATCTTGTAAGATTTCGTCTGCTGCAAAAACGTGTTTAACTTAAAAGTGCGACCAAAACAAATAACAGAGTGTGTTACAGTTTACATGTTACACGTTTGGCTCTATTATTTTGTCTTTACTGAGCGTAATATTTCCCGATAGACCACAATGACACTATAAGTGCTGAATTTGCTGGATATTTATGAGTAGGCTACCGAGTAATTAATTATAATCAAAATTTACGCATTATCATCTCATGAAATGCTATGCGTTGTGTCACTTAAGCGCGAGCTAGGCCTAAGTAATCAGGGGTAAAATTACCTTTCCAACTGCTCAATTCGTTCGTTTTTCTGAAGCAGTTGCGCCGAAGCTGCAGCGACAGAACTTTTCAGTGACTCTGCCTGCATCACGGCAGACTATACGGTCACAGTCAGCAGGCTAGAACATTATTGTTGTAACATTTATTATCGTTTAACACTAAGAAATACAATAATAGTCCAGAAGGTTTGCGACGGACATGCTATAGGACTGCAGAATGAAGAAAATAAGTTCAGGTTGTACACATACAATTGTGTGGAGTTGCTGGTTGTCTTGGTTCTGTTGATGACAGCGATCTGACAGACTCGTCTTCTCAGAGCGAAGCGTCTCGACATCAACTTGATGTCGCACCGCAGCAAACGTCATCGCATCACCGTTCAGCTTCTGTCCTTGGCCGACACCGATAGGCTGACTAACTAACACTTAGCATTATGGTTTTCTTTTAACGCAAGACATCGTTGAGCGCGTTTAGACAGAAACTCTGATTAAAGACGCCTCAGGCGCGTAAAAAGCGACGTAACTGAACTGAGCTGATATGCTCTAGTTTTTGACGAACTAACCAATGGGCAAGCAGTAATGCATTACAGTAGGCACTGTTAAACGGCGTCGGTGACTTACGTGACTACAATCACGTACGCGTCAACCAATGACTAATAGGTTCGCCCTGCATGCACGTCAAAAATTAAACCGTGTCAGTTCAGTTCAGTTCATTTGATACGCTGGTTGTCATGTCTTAACTGAGTGTAGGTTAAATGACAAAATAACGTTAAATAACGTCGCTCTGCGCGCGCTTTTCGATGTTCTGTGGTATTATTTTCATTATCAAGTTCGGCGTCACTTCGGTGCACGATGTGCGCGTAGTGTGAACGCTACATTACTTTGATCGGCAAATTGACATCTTCGGTCTTCGCTGTCGTTAACTTATGGAACTCGCATCACCTTTGCACCGTTACGTGTGCTCGGTATTCAGAGTGCCCCAGGAATTCACTGTTTTATCGTTCATATCTGGACCTACAGTACTCATTAGTGACCCTCGCAATGGCGTACGAATAATTTGTGTCATTTAAGCTACTTTGAAATTTGAACCATTTGATGATAATGATGATGATGATGACGACCATGGTGGTAAGTAATAACACTGAGATCAACTCAGGAGTGACCCGTGCTCGTGTAGATTTTAATTTTACAACTGATATTTTGCAATCTATTGTCAATTTCATAATATGCGAATAAATTTTCCAGTGTACGTCAGACGTGAATTAACGTACAAGTTCTCTCTGAGTGTCAGTGAGTTTCGACTGAAGTTGTTGAAGTGCGATGATGGCGTTGTGTTCATCGACACCTTCGTACGGCGGCGACGACAGACGATCAGACGACTTCGAACGTTTTCTCACGTCGTCATTCTGCAGCGAAATATAGCCTGCTGACTATTTACCTGAACTAACAAGGCCTGCGACATGTAGGCCTAGCTAGTAGGCCTATAATTGCGTGCGAAGTTTCATTTACAGCATCATTAATTAGTCTGTCGCAAATGATCTAGTATCAATTCGTAAAACTTCAGCAGTGTACATGTATGTTTATGTTTGTTTGAGCAGTGTGAAAGAAAGTCGCAGACACTAGCTCCAGCGGAAACCTTAACACCCGTCGATTAAGTCAAGTCTTCTGTCTCAGTTGAAAGTTACAGAGGTGCACATAGAATTCCAGTAATACCCCGTTTATACGATGAAGCAAACATGAAGCAAATTTAGAGGACACGTCGTGCATGTGTATATTGAATACGTTTGTTTGATGTTTGCTTCATGTTTGCTTCATCATGTAATTAAGGTATAAAGTGTGATCGATGAAGGCAGGAATGAAAGTACTGAAATAAACTGATGGCGTCGTAAAGACGATGGATGGTCTTTCGAAAACGCACGAGACAGACTCGTAGACCGTAGGCCTGTATTGTAGTCAAGCAGAGCATCAGAGTGCTGGCTGACCTGAAGGCAGTGTTCGATGTCAGCAGCCGGTTCGCCGTCCATTCTAAGTCGATAGAAGACGACGGTACAAGTCAGTGGTCTAGGGCGTCTGTTATTTTGTCTCTCTCTCTCTCTCTGCACAATAAACTTGTGTGACGTCATAACTGAACGTCAGCGTGACGTCACAAATGCCGCTGTCTCAAAGCGACGAAAATAAGCTGAGCAGAAATGAACTGAACCTAACTGAATTTCGGAAATGAAAGTCGCACGTATAACTAGAAGGCGCTCGTGAGAGTGCATAATCTCGGTTCTTGTCCGTTAATTCACCCGCACTCGAATTAACTGCTAGAGTTGAGGTTTGGGCTAAAATTAGCGTTAGGGATAGGGTTAAGGTTAGAATCAGGGTTAAGGTTATATTTAGGATTAGGGTCAAGATTAAGGTTAGGGTTAGCGTTAACAATAATAATTCGGGTGCGGGTGAATTGACGAACAAGTACCCACATCTCCGCCAAGAAAAGTAATTTAATTAAACACTACTACTGCAAAATGTAGAAGTTTTCACAAGAGGGCGACACCGTTCCTGCCGGTTAACTGCCTTCAATTAACGATAAGTCATCGTGTACACATACATTCAAACACACACACCAGAACGACGGACAGAACGACCAATCTCTTAATCTCCTCTAATGTTCACTACGTTCACCTTGGCAGAGATAATAATACGCTATAATCACGCAGGTTGATTTGTACGGACTGCTTCACACACACTACGCGCGTAGGCCTATACGCAGTTGTCTGCGTATCAGCAAACATCGGATACAGACAAGTGACAACTGCATGCAGAGTCGTCTGTAAATGGACGAATAAGCTTACACGGCGTAGTTGTCCGCACGTAGCTTATTTTCATATTTATGTAAAAAAAACTGTTCAGTTTATATGCAGTGTAAGGGTGACATCGTGGTTGTAGATATAAAACAGCACAAATCACAATTTAAAAATTCAAACTTTACCATTACACAGTCAGCAAAGTTCTTCTGACATTGTGTAATGGTGATGTTTAAATTTTTAAATTGTG
>Ga0209671_1009198_pt1 | contig 10357 bp, 2 predicted proteins | sample WorMetHERISLAND2_2_FD_187401 | JGI IMG/M metagenome (GOLD analysis project Ga0209671, IMG submission 187401) | Marine gutless worms symbiont microbial communities from Max Planck institute for Marine Microbiology, Germany - Olavius geniculatus... | ecosystem: Host-associated > Annelida >... | reverse complement strand
ACATTTGGACTCGGCCCATCGGGACCCTAATACACGTCGGCCATAGGCGCGTGTGGCGTTGGCGACGGTGGCGCCTTCTTGTGAATGATAAAGACTTGCGCAGCCTCATATCGCAAAAAAAATCCGTAAAAACCCCTATTTTGGCGTTCAAGGTCATCCAAGGTCACTGAATTCAGCTCCAATCGAAAGCCAGTATACGATTTCCTATTGGTGATTAATAGTAACCTAGGCCTTATCTCGCACCGTTACTGAGATACGAGTTATTGGCCAAAAATCGCAAATTTTGACCACCCCTCTCATTTAGCGACCTCGTTCGGGGTGACCCCTTTCGAGTTTACGAAAAAGCTTTACGGTTCCTGAAACTAGAGTCTTCCAGGCAGCGACAGTGAAAAGTTGGAGATCCTAGCTTGGACCGTTTTTGCCTGATCCACCCGTGTGACAGACAGACGGACAGACAGACAGACAGAACTGCGATGGCTAAGACGCGCTATAGCAGTAGCTGCTTTCGCGCGTAAAAAGTCGCTATGCTGAGAACGTAAACGACCGCCACCTAACGAATGATACAGTCATCTCCGTCATCGTCATCAGTGATTGAATTGTGAAAAATTAGCTGGGGGTTGAACTTTTCGACGGTCAGAGACCGACCGAAATTGTGATGTAAATCGTATGTATATAGCTGACCCCCCTGTACATAAATTGACAATGTGTTAGGGGGTTGAAAAACAGTTGGGGGGTTTAACCCCAACCCCCCTGGCAATTCAAACACTGATCGTCATCTTTGCACAAACAATTTGTGACGTTGACTTTATCATCGCCCCGTTGTCACTTAACAAACTTAGAAACATGGAGCATAATTTTCAGATACAAAGTTGTAATTAGGCTATAATGTAATCTGCATAAACGATCATTTATTGTAAAGTGGTTTTTAATTTAGTTCGTTTTTTACTCGGCGTTATCTTGGACCGTATCTCTTTCAAGTGCTGCATACGCGTTTGTTATAGGTCATGTAGGTCATGTAAAACAAATAGGCATTAGTTATCATTGATAAGGTGTCATTGCGGTAGATTCTGTGGTCGGAATGTGCTGTGGTGGTGCTGGCGAGCTGTGTCGACCTCGTGGCCAGGACGACGTCGACGAAGACTTCACCTCGCGAAAGCATCGACAGCGGCAGCGACCGCCGGCTGGTACAAGGCCACCGACTTTGAGATGTCGCCGCCACCGGTGCCCGTGTATAGACCGCCGGACATAGGCCTGTACGATCACTCGCTAGTTCAGCTCACTTCACTCTCCGCCATCGTGGACGTCAGATCCGCCAACGAGAAATCCGCAATGCCGGATTGGCGGATTGTCGGATTACAGGACGAACTGTTTTGAAAAACTCGGTGTGTGAAAAAAACCTAATGGGTATAGGCCCCTATAAAATACCCTGTAGGCCTAACACGTTCGTTTTTTGTTATCAACGATTATTATCTCCGTCAAGGTGAACGTAGTGAACATTGGTGGAGACTGACTGGGGGTATAATCGCCTTTTCTGTATGTCCATCTGTCCGTCTGTGACTCATAATGCAGCGGCTCTTGCGTGACGTCATAATAGCAATGACGTCATTCAACAGCGCAAGCCAGCCGTTCCGTTCGAAGCGGCCCTTCTCGTTTCACACACGAAACTGGGGGGAGCGAGACGGGGGCCTGTGCCTCCCTCCCGGCCAGGGCCTAAAACCGCCACTGTCTCCGTCCCCTTTCTTTGTATTTACCCTTGACCGACCCCTGTTGCCACATGCTGAAAACTTGCACGGTTAGCCAAGGCGAACGCCAAGGTCAACATTTTGTTCACTTGTCAAACACACTAGACTAGCTAATAAGACGTTTAAGAAACAGTGGTGAGCACATACGAACCTTAGTAACTCTTTTAGTAAGCCTGATCATTTCGTAACTTCTGCCGTAATCATATAAATAGCTGACGTAGGCTAAAAATGTTTATTTGTTTTCACTAATTGCATTTATTTTCCACGTATTTGATTTAGAAAAACGCTCAATAATTTCAGTGATGATCTTGAGGTTCAGTTAAGGACGGTCACTTATAAACATACAGATCAGAAAGTCTTTAAGAAATATAAAGAAATAACTAGAGAAATCTCACATACATCACATGTAGACAGAGCTATCAGGACCACACATACGTACGGTAGCTTGTTGTCTCGGTGTTCGCCCGGACGTTGGTTGCCTCCAGTTAAATTCAGATGACGAAATGACCGGAAACGAAGGGTTACCATGACAGCGACGTCGTCGTTTACAAAGTATCCGGATGTCGCTGTTGACGACGGCGCATGCGCAGTGATGACGCAGTGGTTTTTCCAGCCTGACGACACACCTGAGGATTTGCTCACCTCGTTAATTAACGGTACAGGTTTGAGGCAAAATCTCAAGCGTGGCTGTCGGCCGTCTGTCAGGTCCGCGCGGCTGCTGGTGCAGGAAATTCATTACGAGCTACGAACTTCACTCTGAGCGGGGCAAGAGCTTCGCTCAACAACAGAACCAACGGACTGCGGCATTCGGCTGTATGATCGCAACGCGAAGATCCGCCCAGAAACAAAAAAATTCTCAGGAGCATCGGTACATTTGCATCATTGCTATGAGCTATTATTATTGTAATATATTATGTATTATTGTAATATATTTACAGTGCGTGTGTGCGAATGCAGATATTGCAATCAAAACTTTGTTGTGCACCGTTTCCAAAATATCGTTTACAAGTTGAACGCGTAGGTAGAGTACGATATCGGATTTTCGTTATAAAACCTTGAACAGTAGAAAAACGGTCAATAACACCATGACAGAGTGCAAAGACGTTTGAAATTGTCGACATTAGATGAAAGTAAAAATATACATAATTTGTGATTGCGGTGTATTTAAAATATATTAATGGTTCAAGAGTTCGAATACTTTGTAAACTAAACTGATGTTGGAAACATGTACTAACTGTGGGAAAAGGTGGACGCTTGTATGAAAGACATTAGAATTACTTTTATTTCTCTGACGAGTGTTAGGGCGTCCGCTAAAGTGATTTAGATCAAGACACAGTTTGTGTAAGCTTTTCTGTGAATTGATCCTAAGCCATAAGCCCAGGAAATAACCAGCTCTTTATAATCAACCGACATTGGCTCATTGTACCTCGCTGTCGACTCAACGCGTACGGCCATCGGGCTTTTTCCGGCTGCTGGTCCGACGGTCTGGAACTCAATGCAAGATGAACTTTGAGATTCGGCGTGTGATATTGATAGATTCAATCAGTTTTTTACAACAATGGTGTTTAGCTTTTACTAGTGTGACTAGCGCAATAGAGGCTAATTTTAACGTTATGTACGATATATATTTACGTTTTACTTAATTTTTACTTACAACCAATCTGTCATTTAAAAACGAAACGAATCTAAAACCACTTGAGGTGAATTGACGAAGCAGGCCTGTGAAATATAGCCAGCCACTACAGTACAGGGCCTGCAGTAGGATTATACTTAATATGTACAAACAACACATCAATCTACCATAGACAGTAGCAAACGCTATCGATATCGGTCCATTAGTAGAAAAGAACTTTTCTCAGTTGCTAGCGGATCGACTTTTGTAAGATGCAGTCTTGTTTGGCTGCTGGCCACCACTCGCTGATCCAGTCGTGAGAATGCACAATGGATAGACAGGAAACAGCGTCGATTACGTCATCGTCGCAGCTTCAGAAACGGTTGTCATGGCAACACGCATCTGCATGCAGCATCGTTCACACATACACAGCAGCTCACGCTCAGCTTGCAGTGCAGCGATACCAATACTTTGAGGTACAATTATATTCTTCGCCAATTGCCTAACAAGATCGATAAGGCCTATCTTAAGACTGCTTTAACGGAACCAAGCTATCCATAACACAGACATACTGCGACTATGACAGCAGCCGACGTTATCAAAACCTACCAGTAAAATAAATGCACAATAGAAATAATAAATATTATGTCGCATTTTAACGAAACTAAATGAAAAGTGATTTATTTAGCCAGTAACTTTTCAACTTTTGAACTAACCAAGCCAAAAATTAAGGACCAGCAATAGAAAAAACAACACACCGGACAAAAAGGCCAAGACCTAAGCAGCATTTTCGGTTACGAAACATTTTCGATCATAGCATCAACAGAACAAGACAGAAGTGAACAGAAAAGACACGAAAGACATGAAAAAGAAAACAAACTTTATTTTGGCGTTTTTCGTGCCAATTTCTCTTGGTATAGACCGACAAAGAAGAAGAACAATTGCAGCCATTGACATTGGAAGTGAAAAAGAATGACGACAAAGGATGCTAAATGAATAATGGCGATCGGCGAAGTCTCAAGACAGATAATATGCTATTCGAGTTCATATCAGCACGGTCGGCGGCGTCACGTGACCGGAAATAGAAGCGACCGACCCCCGAGAGATGGACTAAGATAGCAGCGATGTGCCGTGCATGATGGCGTCATCGAACGTTGCGTTGCCATGGCTACATGCTGTAACGGACGACGATAAACACTACCAGTACTACCAGGGTGGGGCAACTAACGGATCTAGAAAAAGTTAGTAAAAATAATATAAAATTGTATGAGTTTAATGCAAAAATTAGAAAAAAAAACAAATATACAAAAAGCAAAAATACTGTGACTACAGCTTTTCACTCCACCGTTTAATGGCCAACTAAAAAATGTGCACACCCGTACCAGAAAAAAGACTAAAAGATATCTTGACACAACTGCTAAGCTCAGCGCCAAAAAAACGAAAATTATTTTACCACCGTTATCGCGGTTATTTTTTTGCGGTAATTCGCGGTTTTCACCGCACTTTAGGCCTCGCTGCCATGTAACACTCCATCGCAATCTCGATGTTTGTTTTCGATTTTTTCAGATATTGATGCCCCCAGATTTTTTCAGTTGGCGTTACAAAGCTTTCCTTTTCGACTCCGATCACGCTGAATGTTGATAACGATGACAATCGTGAGTTCTTTTTCGGTCGTATCGTCGGACTGCTGAGACGTCCGTGCTAGTCGTCAATTCGCGCACTTTCCGGTATCTCTGTAATAACACAAGTCATCATCGTACGCCACTAAACAGCTGTGGGACCTCGTACCAAACGAACAAAATAAAAAATGTTGTCGATAAGCTACTTAACTGGTTATTTCAGCTGAATTTTAAGTTGCCAAAGTCATTATCTGTTGTTCTCAAGTTTTTCACGTTTTAGCTAGCTGAAAAAAGCTAAAACAAGGAACTTACGGCCTTTTAGTAGTAAACGATGGAAAACAAGTTTGCAAAATTTTTTGTAGCTCACTTGCACGGTGCAGTGCTAATTGAGATACTGCGGTGCTTACAACATCAATGCTCACTTGCTGAAATCATCACGTTATACAGGGTGGGCCATAAAAACATGGCACTTTGCCTTTGACCATATCTTCGCCAATTAATGACCGATTTTTAAAATTCTTTCACTAACAAATTCTGGGGACAATTTGCAATAATGTGATTATTATATGTCTCACCGTGCCTTAAATGCATCTCTACACTACCTTGTGAAATATGAATGAAATACGCATGTATAACGATAATAGCAAACAAACATTTTGGTAAAATTAAAAAAAACACACACTTCAGACCAACACTGCGGTGAATGATCTAGACTGTGTAGGTCTAACACAGTTTAGTGTCATACGGATCATTCGCCGCAATGTTGGTATAAAGTGTTTTTTTTCAATTACTTAAATGTTTGTTATTATCGTTAAGTTTTCTTACATTTATGTAAGGTAGTGTAAAGACGCATTTACGGTGTGGTGAAATATATAGTAATCGCATTATTGACAATTGTCCGCAGAATGTGCCAGTGAAAAATTTTTTAAATCGGTCTATAATTGGTGAAGATATGGACAAAAGTGAAGTGCCACGTTTTTTATGGCCCACGGTGTACTGTACATGGCGTTTTATTGATGCTGCAATAGTCACAGTAATGGAATTCACTTTTAGTCAACGACGATCAACCGCGGCAATTGAAACCAGACAGTAGTTCTAAAATATGAAAGGGGGCTAATAAATTTCCTTTTTTACATAATCGAATGAAGCTGCATTCTGCATGCAGAAATAACTATAGCTTAGCGAAAAAATCGTTTTTGGCGCCAACAACTGGAAACTCGGCCGTTTTTATACAGTCAAAATAATGTCTATTGTCAAAAGTAAATTTTTATAGCGCATTCCCGTAAAAAACCTCGAATGCGCTGGACACAGTTGTACTGCGAGAACAAGAATGTCTTGAGCGGCTGTGTGTAGCCTAATAAGGTGTTTACACGATTGAGCAAACATCGAGCAAACATCGAGCTGACCCAAGCAGGTCTATTGGAACCCCGCTCATTGGCTCAAATGTAGGCCTAGGCTTAGGCTCTTAGCCCACAGCTGATTACGTGTTATATTGGCCTTCCAATTACAACCCGCCCGCCCTCCTAATTAGCATGTTAATTACCACAGAACGTCGAGCAAGCTGCTCGATGTTTGCTCGATCGTGTAAACACCCTATAAGTGTCTCCAGACAGTCAGCAGCGAAGAGTAGGAGAAATTTCCCGTTGCGTTTCGTGATCGTTTCGTTTCGTTTCGGTTCGGTCAGGAAGCAATCGATCACATTCCATCACTCGGGTGTCCGAGCAACACGACTAGCATGCCTCGCGTCAATCTGAATGCAGACCGCGTGGCGATCTGATGATAGTTGAACGTCTGAGCACTTGGGGATGGGCTTTGGTGTAATAACTGAGCAGTGGCAAGCCAAACTTTTACTATTATTGTAAAGGTCGAGGAGCTGAAGAGTTTTCTTATACCAGGTTTACACGATCAAGCAAACATCAAGCAATCATCAAGCAAATGTCAAGCAAACGTCGAGCAGACATCGAGCAAACGTCAAGCAATTAGAGCACACGTCGAGCACGTGTATTTTGAATACATTTGCTTGATGGTTGCTTGATGTTTGCCTGATCGTGTAAACGGGGTATTGCAATGCGATGTAGGCCTAAGTAAAAACAGACAAATAATATATATATTGTGAAAACCAAAAAATGGCCGACTTCTTTGGATGAGTTATTCCAGAAAAAACGTCCGTGAACGCGTAACGGTATAGTTTCGATTTTTTGTGCCAGACAATTTAGGCCGCGTTTACACAGACATGAGTACGAGTCGAGTACTCGTTCTTGTGTCTATGTGAACCCAGGTTTACACTGAAAAACTATTTTCTGGTATATTTACTATACTGTTTTGAAAAACGAGTCAACAGGTTTGGCATTGTACCCAATACGAAACATGGCAGATCATTTCAACGAAATACTAACACATAACTGAAAACTTATACGCAGTAAATCTCGTACTCAATTAAATATTGTGAGCGTCCTTAATGATTTACATCTAAATTGGGATCTGTATTTGAAATGGTCGAGCGAAAAATATCGACTCGAAGCTCGAAAATCACCCAGCTCTAATCTAAGAGGCGATTGCCTGTAGACGGAACATGGGAGGGACCAGAGGGTATCACGAAACTCGGTCCTGAATACGACGACGACGACAACAACAACAACAACAGCACGATGTTTCATTCCTTTCAATCGTTAGTTCTAAGAATCCACGTACGCGATAGGAACGCAAAGAAAGAATGATCGGTAATTTGTCAGCGTGGTGTTTCTTTCAGGACTGTTGTACCGTGGCACGAAACATTCAACCTCTCAGTTTAGAGTTTTAGACTAAACGCCTTGCAGCCACGAATAAACGTCACAGTCTATACATTGTATCTTAGTCTACCCGTGGTGGTTTGTCATCTTCATCATTACAGGAGAGCCTACGTCAACCAAACAACGCAAACTTCAAACAGAAGCAATCGTTTGTAAACATGTAATATTCCTATATATGTTTTAGCCACAGTGGGTTCGAATAAGATAACGTTCGTATGCAATTAGAACCAGCAAAATACGACATACGGTCTGTTGTCTCGTCTGTGCCGGAAATTATAACTTAAAGCGGCAGCTGAAAGTCAAAGAGTGCTTACAAAATTTGCTGCTGGTTGTTTAAAATAACTGAGTAATGGATGAGATATACAGTTTGATAATTCTTAACACGCTAGCAAAGACCAATAGGTAGGTACAAGTATATTAAGCATATTCTGCCGCCCGTGTATAGCGAAACAGACTAAAAAGCCCAGCTGTCACTAGGGAAGACGAGCTACAGCCTATACAGTTCCTGTTCCTGCTGCAGTACTGACCAACAAGGTCATCCAAGGTCGATGATTTCTATCTCATCTGGTAAGACGTATGACACTTCCTATTAGTGATTAATAGTAACCTTGGCCGTATCTCTCACCGTTTCCGAGATATGGCCAGTTTTTGCTTCAAACTGTCTGTTGAGAATTGCGGCCAAACTGCTGCAAATGAAGACATGGTTACTATTGACATATAAAAAGTCCCAGCGCCCTATCCGACAATACCATCGCCGACGCCCTATGACTTACCGTTTAGCCACAATACATCCGTTACAGACGGACAGACGACGCACGACGACAGACGACAACCGCGCCAAAGACGCCTAAAGCATAGCTGTAACGCGTCAGAAATGATGAAAAACTATACAGTCATTACCACAAGAAATCAAAAGGGCAGATTAATACCCACCTGGTAATCGAAAAATACGTACCAGCTAAGAAACGCTCCAGCAGACAGGCAACGAAACTCGTTATACATGACGACGTTGAGAACAGGCAGTCCACCAAAGAACAGTGTTAGGACCTATATAGGCTACCGTCGAAGTGCAGCGGCATTATATCGACTGTCGTCCATTGCTGTGCGAGATCTCGTTAAACAGACAAAAATACAGAGACACGAGATGCTATGAACGAAGCCGTCTATACTGGACGGCGTAAGTACGTCATCTGGCACGGCGTTACCGGGGCAACCGTCTCGGCAGCCAACTAGGGACACCCTGGTCGCTTCACGTCATAACAGTAATGAGACACTCTGGTGACTAGGCCGCAGAATTATTTACAAACCAGCGGCTGAAAATGTTTAAAACGTAACGGAAGTCATCTGCAAATTACTGCCATAGCAACGCAATAAGAATGTCAAAGTAAATACATTAAGACATAGCCTAAATGCATTCCACGGCAACTGCATTTGATGCGATGACCCAGCAATGCTACAATGTAAACTGAGCCCTACATAGAGCTTTCCGGCAACTACATGCAATGCATTTATCAGTGTTACTAATGATTCTGTTGTCGCTGTTAGTGTTAGATACAGACGCAAAACCGAAGAGATATTTTCGCTTTTCATTTGTGATCAATCGTCATATAAGTTTCAACCGATCGAGTCCAACTGATGACTATCACTAGGCATCAACGGTAAATCGTCTTTGTACAGTAGCGATTCTCTCGTCAGCATGAGCCAATGTCCTTGAATGACTTTGAACCCCCAAAATAAAAGATTTTAGTGTGTTTTTTTGCAATTTTCGGCCGCAACGCACATTTCAAAAGGGAATTATGCCGAAATGGCTGACGACAAACCTGGACAACCTGCATATGAAATTTTTTAGCATTAAACGTTCATTTTGAATTATCTGGGTCCCGACCTTTTAGGTCCGAGGAGTTTTCCGTACGGAGGCCTCAAATTTTGGTGCTCATTCAAGACGCGTTATTATTTTATTGCACGCTGTACACGATTGCCTAGGTGGCAGAACCGCTGCTGTCGCGCGTCACGTGAGCTTTGCTCAAATTACTTGTCCTTCTTGAGTACTGGCCTGTCCGGCTGTGGTTAAGGCGGTGCGTATTTGTCTGTGTCCGGTGGCAGAAAATAGGGTCGAGCAAACATCGAGCAGTTAGCTCGACGTTCTATGGTAAATAGCATGCTAATTAGGAGGGCGGGCGGTCGGGTTGTAATTGTTCAGATCAAGCGGAATATTGTTGAGATATATAACACGTGATCAGCTGTGGGTTAAGATCCTAAGCCTATGCCTACATTTGAGCCAGGGGGCGAAGTTCCAATAGGCCTGCTTGAGTCAGCTTGATGTTTGCTCGATCGTGCATGTAAACACCCTATAACACTGTGTGATTGGAGTACTTCCAAAGCGTCGCACTGCGGGCCATGCTCCAACTAACTACCAGGATCTCCGACGGTGCGGACGAGGCGCCGGTCTTGACAAACAAATTCCAGCACCACCAGCAGCAGCAGCAGCAGGTTGCTGAGCATCGCATATTCGCTATCCGCTGGCTCTGAGACAGAGCGCCGCAACGCGCACTGACCAGTGACCAGGCATGCAGCGGCCGACCCCCCATTATGGGA
>Ga0209671_1009194_pt1 | contig 10359 bp, 7 predicted proteins | sample WorMetHERISLAND2_2_FD_187401 | JGI IMG/M metagenome (GOLD analysis project Ga0209671, IMG submission 187401) | Marine gutless worms symbiont microbial communities from Max Planck institute for Marine Microbiology, Germany - Olavius geniculatus... | ecosystem: Host-associated > Annelida >... | reverse complement strand
ATCCAGGTCAAATTTTAAGTCGATTGATTCAGGGGTTTGGGGGCTACGGGTGCCCAAAATCTGGGGTTTTCCATTGACTTTGATAGTCGCCCTTACAACAGTGTTACGCACTACCGTGCTACACTGTGATGTGGCAAAATTATAGTATAGTTTGTAGGCTGTCATGCGTCATGGTGTCATAATTCCAATTTAGAAATCTTAAGCCGAGCCCGGCTGTGTTCAGAAATGCACTGTAAAGCCTTAAGAACACTCCAATTTTTGCCATAACATGAAAAAGGGTTATCCGATTTTAATAATTTTTGGTACACATATTCATGACACAAATGATCATCAAACGGCCGTTTAGTTTCCCACCTCACCCAACATCTGTTTTTGCACTACTTGGGGAAATCAAAACACAAAATATGCATTAAAATTAAAAAAAAACTTAGTAAATTTTCATCTTTTTCGGATATGTGGCCGCCAACAACCAATCAATTACCAGGTTTGACTGTTGTGCAGCAGCACGTTTGTTAAATAAGCCTAACATTTAGGAATATTGATGAATTTAAGAAGCGACTGGCGAAGTCTGGAACGTTATCGATGCTGCTATCAACGAATGGAGAAAGTGTCTCCGAGCCGAGCCCATGTTCGTGGGTTAACATTTCAAACATTTTTGTATAGGCAGTTAAAAATAAACAATTAGATAAACTATCAGCTGAAACGATATAAATATTGACAAAATGTGTTGTAAGGGCGACTAATGATTAAGCAATAATACCAGTAGTTAAAAATGCAATATTTTGTTCGTTTTCTTTTCCCAGATAATGCAGAAAAGAAATGGGTAAGGTGGAAAACTAAACAGTCATTTGACGGCCATTTGTATCAAACATATTCATATCAAATTTCGTTAAAATTGGATTACTTTTTTCATGTTATGATAAAAAAGTAGTGAATTTTATGCCTCACAGTAAAATTATGCACGAAACAAAAATTATTGTTTACATTAATCATTACATTAATTAATGCTTACATTGTGATCTGCTTGATGTTAGTCATTATCTGTCCCATTGCTATAGCATAGCAAGGGACAGATCACAAAATCACTTGTGACTGTCTGTCATTCTGTCAGTCTGTCTGAAAACACTCCTACGGCCGCAATTTTAATTCGATTTTGATGAAATTTTGCACAGTGATTCAAGGCCCGAAAAGTGAGATCAAGTTTGTTTGGGATAAAACAAAATCTTATAGCTTCTTTTCCCATTTTACCGCAATTTTTAAAAAATGCATTACAACCTATGAAAACTTCAAAGCGGTATATCTCGGTTCCCGTAAAATATAATTGCCCGCTGTGTTTACATACACCCATATTTTCGGGGTCTTCAGGTTCGCACTATCCGATGGTGTCATTTAAATTTCTCCTTTGCCGACCCCCGTTGCTTTGGCAACAAATTTTAGGACAAAATTGGCTATAACTTAACTCCCGCAAAAAAATAATTGCACGCTGTTTTTACCTACCTCCTATTTTCGGGCCCGGGCTATGCAATGGTGTCATGTAAATTTCTCTCCTGATAATTGATAATAATTGATAATAATTACTTATTTCCTTGCCGTTGTCGTCCTGTTCCCTGTTGTCATGGCAACCAACCGTTTTTATTCAAAGACAAAATTGGCTGCAGGCTTATAAGAGCGTCAAACGTTGAAACGCAGTTGCTGGGCTATATGGGACGGATACCTCGTTGCACAGAACGTATTTCTAGTATGAGAATAAAAACAAATAGCCCAGCTGCCGCTAAGAGATTCTTACTGTACGCCGATGTCCAAAAAGCCAGCAAACGTAATTGAGGGGTCAGTTCATTACTCCTGTTTGGGGGAAAAGTCGGCAATAAAAACATTCATTAGGACATTTGCAAAACTGTAGCTTGTTAATTGTAGGGTTTAAGAATTCCACTATACAGTTTGGCCGTAATGCGCCATGCATATTTCAAGGGTTGGAACATTTAATTCGCAAGAACAGGTGTTCGTAAGGGGTTGGTAATGGTAGTACATTATAAATTAATTTTTAACGTTATGTGCTATATAAATTCACGTTATACTTACTTGCTTGTAAAACATTGATAAATTTTATAAGCCGTCAATAGTAACCACATGCCGCTGACTGACGCGGTAAGCCCAATTCGCAATGCAAGTGCTCGGGGTGCAGTCTGCACTTGTACTCTTATTTTTGCAAAATAAGGGAATTGTATGTGGTCTGATTTGGTGGGGCCGTGGATAGGCCCCTAACCGTATCTACTTTTAGACGGTTTTCCGTAGAACACGTTTCGCTTAGCCACAATGCGTGCGTTACAGACAGACAGACGACACATCGTACCAGGATCGGCTTTAACGGACAGTCAAAAAATAGTGTGATAAATGTATAAGTGCAATGTGCCCATTTGTAACGTTGCGTAGTTAATGCGTTGCCACAAATTTTCATGTTCGGTTTAGTGCACATGTTAACACAGGCTACTTATTTTTATGACTGTATTTAGCTCTCTTGACATCAAAATTCCATCACGACGCAGAGAGCAATTGGTGTGCGTCTGTTGGTGAATACGAAAAAGAGGTTGTTCTCTACGAAAACTATTGGACTGATACCAGATACTACATCTGCCAGTACGACTGTGAGTAAGTGCATTGTGCAGTGAAGTTTGTTACAAATTTTGTGAGTGATATCGGTAAATGACGCGTGCTTTTTGTACGCCTACGTTTTGTAATGCTTCGCGCGTTTCAACTACTGTCTAAACGTTCGTCTGTCTGTCCGCCCGTCCGTCCGGCTGTCACACTCTACAGACCCAAACTAATGCAAGCTAAAATTACAAAATGTTTCTAGTGGCTGCCTCGAAGACTTTCGTGCAAAATTTCGTGCCCCTGGGTTAAAGTTTTTTTTTCAAAAAAACTTAAGACAAAGGTGCCCCAAAAATTCTTATTGTGAACTTCGTCGGTATACTAGCCTAGCTAGTTTACCGTAAAAACGTTTACAGATAAACACAAACGTGCTTTTTATTATGACAAGGACTGGTCAAGCATAATTCACTTAGATGATGATCAATTTACACAATTTTTTTACCAGTTGTAGACGAAGAAGTCTAATTCAAAATATTGCAACAAAATATGGCAGTTGATTAAATATTCTTTGTTAGTCGTGACGTAATGCTGACGTCATAATGTGTCACGGGTACAAGCTTGATAGTCTCAACTGGTGCTGTCAGTTGCTCCCCTGCTTCGATGGTGAACTGGTGGGGACATGAAATCAAGCGTTTTGCGATCCAAAAACGCAACCATTTTGCAAGCTTGGTGTGCTAGTGCACTGTCTTGCTCGAACATGTGAAATTCCAACTATCTCCGCAGTCACGTAAATGCGATCGCTTTGCACATTTTTGTGGCTGCAACTGTAAAACTTTAAAAATGTGTCATCAGCGAACCAAATTTTTTACCACCGGAGTAGGGTAGCGATAGACAGCACCAGTTAAGAGTATCAAGCTTGTACTCGTGACACATTATGACGTCAGCATTACGTCACGACTAACAAAGAATATTTAATCAACTGTCATATATTGTTGCAATATTTTTAATTAGTATTTCTTTAGCTACAACTGGTAAAAGTTTTGTGTGAATTGATCATTATTTGAGTGAATTATGAGAAAAACAAAAAGGGTTTTTTTATGAAACACCGTGTATGATGGCAGTGCATATTTCAACAGTGAATTGCACCAAAATTACTACAATTAGACCGGTACAATTTGCGCATGATTTTGTAGCATAGACGTAGTGTTTAACCGTCTGAGTTATAATTTTTTTTTCAAGTTTAACATGTCCTGCGCACGAAAACCTTAAATTTGGGTAGGCCTACTCGTTCAAAACGCATTAGGCCTACAGTTTTATTGCACATTGTACATTGATTCCTCACGTGGCAACACCGATGCTGTTGCGCGTCCTGTTTTCCTAAGCAACGAATATTATAGTTCACATTTCTGGCGTTTCGACGTCATTTTTTGTGTACGGACTTATTTGTGCATTCCAGGGTACTACCAACACATGTACTACGCTGGCGGAATTAATATACCCGTGGGATAGGCTGGGGCTGAAAGCACAAACACTTCGTCTTATGTAAGGCCACATTTTACCAGTTAAGCTTCTTGCTTTGTTGTCAAGTTTCAAAGGTGATGATAGTGATAAACTAGAAATACGTTCTGTGGAACGAGGTATCTGTCCCATTACCACGCTATAAGCTTATAGCCTAGCAGCTGCGTTTCAACGTTTGACGCTTTTGTGAACCTGCAGCCAATTTTGTCTTTGAATAAAAACGGTTGGTTGCCGTGACAACAAAGATCTTCAGGAGAAAAATTTACATGACACCGTCGGATTGCCCGGGCCCAAATATAGGTTAGAGGATGGTGCACAAACAGCGCGAAATTATTTTTCACGGGGACCGAAATATAGGCCTACCGTTTTGAAATCTCCATTGGCTATAATGCAAAATTTTGCAACTTTTGAATGGTTGCTATGACAACAGGTGTCCATAGGGGTAAATTTAAATAACAACGTTAGATTGCCCGACTCCGAAAATAGGGGGTAGGTAAAGACAGCGCGCAGTTATCTTTTACGGGGACCGAGTCATACCGCTTTGAACTCCCCATAAGCCGTAATGCAAGTTTTTAAAAATTGGAGGAAAAATAGGGGAAGGAGTTATCAGATGTTTATCCCAAACAAACTCGATCCTACTGTTCGGGCCGCGAAGCACTCTGCAAAATTTCATCAGCATCGAATCAAAATTGCTGCCGTAGGAGTGTTTACAGACAGAAAGACAGAATGACAGATAGACGCAATTGATTTTATAAGCTGCCCCATGCTATGCTTAGCAATAGGACAGATAATAAACAACTTAATTAAATACTGTGCCTGAAACAACAATATTTCTATTCAGATTGTCTGTATATTTGTGTAGTTAACATACAGCAGTCATGTAGTTAGGGCCTATCTGTCCCATTGCTATAGGATAGCATGGGACAGATTATAAAATCACTTCTGTCACACTGTCACACTGTCACACGCTCTGGGGTGGGCAAAATTTGCGTTTTTGGCCAATAAGTCGCTGTATCTCATAACGGTGCGAGATAGGGCCAAGGTTACTATTAATCACTAATAGGAAGTCGTACACTGGCTCTCGATTAGCGCCGAATTCAGTGACCTTAAATGACTTTGAACGCCAAAATAGAGGATTTTATGGATTATTTTAACGATTTAGGCTGCGACACAAGTCTATATCATTCACAATGTGGCGCTACGGAACTATCGTTATGCGATCCAAATAGAGAATTTGGTATTTGTCTATTAACTTAGCGTGAACACCCCGATTTTTAGCTAAACTACTGAAACGGAACTGCTATAATCTTTCGCGCGTCTCGTGAGCATTAGCTCAAATTTCTTGTTAACCCTCGTAATGCATTTTTAACGGGAATGTTTTTGCACCACAGTAGAAAATCCTGTGGGCTTATAGTGGCGCTTGATAGCTCAAAAAGCGTGTCTTGCCTTCCGCGATATAGGCACAAGAAGAAAAATGACCTCATCCCCATTTTGAGCCCTCAGCCCCGAAGTTGTGATCGCTGCATTTTAATGGAAATAAGCTCATCAGTTACAACGGTGCCACAATTCCACAAACGACCGACGTTTTGCGACATAAAGTCGCTTCTTTGCAGATTATGTCAACAAAACGGCTAAATTAGTATTCGTTACAGTATTTAATTTATACGTGTGTATAAAAAAGTAACAAAATGCCAAAAATTTGCAAAAATAAACGATCTCCGACAAGTAAACGAAATGTCAATCTCAAATTATATTTGTGTTCGCCAGAGGGTGCAACCTGGGTATGCATTATTATTACTATTATCATATTAAATTCGTTAAGCTACTGCGTGTGCTGTTATTTTACATTTGCATTCGTAGACCTACATTTTAAGTCTATACCTCAAATCCGATAGAATTTCTTTGCGTTTTTGAACTTTTGTGTAGTTAATCGTGACCGTACAGATCCATAACACCAATGTAAATATCCACGTTCAACTAGTTACACTGTACGCTGACCGTGCACTGTGAAGTAAGAGCGTTTACACGATCAAGCAATCATCGAGCAAAAATCGAGCAAACGTCAAGCAAATATGAAGCATGCATAAAGCATAGCTTACATGAAACAAACATCAAGCAAACGCCGAGCAAACATCGAGGAATTAGAGTACACGTCGTGCACGTTTATTTTGAATGCATTTCCTGGATGTTTCTTCGATGATTGCTCGATGTTTGTTTGATCTTGTAAGCTGAAACGCAACAGCTATATCGTAGCAATGGGACAGATATCTCGTTCCACAGAACTTTTTTCTATTTTTTCCAGATCAGTTCTTGATTTCGAAGCACCTCGTACACAAAGAAACTTTAACACTAGTAACACGAGGCTTAACCAACGGCGGTCTGTTCATTAAACCACACCAGAGTAAGATGCTGTTTTTAAATACTCCAAATTCAAGTTGTTTACGCAGAAGAAATGTAAATAAGGTAAAACAAGTTTCGTTATCACAATGCACGTCTGTTTTTTCGCGTGTTGATTCGAGTTTAGATGACAATTTGACCGTGCCTAGTTCTACAACAGCATCAACGACAACTGTCAGTTGTTCACCTCGCTGGATTGTGCATCCTGGAATGCAGGGAGTAAACGGTCAACAGATCGGGATGAAATCACAGAAGCAATGCCTCGATAAATGCGTTCATGACAGTTGTGTTGCTGTTGATTATTGGTTTGATACCAAGCAGTGTTACTTGCATAACCACCTGCATACTCGTCGTCAGAACAACGCCACCACACAGTTTGAAATCATCAGACAATGTTATCCGTCATCAAGTACGTGACGGCATTTCTTTTGTATAATCCATTTCATATAAGCATAACTGTTGCATATTATTTTAGCATATTATTAATCGTAGCATACTTAGTCATTTTATTTATTTACTTTTATTCTAAGCGGCGACTATAATACATTTTTATTACCGTGTTTTTATGCCATATAAAAATAAAAATTTAAAAACACTTTAAAAGTATTTGCTGTATATTGCGTGGTTTCGCGTATTTTACCCGCAATGTTGTTGAAGTGTTGTTATATTTGTTACTGCAGGCGCAAGCTGTGACGACGCATTTCTGATCGGCTCGACATGTTACAAGATTCACAAAGAGAAAGTTCGTTGGTTTACGGCAGTCAACAGATGTCTGTCTAACAACGCCACTCTGGCCGTTTTTGATGACAACGTTCGACGAAACATACCCATATATGTGGCATTAGACGCTCCGTGGATTGGACTAATAAAGTCGTGGTGGACCTGGCCAGGTTTGAATATTGTCCTTTAAACGCGTGAATCTGCCAAAGATAATTGAGATAATCTCGTAAATACATTAGATTCTACAAAAGCATATAGGCATAGAGAGTGAGCCAAAACCGGGACTACCTTGTTTTACGGCGTGTAACTTCGAAAGTGTTGACTTGACTAGCATTACGTTAAACACAAATCAATGTTGTTTCATTCTCAACATTTTCGTCATTTATTAAAACAATTTTAGAAAATAAAGTGGCGACACTTGTCGCGTGATAAACGCTTGCAGATTTCGACCGAATATTTTGCTATGCAACGCACGGAACAGACGAGCGTGAAACGTCCATTTTTCAATTTTGTACCGATTTTTGTAGACGTGCAGAGCACTTTCGTGAGTTCAGCTCCACAAGTTCGATGTTTTTTTTAAAAAATTGCGATGTGCGGCCACAGTGCTTTTTCGATGCTTTGTCAAGCCAATAAAACTGATTTTCTTTAGCAGCCGATTTACGATTGTTTCGGCTTAACTGTTTTTGAAAACGTTCTCAACAAACGTTGTAGGTTTTTTCTTGACGTAAAACATTAAGCGGGACGTAGGTCTACAAGCGTTTTATGCAAAGATAACATGATGCTTTTTTGTCGACAATCAAACGATTAATCACTTCCAGCATTCTGTTTGCTTTAGAATACGCCTGAGTACACTCAAATGAGACCTTTAAATTATTTCAAATAGAAATTCTTAAATTGTTTATGTACTTTTTAAAACACTTTGCTATCAAATGTGTAGTCTATTTTCAAATTGTTTGATTCAAAATGCAGTACTTTACACTTGTCTACATCAAACAACATCAACCAGTTTTTGGACCATTGTGACAGAGTGTTACATTTTCACAATAATTTTTGCACAATTATAAAAGCCTTCAATAAACTATTGTGATCAAATTATGTAAATCTTAAAATTCTTGAACATTTGGCTTGTGTAGTTGTGCGAATACTTAACTATAGTGGCAAATTTTATTTTTTTGCAAGTTTTATTTTTTAAATTCCATTTTTTGCATTTTTTGCATTTTTAACGTTTTTTGGCATTTGTGTTGCAATTTTCGCACTTCACCATTTTGTATTTTTATTTCATTTTCTTTCATTTTGAAATTTTATTTAAATGCAAAGTAAATCAATTCGTACGGTTTAAAGTCTACTGACTATTAGTATTCTAACTTACTGCAAGGTGACATTTTATTCGTGACTCACCCAGAAAGAATGTAAGACTCTCGTTGTCGAGTAGCTAATTTTTTACTTGCCGAATGAAAGTAAAGCGTGTTGTTTGGCAGACGGTGCTGACGTGTTGTACAATAAGTTTAACGTTGATTCATCAACTCCGCCCTACAATCCTCCAGAACATCCAAACTCTGAGTACAACTGTGCCTTTGCTGCAAATGGTCAATGGAAAGTATCTCACTGTGGACCTAACGATACACATCATGCTATCTGCCAGTCAATCCTACCAGGTAGCCTATTATGGCAGTTGTATACTTTGTTGATCGCAATTTTATAGAGTAGCAAACGCCACATACGTTTATATCGTTAACACATTTACACTCCTTCCGCATTTATCGGGCAGGTTTCCGTTCTCATCAACTCCATTGTGCCAGATATTTCAGTTGTGGATAATCGATGTTTCCGTCAGCTGTCTCCAGTAACCAACTCGGTAACATTTCGCTAGGTTTTTTCCTGGCAGTCGTGCTTTTAATACTGTTTTCACATTTTATACTGACATTGAGTTGACAAATCAAGAATTTAACAGGCACAGCGTTAGTGATGAACTGTGTTAAAATAATAATAAAAGTAGTTAAATGGATATTATCATCTTAATTTATTGCTACATTTTCGTATCTTGCATAAAACAAAGACACGATTGAATTGACAAAATACTGCAGTGTGTTTATGCGTGTTTCCATGACGTTGACGACACCAGCAACAACAACAGGTGGAACGACATCTCAAGTTACTACAGATGGCTCTGTGATTGAATCGTCAACGTCAGCTTCCCATAAAGAACAATCAGAATTAGGTTATTTTTTGTGTGTGTCATTAACTTACCTCTAAAATGTCGTAAGGTGCTTAATAAAAACGTTAATGCCATTTTTAAAAGAAATGTGCCAGTTGTTGCTATATTTAGAATACTTGTATGGCCATAGGCCTATTGCTTTATGCCGATGACATTTTGCTTATTGCCCCGTCTGTTACTTTCCTTCAAATGCTGTTGCACATAAACTGCGTTGCATAGATATGTCTATCAATGTTAAGCAATCCAGATGTTTAACATTTGGTCCAATTATAATCAGGAATGTAGCAGATTACACACAATAGATGGCCATGATATAGGTTGGTCAAATAGCATAAAATATCTAGGAGTATATAGGCCTATAATTAAGGCAGGTAAAACTTTTACGTGTCGTTTATCACATGTAAAGAGTTCGTTTTATCGCGCATTTAACGCAGTCTTAGGCAAAGTTGCCAGTGCTGCTGCATCTAAAATCGTCGTTGTCGAACTTTTAAAAATTAAATGCTTGCCTATATGCTATGCCTATAGTCTGCAGGCGTGCTTCATTAATAAGACCCCTATTACAACTGCAATAAAACTTGCAACACTGCAACAAAATGGGCGGAGTTATCACCTGCACGATGTGCACTGGTAGGCCTAATAGCGCACATTGTGCTAAATATGTTTATTCGCCACTGAGGCAGAAGACAAATACATATACAGGCGTGAGTCAGCAGCCGTGGACCGGTCGGACGCTACGCTCTGATTGGCTGCAACTTGCAACATCATGAATAAAATTGTGCGTGCACAATATTATTGCAGCGTTTGTTGCAAGTTTTATTGCAGATGTAATATCTTTTCTTTGCAGCTGCACAGTGGCGTCATTTCACTAAATCGTTGGGGGGTCCACTCTGTCCCCCTTTCTTTCCCCTCACTCCCCTCCTTCT
>Ga0209671_1009192_pt1 | contig 10362 bp, 7 predicted proteins | sample WorMetHERISLAND2_2_FD_187401 | JGI IMG/M metagenome (GOLD analysis project Ga0209671, IMG submission 187401) | Marine gutless worms symbiont microbial communities from Max Planck institute for Marine Microbiology, Germany - Olavius geniculatus... | ecosystem: Host-associated > Annelida >... | reverse complement strand
GGACAAAATGGGCTATAACTCGGCTTGCGTAAAAGATTTTCGCGAGATTTTTGCGCCCATAGGGGGGTTTTCGGGGATGGGCCGTCGAATGCTGCCAATTTCATTTTTCCCCGACCGACCCCCGTTGCCATGGCAACGAAATTTGGGACAAAATTGGCTATAACTCGGCTTGCGTAAAGTTAAATAAGCCAGAATCTCAAGCGGGCGACGCGTGTGAATTTTTTTCGAATGTCGTACGTGGTTAGCCTAACAAAATATTTGAAGCGTCATCGGAGGCCGGGTGACCAATGTACAAATCAATTTGCACGGCAGCCGTTCAAGTGCACTGTAGACAAGATTGGTTTTCGGTTCTTGTACTGTTGCTCAAATTGGCACGTTTGAATCTTTTCCTTCCCGTCGCCAACCGTTTTGGCGTCACGGCATCTCGTTCTCGGCGCCTGTGTCGCATCGTGTGGATCCATCGCAACGGGTTGTTAATTTAATCACGTAGCCACGTGTTGATCTGAAGAGCTGACTGATAATTATTATTATCCCACTGATTGAAGTAGGCCTATTCGTACTTGATTATCAATGTGCTGCTAATGTTGGCAGGGATTTCAGCTGCGCTGGTGGTGCACGTTTGACGACAGCGATATACGTCATCGTTGTTGGTATCGTCGTCGTCGTCGCTGTAGCGTTGCTCGACGTCTCGACTGCGTGCTACGTTTTTCCCGCTGACCGGCGAGATCCGTGTGTCGGGGTCCGCTGTCACTACGGCGCTCTGGGTCTCGTTCTGTCGTCGTAGGCTATCGTTGTCTTGTGGTCTCGTCACTACGGCGCTCGTTGTTCGTCGTCGGCGGATGGTCGTAAGTCGCTCTGTGTGTGTCCGACGCGTTGCGATCACTTTGGTGACTCGGTCGGCTCGACGACTGTCTGCGGTTCGGACGGTCAGAACTACGCCAGCGTCTGCGAACTGCGCCGAACCGCCTGCCGACAGCTCCGCGACATCCATAAGAAATACGACGGAAAATGCGGTCAGCATTGCATCATTACTAGACCCAAACTCTACTTTTCCATCTGCGGCGCGTTTCATCTTTAGCACCTCAAAGTCGTCTCTACACTATCTTGTAAATGTTAAGGCTAATGTGAGTTCGGTTGTTTGAATACTAATATTTCCAAAAGTAGAGTAACACAGCGTTTTAGATGTGACGTGATTTTTTGTTATTACTGCATTGCAAATTTTCTGTTAAGCGTGGCAAAAAATATTTGATGGCCAATATTTGACGATGACGTGTAAGGTTGTAGAATTTAACAGGATACTTTTATGCACTAGCCGATTATGAACATCAGCTCTGGAAGTCAACTTTCTAAAGCTATGTTTAAAATACTTTTAGAGTGCAGACCGTCGTTCGCGTAGTTAACTGATCGTTAACAAAGTTAAGTATGTGCAATATGAGCGGCTGTTAGTTCGGTTAAGCTGAAACATGCTATTCACGTATTATTCCCGGCAGACTCATGTAGCTACATTGGTCTAACAGGTGCGCGCTTTGTCGCTGCCGCTAGCAACTAGATGAAGATTTAGCGCTATAGGCACCACGTTCCGTATTATGCAGATTGCTTTCGTTTAACATCTAGATAGCACGCATGGCCTTGGGAGGATAAAAGTGGCAAAGGCCGTGGATTGTCGCTAGCACAGTGCACCAACACAGCTGACATTCAGTCTAACAATATGAATATCGTGTAGGCCTACCACGATTCTACTTTTGACTTCACGGTGACGCTGTTTATACGTTTGATGCGAAACATTGTTCTTTGCCGAATGAAGAAATCACGAAGTTTATCTGTGAGCGACAAGTCTGCTACAACTGAAATGTACTAAGTCCTGCGTTTCTGCAAAACTCGGATTTCGTTGTAAACGTATTGTCGATCTTCATGTTCCAGCCGGCCATTTGCTGCGCAGGTTCACTGTGCAGTTTGTGTCCGAAAAAAGCAACCCTCTGTACAATTTACAATAAAAATAAATCGAATCTCAACGAATCCAGATAAAAGTTCGAAACCTTGATGTTTAATAAATCTGCGAAACAATTACAGAATTTTATTTAAAATATTATTTCGTAAAAAAGTTATTAATTTTTGAATATCTATAACAAAATAAGCGTACGCGACTGGAAGTGGCCTTGTGCTGACGCAATGGACTTAAACAGTAATTGAACGTATCGGTAAGCAATAAACATGAGTTTTCTTGGTGAAGATTTTACTTTAGCTAAGGCAAAACATGCATTCGTAGCTGTAAGCCTAGCATCTGTCCTATGCTGCCACCTGGCAATACAAACAAGGAGTTGGGTGGACTTGCTTCAACGATTTCGCCTTTTGCCAGATTAGTTTGGTTCTTGTTGTTGTTGTTGTTGTTGTTGTTAGACCCATGCAGCGGCGTGTCGTGCAAGGCCGGTGGGACGTGCGTCTTGGATGATGCTCGTCGTCCAGTCTGTCGATGTGATGACGAGTGTGTTGAGGATGCTGATCGTGCGGTCTTGGCGCCTGTATGCGGCACCGACGGTCGTACGTACCGCAGTGCGTGCGCCTTGCGACGCTTCGTCTGTACTACTCAGCACTACGTCAGCATTGCATACCGCGGTCTGTGCACCGCACCCAACACTGCAGGTCAGCCGCTGCCATCTCGTCCTCCATCAACACACTTGTAGCTTTAAGCTGTTTTCTCTCATCAAATATTTCTAGGAAACAGAACTTGATACTATCGAGTCACTGCGGTATGTTGTATCTGTAGAAGCAGAGCGATTCTAAAATGTTGAAAATGTTAAAAGAAAATGTTAAAGGTGACAATAGTTTTAATACGAACCTATCCAAAAACTACGGGGGTGACGATTTGCGACATGGGATTACCCAGTGAATGGGATTTAAAGCTGTTTTTTTACAACTTACTATATATAATACATATGAAACATTTGTTTGATTTGACTACGTATAGGCTATCTCCTTGTTGCAACTTTTTGTAACTCGGTTGCTGTTTGTTAAAGTTATGTGTAAAAACTAAGTAAAAACTTTTCTGAGACACCGTGTAGTTACAGGTGTGGTTACAAGTAAGCCAGTATGACGATCGTGTAAGCTACTGGATAGGCTGTAGTGTGATGTCCTTTGGCGTATTTTTCTCGCTCTGTCGGCAGGCGACGTTAACGTGGGATCGTGTTGGACTGACGCGTGCAACTCGACGCTCTACGAAGAATGTCGCGTGGTGGCTGGACGTGCACGCTGCACGTGTCCTGGTCCGTGCGAACGCGTCGTCAGACCGGTCTGCTCCAGCGACTCACGTAGCTTCGACAGCGCCTGCCACCTGCGGCGTCACGCCTGCCTCACGCGACAGCCGCTGCGTGTCCGATATCACGACATCTGCGGTGGGTCGCCTCCGCTTCATCACACGCTTCGCATTCAGACACTGATAAAACCGACGCCTGCCGCTAACTAGCTCAGTAGGAAGAAGTTGCCTTTTCTTTATTCCTACTTAGCTCCGTTCGATTTACAGAAATTGCGATTAATTTCCGTTCAATTTGCGCATCACAGTTTATTTTTAACATAAATTTTTTCATTATTTTGCTTATTAAAATTGACTGCAATGCCAAAAATGTGGAAATCAAGTCCACCAAATCTCAGACGCTTTGCTCTCGAACATTGTGAAATGAATATGTATGAACTAACATTAATGGATACAATGTAGTAGTGTTGAAAAGACATTTAATGGCTCAATTAATCCAAATTTTATTTCTGGGCACGTAAAAGATTATAGAATGATTTATCGTTTTATCGAAAAATTTTAGAAACAACCGCTGAAAAAAGTCATATTATAGGCTACTGTATTATAAGTCCAGCTTATTCCAGACTCTGAGCTCAGCCTTTGCAAGGACCAACATTATCGCTGGTGTATGTACAGACGAGAAGGGCCCTTGTCATCATCACAATTGTCAGCATGGCGCGACGTGCAGTGTTGACATTGATCTTCCTCGCTGTCTCTGCCATTTTAATTGCCCTGATGACGTCATTCAACAGGTGCTCCGAACACGACGCTTTAGTCGTAATTTGAATATCGAGATTTGTTTATATTTATCAAGACCGCGAATGAATTTAGCAGTAGTAAAATTTATTGTTGGTTTTGGAGTTCAAGTATTTTGCCTTTTTACACAATACAGTTAGTTTTTATGCTTAAGTGTTAGTAACTGAATAATGGACTTCTGCATATGGGGATGATAGGCGGTTACATATGAAAATGCTGGGGACAAACATCATTATTTTTATGAACGACAATGAAAACAAAAATGCTTGGCCTTACCAAACAAAAACTAGAACTTGAACAAAATGATTTTGCGAAAAGAAACCATTACTTACAAATCGCTTGTGTGGTTTAACTGAATGAAATCTGAAACGAAAATTAAGCTAAAGAAAAACATTCTACAAAGCAGCAAAATTAATTGTTTGCTTGTTTGTTGACCAGCGTTAATGATGTATGTAGTGGCTGTTGTCAAAACTAAGAAATATAATACTTTGTTTCCTACAACTTGATAAATGCGAACAATAATTATTGACAAATAAAACTACCAGAATTGCATTAAACTTTAGCGGTAGTATAGTTGGTAAAATTAATGCAGCCTCGCTGATTCGTAAATACACTATAAAAAGTCACACTTACTTACTTGAGTGATTGCTTGCAGATGAACGAAAACTGGGCAAACAGCTGAATGAGTATTTTTGAATTGAGTACGAGCTACAACGACAAAGAAGAATTTTATAATCAAAATGTGGAAATGTGTAATGCGCAATATTGTGGTTAACTGCAGGTGTGTGGAAGCGACGGTGTTACGTATGACACAGAATGTCATGTGAAGGAAAGTAATTGCTTAAAGCTAACAAACGTAACTGTTAGCAGACATGGTCCTTGCAGTAAGCAGACACATTCTTTCGATCGCTGTCATTTAGTTCATATTATGTAACTCGAGTTTGTTTTTTTTCTTTTTTTATATATATTTTTTATTTTTTAAAATTTTATGTATTATGTTTATATTAGTTAATTTATTCTTGCACTTTTCACCAAACTCGTGCAATACAGCTATGTTTTATTTACATATATAAAGCTATTTTTTACGATTTTGACAACCATGACTACGACATGTATATACAGACTGCAGTTTCTGTTTCTTGGTGTTTTGTATGCTTATAGCTTAATTGTGATGTGGTTTTTTTTATCGGTATTTACTTATTAACGCGTAAATGATGTTCTGATCTTCAGCGCCAGTCAGTGGCGGTTTCCACATTATCGAAAGCCTGTGACAGCAATCTGTTAATTGCGCTCCGCAGCGCAGCAGCATTAAGCAGTGAGTCAGATCACAGTATGTTGACGAGATTCAGAGCCTGCGCACAGCGTCGTAGCATGCAATAGTCAATCACTGATGATGTTGAGTCTGTGGATTGTAGACGGTTGTGAGAACGTTGATTGTAAGTTCCACGCTGTCTGTCAGTACGATTACATCTCGGGCGTTCCTCGTTGCACATGTCCATCTACCTGCCGTGAAGTGAGATATAATTTATGCAACGGGTTTTCTCCTATTTTTGCTAGAACGTTGCCATTGTCGTGTACTTTAAGATTTATTGTCAGAGTTGCAAATATTTTTAAAAGATTGCCGTTTTATATTTATGTATTAGCTGTATGTACAAGAATGTACAAGTATTACTTTTAGTACAAACCTGTTGCCAAGTTCATTAAACAGCACCATGCGAAGTGCGTTTAAAATTTAAAAAAAAACAAATTAGCGTTGTACGTGCATGTTAATCGTCGTGTAACTTCTGTGTAATTTGTTTACATTTAGCTTTTAATCATGGCTTTAGTAAGAAGAATATTATTGTCAAACTATGTAAACTATATCTAGACTGTGTTATATGTAATATGTAATTGCTTTATTGTTCTGTACCAATGTTTCGCAGTTTTTTTACTATTCTGCGTGTTTCCAGTGTTGATAACCCAGTCTGCTGAAACGCTTTACCAGACTGTCTGAGTAACCAGACATTTTTTTTGATTGTTTGAAGCAGCAGTTGAATTTTTTTTTTATTTTGCAAATATTGACAATAACTAACACTACTCCAGCGCATTACGAGACTTTTGTAGATGCGCTGTACAAATGTATTTTTTGATTTGATTTAATTTCGGATTCTGTACTTTTATTGTAAGCACGTGTATAACGCAGGTAAAAGACAAGGTATGCGGGTCAGACGGCGTGACTTACGTGAATGAATGCGAAATGCGCATGACGTCATGTCTCACGCAGAAGTCAATACACGTTGTGTCGCATTCTCACTGCGGTCTGACTTTCCAATTCACATACGATACACAGTCGTTTAGTTTGATATTCATCGTGTTAGCATAAACAGCTGCAGTTCGAGCTATGCAGTATTTTCTTTTTGTGTGTGTAGAGGTGGGTGTGTGATGTTGCTTCTGTTCTAACTCACCTTAAATGACCTTGAACCGTGTTCAAAGTAGAAAAATCAGTTATATTTATAAATGTTAATTTTTTGGTACGAGGACGCCGTGCCACCGCTATGTGAAAGCGAGACGTTTGCACAGTGCTGAATTTATCAGCGCTGTGGCAAATTGTTTGCCTGGACGGCAGAAATGGCATCCGCCCCCGTAAAGCTTTTTGCTTCATTTAAAATCGTGGAAATCGACTAATCAAGCTCACCTGGAAATTGGCCATTAAACAACGGTGCGCGTGTGTCACCAATCATCTCATTTTAGCTTCTGAAGTCGCGTCGCATCTTCGTCTGTGTTCCGCCAACCAACATCAGCTCATAATGCCTCGCTGTCGACTCAACGCATAAGGTCGTCAGTAGAGCTTCTTCGGTCACTGATACGACGGTTTGAAACTTGCTACCACACGAGCTCAGGAATCTGACGCACGAATAAGACAGTTTAAAACAATTTTTTAAACAATTCTGTTTAGCTTCTACTAGCGTGACTAGCGCATGATGATTGCTTTTAAGCAGTATGCGCTATATAAATCAACGTTCTACTTGTTGACCATGTGTACGGTGCTGTAGAGAGCTGTGACGGTGTGACGTGTGGAGAGAAAGAGGTGTGCGTGCGAGGTAGATGTCAGTGTGATGGGACGACGACAGACTGTGATGACAACGACACTGCCCCTGCAGTCTGTTTAGCTGACGATGCTTCTTGTCATGTCCGTCCGTCACCCACAGGTCACTTCACCTGCACACAGTAGTCCTCCATATGCGCACACGTTATGTGCACGGTGTCCAATTAAAATAGAGCTTTTCGTCGCGATATCAACAAATAAAAATATTTAACACGTCGTATACGTATTAATTGACAAGGCGCGTTCTCAGAACTTGTGTGAAACATGATATGAGTGAGTTTATCCTATACATGTGTATTGCGTGCGCACTTCATTTATTGAACCCTCCGCATCACAGCACAATCACACACTGCGGTAGGTTTACAATAGAAGAGAAAAAACATACAAACATAAAACATTGTAAAGACGTTATTTTGACATAATTTTGCCATTTTTGCGAACTGAGTGGGCTGCCAGAAACCACTCTGTTGTCGTACCAGCAATTCGTCATTGGTCATATCATTGTCTTGTAGCTGCTGTTGCTCGCGGCCGACTATGGACTTTTCGCACATGTAACTGGATCTGGTCGTCCTGTTAGTACGACAGTTGGTTAAATCTGCTGTCATTTTATGCAGCTGGCGTACGGTTTTGTCATTCGATGCACAAATTGACCAAAAACTTAGAAATGTGGTATCAACTTAATTCGAAAGTATACTTTTTTCCAAAAAAATTAGTGTGGCATATTTGAAAAAATCAGATATGGCGTTAGTAATTTGTTTTCTAAAGATTGTCAAAGTGTCTCTGTTGTCGGTGTGGACAGATATTGCGTTCAGTGCTGCACTGGACAGTAAGACGTGGTGCGGTGATTTCGGCATTCCAGTCGTCGACTTGACCAGCGGTCACCTGCGCTACTGCGACGTACACAACTGTCCAGCGGGTAGTCACTGTTACCGGCAGCCGGGCGACATGTTACCCGCTCTGTGTTGTCGTCGCAGTACGTGGCATTTCACACTGCTTTATTTCTAGAACGTTTTACGTTTTGCCTCGCCGAGGCAGTGCGCATCGATCCCATCATTTCAGACAAAGGAGATGCATTTGCTAGCACGAACAATATCACAGAGGTCATTCTTCGTAACCGCCAGTTAAAATTTGAACTGCAAGCTGCGGCCAAATCGACATTAGAAGTCGAGTGATGCCAAATTGTGTACTGCGAGTTTCCGGGGGTGGAAAAGATTGGATCAACTGTGAGAGCAGACTGCAGAGGTACACTACGAAAATGGTAAAGGCGTTGGATTGTTAGCCCTTGAATGTATTTGGAATGGATGCAAAATGAATCAAAATTAGAACCAGACGAGCGGACATTCGAGGCAATAACATCGCGGAGGAACAAAGATAGGCTATGGGCGGACGCACCATATTTTCTCCTGCAGGAGGCGGAGGCATAAAACGTGTTTAAAGTGAACGAGTCATAGGGTGTTGTTATGGCGTGTTGTAGAGCGACCAGTCGAGAGTTGCTCTGGTTCAGAGTTCGGCTGTTGTCCGGACAGCAAGACGCCAGCTCCAGGACCGCATCACGGCGGCTGCCCAAGCACGTGCTTTCCGTTTCACTCTTTAATGATTTGTAAAAAACGCTCAAACACGTTTTCGCTGTTGCTCGCTGTTGTGAGTTTTACTAGGTTTCGAAGCATAATAATTGAAAAGTAGCCTACTCACACGATAAGCCAGCCAGATAGTTGCGAAAGCCAGCTGACGGCGCTGAGCCCACAGACTAATTTGACGCTACATGCAAATTATCTAAGGGGTTGTCCACGCAATTTTGAGCAAAAATTAACCCCTCGTTCCCTCTTTGTCACACCTCGTCACATTTCTCTGGACCTCCTTTAAAAATGACGTCACAAACGTCAAACCTTTCCGGCAGCATGTAGTGTAGTAAACACTGATGAGTTTCAGCGTATCTAAATTATGATATATAATAATTAAATTTGTTATTAGAATTTTGTACTGTTAATTTAATGCAAACAAGAAATTTGAGCTAATGCTCTCGAGACGCGCGAAAGCCTATAGCATGTTCTTGCTTATCTACAATCGTTTTCACGAAAGACTGGCCAATATCGGAAAAATGGCGACTTTTACGGGGGTACCGCTCTTTGATGCCCTCGTGTGCAGGTTTCCTTGAACCTAAAAAATCGAAACTTGAACCATCAAAATCTAAGTTTAATGCTGAAAAGTTTATGTGCAGTTTTTTTATGTCTACCTCAATTGCTTTTGGCGCAATTCGCTCTTGAAATGTGTCTCGCAGCCAAAAATCGCCCAAAAATCCAAAAAACCCTATTTTAGCGTTTAAGGTCGTCCAAAGTTATTGAATTCGGTGGCAATCAAGAGCCAGTGTACGACTTTCTGTTAGTGATTAATAGTAACCTAGGCCTTATCTCGCACCGTTGTTGAGATACAGCGACTTATTGGCTAAAAATCGCAAATTTTTTCCACTCCCTCTTATTTAGCGCCTTAGTTCGGGGTGATTCTTTTCGAATTTACGGAAAAGCTTTACGGTTCCTGAAGATTTGGCGATCCTAGCTTGCACCGTTTTTGACTGATCCACCCGTGTGACAAACAGACAGACGGACGGACAGAGAGAATTGCGATGGCTACAACGCGCTGAAAGCAGTAGCTGCTTTCGCGCGTAAAAATTGTGTGAAATTCAGAACGGTGTTACTAAGCGTTCTTACGCCCACTCGTCTTGTCACATACGGCGAGTTGGCGACATCAATTTCGCGGTCCATTTTGCTTTCCCACAAATGTGACGGGTGTGACGTCACACTTTCTTTAACCCTTCTCCCTCTACGTCACACGTCTTCACTCGTAATGTAAACCCTCCTTACCCTTCTTAGCGTGACGTCATTTATGAATGACCCCTAAAAATTAACAAAAGTTTTTTTTTAAATTACTGTTTTGCGATCGATCATCGTAACTTATCCTGACTTTGTCGCATTATGGGCGGCACTTTTAGCAGTTCATAACCGATCTTTTACGGTTGCTGGAACGCCCTGTCAGAGTAGATGGCATCAACTCAGACGCTGTCGATGTTCTTTTTGTGTTAAAACTTTTTTTTGGTTTCGAAAATGATATCCAGTTACATTTAACTTCTTTTATTATATTTTCCAACTGCAACGGGCGTTGTTACTTAAACATTTTAAAATATGACGGTGAATTAATTCCACTATTCACGTTTTAAATGCAAATCTACAAGTACCCTCCC
>Ga0209671_1009189_pt1 | contig 10366 bp, 5 predicted proteins | sample WorMetHERISLAND2_2_FD_187401 | JGI IMG/M metagenome (GOLD analysis project Ga0209671, IMG submission 187401) | Marine gutless worms symbiont microbial communities from Max Planck institute for Marine Microbiology, Germany - Olavius geniculatus... | ecosystem: Host-associated > Annelida >... | reverse complement strand
ATGTAAAACCGCCGATGAGCTCCGCCACCTCGCACTGTAAAAGGGGGAGTTATGACCGGGGGGGAAGAATGACCGGGGGGAAGAATGTCCGGCATTCTGCTAGCACAGTACGAAAATAAGGATGTCTTCCGCCATATAACAAAACTGTACTTTAAAAATTATAAACATTTATCCACACATAGGCCTATTTAAGTAATCCTGCACACAGACAGTCAATGGACCAACAAACGAGCCTATGCTGTAAGATAATAGCATCGAAAAATAAAATCATGACGTTAAAGTATAAAACGCTATGAAAAAATATCGTTACAAACAATTGCAGACGTTATTTTGTTTATTAATAACTGGTCTACCCAGTTGTTGTACACTAGAAGACAAAGAATAGACGAATAGACGAATAGACGAATGAACTATTCAGCAATTTTTTAATTAAAATTTTAAAAAAACAATTGACATATATTGACACTGCTGTTTCAGTACACTGGCTGTCTGTAAGCCACATCATCTGTCCACTTTAAGCGGCGACTAATGTAACAACACTGTGCAACTGCTCGCTTGCAATAATCGGTAGCGACGTCCACCACTTCAGCACCATGCGCCATTCTCACGCGGTTTCTCGTCTATTTGCATATTCATATCACGTATGCAAATTAACGGACGTGATCGGATTTGCAATGATAAAATGCGAACGGCGGAAGGGCGAATAGACGACATGTGACGTGTCTCGGCCGCTACGATGTCGCATGGACTCGCACCTTTTTCCTCTGTCCGAAACCACGCACTTGAGTGGATTCCGACGTGACGCCCGCTGATGGAATGCATTGCCGTATCCGTTGTTATTAAACGCAGCAATGTGACCGTGAAACAACTGCACAGTGCAAGACAAAACAGTTTTCTAGCTTAAAAACGCAGACCACTTTGTAATACGAAAATAATGTAAAGGCTGTGACCGCTATCTGTAAGTGAAGAGGTCCATGGGAAGAGATAGACAAGAAATACGCCAGAAATGGGTCCGTTTACACTTGCGAAGTGAGTCCCTGAGGCTGTGTGAAATTCATCTCAAAATTCAAAAAAGCAAAGTCTAAAGCCCTCAATGGAAATGACGGTCCCCGATTCCACGTTAGGGCCATCCATAATACGGCTATGACAAGGGATACAACAAACACGCGATATGAAGAATTCTAAAACGCAGGCCTAATGTAAAGGGCACGTCGGAGCAGGCTGTTCGTAGTCACATGCACTTGCTAGCAGTTAATCGCACAGGCCTACTATCAAATGTGAATGATCTGTGATGTGTCCACCTGTATATCGTAGAAATTAATGCCCTACTTTCCAATCCATACTCACCCGGTTCCGCATTTTCCGGTCTTCGTTTTTCACGTCCAGTGTTACATATTTTAATCATCATTTTTATTTTTTTTTGTAAATTTGCCACATTTTCCGTTCGATGTTTTTTTACTGGAATCTGTAGAACTGAAGTCGACGTACGATGCGGTGTATCCACATAGCTTTTCTGATGTCAGACGAGACACTTCGGCCACATGATAGCAGACATGTAGGCTAACATTCTCGCCAATTCTTCGGAGTGTCCATCACTGATGCAACCGAACTTGCAGTAATGGTCCTGTTTCCGCTTGCTAAAAGCACAATGGCGTTAAATCGAAGAATTCTGCACTATAAGTGTCAACTTCATGCACGGATCAAACACTTAGGCCTATGCAGACAACAGAAACGTTCGATCAAGTCACAATGTTATGCACATGAATGACGTGATTAACAAGCTCTATCAAATATGTTGCATAAACTGGACAAATCAAACTATTAGGCCTACTGACACATTTACATGATAGAACTATAAGCAATGGAAGCTCATAACCACCCCAGACCCAAAGGACACTCGCGTGAACTTTGAATGGCGCGTCTTTCGTAGTAAAATAAACATTAATCAAAACCAAATATCAGCTGACAAAAATTCAGAGACCAGCTTCACACTGCTACAAATAAGCCCGTTTTTCACAATATCAAACATTTCTTGAATTTAAGTTAACTGCCCGTAAGTATTAACAGCAGCAACATAGGCATAAAATCGTTTACTCTTCTCTCGCCTACTGACGCCATCGGTGCCCCTCCATAGTCCATACCACCCAAGGTGTGCGCACCCACGGAAGGAAAGAAACCACCCAAGCTCTTCGGCTATTTGTACAGTGTTGGACAAAAGGAAGGAACGTGTCGGCTGACAATAAAAAGCGACGTGTTCACGTTACAGTTGTCGCCAGTGCTTATCGTACACACTACAGCGTGTGTGTGTGTCTGCCGGTCCGGCGTCGTGCCACGCAGCGGTGCGATAAAAGCAGTTATGTCATGCAGCTTTTGCTATCAGCGAGCAGTAACAGCAGCAGCAGGACTGCTTTCTGCGGCAAATGATGTCGCCAATAACCGACAGACGTCACGAAGCCGTGATCGCAGATAATACTCGTCGATGAAGTCGGTCGTCGGCTGACTGTTACGACGTGCGATAACAACGTTCAGTCCAGTCTGATGCTTTGTTTGCGATCTGTCGCCTGATCGACTGCTTGTGAACATCGTCTCAACCAGACACTTTCAAGAAGCGTAATGTTAACATCACACGGTTTCGGCAACAAATTTCTGATTTTTTTTTGTCGAAATGAAGCTATATAGTCTGGCAGAGAAATAGGCAATTTTTGCCAAACCTACACTAGTTATTATGATAATGCACTTACTCAGCACGGGACGCCAGTTTAAAAGTTCGCACTGGGGAAAAGCGTTCGCAGCAGTCGGTGATTTAGTGTTCGTTGACATCTGGAGGATAATCAACTAGAAGTTACCAGAGCTCTTAAATCTCCGCCGAAATGTTGCTGTGCTGCCACTTAGCGATCACAACGGTGTTTTAGTTTACGCTTTATTTCCTAATAGCAAAAAAATCCTGAATGATCCAAAAATTGAGTGACAAAAGAATGCTAATCGTCAGCGGAATCTAATAATGTTTTTCTTTAATTGGTTATGCCCAACTTCTCGAAATTTTTTACCCAAATGTTCGTAACTTTTTCGTTATTTTAGAGACACAAACAGACCCCAAAATGTAACCTCTTTATTTTAGCAAAAAAGTTTTGTTTATGTCACTGCAGGAAGTTGAAAATAACACGCGCGATTGTCGATAACAAGTCCGATACTCAGCCGTTGCGCTTCACAAGCCTGATAGGGATCTGCATGGCTGCGGCATTATAAATCGTCACAACATCGGCAGTTGTGACTTGTGAATCTTGCACGGACATCAGCGTCGGCAATGTGACTGAAGGTATAGTCGCAATTGCCGGTCACGTATTGTAGCTGTCGTAACGTTGCATAAACAACTGTTCTCTAAGTCGGTTATTCTGTCTCACGTTTTACGTAGTCAACGGACTTCATTCCGTTTACAAATGCAACCAGAATAAAAAGTTCTGCTTTCGAACGTATGTAATAACGACGTTCATCATTATCACCATTAACAACAACAGCCACAGAAAGTCTTGTTCAACTAAATTCTAATTAGTCGCTCAGAGAACTTTTGTGTGGCTATTTGCGTTTTGACTTTTGTGGCGCTTGGCGATAAAATGTTAAACCTGCACGAAGTATTTGCCGACACTGTGCTACATGTAGCCTATCTATCTACAACGAGGAAGAAGCGTCTTTTAACAGAAAGTTTATTGTAGCTCATTCTGCCGAAATAAAGAAAGTTTATCGCTAGATCACGTCGCTAACTGCATTGCTTATTGCGATTCGCAGCGGCACTTAACAACCGTGTCGTCGCTGTACGAAATTATTATTATTATATGCGATCAAATGTGATACAAAATTACATATACTAATAATGTATATTTACATTTGATAATTTATAAGACAACGCAAGACGGTGCCTGACAATGACAGCAAAATCTCAGCCCTTTACCGGATGACTCCGGCATGAAATATAACGTGTTTGTTGCTGTTTTGTTCCAGTATCCGTCCAGCGATAATGGCCAATAATGGATTAATGTATCCCGCGCACGCACGCACGCACGCACGCACGCATCTACCAACCTGTATATAGCGTCATTGATTTTTGTCAACTAATACCTGCATGGTGCGTGCGGCATCGCACGTGATCGCGCCGCAGCACCAGACATAATGCACCCTGTTACATCAACGTCATATCGCAGATAGAGCTTAGTGGGCCGAGTAGCTAGCTGTACACGGTGTCGATCTCCACGGATTCGCAAATCGAGCCAAACCAATGTCCCAGATGGTTTCTTGGGAAAAAACAATGCTGCAAAAATATTCTATTTTACATGAAACTACTGTTCGTTTTTACACATATGCGCGAGTCTGCTCAATTTTTGACACTGAAAGATATGTATAGAATTTGTCGACCGTAGATTCTAAGATCGAGAAATACACCAATAAACTGTTCGGCCTTGAGCGGCTACAGGTATAATTAAAGCTAAACCAATACGAATGTAACAGCTGCATTTCAGTCAATCGCAAAATGCACCTGGGACACGATGTTACAGACAGATAGGTTCTACGCTGAACAAATGATGCACTGGGGCTCCTTAGTGCCTCCCACGAGAACATTTACTTTGACCATTCGCTCTGCGGGGGTTTTGTCAGTGTTTGTTGCGTACTATATACATTCAACTTTATTCGTCATTCAGTAGCAGCAAATAAACACAGAAGCAAACATTAAGCGGAAACAAAGATTGTTTCGACCGCTACTATCTACTTCTTTTTTTCTGAAGTAGTCAGGCGCTAAGGAAGTGCAGTTAGGCCTACTATTTAAATGGTAGTGTGTGCCGAGTAATAAGACAAGTTTTCTCATACTCGTATATTACAGTTATATACACAGTAACATCTCAACATCGTAAGCACTCCCGGCCTCCGATACGGCGCCTGTACGGTCGCAGTAGCAAAGAACCCCGATCTGCATCATCGCTTCTTCTTGTAGGTGCTACCTGCCAATCAATCTCTACGGCCGCCCCCGCTCTAGGTGTAGGCCTAGCTCAGACGTGCATCGCGTCGTGCAGCGCGCTCTCGCTACGATAATATAGGCATATCATAAGCTAACTTCCCGCTTCATAATTTTCCACCTCTTACAAAGAGATAGAGCGGTTGGACTAAATCGTTCAATCCACTTCTTGCTAAGAATTATTCACGAATTTCGTCAAAACTTTCCGTTTACGATTCACAATTAGGCGCAAACTGGACACAGAATGACGTGATATTAGACATGGCACAACTTTCATGCACTACATAAACAGAACCGGTTTAAAACAATTTCATCAGCTGTAGACCTACTATCTTATATGTCTGCAGTCGCCGTTGTCAGATTGCGCCAACGACGTCACGAAGTCGCCTGTCGTTTCATAGCCGCTCGTGAAAAACACCGTTCTGTTACCAGTCGCACTAATTCGTTTCGACCGCCAGTAAGTGCATCCATCGCGCAATCTCCCGACAACTGGTCAACGTAAAATGAGAGAAAAACGCATGCCAACTGTCAAACCTGCTATTTTATGTAACAGTGATCGCTTTCGATTTCAATAATTGTCGACAAGTAAATAAATAAAATCCTGTGTCTCGCATAAATCTTGCTACCGATAGCGTGATGAGGTTGACGGCGAAATACCACCCTGGCTGTGATATTATTTATTTGTAGTTGTTGTTGTGGTTGGCCACTGCGTCGAAACGACGTTTTATAAATAAAATGTCCATACAATAACTATAAGTTTCGGAAACATTTTGCTCAACAGAAAAACACATTGAGAATTAAAATATTTCACAGTACGGGACGATGGTTACGGCCCAGTATCGGTGTAGCGTCGTCATCTGTCAACTTATGTGCGACGTGCGAAGGGAATGTGGTGAATATTCTATGCGGAGCTGTTCAGATATTGCGGAATAGATACGCCGGTAATCACGGCCTGTCTGGTTGCTACCGGGGGACTCGTTCGCTGAGCTGTCCAACTAGTCTCACTTGTTACGTAGCTGCCTGCGTTTGGATCTCGAGCTTCTATTGTGACTTACAGCAGTGCCCGGCAGTTGGACGAGCCATCTGGGATGCGTGCTGTCCGCATTAGGTCGCTTTATGTTTCATGTTGGACTCGGACCGTTGTGCTTCTGACGTATTCAGCTCTTCATCGCAGCGCAAGCTATAGCGCCACTGTACGATGCTATTGCATAAACGTTTTTCTCGACGTTGCTTTTTTGCTGCTGTATCCGAGCGTCTGCTACGCTGTGATGGACTCTAATAAATATATGACAGTTATGTTATCGCGTTTGCTGTCTCTCTATTTTATCTTTATTTAATCTTTTGTGCTTCTGTTTGTGTATTATTTGATCAGAGTTTAATATACAGAAATATTAGATGCATGTGTACTTTTTTTCAACAGCCTACTAAGCGCCCAATAACGTGAGCTTATAGCCCACATAAAAGCTGTCGTTACAACTTCAAATACTTTTATTCATCTTTCTGTTCATTTAACTGCTATCGCTTTATGAAACTTTGTAATCGAAACATTGCTATTAAGGCTTACCGAATACTTTTTATTATTTGATAGAAGTCATATTTTGATTAATGACTTTTTTTCGTTAAAGGTTTTATTTTCTCAAATGACGACTTCTGTGAAAATTGGTCAGCTGCTAACGACATCGGCCACGAACAAGTTATACCTTAAAGGCATAATATTAATGATGTTGCAAGGCTAACGACATGTTTTCTCGTAACGGTTTTTGATGCAATTATTTTCCGGTTTCGGCTGTTATTAAGACAAAGTCTAAAGCCATGACACGACTCGCCATTCGTCCATCTACCGCTGCTTAGTGCTTTAAGGTCGCGGTTCGTCGCTAACCAGACACGATAACGTGCCAACGGCTATGCCACTAAAAGCTCGTTAACGATCGCAGCTAACAGCCTGATTAACTCAGGGTCTATGGATAGACAAAATGTTACTGGATAAAGAGCATAGCTACAACACCGTATCTAGTTTGTCCAGCATATTTGATTCCGAATATTATCGACAGCATTCGTTATCTGCCTTTCTTTCTCATATGGGCTTTAACCTGAACAAACGCATTGATTAATTGCATAATACTGAAAGATTTCACTAAAAATAAAAAATAAAAATATGACACTAAACTATTCACGTGAGATTAAATTTTTCAGTGAGCTGGGTAAACATAACATGCAATTTCATTTTCCCTACGTTTGCCACATAATGTTTTGTTCAACCTGACAATGACTACAACAATTTACCTATTCCATGCAAAATCCTGCTGAATAAAAAAACCTTAACTTTTCTTAAAAATTTTTTTAGAAAATCTAAATGGAAACAAGCAGCAATACTAACCTCTTATTGTGTTTCAGGTTTGTTCGTTTGAGCTCCGCGTTTCATGCTGCACGTACAATACAAATGTTGAGTACGCAGATCCATCTTCTCTGGTCGAGCGACGTTTAACGCTTTAACATTTTAGCGTCGTCAGTCGCTTGCTTCGAAAATGTCCCAACGTTTACCTCGGCATGGCGGCTGGCTCTAGAGAACGTTTATCCGCTGAGAGTGACAACTCGACGGCGGTCAGGCTTGGCTGAACTGAAGTCGACGACGACGCCTATGACACGCTGAGCTAGCAGGCTGCCCGCTTTGCTGCTGCTGCTGCTGTTAGCGAAGCGCGACGTGCAGAGCTGCACAGTTGAGCAGACGACGAGGCTCAGTGATAGTCAATGACAAATCGATTGATAGCACTGTGTGCAGCACCTGACGCACGCGACGACCGGTTGATTTCAACCTTCCGGCGTTCGATGTATTTACACTCGTCTTCAGCTTGGCATTAGTTGTTGTTCTTCGTTGTATTTTTGCAGTAACGTATACCCGACAAAAATCGGTTCTTTTGTTGCAATTCGATGGAAAAATTTTCTTCACGACTCTTTGTCGGAATCACTTTAAGTTTCGTCTTTCTCTTTTGGAACATATGAAAGTTCTCTTGATTCTAACATTTTTCATCATTTCATCACGTGTCCAACTTTTAGGACGTACTGTAACGTAACCAGCGTTTTAGTGCGACATTTGAGCTTTTTGCTCTGTCGGGTCAGCGAAATTCTGGACGAGACGGACATGGCAGCGGTGGGAATGTGTTCATGAAGTTTTAGTTCTCGTTACGTCATGGAAATCAGTCTCTTGCGCGGCAGCATGACTTACAGCAAACATGGCGACGTGCACGCGACGATCGACCATAATCTGTGACTGATAATAGGCCCGGCGTCGATTCGCAGAAGACCGTTCGTCGACGTTTTCATGGCGCATTCGGTATTGGAAGTGGCCGGAACAATTAGAATCTATAGTGATTCGGGTCGGCAGGTGACGATAAAGAAACAGGTCAGGCACGGATTAGACGGTGACTGGCATGCGCTTTAGTCTTGTACGCCGTCGCCGCCATCTCCCTGCATACAGTCGGCGTCTGAGAAAATATTCGTGCAGCACTGCAGTGATATCGACAAATCTTATTTTGCGGTTTTGACGCAAAAATAAGCCTAGACTGATAGCATATCATACACAGACGCGTGGCAGTAGGGTCTATACGTTGCGGCAAGCATCTCAAGAGAAATGACCGCAGTTGGCACATCTTCGACCTTAAAAAACTGACCATGATGTCTTTTACTCGATCTTGAAAAATCGACATTTTGCCGTTGCGTGTTTCACCGACGTTACAAGCAGCAACTGACGTCGCAATCGCGGTGATAAATTTCCCGCCACAATTGCGTTGTGCAGCCATCGACCCAAACTCCACTTGCTTCAATTTGTTGTCGATTTGTTGTAGAGCAAGTTGCACTACAAACAAGTCCACGACAAATCAAAGTAGTAGAGTTCGGGTTTTTGCTACGATGACTATGTGCAATTCGGACGCTATATGTCGCTATCACAAAACATCAAATTGCTATTTGTGTATGAACTGTCCGCATCAAATTCTTGCACTCCACAACTTTTGGCGTGCAATCGTCATTGAAATTTAATTTGCAAAACAACTTAGGCAATATTCTGCACCACACAGTGATGTTTCTGTATCAATTTTAGCTAAACGCTACTAAATAAACGTTTTTATATTCAGTAATGGAGATAATTATAATGACATCAATCTTTGTCATGACACAGGTCCACCACACTCCAGACGCGTCGCTACACTACCTTGTAAAATATTAATGGGAGATAACTATAGCGTGCCCTGTGTGGTGATGTAGATATGAAATAACCACAGCCAATGCAGGCAACACCGCAACAGCTGCAATTTTGCAGAAAACGTTTTACTAATGACATATCATGTTAATTTTTGCATAGTCTTTGATCTGTATGCGCAGCAGGTCCAGATAATAACATATCATGTTAATTTTTAATATTGTTTGTAAGCATTAGCAAAAAAATGTGAACTGGACAAAATGAAGAAAACCTTCTAAAATTGTGTTTTTCCTCTCGGTGTCAAACTTGGTGCCAAGGACAATTGTTAGTAAGATTGCATTGTTCAAAAATCAAGATTGTCTAATTAACAAAAAATACAAAAATATTCATTTAATCGTTACTTTTTTGGAAAAATTAACCCTTAAAATTGTCACCCTCTACCGTTTGCTAGTAATATTTTTTCAGCATAAAATTACTGCTGAATTACTTGAGTGGCGGCGTTTGCATATACTTGCGAGCATATTAAAAGAATGTGATATCGTGAATAAGAAACGCGCTCACTCGTGCCGTGAATATCCGGCAACGAACAGAATAGCGCCGATCACATAGAGCCGAGTCTATATATAGTGCGGGTGGGCGGAATAATCACTTGCATCCTACCATTGTGAGAGAAACTAAGGAAGTACTCTTCCTCTAGTTTATCGCTTTCTCTGTTCCTTTTCTCGTATACCGTATATTACGTTCTACAGTGCATATAGCGCTTGAACGTTCAATAGTTTGGCGCGAATGGAAAAAAATCAACTACGACACGCATTAGGAGACAGTTGCAAAATGTTGCTGACGTTTTGTTTTATGGTACATGTAACCGCGTCAAAACATACGTACCGTACCGTACACATACTAGAAAATGACGTTGGTCCTACGTGTTTGGTGTTTATCATGCAGCCACGGCTTAATGAAATCACTTAGAGCGTAATCGATTTAGCAAAAACCGAAACCGGTTTCCTTTCAGAGTAGAGTTTTCTGCAATCGATTAAGCCGGTTTCGCGAAACCGGGGTTAATTTTTGAAACAATCATCATCATCGTCATTGCTTTAATAAACCGACTCTGGAGCAGGTTTCGCTGGCCAAACCGGAAGCCGTTTGCTTGTTGCTGTTTTGTTTAGGCC
>Ga0209671_1009188_pt1 | contig 10367 bp, 9 predicted proteins | sample WorMetHERISLAND2_2_FD_187401 | JGI IMG/M metagenome (GOLD analysis project Ga0209671, IMG submission 187401) | Marine gutless worms symbiont microbial communities from Max Planck institute for Marine Microbiology, Germany - Olavius geniculatus... | ecosystem: Host-associated > Annelida >... | reverse complement strand
AAGTTCATCGAAGTTCTGGCCAAGGAACAGGCGTTTTTGGTACCGCTGCTGGTCACTGATGGAGGTCTAACATTTTTAGCACTTATCACTTTAGTTTAGCCATACATTTCATTGTCTTATTGTCTTCTGTGCATAACAGTGATGTAGGCTACTGTAAATAAAACATTTTTAAGGACCAAGACCAAGATTGCTGCACCATGACTATTTTTTTCTTGAGGCGCTTCAAGAAGAATACGTTTGCCTCGAGGTTTACACCACTGGTACAGAGTTTGTAATGGTCACCTATTAAGCGGCTAATCTGTGTTTGGTTACATAACTTACTAAACGCATTTGTTGCATCTGTTTACGTTGTGGACTTTTGATGAGACTGCTGACTATGTTGTTTCACACGAAAAATTTTAAGTTTGCGTAGGCATTACCACGAAGACATTGGCATTTTAATTGCTACCCAGGTGAGGATGCTTTTGTTTTGTTTATTTGCTGCTGACGAGGTTATATTACAGACAGACATGTAAAAAATAGAAAAAGGAAGTAGCAAGCAAAATGTGCCCCCCTATTGTCCGACGCTGGTTTGGATTGAATGTGTGGCAAAATATTTCTTTTGTGAGGTGTGGAATCTGTTGTCCGTTTTAACGCTGCAGTTGTGTGCGATGTTTCAGTTGTGGTTCGTGTCAATGCTGAACTGCAACTGCCGTCAAAATATGCTGAACTGTCGTCAAGTCAGTGTGAAAACAGAATCGTGTCGCAGTGGACAGAAGTTTCTGCTGATGAACAACATTAGCTGCGTAAACAGTTCGATGAGATCTTACGTCCTCTCGGCTATCAGACGAGGTTGGTCATGATAGAACCTGCCAACAGTCTCGCTCTCTTCTTCATCTGTATGACGTTGTCGGCGCTCATGACTTTGCGTCAGCAGTGGTCTAGTCGACAGCTCAGAGACATTGTCCAGTCACTCTTCCGCTTTCTCTCAGTGTCTGAATTATACGTCAAGAGACTCCCTTGGCTGACAACTGATTACGCAAGATGCTTGCAGTTTTTCAACTTCCCACAAGGTAAACTAGGCTTTAGTCATAAATAATTATTTTGTGAAGTCTTTACTTAATGTACATGTAGACTACATAGGCCTGGTACTCAGTAGGATTACTCATTAATTGAACAAAACTATCACGGCTTGTGCGATAGCAACAAGATGTTGTATAAGCGATGTGCGAAGTCAATGGGAAGACCAAAATTTCGACCCCCCACAGCTCCCTCATTTATCAACCGATTTTAATGAAACTCAAAACCGAGAAGGATATCCGGGATACGACTCCACGTGCAAAATTTGGTTGATGTGGGACGACGGGAAGGGGGTCTGCATAGGGTGGGAATTTTCCGTTATTTTTGGTGTTCCATCTATCTATCCTTTTTTTGTATACTTGCCCTGGCCTACAGGTCACACCAGAAGACCGATCACGACCGTTTATGGCTCAAAACGCGTGTTTCTGTGTAAGTAGGGTCTTTTGGGGGTCTCAGTGATAAAAAATAATGTTTGGGGGTCAAAACTGCCCAAAGACATGATTTTGGAGGCCTGAATAAGGCATTTTAAGCCAAATTTTGTGAAATTTTCGAATCGCGATATCTCAAAGTATGCACTTGATCAACACAAAATTTGAAGGGGAATTTCAGGTGCATAAATGGACTTCGTGGGTGGTCCAGCATTACAAAATTATAATTCAAGATGGCGGGGGCCGCCATATTGAATTTTTGCACAAACAGCAATAACTCAGCCGCCGATTGACGTAGATGAATGAAATTTTGCCGTAATGTAGACGGCTGCTACCGGAAATAGACCAATTGACCAAAATGGACAAAAATAATAAATTTAAGGTGGCGGTGGCCGCCATTTTGAATTTCATTTATCGCTCATAACTCGTTTAATATTGCACTATATAATTGTACGAAATTTGGCATGTGTATTAGTGTATTACGTTTGAGGTCCTACATACACGAATGCCAAAATATTGAACAAAGAAAAAATCCAAGATTTTGGATTTTTGCACAAACACCAATAACTCGGTCGCCGATTGTCGTGGATGATTGAAATTTTGCAGTAATGTAGACGGTTGCTACCGGAAATAGACCATTTGACGAAAATGGACAAAAATAATAAATTCAAGATGGCGGCGGCCGCCATTTTGAATTTCATCTGTCGTTCATAACTCGTTTAATATTGCACATATTTGCACTTAATTTGGCATGTGTATTACGTTGGAGGTCCTACGTGCACAAAATACTGAAAATAAAATAAAATCCATGACGGCGGCGGCCGCCATCTTGGATTTTTGTACAAGCAGCAGTAGTAGTAGTAGTAGTAGTAGTAGTTGTTGTTGTTGTGACTTGGGACATTGATTTAAATCAGTTTTGCAAATGATTTGTGATTTGAACTTGTGATTTGATTTGTGATTTGCCCATCACTGTGACCTATTATTTACCACCACCTACATGTCCATGGCAATGATACGTTGTTACAAAAGACTGCAAATTTGAGAAAAAAATCTCAAGTTTTTGGCTGACCGTTAGGTTGAGCCTTGGTTATAAGATGTGTCATCTGTCTGTCTTCTGTCTGTAATGCATGTACTGTAGCTAAACGGTACATCTGGATAAGGCAATGACGACTTCCTATAGGCTGTTAATAGTAACCATGTTTCTATCTGCAGTGGTTTGCCGGCAATTATGAATGCAAAGTTGCTGTCTGCAGCTAGTCGCCTATGTGCGCCAAATTACGGGATTGGTGTCATCTTATTCCTGGGATTTTGGGATGACAAAAATGAGTTAAGATTGTACTTTTTTGCATGTTTAATAATAAAAATCAATTTTTTAGCCATCTCATGAAAAATTTTTAAAATGTTTCATATGCGCACGTAATACTCCGTGCTGTGCGCTGTAATTTGTATTCCTACACTCACTGTCATCACTCCACACAATTCAGATATATTTTTCGTATGGGCCTATACTACATCCTATGCATTTGGGGATGCCAAAATAACGACCAGTCTGTAAGCCTTATTCCAAAACGGGATCCCAGGATTACAAATTTATCAATTCCGGATCCCAGGATTGAGAATTCAATCCTTCCGTGGTTGCACAAGCTGTTTAGATACTTCAGTCTCTGATGCCGCCTTGCTCTCCTCCCATCTATCCTTCCCGTCACAACCAAATTCTCTAGACCATGTCTTCTCAACACATGTCCCACATGACGTACTCGTTTCAGTAGAGTACGATCTACCCCTGCCTCTTTAAATACTTCCTCTTTATTTTTCTTCTCCTTCCATGATATTTTTAACATCCTCCGCAAGAACCAAACTTCCACGGCCATCAACCTGTCCTTCATCACTTTCGAAATTGTCCTGCATGTTTCACACCCATAACACAGAACCGACCAGACATAACAATGTACAACTCATATTCTTGTAATAAAGTTGACTCTGTGATTGAGAAGCACATTCTTCATATTACCAAAGACTGTTTTTGCTTTTCCAATTCTTTGCTTTATGTTGTGTTCGCTTTTGCCATCACTCATAATCAGACTGCCCAGATACAAAAATTAGCTGACTTGCTGGACTTTTTTTCCATTAATGAAGATCGAGCACTTCCGTGGGACTTTTCCTTAGAGATCACCTTGCTGAAGGTTTTCTTAATATTTACCTTATATTGACGCTATTGCTACTTTCTTGCACCACAACGTCAGATTTCTTTATTGTAACTGTGTGAGTCTGAGACAAATAAACGTTCTCTGTCTCTCTCTCTTCCACCAACCGTAATTTCTCCATCTTCCATAGGTTGGATATTAAAGATCTTTTCTTTTCCGACTAGCTTGAATCCTCTGCATATTTGAGATTTACGTAGTGTTAAATTGCTGTAGTGCAAGATATTGGTAACAAATATAACTACCAATACTAGTGCACCAGTAGAGACTTGATCGTCGTTTTGAAAGGTGTCTAGTTATGTTGCGTTTATTGGTGACGAGAAACTAATCGTAAAAGTTGTTTATTTTAAAAAGTTTTTCAGCATTGTGCGTCTTCTAGACTTCTAGAATATTACGTTTATCAAACGTAAACAATTTCTTAAATTGTTGATTTAATGTAGTTTTTTAAACTGCTAAACTTTGCATACCGTAATCGATGTCGCACCATTAAAATATTGATATCTGTGTAAATTCATTGTTTGAGTGTGACTAAACTTTGGTACATTGATAAACTTTGCTAATACTGTTTGTCAACTTTTTGAACTTTGTGTACAGAAAAGCGTCAAACAATTAGATCAGCAGCTAAAAGTGAATTGCAGTGACATCAGATGCGAAAAGATGATAATTTGTGTGTATGATTGTATGTGCTTGAAGAACGTGAGTCCAAGGTGGCTGAAGAACATGACTCTGAGATGGCTAAAGAGCTTTCGAAGGTGTCAATTAGCAAGCGGGGATCTCTCATGGTACGATCCTTTTTGGGTATCACACTGTCACAATGCGTTAGATAAATACTTGGAAGTAGCCATGCTAGAATTAACTTGGCGTTGGTTTGGGATAAAGTTATACGGTCAGCGATTGATTGAAACAAATACGGTACAACTTAGCGAATTTGTACCTTACAATATAAACTATCTTGGCTATAGTCGGCTAATTAACTACTTGAAAACCATTCATGCAGTATGAACAAAGAGCATTAAGATTTTAGACACAACTTTCTAGAAACTGCATGTAAATATCTAAATGAAAGCCAAATGAGAGTCATAAAATGTCTTGATTTGCATATTATGACAAGAAACACGGTAGTCAGTTTTCGTTCAGCATGCTACTAAGCAAATACTTGCTGTAAAAATTCAACATCTTTGCACTTAAATTAAGGGAAATATAATAGTTCAAAGCGATGTTCTACTGTTCTGCTGTAGACTTTCAGTGACCTGCCGCTGGAAATGCTGGAAGCGGTACTGATGAGAGGGTTCGTGATGTTGTATTCCAGTGACTGCGAGACTGATAACGACTGCTGGCCATACAAGTCTGGTAAATGTCGTGCCTCTGAGCGGAGAGCATTCGTTCTACTGTCCTCAGTTTGCTGCAACTGGCACCAGACTCTGATTGGATGGCCGCAGTCATCAACTCCGCACTGGGTCAGACATCAGCTCAAGAAGCTGATTGAGTGTAAGTACATTTATTATAGTCGTACATTTAGAACAGTCTGGTCAACTAGGTCCCGACTGCTGATTGGTTGGCACGGTCACGTCGTCAGGGGCGTCCATTTCCTTTCCCCGGATCCCCCCAACTCTGACGCCTATTTGCCGTTTCTCTCCTTTTTTTAATTTTAACCTTCTTCTCCTTTTTGTTCCCTCTTTTTTTCTTTCTTTTGTCCTTTTTTTCTTTTGTCTCTCTCGTTAGAAATAGGAAATCAACTATGGTGGATTTTAATTTTTAAAAACAACTAGAAAAGCACTCGGAGAGCGCAGACCTCTGCCAAGCATATTGATTCGACACAACATTGTAGTCCTAGTCTAATCCAAATTTCGAACCAACTGCTAATTTAGAGTTTCGGACTTCGATCGCATTTTACGTGTCATTGACTCAGCACTTTTTCTCAGAACATCCGGACGTACCGAAACCTCACTTTTGCAAATCAAAGTGATCCAGAATCCAGGATTCCTTCCGGATCACCCCCAAAATTGAATCACTTGTAGTTTTTGCCATTCCCGACATTCCCTGAAAATTTCACAAAAGATCCGTCCAGAACTTTTTGAGTTATCTTGCTAACACACAGACAAACAAACAAACAAACTCTGGCAAAAACATAACCACCTTGGCGGAGATAATTATGACACCTGGTGGCAACAAATTTAATTATTTTGCATACAATTAACAGACTAAATTTAGAACAATATAAACAATATAGGCAAAAAAGGGTAGCTAGGCACCACAACTTTAATCATGCATAGTCAAGACTGTAGCCAAAAATTTTTTCTTGGGGGGAGGGGTTTAATTTTTCGTTTTTTTTAGTTCGCCGGGAGTCGATAGCTTGCGGAGCGGACTTAAGTTTTAGCCCAGATGTTTTATTTTCAACACGAGATCTCCGAGATGCGTGGGCCGACCGGCGTTAAATTTTGCACGATTGTCAGTACTACGCCCAATTTTATAATGCCGGTTTAGAATTTTGGGGGCACACCCCAAAATAATTTCAGGGGCGAAAAACATGCAAAAATTGGCCCGATTTCGGGCGACTTCGAAGTTCGGTGGCGAATATCTCTTTAACGGATAAAGATTTTAAAAATCGGACCAATACTTTATCTACCGCGATTCTTCCCGCGTTAGGCGAAACAAGTCCGGTGAAGTTTGGTCCAGTAACCTTGGAGATCTCGATGTGAAATCGTACCCACCGAAAGCGCATCTTTTGGAATACCATATTTCTTCCCCTAGGGGGTGCTGCGCCCCCAAATTTTTACACACGCTAGAAAATGACCAACTCTTACTAGCGCACCCCCTACCGGGGACGGGGGACTTTTTACAATTTTTTTCAAAGGGGGGTCAAAAATTGGCTTAAAAATGTAATAAGGGAGCGCTTATAAGTTCGGAGTTAGGGGTGTAGCCCTACGAAACTTTGGCACTTGACGTGTCTCTAAGTTGGGGTGTTAACGCAAGTACAACTTTTGGGGGCGCCGCCCTCCCCTCTTAAAATTTGGGAGGGCAAAAAACGTGCAAAAATCGGTGCGATTCACAGCAACTTTCGAGTTTGAGCGCAAATATTTCTGGAATCGATGAAGATAGCGACAAAATCTGAACGGCGTTGATGAGAGCGATCCTTTCGGCGTTGAACAGAAAAAAATTTCTGAACTTGGTCCACTACGAACCAAGTTATAAGTGCTCATGTTGACCTACCCTAAGTCGACAATGCGCGTTCGGCGTATGACAATGCATTTGACTTCGGGCCATGTGACTTTGGTGGTGCCGGGGACATTTTACCCTTCCCCCCCTAATTTTCGCACAATTGGACTCAGGGCGCCGGGCGGACTCACGTTGGGCTTTGCCCCAAATTTCTAGTTTTCATTTTCTCTACTTTTTCCTTTTTTACTCCCTTGCTTTTTCTTTCTTTTTTCCCTTTCTTCTTCACGTCCCTTCTCTTAGAAGTAACACCCTTCAAATCCAGCTAGGGTGTCTGGGAGCAGCGCTGTGAGATCCCCCAGTGGGGTCTAGGGCAGAGAATTTAGTGCATTTTAGCCTTGAAATATGACATCTGGTGGCAGCAGTTTTAAATATTTTTCTCAGAATTAACTGACCAAATGTAGTGCATGCAGTTTAAATAATAAAAGCAAACAAGTGTGGTGGAACAAATTTAAAAGTGGAGGTACAAATAATCTGCAAGCAAGGTGAGCAGAAAATATTTTGAACTCCTGTATGGGGAATTGTCACATTAAATTTAAAATTCCGGGTGGGAGTTTGAACTAGCCAACTCCTTCCCCCTTCCTTAAATGTGGCCCTGAAAGTAGGGGGCTACAAGATTCTGCCAGCGAAGCAAGCAGAAAAAATGGAGCAGAATTGTCGCATTCTGTGCCATGCGTTTCTAGGCAATTTGCTACCGAAAAAAATTTCACCAGTTTTGTATATTTTACTCCCCCCTCAACTTTTTTCCAGAAGGCATTTGCCTTCACTTTTCAGTGGAGTGGACGCCCGTGCACGTGGTCGCCATCCGCCGTGTTGTATCCTGTGAGCACGTTAATTAATGTTAGTTTACAGCTTCTTACATTCGGTTTTCTTATAGTGTAATATTAACGATCGTGTGTAATTTTGACCGAAAATGTACTATTACGTGCTCATTCGGTTTAGCGGAGAATCATTGCCAAGCATTTACCATTACCAAGAAAATCTAATGGTTTGAACAAATTGCTGCAGTTTACAGTATGCAAGTTGCGGACGTCGTTTTCTTCATAAACATATTGGTAGGCAACTACAAGTACTGGATTTAGTTCAATAAAGCTTTTATATTTATGGGTTTTTAATTTGTTTTTGCTCATGTCTGTGGTTATGACATAGGCCTACACTTTGCTCTCAGGCAATAGACTAAAATGGTAGCGCATCAATTTTTGAGCATATATGATGTGTATATTGCGTTATTACAGGTTCTTGTCGTCCGTTTCAGCGATCAGCTTGGATGCAACATGTGTTCGAAGTGGATTATGGTGATCGTGGTGAGCTACATGGTGAGCTACTTGTTGATGCTGAAGTTTATACCAGATCTCGTAATATATATTTGTGTGTATGGCGTATGCCTGTTTTTTAACGCGTTGTTAAACTCAAACAGTTTTTATCTTATTATTTCTGTTCTACTCTGACGTGCATAGTTATGTTTTTTTAAAGTAGGCTTTTATGGCTATGAGTTAAAGCGGTTACAAATATCATAATTATTTCATATTAAAATGTGAATTTATATGACACATTCTGGCAACAACCTCTGGGCCGAATGCACCAAACGCCACACTGACACCACCGTGCGTAATAAAGTGTCTCCAGCGACTGTCTGACTGTATACAGTTACACAGGACTACATGTAACTACCCAGTATATCAAATAAATAGAAATAAATAAAAAATAAAATAAAAAAAATAAAATAATAAAATAAAAGTTGATAATAAAATTTAAAAAAATAAAAAAGTAAAATAAATAAAATGGTAACGAAAATGAAAATTGATTACATCACCATGTGCAGAATACAATATTTTAGGTAGCCTAAGTGTTTAGACGCCCAGCAGAAGTTGTAACTTAAGCGTTGTGATGTTTGTTCATTTTGACTGATGCAGAAGCATGTTGTGCTGTGTGCTGTAGACGTGGAAGGTGTGACTCAGTTACATGACGTTGTCTACGTGGTCTGTGGGGCGTCTTCATCAATTGTGAAGTTCAACGCTACAACACATCAACGACTGACAGACATCAACGTCAAGGACTTGAGAGACCCATGTGACATCGCAGCCTGCCAGCAAACGTCTCAGCTCTATATCCCTGACCTCTATGGCGCTTGTATCTGGGGAGTGTCGGCAGACGGCGGTGACATAAAGCGCTGGTGGTTGAAGTCTGAGTCGGACGTGTTCATTCCATGGAAACTGTCGGTGACATCAACTCGCCTGCTGGTGACGTCACAAAACACCAATCAACTGCTGCAGTTGGACGCAGTCGGCAATGAACTCAGACGCGTTCAACTGCCTGACTACATGAAACTACGTCACGCCGTCGAGTCACCGACCGGTACGTTCATCGTCAGTCACGTGAACACACCACAACTGAACCAGTATCAGGTCAGTGAAGTCAACACGGGAGGTGAAGTGTTGCGTCACTTCAGCGGTGCGCGTTTAGCACCACTCATCAATCCTGCACACGTCGCCGTTGACTCTCACGGCAACATTCTTGTAGCGGACTCTGACAATCGTCGCCTTCTGCTGCTCGACGCTCAGCTGAAGCTACGTCGAGTCATCATCGATGAACATCAGCTGAACCATGAGGAGCCGTGGCGTCTATGCTACATGGAACACACTGGACAACTGCTCGTTTCGTTGGGGAAGAGAGTCACGGTGTTTGATGTGCTTTGCCGATAGGCAAACTGTTTAACATTTCTGTCACATTTTCTAAATTTTGTCGTTATTTATTGGGGTTCTGACACATTTCTCCAAAAAATAAAAGAAAAATGGGAAATTTTTTTTTGCACCGGAATCTAAATGTAAAAAATTGGGCTGAAGTCTGAGGATCGAAGGTGGGGTTTGTGGGAGGGGAAGAGTTTTTAGGGTGGAGGTTTAGCCCTCCTCACCAGCAGGGTCCGGGGCAGAGCCCCAGCCAACTAACGTTTTCTGGCATTCTAAGTGCCTAGAATTGCTACTTCTGGCCGTCCTGATTAGGCTAGTCAAAATGCCAGGGACAAATACTGCCCCCCAGGGATGGCAAGAGTAGAAGCAGTGGCGGGGACATAGAACTGCAGTGGGGGAAATCCCTCGTCCCCTCGGCAATTCGAGCACTGTTCACAAATTTTAACAACAAGTAAGTAAGTAAATAAATTTATATAGCGCCATAGTCGTGAAACGAATGATAGGCGCTGAGATGGGTCACTAAGCAGTGGGAAAGTAGGATTGAAAAAGGTGTGATTTTTAATGTCTACGGAATGTTGTAAGGTTTGTACAAGAATGGACATGAGGTGGGAGACTGGTGATAGTGTTGTGTATAAATGCGTAATCTCGTTGTTGTTATGATGTGACTGTCTTGTTGCCAGAATTAACATAAACTGTTACTGCTGCAACTGACATGTACATTGACAGCAGACATTCGCTGTAAAATGTGTCATATTTCTTCTGATACAAATTTGAAAGCA
>Ga0209671_1009187_pt1 | contig 10367 bp, 8 predicted proteins | sample WorMetHERISLAND2_2_FD_187401 | JGI IMG/M metagenome (GOLD analysis project Ga0209671, IMG submission 187401) | Marine gutless worms symbiont microbial communities from Max Planck institute for Marine Microbiology, Germany - Olavius geniculatus... | ecosystem: Host-associated > Annelida >... | reverse complement strand
TCTGTCATTTGTAGGGGCCTATTAATTACTGCATTTTGTCATCTCTAAAAACAATGCGGCCCACCGACTGAGTGATATCTTGCAGTGTGGCCCGCACCCCCAAATGAGTTTGAGACCCCTGGTCTAGCCCGTATTTTGTGCAGCCTTTTGGCGTAATGAAGATCGATTGTTTGCGCTGTAGAACGCCAGTCTGGCGCTGGGTCCGCTCTTGATCACGCCGGAAAGATACGAAGTCATCGACTTCACGCAAGTGTTCGAGGTGGCACGACTGTCGGCGGTCGTCAGGCAGGACTCAGACAGTTACCAGACTCTGGTCGGAGCAGGGCCGCTACAGTTCGTCAGGCCGCTGTCTGGATCGGTCTGGTTACTCATCGCCGTCGTCTTCGTCTCTATCACTATCCTCCTGTATACGGTCTGTCTGCCATCTTGTCTCTAGTTTCTCTTCTCGTCAAGACTAGGGCAAGCATAGTTTTGTTACTCAGATTCATCCGACGGGGAGGCTGGTTTGCGAGACTTAGTGTAAATTGTTGAGATCTGCTAGCCGCGATAAAAGACTAGTTGATATTGAGCGATGTTTAAATATAATCAAGTAAGTAAGTAAGTAAGTAAAGTGTACATTTATATAGTGCATACTCAAAAAATCTCTAATGCACTTAATACATTTTATCATCAATATTGTGCAAAAAAAGTATGTCTTTAGCTGACGTTTGAAAGTGTCAAGCAGCAGATACTACACAGAAGATGTAAAAGTAAAGGTAATGGTTCGGTATTTGCTACAGCGCTTTTTATGGGGCAGTTTTTCGTAGAAGGATGCCCCATTATGTGTTGATCCTGTCCGTCTGTCCGTCTGTCTGTCTGTCCCGTGCCTTCACCTAGAGGGAAAACGAAAAGGCCTACGAATACCGAACTTGGTAGGAAGGGTCCCTGGGACACCAGCACCCCGTGGACCAATTTCAAGGTTAAGGGGTCAGAGGTCAAGGTCACGGCGGCTAATTGCGTTGTTAACTTTAACATCTCTATGTTTATTGTTTACTGTTTACATAGAGTCGTTGACAAAACCATGGATTACTTTGTACTTTTACGATATTAGCCAGTGATGGGCAAATATTGAAATATTATTCCTTCCGTCTAATTCCGTCTGACACGTACTCAACTGCAAGGACGGCCCATAGCGGGCGGCCCCTCAACGGCCGCACCCTTTTGTTACATAAGTCAGACTCGTGACCAAAAGCACTTCACAATCTTGGAAGTGGCAGGTGATTGGCATGAGCTAATGATCCCGCAGCGCACTATGTGGCCATCCATTAAAGTAACGATAATTAACTAATGAAGTGGCACGTAGTACAGACAGATCACTCTCCAAAGAGACTAACGAAGGCCTATAATGAAGTTTATACAATCACTATGCAAAGTTTATAATAGTCAAAAATTATTAAGCAAACAGTCAGTAGCTGAATAATACAGTGGCGGCATGGCTTACGTTCTCGGACGCAACGGATGCCCAACTGTAAAATAAGAAACGCTTCTGCGAGAGGTAGGCTAACACCTAGCTGACGCAACTATAAGCAAACAATAAGTGACGACGTGTTATCGCAATCAACTTTTCTGATACCATACTGGTTTATCATACTGCAAAGAATTATTTGTTTCCGCAAACGATTTTGACACAGTAATAGATACTATCGGTGTAACTGCTGAAAACAAGACAGTACAGCATTTACGATTACGATTACCACTGTAGACTTGTCATTATTGTGAAATCACAGGTGGACCGTCTGGACGGTGCTTCGTCGTATTCGTCGTCGCCGGCTGACGCCGAGCTAGAAAGTTTTCCGGTAGCGACACCGCGCCTTGGCCTTGCACAGAGCGCCGTCTGTGCACTGACGACGATGATGTTAATGACGCGATACACTCCTGCCACCACGAGTTCATCGTCCTCTGTCACGACGGCGGCTGAGCCTCGGTCAGCGGCAGGGCGGTTCACGGTCGCCGCTCTCTGGGGCTTTTCCCTCGTCATCGTCGCCTCGTACACCGCCAACATGGCCGCCATCATGACGGCCACCCGACTTCCGGCGTCGACTGGCAGTGTCCGTGACGTCATAGCGCGACGAACGCTGCTGTCGGAACTGCGTTCCGGGCGACTGCGTCTTGCGGCTTCGGCCTCTGGCCTACACGACGTGCGTGCCTTGTTATTTAGCGGCGGCGGCGATGACGTCACCGATGACGTCACCGAACTTTTTGACGACGTCGAGGACGGTATTCGGTCTTGCGTCGAGCGGTTTGACTGCGCTTTTTTGAGCGACTTTGAGGTGCTGTGGTACCATCTTCATCGGCTGCGCTCCGCCTCCTCCGCCGACGATCGTTTGATACAAGAAAGCGTAGCGCTGAGCAGTTTTACGGAAGGTGCTGGATACGCCGTCGGCGTCAGGAAAGGATTCGCCCACACGACCGCGTTAAACTTAGTCTTAACTCGTCTCGCCAACGATGGAACCCTACGTGCATTCAGACGCAAGTTAGTTAGTTCATGAAATATTTGCTTATTAGAGTACTCGCGTTAAGGCACGTACAGAACGACGTAACTGAACTGAGCTGATACGGTGTAGGTTTTGACGAACTGACAAACGGCCGAGCAGGGCGAACCTATTGGTCATTGGTTTACGCGTACGTTCGTGTAGTCATGTAGTCACCGACGCCGCTAGACGGTGCTTACTGTAATGCATTACTGTTAGCTGATTGGTCGGTTTTTCAAAAAAATAAACCATGTCAGTTCAGTTCAATTCAGTTCAGTTACGTCGCTCTGTAAGCGCTTTTACCCTTCATGTTGTTCGTCCGTTCGTCTCGTTATACATCATATACTCTGATATTCTAACTGCGTTAATTTCGACAGCTCTAATTTCTACCACAGTACTGTATACTAATCGTCGATCGCGAGAGATGTTCGAGGCTCAACCTAGAGGTCCTTCTCACGTCAGTCTAGTTGTGGTGGCTTGGCAAAAGTTGGCAGTATAACGGTAAAACGTTGGACTTGAGATCGCGAAGGCGTTAATTCGAATATTGGTCGGGACGCAGTCAAGTGGTTACTACTGTACTTGGATGGGTGACTGTGGTGGACAGCTAAACCATCTCTGTATATAACCAACACCAAAGTCAACTTAGTCAACTTAGTCTTCCGTCCTTCTGGGGTAGGTGAATTGAGTACCATCCTGTCTCTCTGGGGTTGAGGCGGGGCACGTTTACCGTGTCGGGTGGCAGGTAACACCCTGTAATCCCATATGGCAGGTGACGATGTCTGGCTTTGAGATGGGTTTCCTATAAAGAGCTATGCCCTTTAAACCTTTAAACGATACTAACCACGTTGTGTATGCTTAGATGGCTGAGTGGCGACGCATTGACACAGTCCGTTTTACAAGCCGGTGGCGCCGGCGATGGTCTATCTCTCTACGACTTGGGTGGTCCGTTCATGATGCTGGCTGCTGTTGTCAGCGCTTTGCTGATCGTTAGCGTCGTCAGACATTGCGTGCGTCGACGACGAGCGTCGAACAACCGTCTACCAGTCGCCAAACTGGTAATTCCACTCGACTGCTCAGTCATTTTTCATAATACGATAAGTGCAAATCATTCATCATCATCGTCATAATGAATGATTTGCGCTTAAAAACTGCCAGTTTAATCTAACACAAAAACTGAAAAAAATGAAACAGTCTTAATCGAAACTAAAATGAAAGAAATAAAACAAAAAAACGCCAAAAAATCAAAAACAGGCGGTTAGGGGAGAGATAGAAGCCTGATATCAAAAAACAAGAAAAGGAAAGCGATAACGATAACTAAAATTAGTAAAAAAAACTGTTCGAAGATTAATTGCGGACGAAGTTTCTACAACACATGATTACTTGGTTTATTAATCAGTCAGTAAATAAAAGAAACAGCCAGTCAATTCATCATCAATTTATCAACCACATGTGCTCGTGACATTTAAAAAGCGGTGCGATTGATACAGCAGTACGACGTATGTGTGCATCGGTATGTTGTCAAAAGTTCTCGTAAGCGAGCTCGATGTAGCCATTTATATGACGCTAAACACCGAGGCACCTAAAATTTATAAGGTTTACATATTCTGCGATGGTCTGCGACAGAGAACGTCGGAGAATCACGTCGGTTACAAGCCGTCAACAACGACGACGACAACAACAGTTGGGTCCACCTCTGGGTCCGGAGACCGCGGGACTCTGGTCCAGTGCAACAGCAGCGGAGTGCCGTATGACGCTGAGAGGATCGAACAGTTGACTGACACGGCCTCACTGTCCATACCCGGCCCGGACACACCGAAGTCACGACTTCGTGCCGCCGCCGTTACCACAGGCATCCTTCGACACAAGGAGACCAACTTCTAGCATCTACATAGCTGATAAACATGTCCGCTTCTTCGTGTATGCATCAGCTCTGTGTTTACATAGCGCCCAACCTATATCGGAGGGTAAATGAAAATAACGCGGACGTTTCACGCAAATTACGCGAAGCGTTAAAACGGCCTGAAATTGGGCCATACGTGCTAAAAATGAAATATCGAATGCAGGATATATGCACATTGTTAAACAAATTTAACAGCGGTTTAGCCAACTCCCTCGCTATCATCAAAGTATCTAAGCTCTATGCGTGAATAAATTGCAAACTCGTTGTCGAGAAAATAACCCAAAATATAAAAAATACAAAAATCTTAGAATTGCACGCGATTTCGTGGACATTTCTAATTATCTGAAAACCTGTCACAACTTTGTCATAAGAAGCGATATCTGCGACATTATTTTTTGGTTAAAATGTCCCAGTAAAATGCTGAAATTGGATCGATTGTTATATTAGCTCTAAACGTTCGATTTTTCGGACCATTTATGCCATCGTGTGCATGAACTGTAACGGACTGTAACATTCAAGCCGTTTGTACTAAATTTTTGTCGACATTTCGCCTGGATTGGAACATTGTCACAAACTGGTTTCTTTGTAAATTCTGACTTGCAATAGCCAATAGGAAATTCGTACCGCGAGCTACGTGTCATTTTGTTAATCTAACGTTAACCGACAAGCTTATGTTATGTAGCCTAGTGATGACTTACCTTATTGTAGTACCGACAGCCGTGGTTTTGCCTTAGTTTTCCGTACATCGTTTATTATTTCTTCTGCATTAATTGTTTGTGGCCCTTGCTGCCTTGTTAGTGAAATTGCGTGCATTGTTTTTTTGTAGTCTGTAAGAGTCGAACTGGTACAGAACAGATGACGGTAGGCTATTACTATAGATTATGGGCCTCATATCGTAATTTGCCTTCCCAGCAAACATGTTGGTCAAGGATGTCAGCAGTGACAAGTTGTTCGCATGCCAGATGAACTTGGTATTCGGTGTTAGTAGTTCTAGCTATTACTAATTTAATAGTTTTAACATGCAAGTTTTTTACCGGGGCTCGAACTCACACAGTTTCACCCATTGGAACAAACCTCTGAATGGTTGGGCGGCAAAAAAGGTTTTTGGGCAAAAACATTATTTCGTACGTTTATTAGTAGCTGACATAGATAAAAAATACAAAGAGACGCAGAAAATTATGTTTTACATTGACAAACTGCCAGTTGTTCGCAAGTCGTTTGCCTTTCATTTCGTTGTGTGTATTGTGTATTATAAAAATGTTCGTGGCACCTTTATTACTGCGAGTTTCTTATTGAGCGCAGTTAATAATAATATTACTTTTTACGCGCGAAAGCAGAATGCTTCGCGCGTCTTTGCCATCGTCTGGGGGTCTGTCCGTCTGTCTGTCTGTCACACTCGTGGACTGTATCAAAACGGTGCAAGCTAGGATCACAAAATCTTCACTATGGGCTGCCCTATGGCCTCTAGTTTATCGTTACAAAATTCCGTGCCACTAGGTGCAGGGGTTCCCCTAGAACGAGGGCGTCAAAGACGGGTACCCCCTAAAAAGACGTCATTTTGCCGTTATTGGCTCGAATAATGTGAAAACGGTTGCAGATAGGTACGTACATGCTGCTTATCATAACAAGCACTGGCGACAGGCTTTTTGGATTTATCAACATCGATGACCTTGAACGACCTTGAACCCCTCAAAAAAAGGTTTTTAGTGAATTTTTCGCAATTTTTGGATGCAGCGCACATTTCAACACTGAATTGCGACTAAATGGCTGGAGACAGACCAAGATAACCTGCGAATGAAATTTTCAGCATTCAACGTAGATTTTAGCAGTTCAAGTCCCGACCCCCTAGGTTTAAGGAGGCCGGCGCAGGCGGGCGTCAAAGACAGCTACCCCCCTAAAAAGACGTCATTTTGCCGTTATTGGCTCGAATAATGTAAAAACGCTTGCAGATAGGTACATACATGCAGCTATCATAACAAGCACTGGTGACAGGCTTTTTGGATTTATCAACATCTATGACCTTGAACGACCTTGAACCCCTCAAAAAGGCGTTTTTAGTGAATTTTTTGCACAATTTTGCGCTGCGACACTCATTTCAAGAGTGAATTGCGCCAAAATGGCCGGAGATAGACCAAGACAACTAGCGTAGGAAATTTTCAGCATGGAATGTAGATTTTAGCAGTTCAAGTCCGGACGCTCTAGATTCAAGCAGGCCTGCACACGTGGGTGTCAACGAGAGGTACCCCTGTAAAAAGTAGTGATTTATACTCTGTGCTTGTCTAGCGTGTAAATAGTTGCAGATAGGCACAGCCATGCTGCTTATCATAACAAGCACTGATGAGGAGCTTCTTACGAATGTCAACATCGATAACCTTGAATGACCTTGAACCCTAAAAATATTGATTTAACGTGATTTTTGGGCGATTTTTGGCTGCAAAAGAGTGAATTACGACGAAATGGATGGAGATAGACTAACATTACCTGCGAACAGGAACTGCTATAGGCTTTCGCGCGTTTCGTGAGCTTTGCTCAAAGTTCTTGTTTATTGAAGAGAACCTCTCGGATGCCATTAAAGTTATAACTTTGTAGTATTTTACAATGTTTCCTTGGGTGGGCTATTGAGTATTTATGATCTAGAAAGATAATAATAACACGCAGAATTTTTAACGCGCCGTAACATGCTACAGATGTAAAAAAATAAACATGTAAAAAACGTTAAATCGCATTCTGTCGTTATAATAGAGAAGTGTAGTTACTTGACTATTCGACTTGAATACAAGCTCGAACTGACATTTTGAACATGATTTGTGTAAGTCCTCTGTAGCCTTAGGCCTTATATCTCCGCAAAATGTCGCTCATTGCTATACGCTGGCCCTACCGGTAGGCCTGCTCTGTTCTGTGGACCGTTATGCAGGTCTGTGTTTCATCATATCAACAACAGCAAAAATATGATGACTTTCTGAAAGACCTCATTATGCGTTGTATTATACACCAAGCTGGACACGCAAATGTTTTAAGAAAATAACATAATGTTTTGCTCCAGACAATCCAGGCTCTACTAGTCGTTTCTTGACTTTGCAAACATTTCTAAACTTTATCTGGTAGACACAGTGCTGCAAAACAGTCAAACCTTGTAATAGACCTGCTGTTGGGGCCCACAAACTAGAATAGATGGGATTTATTGACGTTTTTTCATTTATTTTAATAAGTATTATGTTTGCTCTGCTTTCCCCAGGTAGTGCAAAAACAGACGTTGGGTGAGGTAGAAACTAAAACACTTAATTATTAGCCAGTTGTGTCGGAAATATTTTTGCCAAATATTATTAAAATCTGCTAATCGTTATACAAGGTACGATAGATAATGTTGAGGATGTTTTTCCAGGTTTTTGGTTCATTTTAACATATTTCGCTTGATCTGCTTTCCCTAGGTAGTGCAGAAGCATACATTGGGTGAGGTGGGCAACTGAACAGTCATTTGATGTCAAGTTCTGTCAGAAATATTTCTGTTAAAAACTATCAACATCTGATAATTGCTTTTCAAGTTACACTCGAAAATGTCAGGGATGTTTTTTGAGACACAGAGTACACTGTGTCTAAAAAACCGGACATTTGCATGTTCAAATAACTTCAACAATCCTGGTTGCCATATTAACAAATTTTGGTACAAAAATACATATATAGTCTACATTTAGAAGCATTTGTTATTTTGGAAAAAAACGTATTTTAAAACAGTAACAGCTGAGGTTTTCCTGTGGTTACTGTCGTCATGTAACGTGACAAGCGCGCGCATTGACACGTCATACAAATTGTGTGATGACGGATGCGGACAGTGATGTCAATATTTGTCCGTATAGGCCTACTATAGCTTATAGTCTATTAGAAATGACCGTAAACAAATTTTTCGCATTTACGGTAGGAGAGAACGTGGGCGTAATGTGCACAGAACTGACGCGTGACAACATTTTAATGTTAGCTTCAGTCACTTTACTTAGTTTACATAATCATCACGTCGTTTGACAGCTGTGGATCTGTCGAATAAGCAGATATGGCGGGGGGGGGGTGCTCGAGGTACTATGTAGTTTTCTGGGGATACTTACGGCAAATACAAAATTTTGAGCACCAGCAATCTACTGTTCGGAAATTTGCAGCTGTTTGCCGAAAATTTTTAACTTCTTGCTTTCGCCTACTTTTTTAACTCTCGGCGACGCTGAATAGCATACTGCATGTAACCAAAATTACGTCTCCCACGTTTACAGTCAAATTTGGGCACCGTCGCCATTAGTTCCAAATAATTTTAGCTTTCAAACGGTTCAAACCGCGTCTAAATCGGTGCAGCCGTTACGGAGATACCTCCTATTAGTACACTCCTACCTAATGTCCACCCCTATTTTCTACTGCTGACGTTTCGATAAATGGAGTCGTCCTGTCGTCGCTTCGGGTCCTCATTCTTGTCGGGAGCTCTGAACAGAACATAGCTCCTAAGAAGACCAACCGCTGACTACCATTGAGAACCAATGAACAGCACACCGGCTCGGCAATAGCAGTAGGATATTGGTTCAGTGGCTCGTTAGCTCGGTGCTGTACACTGGACACACTGGTAAAAATCCGTAACCCCGAATATCGGTTCGGGATACTCGGAGACTCCTGTGGGCTACTGTTAAGCTGAACGCCTCGGGCAGGTCCCGCCTCTAAATTGATTGGGGTGGCAAGGTCACCGTAGCTAACCGATCGGCAACTGGCGAAGATGGGGAAACGCCACAACGACACTACTCGGTGCAAAAAGTCATCTAAGCAATCAGTACCAATAAAGAAAGACCAACAGAACCGCCAAAACCGGAATGCAGAAACCGATACCCGACAGTCTAGCTGCGCAACCCTCCGCGTCGCTCGGAGCACGCCATACAGGTGTCGAACCGCCGACCCCCAGTGAGACGAGAAACTCACGCTCTACTGCTAGCCTGGGCGTTGCCATGAATGACAAGGTCATTCCAAGATCTAGCTTCCGAAGAACCGGTGCGAATTGCAGCAAAAGCGATTTCTGCTACATGCATAGCGTTGCCGCAACTGTCGGAGCAACCGGTTATACGCTATACCGAATATACGCTGCATAACATGGTGGGACTGCAAATAAAGTAATCTTATAATTATTATATATACTATAGCGTTCAGCGAAATTAGTTCAAAAAACGAGCATTTGGTTACTAGGCCTACCGACTGCGGGGAATGAAATCAAAACCACGGTAAAGGCGCAATGATCATCACAGCACTGTTGCAAGGGTGACCAGCCATTTCAATGGGAAACTCCAAAATTTGACCCTTCGTATTTTCCGAACCCCTTAATTTTTCCACACCAAAATTTGCACAGATGATTACGTCCAGCATATCTCCTGATGTGCAAAATTTGGTAAAAATTCGTTTACGGGGGGCTTCCCCACGAATAGGTGAAATATAACGCTTGCGTGACTTTTTCTGCCTTTCCTTTCCTTTCCTTCCCTTCCCTTTTTTGCCGTCATCTACAGAAAAAAACAACTGAACTGATTTTAACGCACGACGGCTCATATGACGCGGTTTCGCGCAAGGAAATGCCTTTTGAGGGTTACAAAATTTAAATTCAACATTTTCACCTATTTTTTCACAAAAATATGAAAGATTACAATGGCGCCTATGGGGAAAATTAAACAATGCTTCAAACTGTCATAACTCCGGCTATGCATAAGATAAAGTACGGGAATGTTAATTATTTCAAAAACCTTTATAATTGAACATGTGACCTTGTAAGGCAATTTTCTTTCTCAAGCACGTATTATAGCCAAGTAGTCATCGTGTAGGTAAAAATACAAAAGCAAAGTACGCGAGTCAACGGGCTTTGTTGCAACTTGCACGTCTTGAAAAAGCTTGAATACCGGTATTACGCATGTGCTTCAGCTGCAGGGGGCATTGTGTACGTGGGCGTCGGC
>Ga0209671_1009184_pt1 | contig 10369 bp, 8 predicted proteins | sample WorMetHERISLAND2_2_FD_187401 | JGI IMG/M metagenome (GOLD analysis project Ga0209671, IMG submission 187401) | Marine gutless worms symbiont microbial communities from Max Planck institute for Marine Microbiology, Germany - Olavius geniculatus... | ecosystem: Host-associated > Annelida >... | reverse complement strand
GTAATAAGTAGATTTTATTATACTTATTACTATCCTATGACAGCCTTGCTATAAAATATTGGTGGGCACATTTCACAACTTTACAGAGAGTGTCTTTCATTTGATGCTATGAACAACAAATTCTGTCATATGCAAGTGGCAGGAAACAAACTTGAGCTATTTCATTCATCTGCATAAGTTGCATTTAAAGCAAGCGACAGAATTCATTTAAAGCAGAAAGTAACAGTCGTTTAAAATTGCTTCAAACAAATCGTTGCCGCAGATACTTCCAGCCAGGAAGCAAAGTCTTGCAGGTTTATATGCTTTTCTCATGTCAAATACTATGCTATTGTTTCTGATTATAACTGTGTCTGATCAGGTACGAAAGAAAACAAAAACTGAAACGGAAATTTGTAAAACTGAAACGAAACTGAAACGAAAAAGACAATCTGAAACGGAAGCTGAAATGGAAAGGAAAGAATCCTTCAAAACGGAAACAAAACCGAAACGTAAATAAAAAGTGAAACTCAAATCACATTGGCCAACTCAAGTTGTTTAGATGTTTATACATGAACGTGTGATATAAAATAAACTGGCAGTGTTCAACAGGAACAACAGCAAAAAGGATATCACTAACGGTAACAGGTTTACGACGCCGTTCTGTCACCGTTACTGCGGAATTTGTCTGACGACGTTTTCGCAAAGTTCGTGATTCAGTAAACAAATCTGCAAAACAAAAACAAAATGTTTTACTTAAAATCGACAATCCACATAATCATACATTATTAACATTATTTATTACGCAACATTAAAACTGTCAATATTATCAAAGTCTGAAATCTTAAAACTACATAAACAAAACACAAGAAACCAAAATATTATATCTGAAATAATTACTCAGATGCCAGTCTACATGTCTAGTGTGATAAGAGACAATCAAAAGCCTGATCCAAAAACTCCAGAGCAAAAACGTTCAGACATACCAGACGTGATGTCAACGCTGTGTCGATCTTCCTCAAGCCTTCGGATCTTATCATATAAGTCTTCCAACAGCATGTCGTAAACGAGCTGTTTTTCACTCTGCATAAATGTTGTAAACACGAAAACAATTTTTAACGTGCACTGCATTTCAACACTGCTAGCTGCAATTGTGAAATTAACACTCTCAGATGACAGATATATGCAATCAGTGGTTACTTAAAACTAGAGCTGTCAAAGCGTTAATTTCTTTAACGCACTGTGTTAATTTTTTAAAATGCATTAATTAACGCACCCAGTCCATTCGAGAGGGAGAGTAAAGGGGTAAGTTATGGCACACCCCGCGACATTTGGGGCGCCCTGTCTGTATAATATGGAAAGTTAGAAACAAATTTTAAAAGTATAATCAACAATAACTGCCGTCATAGCTAGCATAGAATTATATTAGCCTGTCGTCAAAAAAGATATTTATTTACAGTAGTGATGGAATGGCAACTACAGTTTAGTTACTTGAATTCATTCGATTGTCAAATAACCGCAGTTTAACGGAATATTGGAACTTTTGCTTCGCGGAATTTAGGAAATTAACATAAATTTACGCATGTGCATTAATTTTTTAACACGCATTAATTTGTTAACGCATTAACACGTTAATCAACGCATTAATTTGACAGCTCTACTTAAAACACAATATGCAGATCAATTAAGTCACACATCCAACAATTTGTGACACTGACAATAATCAACAGCAATCTCATCATCCATCAGTTGTAACTGCATAAAACTATCACATAACAAATAATTTTCGATTTTGAAAATTATTTATTTATTTGACACACTGATACCCCAATGTGGTAAGCCATCTTGTCGTGGTGTTAGGGCTTTGTGCACCGATGACCTGAAAGATTTCTAAAATCTGTATGGTACGAGCTAACTACGAGACGACCAAAAATGAGCAGATATGTTACCAGTGCTCGTGCACTAATTAATTTTCGGCTTTTACGACGATTTCAGCTTTACAGCCGTCTACGACTTCACGGTCGTTTATCTATGGCTTCACAGCCGTCCACGGCTTCATAGCCGTTTCCTGTAACCTTATGGTTACATTCGGGGACCCGCGTAGGGCCAAACTGATACGGCCTCAGCGCTGGGCAAATGTAACAGCCGGCCCACCCCGGAGGTGGTAAGGTAAAGACATGCTGATAACTTTACATTGAGCACATTTCTCATGCACTGTCACAATCCAGCCTTCTAGCTGCAATACTGCAAAAAAACGTTCAAAAACTTGCTTGCCTCGTAATTCTGCTGAGCAGCTTGCTCCTCAGCTTTTGAAACGTTGTCGATATTCTTCTGCTTCAGCTGAGATCTGACACCTACCAGAAACAGCATTAGCACATGTATCCGCAATACCAACAAGCTGTATATCAAATAAATCCTGAATGCGAGCAATGTTAACATTATCATGGTCTTCTTAGAAGCCTGGATCCATAAAAAAATTGATTACATATTTAGAAATTTATGCCTCAGTCCTAAAATAATATAATACTCTATGATAATCATACAGTTTTTAGGTTAGGCTATTTGCACGACCCCAACCAAATATCAGATAAATTTCACCTTTAAATGTTTTGACAACAAATGTTCACCGTGTATGACGTTTTGTGTAGTCAATAATACAATAAATATGCTCACAAATATGACTACCCATACATCATTTATTCCTGAGACTATTATACCGTAATGAAAGTAAGTAAGAAAATAAGTAAGATATTTAGCACATTAACTAGGCCTATGACTTCAGCTGCACTCATGTGCTAGCAACACCTGCAGATGTTGAATTGCATTTAAAAGTTGAAACTACGGTACTAAAAAGAACTTAGTGAAACAGCATAATTGATTAACTCAGTTAACAGTGAGTGAGTGAGTAGGGTTTAACATCCCACCCAACACAGTATAGGTCATATCAGGGATGGCCTTTGCAGACAAAATTGCAGATACGCATAATAACGAAACAAAAAGTTTAACCAAGTTACAGAAAATTTAACGTAAATAAAACAAAAAAAATGACGGAAACCTAAAATTGTAAGAATTGCCAATTATAACTGTGCACATGTATCGAAAATGGCAGTTCTAATAATCTTCCCTGTTATCCTCCAGACAGTCATCAATCCCATAATGCTGTCTATTGAAGGACAGGGCAAACTCAGCTAACACTGTGGGACAGACAGAAAATTAGTTTGTTAGATTCAGTCAACAAGTGCAAGAACCAATCAAGATGTCTGAGCGATATCAGTTGATGTCTTTTACCGGCCACAGTGACACGTATCCGTCGATTATCTTCCAGCTGAGCAATGGGGTTCAAATACTCTGAAGCAACACCCGACTCGACCTCTTTCAGTTTATCAATAACCTGCGTGATCTTCTCCTTGTATAACCTATCAACAACATTGCAACGAAACTCGTGAATGTAGCAGTACCAGTTATACACACTCACGGAGACCTCACACACATCCCACACACTGCAAATGAAATATATTCCACAATTTAGAATAAGCTGCCATTTCACACTAAAGCTAGTATGTCTAGTACAACTGTAATTATCATTCTTTTTATTAACTGAATACAATCCTATGAAAACTGTTTTATCACTGGTAGCTAGTTACATAACAGTCACATAATCATAGTTTTTAAGACAACATGCCATCACATATTTTATGATGCATTCATGGGAGAACTCAGTCATTACTAACAACATGGTACAATTGCAAGTATCATGGTATGCAGTACAGTATCTTGCAAATGACTGATGCTTAGACAAATGTAGATAATGCGACTGCCGGGTGCATTGGGCGACTTCACTTTTTGACTTAGGGCCAGTTTCGGGCCAGTTTCGGCATCTTAACTGGCCAGTCAAGTTAGCTTAAACTGGCAGATTTGCATAAATCGCATCTCCCGTTGCACTAACCAACGGTTAAAATGGTCAAAAATTTAACTGGCCGAAATCAGCCAGTTAACTAACCGTCGATCGTAGTTATCGTATTTAACGCAACTTTTGTACCATTTTGTAAGCAGTTAATTGAAGAATGTGATACTATAAAACAATTTTACCATAAAGCAATGTCTTCAAAATGCAGGAGGAGACGTTTGCCGCTACAAATTTTACTACAAAATCCATTCATGAATGGACAAAATGGCTGTCCGCAATTGCTTGGCTGGTTCGTGGGCTGGCTGACGAGCGCTTGCGCGCATTAACATTCATGAAGCCCGCCTGCGCTAGGCAGAAATGATTAGTGCCAGTCAAGGTTTTGTTCAGAAACGTGCACAAACTTAACTAGCGAGTTACAATTAACAGACGGTTTACTAACTGATCAGTTAACTCAAAGATCCAGAAACCGGCCCTTAGACTTTTGCTGAGACTTTCGCTGAGACTAAACTTCAGTCTAAGTACCTACTTAAGTCAAAAAGTGAAGTGATTTCGTTGAGCAAAAACATGGCGACTAACACGGATAGTTTAGTAAATTAAAACAGTCTGGTAGGCCTACCAAAAATAAATGCCGTCACGGCTGCACAATGACGTAAGATGTTACGTAATTACATCATTTGCGTGCGCGGCGCAATTAAATAAACAAGTCCAAGCGTAACTGGTTGATATATTTCCTGTTAGGTTTACCGGTTTTCCGCCATTTTTAATCGTTTCGTTGAACTTCGGTCTAAGTACAAACTTTAGCATTCAGCTTTAGCTTTCGCTCAGCGAAAAGGCTCAGCGAAAGTCTAAGTCAAAAAGTGAAGTCGCCCATTGCCTCAGAACAACATTATGCTGTGATCAGTGGACGTGTAGAGATGTCCAAATCAAGGATCTCAAGTCAGCTTAGAGGTTAATTTAACAATATGTGCCAAATAAATTTGCATTTTACTTACTTTTATTTACTTACTCAGCTGACTTCATAAACAATGCACATAAATTCCACAATATTTAAATGTTAAATGTACTATAATTCATATCAAAACACAGGACCGTCAAGAGAGAGGGTAAGGAGTAAGTTACCTCGAGCCTGCAACATTTGGGAGGCCCAACGTTGCTCAAAAATATAAAGTACACAAAAATGCACCATTTCAAATAAAAAATTTTTAAAATTTTTTCCCAGAGGGGCGGGCCCTGCGAGAATGTTTCCCCAGGCCCTGCTGTGCTCTTGATGGGCCTGTAAAATATCAAAATCTTACTGCTCTTTCAACTCAGCAAACTGTGATTCCAAATCAGACATTGTCTCCATGCAGTCATTACGCCTCCGTTCACTCTCCACTTCATCGAGCTCTGAAAACAACACACGAACACAGATTGTCATACTGCCGCTAGTCTGGTACATTGTACCGTGATCTTAATTATGCTAAATAAGTAGTCAGCATTATGCCACTTATAAACGTCATACGTCAGAACAGGTTCAAATAGTAGTCACAAAATGAAACAGTTAGACATATGGTGTCATTGTTGGAAAACAGATGAGTCTTTACTTTTTAGGTGGGTGTTGGCACTTGCTAGCCTATACCCTACTGGGGATGGGGGCTCCCCCAACAATTTTTTCAATGGGGGGTCAAAAATTGGCTTACAATTCAGCGTATCAGCGCCTATAACTTTGAGGTTAAAGGAAGTAACCCCATGACGGAGCAGGACATTTGGATGCTGCCGTTTGGGCGTGACCGTTTGGGTGCCACCGTTCGGCACTCACCCTTTGGGTGCTGGGACGTTTGGGCGCTGAGGACGTTTGCGCGCCGCCGTTTAGGCACCGCCGTTTCTGCGCTGTGTCGCGTCATTGCCATTAAATGAACTAGTTTATTAGTTTATTATGTGTGTTGTGCCTGTATGGAAATGGGAAACATTGTGTATACGAACAGTCATTGCAAGTGCATAAACATCTATGCAAGTATGTAATTGCATGCAGCACGTTCACACCAATTAACAACTTAACATCAAACGTGTGTGTAGAGAGGCTATAAAGTTTAAACGCAAAGGCAGCAATGCAGGCTATTGTAAATCGGCATGTCGTTTGCCGTAGTGTAGCAGCCATGTAGGCCTACTGTGCTGTGCAATCTTTGAAGTAGGCCTAGCCGCATGTCCACACAATGAGGACTATGTCACACACCCTTGGAAACAAGGAGTCGCCTCAATTAGAGCAGGCTGACTACCGAGACACAGACTCAGCAGGGAAGGATTAAATCAGGAAGTCTCAGCACGGCATCCCATAGGCCTAATTACTGACCAATGCCAGCTAATGGCATGCAGCTGCTGAAACAAACGTTAACGGAAGGCCTTACGATTGGTCCTAAATGTCACGCCCTAAGCATAGGCACAGTATAGATGAGATTGGAGTGTAAAACCCACCGACCTACCACCCTCATTATTTTTCACCGACTATTACTATGGCTGACAACGTTGTGTCAAGATAAGATAGAGAGACAGAGACGGCACTAAAGTAGCACAGTGCCGAAACGTCCAGCGCCTAAATGGTGACGCCCAAACGTCCCAGTGCCTGAACGTCCAGGCGCCAAAACGGTGAGCGCCAAAACGGTGGCGCCGAAATGGTCGCACCCAAACGGCGACGACAAAATGGCACGTACCGACCCCATAAAACTTTGCCACATGACAGGCCATAAGAGAAACATTATCACTTATATACAACATTTGGGGGCACCGCCCCCTCATAATTTGGGAAGGCATAAAACATCTAAAATTTGGCATGATTTAGGACAACTTTCAAGTTTGACCACAAATATCTCTAGAATGAATTAATATATTGACAAGCAGTCAAGGGCATTATCAACTACAGTTTGTCCGGCGTTAGACAAAACAAATCTGGTAAACTTTGGTCCATTAACCACAAAGTTGTGTTTCCTCATTCTGACCCACCCAACATCGACACTGCGCGCATTTTCGGACAACTTCAAATTTTTACACAAAGCGTGTAAAACTACTTTCAATTTCACATTAAATGCAAAAAAAATGGGTGGACTTGGGTTTACTAACCACAAAGCTGTGTTTGCTCATTTTGACCTACCCAAAATCAACAGTTCGCACATTTTCAGACAACTTTAGACTTTGATCGCACATGTCTCTAGAATAGATATAGATAGCGATAAACGGAAAATGGCATTTACAACTACGATCAATTCCACGTTGAATACAGAAACATTGGTGAACTTGCGTTCAAAAACAATAAAGTTCTGTTGTCTCATTTCGAACCACCCAAGTTCAACATTGCACTTGCTACACATGTATATGATAATGCAGTTGCGTTCGGGTCACGTGACTTTGCTGCGAACAAAATTTCAACCTCTTAACTGTCCCCCCAATCAGACTTACGATGCCAGGCGGCCTCACGTTGGGCTCTGCCCCATATTTCTAGTTGTCCGTTGAAAATGCACATTTTCCTGCCCCCATCCATTCAACCCCAAATTTGAAAATGTTTCCCTTGCACTGCATCCCCGAAATTTTGTACACAGAGAGCATTGACACGGAACTAATTATCCTTGCAAAAAGTTTTCCTCTATGACCCAACATTTATCCATAATACATCCGGTATGAACAGACGGACGGATGGAAGACAGACAACAACGGTATCATAGCCGCCTACAGTAAGTAAGTAGGCGTAAATAAAGTGCAGTCTCGGCTGTTAGCGCACCAAAAATTGTGTACAGTATAGGTCTAATAATCAGCGTTAGGGAACGAAAGTTCCATGCTAATTTTAATGTTGAGAACGAAAGTTCCAGGAAATGAAAGTTCCCAGAAACGAAAGTTTCAAGGGACAAAAGTTCCTGGGGATGAATGTTCCAAAGAACAAAAGTTCCAAGGACAGAAAATTCCATCTATGAAACTTTCATTCCCAGGAATGAAAATTCTTGAATACAAAAGTTCCAGTTACCTTTTCATTTTACATCTGCACCAGTCTACCATCACACGTCTACCGTACCATGCCAGAGGATTCAATGTACGAAAGTATTCCGAAAAAAACAAAGATCACATAAAAGCCAAAATGCAACAACGACGTGCATATTCCCCCTAAAAAATTCCGTAAAAAAAGCTCAAAATAATTTCAACTGAAACATAACAGACGTTTCACATCTTTAATTGCAATTCGGGCCAAGTTATGGCTGCAGGTAAAGATTTGGCAGTTTTATTGTGCTCATGTGGACTGTCCATGCCGCAGTAACGGGTAGCACTAATTGCCGAATCGGCTGATTCAGCCGATTCGGATCTCCATCAGCGAATCGACGAACTGCAGATACTGAATAAGCAGCATATAAAGAACAAAAGAATTAACATTATTGCTTATCCCCACTCAAAACCCGATGCAGTTCTCTGAATCAACCGATTCAAAAGATCTCCATCGGCGCCGATTAAGCCGATTCAGCAATTAGTGCTACCGGCAGTAACTACAACCTAGCCTAATCGTGTGAAAATTTCCTTCATACCTGAACTTTCTTCTTCGTCCGAGCCGGAGCCTGAATGTGAAGATCGCGAATCGCTTTTATCACTGTCCGGGGTGTCTTGGTCCATATCTTCCTCTTCTGAATCCATTTTGCCATTAATACTCGGCATTCTTACGCTGAAAACAGTGAGTTTATTCTTTATTAACAAACGAAATACATGAACTAAATGTTAAAACCAAGGATAAATAATTATCTAATTCCCTGGTAAAAACAAAACAAAGTTGTTCAAAAACATAAACAGATCTGACGAAGTGTCGGAAGGTCCCATATTCATAAACTTGAATTTGAACTTAAACATGACACTGCATTGGAGTTAGTAATCCGTACGTGACAGACGGACGCATAATAGACAGACGGGCAAGACACACGACACGTAGCCTAGTGCGGAATGCACGATCGCGCATAAGCTAGTTAGGTTTGTCCAGGCCCGTTGAGGGCCACGCTGGACGTGGCCCGCGGGGAATCATTCTCGCAGGGCCCCATGCGTGCATGATCGGTTGTTAGACTCCGTTATGAATGTTAGATCTCGCTGCATCAAAATTGAATCGGTGTACAGGCGAAATGGTAGGATACCTCTTGTGTAGGCCTATACAATTATGATGCTGCTGTTGCTATAAGCGTCGCCATGGTGACGGCGTCTGTATGACGTCATCCGGCGGGTGCAGTCGTGATAAAAAGCGGCCGCTCAGAAACGCGCTGCGCGTCGTAACATCATCAGCGTGCGTCATCATCAAAAGCAGCGTCGGCACCTCGGCCAACACCAGCGAGAAACAGCAGGTAGGCTGGTGCAATCTCTTTTGTCTAGGCTAACAGCAATGGTATAAATTGTAGGTTATAGGCCTATCTAATCCGTATAGGACTGTACATTATTTTAATGTCCGATCTGTCGTGAACTATACCTGATGTGTGTATTAACTGCACTATAGTAAATCAATTCAAAAATTGTATAAAACGTCAATTGCAGCCGGAGACAGAAAGTTGATTTTAGTATAGTTATTTGTAATAGTAGGCCTAAGCTTCATATGGCTTAGCCAGTGCTTATACTCATGCCATCATTAATAGTGGTGGATTCGGCGAATTCGGTGAATTCATTTTAGTTCTTTTCATTTCGCTCGCTCTGTTCGGGCCGTTAGGCGACGTTATAGGGCCGTAAGCCTGCAGCACTGGCAGATCTACAGCACCACTCGACCGCCGTGTGGGTGGTCTGGTGGTGCAGAGGGGAGGTCGCGTGTGTGTGTTCGTGTGTGTAGGAAGAACTAGAAGTGGAAGAGAAGGCGCGACGCCGCTCACGTCGCAGGTCGTCGTTGAGTCGCGGCAGGAGGGCTGGCAGCGGACGGATTCTGCGAGGAGGAGAGCACTGGGGGACGTAGACGCAGTCGCAGTCGACGTCGTGAGCGCAGCGGACGTCGTCGTCGACGTCGCTGTTGTAGTTACCGCAGTCGTCGTTGCAGTCGCCGACGTCGCTTCTCCCGTCGCCGTCGCAGCCGTTCGCGCCGTCGTCGTCGCCGACGCAGGTGCTACTAGAGTCCCGTTCGAGGCCGCGCAGTGACGTCTGTCACGTCTCCGTAACATCGACGATCCGCCAGCGAGCCGCAGTTCCACCCACAGTCCGCGCGTACTCCATCTCCCGGCCAACGAACTTATAACAGCATCGCGTACTTACATAGGCTACATCCGACGATTCCTCGCGCGACGTTATGTCATCGCGATACGATTGTCCTGCAATAAAACGATCAAGTCTGCTTGTTTGTCGTGAAATGCTCTTTGCCTTTACAACTACAAGGCTGCTGCACAAGAACGCAGGATCAGAAACTGCCTCTTAGCCGAATATCGCTATCAGTTGCCTTCGCCCCCCCCCCCAGAAAAAAAACTGAAAAGGAAACCGATGAAAATGAACCAGATTGTGCCAAAGTTGGTAGGCCTATAACAC